>Ga0172365_10003796_pt1 | contig 11207 bp, 8 predicted proteins | sample LakKivSesite48cm_FD_114535 | JGI IMG/M metagenome (GOLD analysis project Ga0172365, IMG submission 114535) | Sediment microbial communities from Lake Kivu, Rwanda - Sediment site 48cm | ecosystem: Environmental > Aquatic > Freshwater > Lake > Sediment | place: Rwanda: Western Province, Lake Kivu... | reverse complement strand
TCTATAATCAAACATACGGTTCCATTGCAATTGGGTATCAAGCCGGGTATACTGGACAAGGAACATCATATCTAACTAATGTTTATGAACCGGTTTTTAATGCAGTTGCAATTGGTAATCAAGCAGGACAGTATTCACAACCCGAAGGATCCGTTGCAATTGGATATCAAGCAGGTCAAGGTAATACTGGCGATATAGGAGACAAAGGAGTTGGTTCAGTCTCCATTGGATTATTTGCAGGTGTGATTCGACAAGATGATGGAGCGATTGCCATTGGTGCAGGTTCAGGCGGTGGCTATTATGATTATTTAACTTTTTCTGGAAGTACAGGAATTACTGGTGGTGGAGCAACTGGTGGTCAATCTGAATCTGCGATTGCGATTGGTATACTTGCCGGTTCATATTCCCAAGGTGAAAGTGCGATAGCTATTGGTTATAGTGCAGGTATAGGTTTTACTTATGATAATGACGCCAATATCTTTACAGGCGGTGGTCAAGGTGACGGTGCGATAGCAATTGGTGAATTCGCTGGTTTTTTTAATCAAGCCGAGTATTCGATTGCGATTGGTTCTGGAGCAGGAGCAGGGGGAACAAGTTTTGATGAAGACATAGGAATAACCGGCGGTCAAAGTGAAAACTGTATTGCCATTGGTCAAAGTGCAGGCGCAATTAGTCAAGGCAGTAATACTACCGCTGATGGTCCAACTGGTCCTACAGGATCTGCAATTGCAATTGGCAACGAAAGTGGATTCTATAATCAAACATACGGTTCCATTGCAATTGGGTATCAAGCCGGGTATACTGGACAAGGAATATCATTTCTTGAAAGCGATTATCCGATTTTTAGTGCAATTGCAATTGGTAATCAAGCAGGACAGTATTCACAACCCGAAGGATCTGTTGCAAGTGGATATCAAGCAGGTCAAGGTAATACTGGCGATACAGGTACAGGAGAACTAGGAACTGGTTCAATCTCCATTGGAACATTTGCAGGCACGATTCGACAAGATGAGGCAGCGATTGCCATTGGTGTAGGTTCAGGTGGTGGCTATTATGCTCTTTTAGCTTTTGCTGGAAATACAGGAATCACTGGTGCTGGAGGAGTAACTGGGTATCAAGGTGAAGCTGCGATTGCGATTGGCTTATCTGCCGGTTCATATTCCCAAGGTGAAAGTGCGATTGCTATTGGAGATGGAGCAGGTCAAGGTTATAACTATGACGAGAATACTGGTACCTTTACAGCAGGCGGTCAAGGTAACTTTGCAATAGCGATTGGTGAGAATGCTGGTTCTTTTAATCAAGGACAATCTTCAATAGCGATTGGCCAATATGCCGGTACTACAGGTCAAGATATATTTTCTGTAGCAATTGGTTACGGTTCTGGATCAACAGGTCAAGGGCGAAATTCTGTCGCAATCGGCACGAATGCTGGTAACCAAGGTCAAGGACAGTTTTCAGTTGCAATTGGTAATGGTGCTGGCACAATAAGTCAAGGTGAGTATGCAATAGCCATTGGCAACCAAGCTGGCGCCGCAGTTCAACATACTAAAACCATTATTTTAAATGCAAGCGATAGTGTATTAAATACAAGTGGTCCAAATGGATTTTTTGTTTCCCCGATCCAAGTGGCGACAACTGCAAATACGTTATATTTTAATGATACCACAAAAGAAATTACTTATGGTGCAAAAACGTTTGTAATCGACCATCCAACCAATCCCGAAAATAAATATTTGGTTCACGCTTGTTTGGAAGGACCGGAAGCCGGCGTTTATTATCGAGGCAAGGGCGAAATTGTAAATGGCGAGTGTGTAGAAATTCGCCTTCCAGAATATTTTGGAACATTGTGCAAAGATGGTAATGATGCAACCGTTCAAATCACGCACATTTACGACGGTAAAGTAAAAGTATTCAGTGCAAGCGAAGTGAACTTGGAAACAAACACATTCACGGTTTATGGTGAAAATGGTAGATTCAACTGGCTGGTTCATGGCAAGCGCGGGAATATTCGCGTTGAATACGATAAGAGTTCTAGTCATGTCGGCGGAGATGGGCCTTACAAATATATTATTTAAAAATTAAAACCATCTTTTTTTTAGAACATATTTATTTAATACAATATTTATTTAAAAAGTATTTTTATTTTATAAATAAATACGTAGATAGATAAATAGAAATAAATTATACGATTTATACGATGACAACTACTTCTACGATCGTAAAATGGCTTCCTGCATATGTGCCGCCTTCAGCTTCTCCTCCATACTCTATTGACCATTATGAGCTACAACAATCAATTGATTTAACCACAAATTCATGGAGCTATTGTCAAGGCAATCCCCCTTCTAATAATATTCCTTCGATTGCTACGAGTTATCAAGTAATTAATCTTAGTCCAATAACACAATACTACTTTCGCATAAAAGCAGTGTACACAAATGGAATTGGGTCTGGACCGTGGTCCGACATTAAATCCTCGACAATTTGGGGCCCCACCGGTCCAACAGGCGCAACGGGGTCAACAGGTGCAACAGGTACAACCGGCGCAACGGGTGTTATGGGTGCAACGGGTTTAGGCGCAACAGGTCCAACCGGTGCAACGGGTTTAGGCGCAACAGGTCCAACCGGTGCAACGGGTTTAGGCGCAACAGGGCCAACCGGTGCAACGGGTTTAGGCGCAACAGGTCCAACCGGTGCAACGGGTTTAGGTGCAACTGGACCAACCGGTGCAACGGGTTTAGGCGCAACAGGTCCAACCGGTGCAACGGGTTTAGGCGCAACTGGACCAACCGGTGCAACGGGTGTAATGGGTGCAACGGGTGCAACCGGTCCTACCGGTTTAGGCATGACTGGTGTAACCGGTGCAACGGGCGTAATGGGTGCAACGGGTGCAACCGGTTTAGGTATAACTGGTGCAACGGGTGTAACCGGTCCTACCGGTCCTGCCTCGGGTTCAGGTTCTTCCGCAATCATATTTAGAAATAGCCTTGATAATACACCTATTACAATAACAGCACCTCTTACCGCAAACAACACTTGCGTGATAACAGCAGATAGAACATATCACACATATAATCAACAGATAAAAAATCAACCTTCAACCACAGGTACTCCTGTTGATGTCATCGCAACTCCTGTTCAAGTTTTTTTCACTTGGACTCCTCCTAATGATATTCTTATCACTTCATACACGGCAAATGTCTATATAAACGCAAGCGACCAAACTCCGCAACTATTAAATGATACGTGTATTTGTAATTTGGCGAATCAAGCAGGAACGCAGGTTTTACTTCAAAGTCAAATTACTTCATTTAATATATTTTTCTCGGGTCTTCTCGCAATCAATTCGCAACCAAATACATCTTATCAAGTCACAGGTGGAACAACATATACATTTGTTTTTCAATTATTAAGCGTTCAAGGAATAACTCCAACTGTTGATTTAATTGATACGGGTGGTGGAAATTTTAGTGGAAATATAACTGTTAATGGTACTGAATATCAAAACTTACCAGCAACCTTTTCATGTCCTCCCCCATTAGTATTTAGACAGGCAACCGATTTAATAGAATATACTAAGGCTACTTGTGAAAACTATTCTTCACAAAGTTTCGTAGCAAGTGAAGATTTAAAAAGTTGGATATGTGTAGGAGCAAAAAGTGGAGGAGTTGCATTCATTCCATAATTTAGGAAACATATAAATATAAATATATAATACTTTAAAAAAAATCTCATATAAAGTATCATATAAAACTAAAAAAAATAATAATGATAAAAAATATGTAGTTTTTATATTGCTATTACATCTAAACAGATTTCATCGGTCGAAACAAATATCCGTCATCTGCGCCATCTTTTAAAACCTTTAAATACGACTCAAACTCTTTCAATGAAACACGGCAGTCATCGTATCCAAACATTTCACTGCGAAACTTGTTGCGACAATGATGAATGCTGTGAAAACTCGGCATCGCTCCGACCGTCGACAAGTGAATTACACTGCGATACATGGAATACATGGTTACGCTCAACTTGTGTCTCCACGAACACATGGACTTTCGTAAATAAAACGCTAGAGAACTCTTCGATTTAAATGTCATTCGAATGTCTGGAAACGTCCTTTCTATTCCTGATCCATACTCATAACTACGACGACGCGTTCCATTCAAAACATAAACTTCTCGCCACGAATCGTAATAAATGTATGCACGCCAGTCTGTAATAGTCGCCGGGTTACGTGAACGCGAATGCAACAATGATGGAACAAACTCTTCAATAAAAAGTACCGGCATTGTAGGCATTACCTCTGTATTTAGTCCTTTATAATGACTATTTTTATCATTACAATCGTCACCATCATTCATTATTTTACGCGTTTTTAAATACTCATTAACTTTGTCTTCCTCTTGCACTACTACCTCTTCATTTTTCTCCTCAACTTCTTCCCGCTTTGCATTTTCAGAAAACACAATTTCATCATGATCATTCTGCACCTGCTCTTGTGTTACTTGTTCTTCCTCCTCTTCTTCTATTTTTATTTCTACATTGTTCTTTTTAGAAAAAATAGACCAACGACTACTCAAATTCATTGAATAAATAAAATATAATTAAGTTGTTATTTATAAATTTATTCATATCATCTTTTTAAATTGATTTCATTACAATGATTATTTATTTTTCATATTTATTTTCATTGAAAATAAATAAAAAATTGATTATAGAATACATTTAAATACAATTTACTATCATAGCTAAATCGAATCAGCATACATTGTATAAGCATAGATAGATGACCAACAGAAATGCGTTATGCAATAACAGTAATAGTAACATTGATAATATTGATAACGAATGGAACAACTTTTTAATGGGATGCGATTGTGATGATGATGCAACAACAACAACAATACAAGCTGTAAAAAATAACAGAAATCGAGACAGTTTCACTACCACTGTTGTCACGGGCAACAATACAAAAAGTAAAAAAAGAGTAAAGATAAAAAAGAATGACGAACTTCTCGCAAATAATGGTAACAGTGATCCAGAATTAACTGATATTACCAACTCACATATCTGGAATCAGATAAATCATGATAATGATAATGATAATGATCATGATAAAAGTGACAACGAAGAAAAATACAACAAAATAAATTCGAATCAAAATCAAGTTCCATCATGTTCACCCATTTACATTTCTACAAAAACAAAAATATCATTTTTAAATACACCCATCGACATAAAAAAAACATTTTGGGATATTCCCATTATGCCGTATGCGTCCCAATGTAGCGGAATTATAAAAAAACAAATCAAGTTCTCATGCACAACACGAGAAGAAGTTGAAGACATCGAAGCTCAAACAAAAAAAGAATTCGATAAAAATGAAAATTTCATCGAAACACAAATTATTGAACACATTGATAACCCAGATGGAAGAATTAAATTTAAAGACCATCGCAAAATAAATATAGGCCTTTCTAAAAAGGATATTCTAAATTGCAGGTGTAAGAAAAAACGCGCATTCTTCAATTGTTTCGTTCTCATTGTTCGCGTCGAAGATGAAAACTCCCCGCCAGAAGCACGCATGTTCAAAGAAATGCACATTAAAGTGTTTAATACTGGAAAACTTGAAATACCTGGAATTCAACACAACGATTCATTACAAAATGTCATTCATATTCTTATTCGCACATTAAAGTCTGTTGTTGGTGATCACATTGAATGTCAAAAAGACACTTGTGAAACGGTATTAATAAACTCTAACTTCAACTGCGGATTTTACATTGATCGAGATAAGTTGTATAACATACTCAAATATAAGTATCGAATTAACAGTAACTATGATTCGTGTTCGTACCCAGGAATTCAATGCAAATTCTTCTATTATATAGGCAAAGACAATTCAATAACCAACGTCGGACAACAACCCACCACAAATTTGAGTGATTATATTGAAATTTCATTTATGATATTTAGAACCGGCAGTGTTCTAATTGTTGGCAAATGTGAAGACTATGTTTTGCATCACATTTATGACTTCATTAAAGACATGTTTCGAGTTGAATTTTCGGATATATGTTCTCATGTTATTCAACCAGATGATGACACTATAAAAAAACACGTTCCGAAATTAAGAACGCGCACAATTATTAATAATATTTAAACCTTAAACCCTTGACAAAAAACATTTCGTATTCGTATTTCATATTTATCTATTTGTTTTCTTATGTTTTCTTAAAATAACCAATTTATAAATTTTGTCGTGCTACATGATTTTACTTTTTCTTCAAATTCTTCTGAAAAACTTTTGCTTATTAAAATCATTTCAAAATCAGGAGACAAATTATTCAGTTTTCTAATTTTTTTAATAAAATATTCAATCATTTTCATATATTCCTTATACGTTTCGTTTCCAACATCCATCGACATTTTTTTTAAAATAATGATATCGCAAAACCTCCTAATGTAACTTAATTTTTTATGGAATATATCGCTATCGCTTATATCATTATTGGTGTCATTTACTTCATTGTTGGAAACAATCTTGTTTTTGTCAGGAGCATCATTATTATAATCATTTTGGCTTTCGCATGAATAATATAATTTACAAAGTTTACTGTTAATACGTGCAATACTCGTGTACATTTTATCTATAATTTCCGAATTTTTTAGTTGGTGTGAATTTAAAATTGTGATTTCCGTTTCTAATAATTTGTTATACATGTCAATCATTATCGATATATTTTTATTTTTTTTTTCATTGACGTCATTCTCTGTATATTTTTTTTTCATTTCACTCGAAATATCAAATATTGTTTTTTTATAAACAAATAATGCAGCGTCTTTTGAATTCAATTGTAGATATGTAACGGACTCATCTCCGATTTGACCAATGAACTCCGTATAATAAGAATATGACTTTTGACACTGATGATACGTCAACTGTAAATTACACGTATACATCATTAACATCTTAAATACATACGAAACCGTAAACATTCCTTTTATTAAAATGTATTTTATATATTCGGGATTATGGTTTTTTATCTTTTCAATTCCAAGTAACAAATATTGAATAATAATATTCGAATATTTCAAGTATATTTCATCTTCATTTTCATAAATCATCTTGTTATAGTTTTCTATTTTATGAAGATCATACTCGTGCATATCTTTAATCTATGTGATATGATTATTTTATAAAATATTGTTAAATATATATTTATCATTATTTTATATTTACGTGTTTATCTAAATTGTCTTTCACTTTCATCTTTACTAATTTAGTTTTATCCCAAGATATTCGCTCATTTTTATTTATTTTTGTTTTATCCTAGAGCGTTGTTAATACCCGGCTGAGTATACATTCTACCCACACCACCAGAGCTCGACTGGTTCTTCTGGAATATGCTTCTCTGTTTCATGTAAAGAATACCGGCTTTAAATTCATAAGGAATACAGTTGCAATAAGCGCCATTCTGTTGGATCGCAATGTTTGCAAACTGACCTTTACCGACGAGCGGACTAAGACCGCCCATCTTTAACCCATAGCTCTTGGCATTATTGTTCGTTATACTCTGTTGATACCTTGCGGCTCTACCTGCATTCATTAACACCATTTTATTTTTTTATTGTTATATACTGTGTAAATATTTTATTTTGTTTTAATTCTTTTTTATTTTTATTTTGTTTTAATTCTTTTTTATTTTTATTTTGTTTTAATTCTTTTTTATTCTGTTTTATTCCTTATATTTAATATTTACATGTATTCTCTTTTTTTACTAAAATTGAATATTGCTTAATATATCAAGAAATGATTTAAATACACGGTACATTTATATTATATATATAATATCAACCATGACAACGACAATCACGAGTTCCTCAAAACGTGAAGAAGACATCGTATACACTGAAAATGGAATCATGATGTTCAATCCATATAACGAACAAAATGTAGAGATTACATTGAGCGAGGTTCAATCTATTCTTAAAAAATATGGCATTCCAACTCCTGAAATATTCAATATGCAACTGTATAAGCGCGCATTCATTCACAAATCATACACGAAACGCCCACTCGCTGAAAACCTGCGCGAAAACATCACCATTGCCGAAAAACCAGAAAATTGTATGCCTCTAAAAACAAAATCCAATGAACGTCTCGAATTCCTCGGCGACGGCGTTCTCGAATGCGTTACAAAGTACATCCTTTATCGCCGTTTTCCTAAAGAAAATGAAGGATTCATGACGGAAAAAAAAATAGCCATCGTAAAAAATGAATCCATCGGCAAAATCGCATACGAAATGGGTCTCCACAAGTGGCTCGTTATTTCCAAGCACGCAGAAGAAAAATATACGCGAACCAATCTAAAAAAATTGGGATGTCTTTTCGAAGCATTCATCGGCGCCCTCTTTCTCGATTTCAACAAAATTAGCGTAAAAGATGAAGACCAGTGGTTTAGTAATCTATTTATCACCGGCCCCGGTTTTCAAATGGCACAACTCTTCATTGAAAACGTCTTCAATACTCACATCGACTGGGTCAGCCTCATTAAAAATGATGACAACTATAAAAACATTCTCCAAGTCAAAATTCAAAAAGAATTCAAAACCACACCCGACTACTTTCAAATTTCACACACGATTGATACCGGTTATACCATGGGTGTATACTTGTGCCTCGGTCAACAATTCTATGAAGCCGATTATCACAACGCGTACAAATATTCCGACCTGAAATCATTTTCAACCATTCACTCCATTGTTCAAACTGAGTCAAAAATTGTCGTGTTTTTCGCAGAAGGCACGCACAAAATTAAGAAAAAAGCCGAACAGATTGCATGCGAGTTGGCGCTAAATCTCCTTTTGCAACACAACTAAAAAACCTAAAAAAAAATAAATCCGCCTTTCATAATTTATTTTTTTTTTGAATTTTATATAATATATATAGTATATATAGTATATAAAATAATGACACCTAATTCAGATCCATCTGTTTCGTTACATACATTCAATCTCATTACCAACTATGTTACCAATATTAATAGTAAGTCTATGGATTTAGACATAAAAAAACTACAAAATTATATTATGAAACATAATGGACAAAGTAGTGAAGACTTTTTACGTGTTAACTCGTATTCAATTTGTCTACTTTTCACTGTATCCTCTTTTAGTAATAAAAATATTATGAATGCAAGAATCGTTGCTCATGATAGTTTACAATATGGACATAACATTGACATCACAAACAAAGACAGTAATAATTTTCATAAAATTTCGGTAGGCAATGTATCTAAAAATAAGTTTGGCGTCAGCGGAATAACCGCAGGGATATTTTCTTTATCTATGAAGAAGACATTTAACCAGATTATTAGTAAATTTGATAATATTCCAAAAAAATATCATACAGTTAATAAAATAATTACGCATCAAATGATCGACCCCAGACAAGAGTCTGGAATACTTTATGATGATTTCAATACAAATTTTATGATATCAAACGTGTCCGTCAATGGAAAAGAGTGCATACTATTGACCGGTTATGTGAATTATACAAATACGAATAGTAAATTAATTACCAGCTCAAACGACAAAGAAGTCATCGAAACAAATTTTCCTTTTGCCATTGTAAACCGCAAAAATGACGCTGAGAATGAAGTTGTTTATAAAATTAGTTTACCTTTCAATGTGAATCTCGAGAACAGCATAATCGAATATGTTCATACAATTCAGGTAAATGGTCATTTTACTAAATTTAAACTTGACACAACTTTTCTTGATGATAATAACATCACAAATGATATTCAAGAAGCAGAATCTTATTTTTTTAACACACATTTTGTTTATGACACTACCTGGACGCCGCGCATTATTCCGCAAATGACACACGCATCACCTTATCAAGTAAAATGTCATAAAGTAACCAATATTGTTCAGTCACCAGAAAAAATAAAGATTTCACTATTCACCAAACCTGATGAATATGATTACATGTATATAAAATTCACAATGCTTCCTAAAATATATGCGGTTGGTACATTAAAAATAGTATTTGGCGATATTTTCCCTGCGAAATTAACAAATTATTATGATGATTTTGAAATCCTAATTTCAAAGGAAGACTTTAATTTTTAGGAGAATTAATTTTTACTATAAAATGTTAAAATAAAATAAGATAATATTTATATATAAGTTAAATAAAAAAAATGTCATTTAATAGAGACAACTTTAGTACCGATGAAGAATACGCAGAGTACACACAACGGATGCAAGAAATGGCAGCCAGTGAGTTAGCATACAATATACAAATGTTACAAAACATTCGTATGAACCGACCCCAAGAAACTCCGTGCCAAACTTTTTACAAGTTGAAAAAAAGTATACCGCTTTCCTTATTCATGGAAGTGTATCCTTTTAATGAACTCGTGGATTGTGGTTCGAATTTTCAATTAGAAGAATTAACAGAACTCAAAAAATTATATTCTACATTTGATGAAGATCACCAGCAGCGTTACACAGACTCTTTTCATAATTTAGAACAAATTATATTCGAAAAAAAATACCCTCCTGCCATATTTTCATCCGAACCCTCAACTTCAGCCACCCCTATCCCTGCTGCCTATTCCACTCAGCCAAAGCGCTCTTATAAAGGTTTTCAATCATCAAATGAACGCGTTGAAGCAAACAAAGAGTTGCGAAATATTATTCATAATCCAGAACCGTCTCAAAGAGAAATTGATAGAATTCAATATCAAAATTACATGCAAACTAGAATTCCGTCACCGCAAGAACAACAACAACAACAACAACAACAACAACAACAACAACTACAAGAACCATCATCAATGTTCAGTAAAGTCAAAGGGTTTTTTGGTTTCGGGGGTAGAGGAAGAAAAACAGTAAAACTTATAAAAAAATCAAGGTCAAAATCAATGTCAAAGGCAAGGTCAAAATCAATGTCAAAGGCAAGGTCAAAATCAATGTCAAAGGTAATGTCAAAATTGTATCATCGTCGACATAAAAAATCACGGTCTTATTCTCGGTCTAAAAAATAATTTAATTTAGCAATTCTCTTTTTTATTATTAAAATTAGTTTTATTTATTTTAATAATAATAATAATAAAAATAATAATAAAAATACTTTAAAATTAAGATACCATCATAATAATATCATATCATATTATAATATATTAAATATA
>Ga0172365_10003794_pt1 | contig 11210 bp, 12 predicted proteins | sample LakKivSesite48cm_FD_114535 | JGI IMG/M metagenome (GOLD analysis project Ga0172365, IMG submission 114535) | Sediment microbial communities from Lake Kivu, Rwanda - Sediment site 48cm | ecosystem: Environmental > Aquatic > Freshwater > Lake > Sediment | place: Rwanda: Western Province, Lake... | reverse complement strand
TTCTTTCCGGAGCAGGCAGTTAATCAACACGATGAGAAGGTGATACTGGCGAGTCCGGTTAATTTAATAGATATTAACCTTGGAATTAAGTTTTAATAATATTTGGTTTTTATGGTACGACAACTGCTTATAATCATCCTTCTTGGTGTTACGGTATTGCTCCGTTCCCAGACTGTTGATAGCATAGAAGTTGAACAGGCTGGCGATTTTATCAGAATTGGCTACAAAATACTTAATTCAACTCCTTCACAGGTTTACCGGGTAAGGGTGTTATGTTCAATAAACGGGGGGCTTAATACAGAGTTGCGCAGTGTCTCAGGCGACACCGGCGACAATGTCCAGGGTGGAAAACAGGAATACTTTGTTGTATGGGATGTTCTTAAAGATGTAGAGGAACTGAACTCGGCTGATTTTATTGTAAGGGCTGAACTGGTCAGTGATAAATCTCCGGAACGAACAAAAAAAAGTAACAGGAATTTTATTGTGATGCTCCCCACCCAGCTCCCGGGATTCGGGTACGGGATACGTACAGGTTATTCCGGGGCATTCGGGATTTCAGCCCAGTTCATCAGTGGGAAAACAGTATATCTGCCTGACCACACTGATCGTGACATATTCAGGCTTAACCGTTTCAGCCTCGACCTGAGCAGCCGGCTGGTTAATAATGAAGCCTTTCAGCTGCACCTGCTGACAGGAATATCCGTTGGTCAGAATGTCATAGAGGATGAAAACGGCGGTAATATATCATATCCTGTCCATATGTCACCAGGAGTGGAAGGAGGCCTTCTGTTCTGCCATAAACGGATAGTATACTCGCTTTCACTGGCCAGGCAGTTCCCCGACATGGTGGAAGAGGGCACCGCGATTACAAAACACACTTATCTCGGCATAGGATTTGGTTTACGACTATAAGACTAAAAGAGTATAAGACTACGGAACGACAACGCTATATGAAAAAACTACTACTTACTTTACTGTCAGTGCTGCTTGGAGGAATGCTCCTGGCCCAGACCTCCGAGAACAGATCTGGAGTAAAACAGTTCAATATTTCAAAAAAAGGGGTTGAACAGAAACAATTCAGGGATGAGAGCCGGGCTCCTGCAGATGTGACACCACCTGTAATAACACTCATATATCCTTCATTGTCAGAGGATTCGGTGACCAGGTCAGAAACCAGGACTCTGACTGTTAAAGGCAAAGTTGAAGATTCCGGAGGCATTTTCGCAGTAATGGTTAACGGAGTCGAGGCTAAAGTCTCGGCTGACGGTCAGTTCCTGGCAGATATTCCGCAGGCTTTTGGGAAAAATATTGTAAAAATCGTTGCAACTGATGTTGCTATGAACAATTCACGGCTGCAATTCTGGTCGGAACGGCTGACACAAAATATAACAGAACCTGCTGCACAGCCCGTTATCCCGCCCAGACCGGCAAACACATATGCAATAAATATCACAAGGCCGGCAAACCCTTCTATGGTTACGGCAAGCGACAAATTCAATCTACAGGCCTGCATTAAGGCAACGGCTCCGGTAAAAAAGATCATGATATACCGCGACGGATCCTTTGTGAACGGATACCTTGGAAACCAGATCATTCAGAAAGGCGATTGTTCATTCCAGATTGATGAACAGGTTGCGCTCAGGCTGGGGATAAATGATATCAAAATAGAGGTATATGCGGCGGATGATACCGTGAGCAAAAATGTTTCAGTGGAATACAGTTTTTACGCGGCCAGGAATTTTGCATTATTAATTGCAAATGAAAAGTATGACGATCCGGGAATTACAGAGCTTGATGCACCGGTGAAGGATGCCACAGACCTTTACAATGTACTAACCCAGGAGTACAATTTTAACCTTGAAAACGTCACCTTCCTGAAGAACCCGACAAAAGCAGATATCATAGGCACACTTCACAACCTCAGGTCAAAACTTACTCCCGACGATAACCTTCTTATTTTCTATGCAGGACACGGGTACTGGGACGAAGGAATGGGAGTTGGCTACTGGCTGCCCAGAAATGCTGCAAAGGACAATCCTGTTGACTGGATCCCCAATACCGATCTCACAAATTACCTGGGCGCGATCAAGGCAAAGCACACCCTGCTTATTGCCGATGCCTGCTTCAGCGGAGGAATATTTAAAACACGCTCTGCCTTCAGCGCCACCTATGCAGTTGAAATGCTTTACCAGCTTAACAGCAGGAAGGCTATAACAAGCGGTACCCTGACCGAAGTCCCTGATAAAAGTGCATTCTTCATGTACCTTATGAAGAACCTGAGGGAAAATACCAGCGAATACCTTTCGGCTGAAGAGCTCTTCTCTAAGATGAGGATAGCCGTGATCAATAACAGTGAGAATGTTCCTCAATTCGGAACGATCCAGAATGTCGGCGATGAGGGAGGAGATTTCATTTTTATAAAGCGCAGATAAGCAAATAAAACATTTCAGACTGATGAAAACAGCAGCAATCGGATTCCTTTTCCTTCTATTGACCTCGTGTGCAACGGAAAAGGAAAAGTCATGGAAGCTGGTTTGGGCCGATGAATTCAACTATACCGGTCTGCCAGATACGAACAGCTGGAGGCACGAGGAAGGGTATATTGCCAACAATGAATTGCAGGACTACACTCATCAGAGGATTGAGAACTCTGTTGTGGGTAAAGGAAACCTGATGATTATCGGAAGGAAGGAGCCATGGGACTGGGCAGGCTATACATCGGCCCGAATAAACACTCTTGGGAAGCACAGCTGGACCTACGGTAAATTTGAAGCCCGAATGAAGCTGCCGACAGGACAGGGGATATGGCCTGCCTTCTGGATGCTTGGCGATAATATAGAAAAGATTGGATGGCCTGAGTGCGGTGAAATAGATATCATGGAACATATAAACAACGAGAATATCCTTTACGGCACGCTGCACTGGGATAACCAGGGACATGTGCAGGATGGAGGCAAGACTCCCTGCAAAGTTGCAAATTATCACGATTATGCTGTAGAATGGGATGCCGATTCAATCAAATGGTTCCTGGATGGCAGGCAGTATCACCGGGTAGTAATAAAAGATTCGGCGAACAGCACTTCGGAATTTCACAAACCATGCTACCTGATCTTTAATCTTGCCATTGGCGGTAACTGGCCCGGGAACCCTGATTCAACAACAGTTTTTCCTGATACGGTATTCGTCGACTGGGTGAGGGTTTATCAGAAATAATTCAAAATTCAAAATACAAGATTCAAGATGCAAAATGTAAAATGTAAAGTTACAGCTGTCGTTATGGCTGTGACGCTGACATTGACGGTGATGGCGCAGGATGAGGAGAAAAAGGAGATACCGCAGTACTTCTTCCCTATGTTCAGTGAATCGGATGTACTTCTGAAAGACAAACAGGTTCTGAAGCAGGTTCTTAACTATAATACCATTTCAGAGAAGATGGTTTATGTGATGAACGGAAACTACTACGACATGATGAATCCCAGTCTTATTGACACAGTTTACCTTAACAATACCAGGTTCGTTCCGGTAAATAAGATGTTTTTTGAGGTATTGATGACCGGCGATCCTGCCCTTTTCATACAGCATAAGAGCGGCCTTGTAACAGCAGGAAACCCGGTTGGCTATGGCGGTACATCACAGGGCGTATCATCATATTACCTGTCAAAGCATGAATTATCACCAGAATTTATTAACATCCAGGTGCCCCCGAACGTGAAGGTTAATCCCGAACCTGTTTACTGGTTAAGAGTGAACGGAGAACTGAAAAAGTTTGAAAATGAAAAGGAATTTATAAACATGTTCCCCGGTAAGTCTAAAGAGATAAAAGATTACATTAAATCCGCAAAAACTAAAATTGAAAACCGCGACAGCCTGATCGCACTGGTCAGGTTCACCTTTGGTTTGTAACAATCAATCACTTTTACATATCCTGATTTTTTTGAATGATTGTTTTTTAATAAGATAATTACTAACTTTATATGAATTGTTCCGGACTATTCCGGATTGAATAAAGCATATGGGAATGAAGAAAGCTCTGACTTTTGCCTGTCTCATCATATTGATATCCAACATTTTCGCGCAACAAAACAATACGGCAGCCACGCAGGTGGATATATCATATTTCATTACTCATACACGCGGGGAACTGATACAGAAGCTTGTTGACTTGCCGTGCGGAATCAATGCCGGTGATCCTGATAATGTAATATTGAAGAAGCTGGATACATGGCTTACAGCCTTTATTCCATCACCTGAATATTCTGATGACATATATGCAAAAGCTGCCAACATACAGGCTCTTAAAAGTGTCAGGCAGGGGGGGTACGGTATTGGTGCTGTGCTTATTGACCAGGAAGGGAAAATCATTTTCAAGGCATATAATTCACAGATACAGAAGAACAGATCAGATCTGCATGGTGAAATGACACTTATGACCAGGTTTGAGAATCATCCGAAATCGCACAAATATATGAACGGCTATGTCTATAAGCCCGGTCTTACTGTCTTCAGCTCAGCAGAGCCATGCCCTATGTGTTTTATCAGGATCAGTACTGCAGGCTGCGATACCAAATACTGCACGCCGGGACCTGAAGACGGAATGGTTAACAGAATCAGCTGCCTGCCTCCCTCATGGCAGGAAATGACATCAAAGCAAAAAGTAGAAATCGGTGATTGTTCACCCCTGATGCAGAAGCTGTCACATCTACTGTTCTATTCTTATCTTCTCGATAACAGAGGACCTTACTAAGCACCAAATTATCTTAAAATGAAAAGACCTTTCTTTCTATTACTGGCTGTAGTTATAGCCGGAACAGGATTATTGTGCGGACAAACAGATTTACCTGCAGCATTTAATAACCCCAGGCTGGGTGAAAATGTTTTCGTTTTCGATCCGGGGATGAATATGAAAGAGATCCAGGCACTGCTTGATACGATTTTTGCCAGGCAGTCGGGACGCAGAAGCGAGTTCACGGCAAACCGTTATGCCCTGCTTTTCAAACCGGGCCACTACAGGCTTGATGTTAAGGTAGGTTATTATATGCAGATAATGGGCCTCGGCGATTCTCCTGAGGATGTCGTGATAACAGGCGCTGTGAGGTCAAACACAAGGGGCAGCAGCGTGCTTACAAACTTCTGGAGAGGAGTTGAGAACCTGACTATTGTTCCGGAAAACTCCGATACAACAGTTGTTTGGGGCGTGTCGCAGGCAGCGCCAATGCGCAGGGTTTTTATTAAAGGGAATATGAACCTTTTTGATAAAGGCTATGCAAGCGGCGGGTTCCTTGCCGACTCAAAGATCGAGGGAACAGTTGCATCAGGTCCGCAGCAGCAATGGTTCACAAGAAATACTGAATGGAAAAAGTGGACAGGCAGCAACTGGAACATGATGTTTATGGGTGTGTTGAATGCTCCTGAGGCTGATTTCACAGCTAACGCGTATACCACATTTAATACTGTACCTTTCGTTCGCGAAAAGCCATACCTGGCGCTCTCCGGTAAAGGATTTGTCATGAGGATCCCTGAACTGAAAGTAAATTCTTCAGGACCTGGATGGACTGATAATGCAGCCAATGAGAAAGTTCTGAAGATGAATAAATTCTATATAGCACATCCGGCAAACGATAATGCTGCAACCCTGAATGCTGCGCTGAAAAAGGGAAGGAATCTCCTCCTGACTCCAGGTATTTACAAGTTAGAGCAGCCGTTAAAAATTACCAGGGCCGGCACCATAGTAGCAGGAATGGGCATGCCTTCGCTTGAACCGGCGAACGGGAATTCGGTTATTGATATCGCCGATGTGGATGGAGTAACAATAAGCGGCATACTGCTGGATGCAGGTTATAAGCGTTCGGAAATTCTGCTCCAGGCCGGGGAACCCGGTTCTGCAAAAAGCCATGCTGAAAATCCGGTTTTCCTGTTTGATGTATTTGTCAGGGTAGGAGGGCCCCACGAGGGATCAGTTAAAAGCGCGGTGGTGATAAACAGCAATGATGTCGTTGTTGACCATATCTGGCTTTGGAGAGCTGACCACGGAAATGGGGTGGGGTGGGAGAAGAACTGGTGCGCCAATGGTTTGGTAGTCAACGGGAAGAATGTAATTATTTACGGCTTGTTCAATGAACATAACCAGGAGTACCAGACCCTATGGAACGGTGAGGGCGGAAGGGTTTACTTCTACCAGAGCGAGATGCCCTATGATCCGCCCTCGGCAGAGTCGTGGAAGCATGACGGCGTTTACGGTTATGCTTCATACAAGGTGGCAGATCATGTACAGACACATGAAGCCTGGGCTCTTGGAATTTATAATTACTTTCCAAAAACTCCTGCTGTTGCAGATAATGCCATTGAAACGCCGGCACATCTTGAAGAGAGCATTCATAATAAAATCATCTTCTGGCTTAACGGCCATCCTGAAAGCCTGGTAAGGAGCATCATCAATGGCAAGGGCGGAACGGTGACCATAAAGGAGAGGAAGGCGGTGATGGAGTAGGCAGCAAGCAGCACTCAGTAATACAACTAACCCACCCCTCGCCCCTCCCAGGAGGGGATCTTAATAACCAGAACCAGCAACCAGCAACCAGGAACCAGCAACTCTTAAAAAAACTAATCAACCAATTTCCGTTATTAATAATTATTACTACATTTGTGAACAAGTGAACAATTGTTCATATATCAACTTATGAAAAAGAAAAGGCAGGTAATCAAGAAAGATATGTTTGTCGAAAAAGACAAGGTAAAGGCAGTCAGGAAGAAGATGAAAAGCGAAGAATTCTTCCATCTGATGGCTGAGACTTTCAAGGCAATGAGCGACCCTACAAGGACAAAGATAATATTTGCCCTTTGCCAGGAGAAGGAGCTTTGCGTTAGGGATATCTCAGCTATTATCGGATCAACCAACTCCGCAATCTCACACCAGCTCAGGACTCTCAGGAACATGAACCTGGTAAGGTATAGCAAAGCAGGTAAGGTGACTTACTATTCACTTGACGACAAGCATATAAATAACCTGTTCGCCGAAGGAGTCAGGCATGTTGAGGAGAAATGAATTTTTGTTTCAGTTTAAAATACGCATTATGGATATAACATGGCAAATGAAAATGAAAAATTAAGCCTGGCCGAATTAAATGATAATGAAACAGGGATAATAGATTCTATTTCAGGAGGTAAGAATCTTGTAAAGAGGCTGGCTGATCTGGGGATCTCAAAAGGAACAAGGATCACGGTTATACGAAGAACGCTTTTTTCCGGACCCGTCCAGGTAGAGGTTTGCGGTTCAAGGCTTGTCCTGGGAAGAGGGATGGCCATGAAAATTATGGTTGAAATCAAATGACTGATGAAAGAAAAATCAGTATTGTCCTTGCAGGCCAGGGGAACACCGGGAAGTCATCAGTATTCAATTTCCTGACAGGTCTCCACCAGCATACAGGGAACTGGGCAGGCAAGACTATTGAAAAACTTGAGGGTACTCTTTTCTATAAGGGCTGCACTATTGATGTTCTTGATCTCCCGGGGATTTATTCACTTACAACGGTTTCAGATGAGGAAAAAATATCAAGGGAATATATTGTTACTCAGAAGCCTGATTATGTTATAGATATAATCGACTCAACGAATCTTGAACGGAATCTCATCTTTGCACTTCAGCTGCTGGAGCTCGGATGCCCCGTGATCCTGGTGCTAAATATGTTCGACCTAGCTGAAAAGAAAGGAATTGAGATAGACCTGGGAAAGCTGGAGTCGATGCTCGGAATTCCTGTAATAGCAACTGTTGCTTCAAGAGGTAAAGGCATCACAGATATCATCGACAAAGTGATTGAACACAGGAACGGGACTACCGAATACAGGTATCCCGTTTACGGAAAAGAGATCGAAGAGTGCATCTCGGAACTTACTGCACTGATGGGTGAACAATCTGTTCCCTATCCGAAACGCTGGATAGCAATAAAGCTCATTGAGAAGGACAGCGAAACCATCAGGATGGCTGAGGAAATGAATTCTGATGTTGCAGAAAAAGCGGGAGAACTCGGTAGAAAACTTGAGGAGATCCATGGTCACGACTCATCTCTTGTTATTGCTGATGAAAGAAGCCTTCTTGCTGCCAAGATCACCAGGGATATCGTAAAGATGGAGCCGCATAAGAAACTCTCTCTGAATGAACGGCTTGACATAATCACTACCCATAAATTCGCAGGCTACATGATCATGGTCATGATCCTGGGAGGAATGTTCTTTTTCGTTTTCAGCTTCGGGAACTGGCTCTCATCTGTACTTGAACCTGTATTCCGGGGATGGCATGAATTGTGGAATGAAAGTGTTGGAACATCTTTTCTTTCTGCACTGGGATGGTCAGCTATTGAGGGTGTGCTGGCCCTGATCCAGATAGCCCTGCCTTATATACTTCCCTTTTACATTATACTTTATGTACTTGAAGACTGGGGTTACATAGCGCGTATCTCATTCCTGATGGATAAGTTCATGCATAAGATGGGGATCCATGGCAAAGGGTGCATTTCATTCATAATAGGACTGGGATGTAATGTTCCGGGTTGTCTTTCGTGCCGTATCATGGAATCACGGAGAGAGAGGTTCATCACAGCAGTTCTGGTCACACTGGTGCCATGTTCGGCAGTATCAGTTATAGTTTTCGGGCTTGTCGGGAAATATGTAGGACTGCTCTGGGCTTTCGGTCTATATGTCTTCGCTATGATAATGGTATTCATTGCAGGCAAGATATCATCAAAGCTTCTTCTGGGCGAGCCCGTCGAGCTGATAATGCATATGCCTGCCTATAAAACCCCAAATATCAGGTCGATACTGGTTCAGACCTGGGATTCTTCAAAGGAATTCGTATACATTGCTGCTCCGCTGGTGATCATATCAGGTGTTGTCATCCAGGCTATCAACCTTGCAGGTTGGATGACTGCAATTTCATCATTCCTGAACCCGGTCACTGTTTCATGGCTGGGATTACCTTCAATAACAGGTATTCTTTTAATCTTCGGGGTATTACGCAAGGAGCTTATTCTGGTGATGCTTGCTGCCTACCTTGGGACGACTGAATTCGGGGCTGTGCTGACAAGTTCACAGATGATCACGCTGGCAGTGGTAAGCATGTTCTATGTCCCGTGTGTGGCTACAATCTCCGTTCTGTGGAAAGAATATGGATGGAAAAAGGCACTTGCTGTCTGCATCATTGAGATAGCATTCGCAATTCTTCTGGCAGGGATCGTAAAGAGGCTGCTGGATCTGGTCTTCTGACCCGCATCCTGCACCCCGCTTCGTTCGCCGAAGTCGTGCTTTGCATGACGAAGCTTCAGCGAAGTCGGTGACGCAGGCGGGCACGTCATCGCACCTCTTCTTATATAATCTCAATTATCTCCTTTATTGGTTTCCTGGTCTTCTTAAGGTTTTTTACGTAACCCTCTTTCGGAAAACCGAGGGGAGTGATCCCGAATATCACCTGGTTTACATTCAGGTTAAGGGCCTCTCTCAGCATTGCAGGGTTGTAGTTCTCTATCCAGCAGGTGCTGACTCCTTCATTTTCGGCAGCAAGTATCATGTGTGTCATTGCTATTGCCATGTCAGTCTCAATCGATTTGTGGCCGTCGAAGTTCCTGACCCACGCCTGGTCCATGAATCCAATAACTATCAATACGTGAGGCGCTTCCTTAAACCAGTCTCTTCCGTAGCAGGCTCTTACTTTTTCGAGCATGGCAGGAGAGGAGACCACCACGAATTTCCATGGCTGGTAGTTAACAGCCGAAGGAGCGAGCCTCCCAGCTTCAAGGATCCTTTCAAGTGTCTCTTTCGGAACAGGTCTGTCCGGATCATAATTTCTGACACTTATTCTTGTCCGGATGAGATCGTTGAATTCCATTGTGAGTAATTTTTATTCGACTTGAGTTATTATTAACGATATTCATATATTAATCCCTTGGTGAACCTTGGTGTCTTGGAGTCCTGGTGGCAAAAACCTCCCGCCACCAAGGCACCAAGTTACACCAAGTTTTATAACGACAACCTGAGTTATCAGATTAACCGGAGTTTATTACCGCAATGAAGAAGTACGGTTAGCCATATTCACAACTCCAACAAAAAGTATCTGTGCAAGATCCTCCATTATTTCAGGTTTGATAATGTCGATATTATCAAGAGGCACATGATAATAATTTACTGAACCGAATGTTGAAAAGCTCAGTGAAGGCACTCCAGCGCTCAGGAATCGGGCTGCATCAAGCCGCGGCCGACCGAGGTTAGAGAAATAATTTGTCATAAGCGGCCTGTGAACATATTTATTGTTCGCATCTTCAATGAACGACCAGAGAACCGGGTAGTTCTTTCCGGCATTAGCGCTTATGTATTGCCGATCCCTACGCCATCCATGTTCAGGAGAACACTCTTGTCGAGCGGCATGACCGGGTTTTCAAGATATGCCTTAGCTCCCATAATTGCCTGTTCCTCAGCCCCGAACGCAATAAATATTACTGTTCTCTTTAACTGTATCTTGTTTTCAGTGAGCGCTTTTGCCACTCCCATCATAACTGCAACAGCTGATGCATTGTCATTGGCACCCGGGATAATATCATAGCATCTGCCCAGGTGATCAAGATGAGCGCCTATGATCACTGCCTCTTTGCTGAGTTCCGGAAAAAGAAAGCTGAAAGAAGAAGAATTACCTTTTTCATTACTAAATTTTTTATAGACGGATAATAGTTAAATGCTCTTGAAATTAAAGGGCAGGTTCAGGTTTGATGAAAGTATTGTTCCCTTATCAAGCATATCCTGATCAGCCTCTTCGTAGTACCAGTTGATTATTATCTCTCCCATATTATCCATCCCATGAATATTATCAATCATACTGAGAAGGTACTTTGTGCCGGCGCTGTTGACATATTCAAGATGGATCTCAATTGTGGTGGTATCAGCAGGATTACGGGAATAATCATTTATCCATTCCACTATTGGATTAAAGAATTCCTCGGCATTTTCAGGGATCAGCCGGCCGCTGAATTCAATAGTCCCTTCAGGGTCAAGGATGACCTCCGGTGTGTTCTTTGTGGCTGGTATTTTCCGGTAGTTCTTATGCAAGGTTTTAAAAATTACTGATGCATAAATATTTAGTCATCAGGTTTATTCAAAGTTAATACATTTCTTTGATATTTGAGTTTTTGCATAATCGGATTTGTTGATTAATTTTGCGGTTGTTTTGGGAT
>Ga0172365_10003792_pt1 | contig 11212 bp, 11 predicted proteins | sample LakKivSesite48cm_FD_114535 | JGI IMG/M metagenome (GOLD analysis project Ga0172365, IMG submission 114535) | Sediment microbial communities from Lake Kivu, Rwanda - Sediment site 48cm | ecosystem: Environmental > Aquatic > Freshwater > Lake > Sediment | place: Rwanda: Western Province, Lake... | reverse complement strand
TGAAAAACCTTAAGACTATACTTTTCATTGAAAAGTTTTTGGGTATGGGTGCTACATTTCCGAATGTAAGGATACATGCTCAATTTGAAAAACACAGTAAATCTAATAAATCTTCTGAATCTGGACATATACAGGGTGTTGGTCGTAGTTTTGGATATAGTGATGAATATAAGGATGAAAACGGTAATATTAGGATATTTAACAAAAAAGATGCTAAATATAAGATTTATTGTGATTTAGAGACGATGAAGTCTTATAAGGATGGATTCAACACGGATAAACCTATGTTTAATGATACTGCGACAAAAAATGCGACGAAAAGAAATAGTAATGAATATATTTGGGTAGTAGATACAATAGATATTGTAAATAATGAGAATATGGGTACAACTTTACAAAATTATTTTAAGAATAAATTTGCAGATAACAAAGATTTTGAAATTTTCTTTGATAAAGATTCTGTTCGTATGTCATATACTAAAACTACGAGATTTATTGATATTTGTAAGTTAATAATTGATAAAAAGTATATAGACAAAGATGAAAAACAGACTATTACTGGTAAAGTAGTATGTATTGACGGTGCTAATTCATATCATAATGATGATAAAAATCAATTTATTGGGTATTTAAATAGTTATGATGAATTGATGGATAGTATTAAAAATGGTACTAATTGGTTATGTAATTATAATATTTCTATAGATACATTTAAAACTCATTATGTATGTGTATATGTTTATAAGAAGACTGACATTACAGAAACTAAAAAGATGAAACATAACAAAATGTTGAGTATTACTTAAAATAAGTTATATATTGTAAATAAGATTCCCGTTGATATTTTGTATTGACGGGAATTTTAATTTTATAGAGATTGACGGTCGTGGTTCTTATATTTATATACTATATGATACGATTGAAAGATTTATTGTGTGAAGACCCCGATGGAGTTACTGTGGACGGTGAGTATTATGATTTTAAAGAAGCGTCTCATACATTTTTAATATATGATGATGTTAAGGATAAAAAACAATATTGGGTGGCTTATGTTTATCCTGAGTATAGAAAGGGTGGTAGAGCTATATTGTGTGAGAATGCGGAGTTGGAGTCTATATTGAATGGTGACGATAATGAATATATTAGAAAGTATATAGATAGTAATTTACAGAGATTTCCTTCACATTCTAAATTGACTTGGATATTGGAGATAGCAGATAGGATAACGTCTGCGACTAATGTGGTTACTTATTGTAATGGACGGTTATATTTTTCCAAGTATATTACCTTTTGGCAAGATAACAATGTAGTTGTTAGTTATAAGAGCAAGATAAGTGATTTTTTTAATCGTATTGGAGTAAGCACCGCTGATGTTTTTGTAGAGGACCGTATAAGAAGTGATAAGATGGTTCCGTTCAATGAATTTTTTGGTGGTATTCATCAGGAATTGAATGCTTTTGAGAAGGCTAAATTAGAATTGGCGAAGAAGTTGCATATGGACAAGGGTAAGTTAGATAAAGCGGTATTGGATGTATTGCGGAGCAAACCAAAAGATATGGAGACGTTATATGCGAGATTGGAGGATAAGTTTAATATGCCGTTATTACAGATAAAGAGGATATTTAGGAATATTCCGCTTGGAAAATTGGTTGCGAAGGAGTTAAAAGAATATATTAATAAAATAAACAATAAATGACGGTATATTTATTAAGAATATGATACGATTGTCTGATATAGTGAGTAAATTAGTTAATGAGCAGATACTGAATGATATAAGGCATGGGTATCATGTAACGAGTGAAGATAACTATGATAAATATATACGTCATGATGGTTTACGAATTAATCGTAGCAACAGTTATTTAACCATAGGAGATAACAGTTGGATGCGGCGTGCGTATAATATGATACCGATATTTTTGACTACTGAGATTGAAAGCAAATATAGTGGTGGTGATGGTGGTGGTGATGTATTATTAAGAGTGGATGTTCGTGGATTAAATATAGGTGCTGATTTGGGTGGGTTGATGGATTTGGGTGCTTATATAGAGCAAGATAGTTTTTGGTTTAAACAACAGCCTGATTGGGTTATTGGAGATGGTGAGTATAGTTATGAAGAGTTGGTGAATGAGCGTGGTGATTTTAGCATACGTGATGCTATAGAGGCAACCAAGTCATTTGTTGTGTGTGAGGATATTGAAAGCGAGCGAATTAGTTATATAAAGAGAATATAGGTAAGTATATTATTATTTTATAATCTTTTGAAGTACCCGCGGCAAATATGATGTGGGATATGTTTTTATATGTGACGAACGTGTAACAAGTGGATGTTGTGTGAACTATGTGTTTGTATTTGTAACTATCTATGATAGACTGGGTTAGGTAGTTTCAATGAATTTCCGAGTGGAAGTTGTGGTTGAAATTATGTGTATAAAATAAAAAAGTTAATAAAATAGATAGATATGAATATGGTGAATAATATTAAAATTGGATTGTATATTGCGTGTGTAGCATTGTTATCAGTGTTTACCCCGAACAAATTGAGAGGTGATACCAACTATGTTAGTGGTTATTTGTATGATAACCACAAGTGGGTAGCTACCAACACATATATTTTGAAGGGATTTACCTATGTAATGAACAATGCAACGTTGGATATTGAAGCTGGTACAGTGATTAAAGGTTCATCTGGAACTGGCACTAGTGGTACTGCGGCAAATGACTTTGGTTGTTTGTTTGTGTGTAGGGGGGGTAAAGTGAATGCTATTGGTAGTGTGGACAAGCCAATTATCTTTACTGCTGAGGTGGATGATGTGACTGATAGTGGTGATTTACCATTTCCTACCCGAGGTTTGTGGGGTGGAGTGGTATTGTTTGGCAATGCTAGATTGAACAATCCAGCTTGGACTACCAACAATGTGAGTTATGACATTTACGAGGGATTGCCTGATTTGGTAGTAACCAATGGTGTTAATGGACAGGTTGATTTTATTCATAGATATGGTGGTAGTGATGATAATGATAATTCTGGTACTTATCGTTATGTAAGTGTGAGACATGGTGGCAAGAAGTTGACAACTGATAAAGAAATTAATGGATGGTCATTGTGTGCAGTTGGTAGGGGTACAACTATGGAGTATTTGGAGGCATATTGTATTGCTGATGATGGTTTTGAGTTTTTTGGTGGTAGTGTGAATACTAAGTATTTGGTATCTGCATTTAATGATGATGACGGATTTGATACTGATCAGGGATATAATGGTAAGAATCAGTTTTGGTTTGGTATACAAGAATCTGGTGCTAAGGATAATGGTGCTGAACAAAATGGACAACCACAACCGCCTGATGTACTAGTAAGTGGTGCGTTGCCATTGGCTAATTATACAGTTCGTAATGCTACATTGATTGGAGCTGGTGTTGGTACTAGTGGCAATGATGCATTACGTTTTCGTCAAGAGAACAAGTCACGTTGGTACAATAGTATTTTTACTGATTTTGGTGGTGTGAGAGTGCGTATTGATGATGATGGAGTATCTACTCCTGATTTGAAGAACAATATTTTCTGGGGGTACAAGGTTGGATCTAATGAAGATTATGGTGGTATTTATGTATCTTCCAATAGCAATCCTACTATTGATCCTATGATTGTTAGTATTAGTCGTACCCAAGATAATAAGTTGGATCCTACATTAAAGGTTAATAGTCCAGCATATACTATTGCACAGACTGATGTAGTTGGATATGATGTTGTTAATTTTACAGGAGCATTTGGTAGTGATAATTGGGCTCAAGGTTGGACAGCATTGAGTAGTGATGGATTTTTTGTTGAATATGTACCCCAAGCAAAATCTCCAGTATTGAGTGTATCATCTACTACAACTGCATTGAAGGTTAGTTTTGTTTCTGAATTGGATAGAAAGTATAGTATTCAAAGCAGTGTATTACCAAGTCAGTCTGTTGTTGGTACACAGGTTGTGAGTCAGAATATTGTGGGTTATGTTCGTTTGAATCTCAACAAGGGATATAATTTGATTGGTAACCAGCTAAATAATGGTAATAATCTAATTGGCAATGTATTGAATGTACCAGATGGTACTATCGTTTATAAGTTTGATGGTAAGTATTCAGCCAATTCATATGTTGATGGTGCTTGGGATGTGCCAACTATGACATTACCAGTTGGTGCAGGATTCTTTATCAATGTGCCTAGTGCTACTACTATTACATTGATTGGTGAAGTTAGTCAGAACAACAACAAGACATTGGCTAATGGAATTAGTTTGTTGTCCATTCCAATGGCAGTGGGTGGTAGTTTGACTGATATGGGTGGATTGGTTGCTAATGAGGGAGATGTTGTATATCAATGGACTGGTACTGGTTTTAAGGCTAGTGAGTATGTTGATGGTACTTGGTCTCCGTCTGTGCCTAATGTAAAGATTGGTGAAGGCTTCTTTTTGAAGGGAAATGGTCGTAGTTATGTAGTGAATGGTATCAACAACAATAGTTGGAAGGTTGTACAATCAGGTGTGGTGGGTACCGGATCTGAATTGAGTGTGGAAGTGAGTGTTGTTGATAGTGTTGGCTTTATTAGAGTTGTGGTTGAGTGAAGTAGAATAAAGCTATAAATAAGATCCCCGTTGATTTTTTTATTGACGGGGATTTTTTATGTGTTAGAATAAGACTAGATTTTATATTTATTTATACTATGACCAAGAATGAATTAAAACAATTGATAAAAGAAGTGCTTGCTGAACAAAATGCACTAACAACACTTCAAATTTCAACAGTTGGTGGGGGTACCATGCTGTTATTGTATAGAGGTGATGCTAGAGGTACTGAAAGATCATCTGATAATCATTATAAGACTCCAACACAATTTAAAGATTTGATTGCTGGATTGAATACTACAGGTGGTATAACTACTGATGAAGCTATCAAGAATATATTGAGAAAGTTGACCCCCGAACAATTAAAGCAATTGGTAAGAGAAAAGATTGTGGTAAGTGATAGAGTAAGTGAATTTTTGGGTGAAGAAGCTAGTACCAAAGAATTACAGAAGTTAGGATTCAAACCTACCAAGAGTGATGTAAATGAAGTTAAGGGATTTAAATTACATATGGACTCGCCTGAAAATCATTATATTATGAACAAGGGTGTAATGAAGCCAAAGATGGATTCACGATTTAATCGAATGATGGGTACCAGAACAGTTAAGTATGATGATTTGGTTAAAGCATTTCCACAATCCAAGGATATTGTATTAAAAGAACTACCATCAATACCTCACATAAATACAGGTGTTATTGATTATTTTACTGTTGATAGTGAAGGTGATGTAGTACCACTTACACACGGTGATATTGGTAGTAGATTTGATTAAGTTGAATTAACTATAATATACAATATGACTAAAAATGAACTTAAGCAACTGATTAGAGAAGTTATTGAATCGTCTAATCGATCTTTATTAGAATCGGGTGAATATACTGTTAGTAGTGACAAAGAAAAGTTGTTATTTGATTTTTATGTATTAAATTTTATTAAAACATCAAATTTAAATCCACTATCTAAAGGTTCTGTTGCTAGTTTTTTTGGAGACAGTCAAGACGTTACTAGTTTGATTGAAGATGCTGAAAGAAAGTTGTTGCCTCGTTTAAAGAAAGATTTGCTTGATGCTGTTTTTTATGCTATATGTTGTGAAATGCGTCATGCGGATTTGGAATATATGTTTAATAGTAGTGATGTAAAAACACAACAGTTTCCTCTTTTAAAAAAGTATAAACAAGTTCAACCCGATGATTACGATTGGGGATATGAAGATGACGACGAAATGTTTCAGTCTTATAGAGAGGCTTATGAGGCAGCTAAAAAAATAGGTGCTACTCAAAATCCAAAAGAATTTGTTAGTGAATGTGTTGTAGCATTTACTTCTGGAGCGTTTGATGCTGATTATGGTGGAAAAGCGTGGAGAAACATATGTGATGCGTGGTTGAGATTATATAATGCAACGAAGTTAAGTGATATATATGTTGCTATAGATTATGTATATCATTTACAACATAATACTGATAGTGTATTTAACAAAGTGAAAGAGTATTACAAGTCTGGATATATAAACTGGTTGTCAGCTGCGTTAGATTTCAAGTATAATATTAAAAATATAAGAGAAATATTACCATATTGCAGTAGTGATATGCGTAAAATTGCTCAAAAAGCATTTAAGATTGCAAATGTTCCACAAGTAACCAACCCCACGAAAGAAAAACCATTTAAACCAGACAGATTAGAGAATGATCAATTACATTCATATTTGAGAAAACAAGTAGAAAAGGTTAAACCGATGTTTGCGGCTAAATCAAGTACAATTGAATTTGATCATTCTGATGGCAATGTTTACATATATGTAGCAAATGGCAAACAAAGAGTAAATTATTACTATGATGCTTATATAAATGGCGACATTGATATAACTGGTAAGTCAGAAGATGGTAAAACTGTATTAAAAAAGAAAAAAATAGATGCTTATAAAATAATACCTACCATTGTGGCACAAAGTAAACAAGATGGTATATTGTAAAAATAAGTTGAATTAACTATAATAATTAAGATAACCCCACATCAATTATGGTGTGGGGTTTTTATATTTATAGTAATGATATTATATACAATACCGCTTTTGATTTTATGGTGTAGCATTTGTGAATGGTTGTTGCATAAATTTGTGATGCACAGAACAATATTTGGATTCCAATATCCATACAAAGCACACACCAAAGTACATCACAACATTTTTAAATATGATAAAACATATCAGTGTCAACATGAAGAACACAAACACACGATTCCCATGGCGAAATGGAACGGCATTGTAATATCTAGTTTAGCTGGATTGCCTATGTTTGTGTTTGGGTACAAGATGTTTTTATTAACATTTGTTGTGTCTATGTGTTATTATGGAGTATATGAGTTCATTCACTGGTGCATGCATTTACCCAAGAGAAGAGGAATAGAATATAGATCTTGGTATAAAAAACTAAATGGACATCATTTGTTGCATCATAGATATATGCGTCGTAATTACAATGTTGTACTGCCGTTTGCAGACTGGTTATTTGGTACATTACTATTAAGAAGTCCTATTAAATTTGGTCAATGTAGACCGTCATATTGTTTACCAAATGTTCAACCAAAAAGAAAATAACTACTATATATTAATATTATGAGACGCATTGTAACAAAAGATAAAAAAGGCAAAAAGAAGTTAGTAAATGTTCCTAGTTTTGATCAAATAGTAGTAAACAATCAATTTGGACAACCAGCGTATGATGTAAGTATCAGTAGTAATAGTGGATCGTTAGCTAATTAAATACTTCTTGGTCGCATTGGTTCCATATTAGGATAAACTGAATCTGCATCAAAGACATCGTATTTAGTAGTGTCTACTGTTTTGACATTATTATAATAATTTTGCAACCACTTCTTACCGATTGGATTTTTAACAGGACTTTTCAAGAACTGAATCACACTTCTCAATACACTTTTATCAATTGGTTCACCAGTCTTTGTACGATCAACAATCTTGAAATTGTTACCAAATATGTTTTGAAAATGACCCAAGTTGTTTTGACAACTAAACCACATTTGTGACAACAAATCTTCGGGTATTTTACGTGGTCTTTTATTGTTTCTATCTATTGCTACTTGTAGACTAGTATTTACAAATATCATATAACAATCATAACCATATTGTTCCATAATTCGTTTCTTTATCTGTATAGATTGTATACTATCACCTGTACCATCTATGATAAGACCCAATTTGGCTTTTCTATACATGTCCAACTTCTTACGAGTTATACGTTTTGCTTTTTCTCTAGTAGATTGTGGACCAACTGTCAACTTTTCAAATTCTTCAGGACTCAATTTACTTAAATCAGTTGAAATTTTCATTTGACTAAGCATTTGTTCAAATTCATTATCACTATTAATTACCTTTAATCCATACTTGTTGACCGAGGAATCAGACGGTAAATCAAACAATTCATTTGCAACTGTGCTTTTACCACTACCAGGTCCACCTGCCATAAATATACATTTGAGTGTGGATGGATCGTCTACACCTTCTGTCAATCTGTGTTTTTTAAGTAATTCAAGTAGGTTCATAGTGATTTAATATAAATATCAGTTTCCCGTTTTAATTCATCTTCCGGTACATTATCTAAATTATCACCATACTTTTGTGTCCAAAATTGTTTGATCTTACCCAATATTGGACCTGGTTTGATATTGAAATTTTGCATAATCCATTCACCACCATATTTGGATTTGACTGGGGTAAATGATTCAATTTCTTTGATCTTATCCAAATAGGATTGATATTTCTCTGGAAACAGTTTCTTCAAAAAGTAATCTGGATCGTCAGTGGTTTTATGCTTATTTAGACCAATCAATGACTTACGAATATAGTCGGCACTAGGTCTACCAGCTCTGACTCTCTTACGATCACTATGATTCATTGTTTGACCTTTATAATCATTGCTATCAAACAACGGACTACTACTGATAAACTTGACTACATCATCATTGTTCTGAATATTATCATATGTGTTTAATACATCACCATAACCCAATATCTTCAAACCATCTTTTAGATTCTTGGTTATTAGTATATCATGATGTCTACCACTTTTATCTACATAAATCTTTTGAAAGCCAGTGGTAGCATATTTGTAACCATTTTGTCTAGCCATTACTCCAAGTATACCACTAAAGTCACCAAGTGCTAAATAAGTCTTTTGTGCGTCGTAGTCTTCATCATTGTCAGAGTATATAAAATCCACATGTACATCCTTACCCAAATCACTGTTATACAATACACTATAGATATTACCATTACGACTATAGTCCTTTACTTTAGGACCGAGATACGTCATTATAGCTTTTTTAATATCTGGATTGCCTGTTAGTACAATGTCTATATCACCATGATCTTGTTTGGATGGTAGCGATTTACTCAATTCAAACTTATTGAATTTGTCTCCGAGACGAGTTTTTAGTTCATCATAGATACTATTCATCTCGCTGGTAGACACTCTACTGGCTCTACTACCAAATAGTTTACCGCCTTCTTTTAACAGATCCATCAGTTTGATCATATATTTAAATATAATTCACATTACGAATATTTCACCTACATTAGCACCCAATACATCTTCAATATAATATGGTATTGTATTTGCAATACTATCTAATTTTTCTTGTGCTTCTTCTAAATTTTGTGTGGTTGCTATAGTTTTGCTACCATATGGACCAAAGCCTACCAAAAGATTTTTGGTAAGAGGATTAAATGTAATTTTACCGTCTTTTAAATACTGTACAAATAATTCGTAGTAAAATTCGTAATATCTACGATGTAGTTTACCTTCTCTAGCACTACGCATTGTACCAATATGGTTAAACAATCTACCTTTGGCTAAATCAAATGTTCTGGATTTTTTATAATCATCACTGCCATATCTTGTGTTTTCTTTGCTTTTACCGTAAATCTTTAACAGTTCATTAAATTCTTTATCAACCCAGTCAGTATATTCTTTGAATTGATGTGTTCTATTCATTACGTGACCTACTCTATGAATTATAGTCCACGCAGTCATAGGAATTTTATCAGCGGCTGTATTGCTTACAAAGAATACTGTGATGTTATCACTATTGATTTTGAATTGGTTAGGATCTAAACCCAAACCTTCTGGATATGGTTTTACGAGAAATTCGTATGGTACTCTACCTTTTTCGCTGAATTGTCTTAAACCAGGCTTGTTAACAAAATAAAAATCAAAGTCAACTGAAGTGTTTTTTAACATATCTTTGACTTTTTGAATTGTTACTGGATGACTTAGTGCAGTTCTATCTCTTGGATCTTTATATGAAGCACCTTTTCCAAAGTCACCAATGGTTGTATATGTACCAAGTGGAAATTCTTTTAGTATATCTTTAAATTTGATCATGGAGGGGGTGGTTCTGGACTTGGATCTTCGTGAATTTTAACGGGTATATTTAGACTGGTAAATACAAATTCTCTATCAAATAAACCATCTGCATTTATTACTATACCATTATAAGAATCTATAAACAAATAGTCACACGCTTGATTATTCAAACTACCATCGCTGGTTAATGAACAACCAGAACCTAGATTGCTTTGAGTTTCCCAATAAGCATCATTCTTTGATTTGTTAGCAGGTTCATATACCCATGTATTGTAATAAGCTGGATGTACTCCGTAAAATGAAGCAGCATTATTTTCCATATCTTGTTCAGTAAATTGAGAAGTAGGATATTCTGTAGCTGGTTGATATTGAGTGATACAAAATCTTGGTAATAATACTGACCAAATAGATTGATCCAAAGCATATGTAGCGGTTTCTAATAAATCATTAAACAATGGATCATCTTGACTTGGAAATAGGTTTGGAGTAGCTAGATCTGATACAGATCCGGTAATTGGTGTAGTACCAAATGGAGTAATTAATTCTCCACTATAGGTATTGAACCATGAGCCAGATGTATTAACATATAGTTCTTGTAGATCACTACCACATTGTAGTGATGTTTGTTCAAATCTACTAATAAGATCGGCAAACTCTCCAGCCAAACACGGTGGCGTAGTTGTAGCATATTGAGCCACCATGGCAGCAATAAAGTTACCAGCCAATGCTCCTCCAAATCCCGCACAACCACCTAATGCTGCTGTTGCACTTGTAAGAAGATTTAAACCTATTTGTAAACCTAGATCTTGATTATCTGTTTGTTGTAACAAGGCATAAGCATTCAATATCTTAGAATTACCATAAGAGTAAAACTGAGTATTGAATGTTATCATGTTGTTTAAATTAGCTTGTGCATTAGCTATATCTATTGGTGAGGGAGGCGTTGTCATATGTTAATAAATATATCACGAACAAAGATACAAATCAAGAAAGTACTTGACTTTGTTTGGGGTGACTGTTATAGTGAACATACTATGACTATTGAAAAAACATATAAATTAATTATTAAGGATACCACATTTAATCTAACAGAAGACGAAGTGCATTCTTTGTATGAAACGTGTCGTAAGGCACTAAACGTTAGTATTACCAATCCTAATTGGCCTACATATCCATATTGGCCTACTTATCCATGGACCGGTGGCACTGGTGAGTATATTCCTAAT
>Ga0172365_10003791_pt1 | contig 11213 bp, 8 predicted proteins | sample LakKivSesite48cm_FD_114535 | JGI IMG/M metagenome (GOLD analysis project Ga0172365, IMG submission 114535) | Sediment microbial communities from Lake Kivu, Rwanda - Sediment site 48cm | ecosystem: Environmental > Aquatic > Freshwater > Lake > Sediment | place: Rwanda: Western Province, Lake Kivu... | reverse complement strand
TCTTTCCAGAAGCGCTATTCTCACGGCTGGGCGGTCGAAGTCTCCTACACGCTCTCCCGGGGACTCACGGACACTCAGATCGAGTGGAGCGAGTCCTCTAACTATCAATTCCCCGACCTCGATTATGGCCCGGAGAACAACGACGCCCGGCACCGACTGTCCGTAAACGGAATTTTTGACCTGCCGCTCGGGTTCCAACTGAGCGCCTGGGCGTATTACCGGACGGCGCTGCCCTATAATATCATCACAGGGAACGACGATTATCACAACTATTCCTGGTGGGCTTACCCGCCCGGGAAAAAGCGAAACTCAGGACGCGGCTCGGATTATTTCTCCCTGAATGCCAGAATTTCCTACTTCCTCCGGCTGAAGCCGGTCGGAATTCAAGTCTTCGCCGAAATGTTCAACCTGACGAACCGGGCCAATTTCGGAAGCTATGTGGGCAATATGCTGAGCAGCGATTTCGGAAAACCCACCTGGGCCGATGACCCAAGGCTCATCCAGCTCGGCCTGCGAATCGATTTCTAAGAGGTTCGAGGGTTAGTCCTGTAGAATCGCGGGGGATGGCCGGAGCTCCATCCGGTCATCCCCCGTTTTTTTCTGTTTTTTGAGCTCCTCGATCATCGTTTTGACCTGGGCCGCCTCGGGAGCGTTCGGTTCAAGCTTTAAAAACTCCTCGAAAGATTGAAGGGCTTTGTCATACTCCTGAATCCGGATGGCCGCAAGGCCCGCCTGGTAATGGGCGGAGGCGTTGTCCGGCTTGAGGGCAATCGATTTTTCAAAGGCGGCCAGGGCCTCCTCGTTCTTCCCCATTTTATAAAAAGCGATTCCCAGGTTATAGTGAGCCAGGGAACTTTCCGGATTGAGGGCAATCGCTCGGGAAAAACTCTTCTCTGCTTTTTCGCTCTCGCCTCTGGCGAAATAAGCCTCGCCCAGGGCAAAAAGAGACTCCGCGGACTGGGGATTCAGCTCGACCGCTTTCTCCAGTGCCATGACGGCACCGTCCAGGTCTCCCTTCTTCAGCAGGCTGAGTCCCAGGTTGAAGTGGCCCTCGTAATGAGCCGGATAGCGTTCGACGACCGTCCGGAAGCGGTCAGCCGCCTGGTCGTATTTCCCGGCCCTGAAGAACTCTGACCCCGCAGCCATATCCTCTTCCTGATCCGGAGAAGGGATCGGTTTCTTGAGCTTCACCTCAAGGGTTTCTCTCATGCCGAACCGAATCCGGGCTTCGGACTCAAGCGTTACATAGTCTTCGGCCTCCACCGTGATCTTATAGCTTGCCGGTGGGATTCCGACCTTCATGAACTTGCCGTTTTTGTCCGTCTTGAGGACAAACTTGAGCCCCCTCTCGGGATCAACAAGAGTCAGCCGGGCGTCCTTAACCGGATTCCCATCTTCGTCGATCACTACACCCTGAACTACGGTCTCCTGGGCAAGCCCCGATCGGAAACCCGGGAGGACCAGACAGGCAAGTCCAATAAAAATAAGGACGTTCACGACCGCGGTCCGTGTTCGCATAGCCGCCTCCATGGCTCAGCTCAATTCAAGGTATCAATATAGCACACAATGGGCCTTAACATTCCATCACCAAGGGTGGCACCTCGGAGGACGTCCCCCTTATTACGCGGTTTCCCGCCCCAAAACGAGGAGAGCCCCAAACGGGGCCCTCCTCAAAGCGTTAACTCCGATTCAACTCCTAGAAATCGAACCTCGCTCCGAACTGGAACCGACGGGGATCCCCGGCTATCGTCGGCTTGCCGAAGTCGGGGGTGTCGATCCGGGGGAAGACGTCGCCAAAATTGGCTCTGTTCGATACATTGTAGACCTCGGCAAAAACCTGGAAGCGAGCGCGCTGGATAGTCAAGTACTTGGAGAGCCTCAAGTTGAGATAAAACTGGTCGAAACCCCGACGGGAATTCCGGTTTTTGCCCGGCTCCATGTCGAACGGAATGCTGTCGAGGTTCACGTCGGTCAAATAAAACGGCGTCCAGGGCAGCGCTGACCGGTAGTATCCCAAGCCGCTCAACTGGAAGCCCCAGGGAAGGCCGACGATTCCCATGACCGCCAGCCGATGCCGGGCGTCAAAATCCGTGGGCCCGTACATCCTGTCCCAGCCGTCGGGGTCGTAGCTGTATGGCTCGGTTTGTTCGGATTCCACATCGGCCATCCCCTTGGAAAGAGTATAGGCGACGTCCAGGGACCAGCCGTGCGAATACCGCTTGGAGAGGGTGACATATAAGCCTTTGTAGTCGCTCCGGCCCTTCATACGGAAGACGAAAATATCGGCCTTGGTCATGTCCGGCCGGAGGTAGCCGGTCCCGGGGATGATCGGGTTATCGTTCTCGATCCGGCTCAGCTTCTGCCCTTTCGACCAGACGAGGTCAAACCCTATCGAAAGGTCCGTCACGAACTCCCTCTGGAAGCCCAGCGTTGTTTGAACAGTATAGGGGGCGATCATGTTCGGTTCACCCTGGTACTTGCTGAGGGGCACATCCATGGGAGGAATCGGCGGAAGGAATGGGTTGGGAACGTTGGGATCTGGATAGCCGGGATAGAAAAGGTACTGGATGACCAGCTGATCCATAATGCCGACCAGGAGCCCTAGGTTAAGCTGCGGGTTTTGAGAATAGGTTCCGATGCCTCCCCTGATAACCGTCCGACCGTCTCCGATGGGATCCCAGCTAAACCCGAAGCGGGGGTTGAAATGCCGGATGTTCATCGTATCGATGTCCAGGAACTGAACCTGGTAATAGTTGTACCTCAGTCCGTAGTTAAGGGTCAGCCGCGGGGTTACCCTCCATGAATCCTGGGCAAAGACGCCTATCTCCCAATAGGGACTGTCGAGTTCGGCCCGCTTGGGCGACCGCACCAGCAAGAAGGGATAAGTAAAAAAGTTATTTGGGTCGAAAGGCTCATCCGTGTCAAAAATGTAAAATCCCGGGACATACTGGTCGACGTAGCCGCCCAGGTAAACCCGGGAGGCGTCGATTCCGAACTTCAGGCTGTGGTCGCCCAAGAACAATGAGAAGTTATCGACAAATTGATATCGCTTGGTGGGGACCTCCTGGGGGACATTGGGATACTTGCCGAAATAGCCGGACGGGCGCATGACCGTATAGGCATTATCATCATAAGCGGAGTGCTGAGAGTAAGACAGGTAAGAATAAAAAATCCGGACCTCGTTCATCGTCTTGTCGGATGGGTAATTAGTCCAGTTGAACTGCACGTCATGGGCAATTTCGTTGTAATCAACGGCCATCGTCTTGGTGTATATTCCGCCAGCACCGACGTCATTCTGCCGGGGACGGTTCAGGCCGTAGCGGAAGGAGAAAAGGTTCTTCTCGCTCAACTGGTAATTGAGCTTAACCATCGCCTGGTTGTTGGATTGATCCGTGGGCAGAGTCTCTTTGGGCACCAGCGGTGAGGTCACTGTATAGTATTCTTTTTGAGTCATCCCTTCATAGAGAATAAAGAAATGGGCCTTGTCCTTCTTGATCGGCCCCCCGATGTTGCCGGACCAATTATAGCGTGAGAAGGGTTCCTTTTCATATTCGTCCTTACTCAGTTTTCGACCCTGGTAGCCCTCGTGATTGACAAAATAGTTCACGTTGTCAAAGAGCTCGTCCCGGTAGAAAAAGGCGACCCGGCCGCGGTATTCGTTTGTCCCGGACCGGGTCAGGGCACTCCGGACCATGCCGCTGGAGTTTCCATATTCCGCTTCATACTGGTTGGTCATGACCCGGAACTCCTGGATGGCATCCGCCGGGATGGCCATATTCACCGTGTTCCGGCCGACCCATTCATTAGAAACGCCATCCGTCAGTATGTCCTCGCTTCCGTAGGGCTGGGCGTTCGACCGGATGTCTCCGTATTCCGAGGCGACGCCGGCCTTGATCAAGGTCAGGGCGCCGAAATCCCGGTCCAGGAGAGGCAGGGAGTCGATTTTGATCCTGTCAACAACTCCGCTCACCTCCGACTTGGTGGTCTCCACGATCGGCGATTGAGCGGTGATCGTGACCTCTTCCTCGATAGTCGTTTGCTTCAGGGCAAAATCGATGGTGAGCCTTGCCCCCACCGGGAAAGTGAGGCCTTTTCTTATCTCTTTGGCAAACCCCGGCATGCTGACTTCGCACTCGTAGCGGCCGGGCTGAAGACCGGAGATAAGATACCGGCCGTCTTCTCTGGTTATGGCGCTCTTGATGTACCCCGTTTCCGTATTCCTGGCGGCAACGGCAGCGCCGGGAAGGGGCCCGCCCTGTTCGTCAGTGACTTGGCCTTCCAGAGTAACGGCGGTGGTCTGGGCTTCTGCCCTGGCTCCGTTGAGGAAGAAAACCAGGGCAAAAACAGCCAAGACCAACATGGGTTTTCTGATTGAAGCTAACATTTTCCCTTCCTCCAATCCCTTCATACCTAATTGTTTCTGAAAAAGAATTTCCCCTCTCCTCGCTCAGGAGTCTCTCTCAAAAGTGCTGATCTTTACCCGTCCACATCACCTCCGTTATCTATCTGGATTCCGGGACATTTTCTCCGCCTTCCTCTTCGCCGAGAAACCCCATCCCCCAATGCGAGAGGAGGATTTTTTCCACGGCCTGGGTGTCCCTCTTTTCCAGGGCCTCCATGAGCTCAAGATGGTCCTGAAAGGACCTTTCGAAAAAAGACGGACGCATGACCGTCGCCTTGTCCAAGGAAAACAAGTGGTTGCTCAAGAAGACATATTTGTCGGCTGACGTCACCAGGCATTGATACAGGTATCTGTTTCCGCAAGCCCGCCACAGCCGTTCATGGATCTTAATGTTCTCAACAACGTATTCATAAACCTTGTGCTGGCGATGGAATTCCTCCAGTCGGGAGGTCATCCGGCGGAGCTCAGCGAGATCCTCAGGGGACAGATTCGAGACGGCGATCTTTGAAGCCAGAGCATCCAAAACGCGGACAACCTCAAACAGCTCGGCGATCTCTCGCCGCGTTACGCTCGCCACCCGGACGTCCCGGTGGCTATTTATCACGATGTACTTTTCTGCGGAAAGCTTCTGAAACGCTTCCCGGACCGGTGTCGTGCTGGCATGGAAGAGCTCCGCAAAATCCTTTTCCATGAGCCTCTGCCCAGGCTTTAGGTCGCCTTCGATAATGGCCTTCTTCAAATGGAAGTATATCGATTCACTCAGGGTGGATGGCCGCTCGTATTTTCTGTTCGGAAAAGGCCCTTCCATGGCAATGGCCATAAAATATATTTTATATTTGATTAAAATCTAATTACTTAGGCGGCCAATGTCAAGTCTTTTTTCCCTCCCTTATTATCCCTGGTTACAGACGCCAGCCGAGGAGATTATAAAAATAAAGTACCCAGAGAAACAGAATGGCGGCAACAAGAATAAATGTATAGGTGAGCCGGCGACAGCCGTACCAATACTTCCTGGCCCAAGCCAAAACAGTATAGCCCAGCATGATAACCGCCAAAGCGGCCCCGACGAGAGGAAAGGCAAGAGCAATCTTGAAAAGAAGGGGGACCCCGAACATCGCTTCGTAAATGTTGCTGAACGAGACGACCGCAAGGAGCATGAATATCAAGAAGCAGGCGCTCATCAGCCCGGCCAGCCATCGGGCCGCCAGGGGCGCGGGATGCCCTTCAATTTTCCGTCTGCAAACCTTCCGGAAGAGGCTCGCCAGGGGCCAGCCGATCGCGGCGATGAAGAAAAAAACGACACAAAACCCGATGACGACATAATGCAACATTGGACGCTCATACCACTTGAGCTTGAGCAGAGCCATGTGCGGGACGTCACCGGCAAAGGCAACGCTCACCCGGCCGCGCTCGTCCTCCTTAAAAACCAGCTTGCTCTGCCCATCGACCTCGCGGAAAACAAGGGGCTCTAACTCGGCATATTGCCGGACGTCTCCGGGGATTTTGACCAGGAGCATTCCCTCTTTGGTCGGTGCCACCTTGATCTGCATGAGCAACGATTCAATCTTTTCATATCTGGTGTAGGACCTGCGGGTCACTCCATAGACTCCGCTCACCTTCCTGAGCCGCTTCCGGGCTTCCTCTGACGGCTTGAGCTCAGCCAGAGGAGAAGAGGCCGGATAAAAGCGGTTGAGGAGGGCATGGAAGAGTTGCTCTCTCGAGCCGCCGGGAGCCGTGTTGTAGGAAACGAACCAGCCGACATTCTTTTCCGGAATGAGGGCGAGCTGGGAATGAAAGTAGACCGTGTCCCCGCCGTGCTCGATCAGATGAAGGTCGTTGTAACCGAATTCCCAGAAGCCGTGGGCGTTTCCATTGACCCTCGGGTCGTGCCCGAAAAGCCGCGAGTGCATGAGCCGGGCCGTTTCTTCCTTCAGAATCCGCGCCTCTCCGTAGGCGCCGTTCTGGAGATGGGCGATCATGAACTTGGCCATATCCGTGGCGCAGGCACTCAGGCCCCCTGCGGGAGCCATCCCGTTCAGGAGCTCGAACTTTTCCTCCTTGAAAGCCCCGTTCTTATAGGTATAACCGGTGGACATGTTCGGCGCCAAAGCTTCGGGAAGGGGCTGGCGGAATGTGCTGTGCTCGATCCCGAGCGGCTTGAAAATGTTCTCCTCGATGTACTGCTCGAAGGGGATACCGGAAACGACTTCAACGATGTAGCCGGCAAGAGACGTCCCATAGTTTGAGTAGGAGGTCAGTTCTCCCGGCGGCCGGACCCGGGCCGGCATATAAGAGGCCAGCCACTGGCCCAACGGCATGAGGTCCTTGGCTTCTCTGGCAGCCATTCCCGCGGCCCGTTCCTCGAATCCGGGAGTATGCGACATCAGATGATTCAGCGTGATCGGCTGAGGAAAGGTGGCCGGAATCTGGAATTCTTTAAGATAAGTGTTGACGTCGGCATCGAGGTTGAGCTTTCCCTGCTCGTAAAGCTGCATCACGGCCGTCCAGGTGAAGAGCTTGGACACTGACCCCGGCCGGAACATGGTCCGGTCGGGGAGCACGGGCGTTTTGAGTTTGAAATTGGCAAATCCATAGCCCTTGGCGAAGAAGAGCTGGCCATCCTTGACGATGGAGATCGTCGCTCCAGCGATGTGGTTTCCTTCAAGATGAGCGGCCATGATCCCGTCGATAAAGGCTTCAAGCTCCCTGGGGTCCGAAGGTCCCGGGGGGGTCAAAGACAGCTGCGACGCCGCTTCTTGTCCCGGCAAAGCAGTCCAAAGCAGCCCCAGAGCGAAAACCAGATACCCCAGCCCGATGAACTTTTTCATTCGCCCCTCCTTTTTAGCATTTGTTCAAGCTGCCGTCGCCCCGGCGGCCTTCCAAACAGCCTTGGTGATCTGGATATCCTGGACGGCTACACCGGTGAGGTCAACAACTGTTATCTCGTCGTCTGATTGACGCTGAAGCTTTGAGTCGGAAAGCGCCGTTCCCAGCTCGACGAGGTCCTCCTTGCGGACAGCCCCGGCCGCAAGAGCCTTAAAGACCTCCCCTCTCAGCAGGGATTGGGGGATGCTGTCAACGACCACCCGGTCCGCCATTTTCAGGATCGCCGGGTCGAGCTCCTGCTTCTCGGGCGTGTCCGAGCCCATGGCCGTGATGTGCGTGCCCCGGCGGATTTGCGAGGCCCCGAGCAGTGGCGTATGAGAAGGCGTCGCCGTAACAATGACGTTGGCGGTCGAGGCGACCTCTTCGGCATCCTGCGTTGTCTTTATCCGAAATCCCCTGGGCTCCATATCACTTTTGTATTTGTCCAGCTCTTCCGGGTTGATCCCCCAAACGATTACGTCATCGAACTCCCTCACGTAGCGAAGATATGCGAGTTGCATCCTCCCCTGGACTCCGGCCCCAAAAATCCCCACCCGGCGGACCTTCCGGGGGGCAAAATATTTTCCGGCGACAGCGCCGGCCGCAGCGGTCCGCACATGAGTCAGGTACCCCTCGTCGAGAAGCACGGAGATGAGCTCGCCGGTTTTTTGGCTGAAAAGGAGCATCAGGCCGAATGTCGTGGGCAGGCCGATCTTGGGGTTGTCATAAAAACCGGCGGCCACCTTTATGACGAAGTAGTCGTCGTTCTTGATGTATCCGTACTTGATGTGGCAGTCGCCCCGGCCTTCCTCGAACACCAGCTCCCCGACCGGAGGGACAACGACCTGGCCGCGCGAATAGGCGATGAATCCCTCGGCAATGGCCGGGATGATTTCGTTCACGGGGTCGATCTTCTTCAGGGCATCCTGGATTTGATCCAGATTCAGGACAACTGTCATATCTCCCTCCTGGGGGCGGCTGCCCGTGCCCCGAAATCTACCAATATAACCGCATCGATGTCAACCCCGAGCGCTCGAAAAAGGAGTTTACATGGCCCTTTCAACTGTGCTAAGGTAACTTCTTAAAAAGAGGCCCGCCTTCAAAATAGAGAGCGTTTTTCGCCCGCCGCTCGTTGAGCGGCCGCCAAGGGCCCATCATACCATTTCCATTTTCCTTAAGTTTTGATCGGAGGAGTCATCCATGTCCAGCCACACCCATTTTCCCAAAGCCCTCAAATACTGGTACAAGGGAAAGCTCTTTGACTGGTCCGAAGCTCAAATTCATCCCATGGCCCACGCCCTTCACTACGGCTCTTGCGTCTTCGAAGGGATCCGCGCCTACCCCACGGCCAAAGGCCCGGCCATTTTTCGTCTGAGCGAGCACGTCGATCGGTTCCTTCATTCGGCTTCTTTCGCCCGGATGCCGGTCCCCTATTCCAAAGAAGAGATCATCGAAGTCATCAAACTCGTTGTTCGGGAGAACAAACTGGAGTCGGCCTACATCCGGCCGCTGCTCTTTTATTCCTACGGCAACCTCGGGCTGGTCCCCAAGTACTGTCCCGTCGAGATGGTCGTCGGAACCTGGGAATGGGGGGCCTACCTGGGCGAAAAATCCGCCAATGGAGTCAGCGTGTACATTGCGCCCTGGAGGCGGGTTCACTCCAGCCAACTGGACATGCGCGCCAAGCTGGGAGGGTTTTACATCCAGTCGACCATCGTCGGCCTCCAAGCCAGGGGGCAGGGTTGCGATGAGGCCGTATTTTTGAACATGGAAGGGCGTGTGGCGGAAGGCCCGGGAGAAAATATTTTCATCGTCAAGGACGGGGTCGTCTGGACCAACGACCTCAGCGAATCGATCCTCGAGGGCATCACCCGAACCAGTCTGCTCGAGGTCGCCCGGGATCTCGGCCTCAAGACAAGGGTCGGACCGATCCAGAAAGAGGAATTTCTGGCGGCCGACGAGTCGTTCTTCTCGGGCACCGCAGTCGAGGTTGTTCCCATCACCCATATCACCGACGGCTCGAACCCAAATGCTCAGACGACAAAGCATGTGATCGGCTCGGGCACGCCGGGCCCGGTGACGACCCGCCTCAGAGCCACGTATCTTGATTTGGTGAGGGGCAAGATCAAGGCTTACGAAAAGTGGCTGACGTTCGTCAACGATTGATTCGCTTCCGGCCCATCGGAGTGGCTCATTCTCCGTTCCGGAAACGCGAGGACGTCGACCCCCGGAGGAACCTCCGGCCGGACGGTTTTTCCGATATCCGGGGCGAAATCGAGGTCGATCCCGCCTACGCCGCCGGTCTCAAGGACATTTCCGGCCTCTCCCACTTGATCATCATTTTCGCATTTCACAAGTCGGGCCCCGGCCATCTCCTCGTAAAGCCGCCGTTTGAGAAACGCCGGCGGGGCGTATTCTCCACCCGGTCCCCGCGCCGGCCCAACCCGATCGGGATGACGGTTGTCCGGCTGCTCGGCCGGCGGGGGAATATCCTCAGGGTGTCCGGGATCGACATGCTCGACGGGACGCCCGTCCTGGATATCAAACCCTACACCTCCCGGGACAGAAAGCGGGGGGTCAAGCGCGGCTGGATGGAGCCTTCGCGGTTGAATCGGTAGCGGGTCCGTAATCTCGAAATCTACTCGCTCAATTTTATCCGCGGATTCTCCCGGCTGAGAATTTCGTAGCGCCCGCGCCCGCCACAGAACCGCCGGACAAGGCCCATCACTTCCCGGCAGACTTCCTCAATCTCTTGAAGCGTAACCGGCGGCAGGCCGTCAATGTTATACTCGATGGCCCTCGTCGTCGGCAGGGTCAGCGTGTGATTCGCCTGACGCCAGGTCCAGCGACGAGTCAGGACGGTATTCCCCTCCACAAAAATAATCTCGCCGGGAAGGGGGGACTCGGGAGTATCCGAGCCGAACGGGACAAAAGTCTCATCGCCTCTTGCCGGGCGAAGCGAAATGTCCTGCGTCAAGACATCGATGGCGTGGCCACCCGTGGGAATAAGATGCTGCAAGGAAACGGCATTTCCAATATCGACCAGGGTGTTGATGGACGGGAGCGGCTCATTCCGGAGGGCCCGCCGGGCCATAGCCTCGATAGAGGAGCGAAACTCGGCCGGCCTCGCCCCGAATGATCGGTAGGCCTCTCGCCAGCACTTAATCCGGGGATGTTCGGCAATCGTCTCAATCCTGAGTTGGCGGCGGACCGATTCCTCGGCGTCTCGAAGCAGACAAAGGATCTCATCCGGTGAATCGCCGTTTGTGACATCATAGACAAGAACAACGCCTCGGCCGTAGCCCGGGAACCGGGCGAATATATCTTCGGCAATAGAATAATAAAGCTCCGGCATCTCTCGCTCCTTCACCAAACTCCGGGGCCGTCTTCTGGCCACCCGACGAGCGTCGCTCCCACGGGAACAGTCATGCCTTTATATCGCAGGAATTCTTCAACGGCCATTAAGAAATCCAGCAGATACTCTCGGGTGGCCGCCATTCCCAGGTGCCCCACCCGGAATATCTTGCCCGCAAGCTCGCCCAACCCGCCCCCGATGGCCAAGTTCCGTTCATTCTCCAGCCACCGGCTCATTTCGGCGACCTCAAACTCGGGGCGTGCCCTTACGGCCGTGACAATCGGCGAAGCCCATTCTTCGGGGACAAACATCTCGAACCCGGCGTTTCTCAGTCCCGTTCTCACAATCCGGCTGGCCCGAACGTACTTGGCCAGGTGCTTCTCCAGCCCGATGTTGACGATTTCCCGGAGCCTGGCCAGGACTCCCAGCATGATATTCACTGGAATGGTCACGGGAGTCGGATGCCAGGCTCCCCATTCGCGGGCAAAACGGCGCCAGGTTTCGAGGTTGAGGTACCAGCCGTGTCCCCGGTTCGGATGGCTGTCCATCAATTCCCAGGCGCGGGGGCCGACACTGATGAAGCCCATTCCC
>Ga0172365_10003787_pt1 | contig 11219 bp, 9 predicted proteins | sample LakKivSesite48cm_FD_114535 | JGI IMG/M metagenome (GOLD analysis project Ga0172365, IMG submission 114535) | Sediment microbial communities from Lake Kivu, Rwanda - Sediment site 48cm | ecosystem: Environmental > Aquatic > Freshwater > Lake > Sediment | place: Rwanda: Western Province, Lake Kivu... | reverse complement strand
GTCCGCTGATGGGGCAACGGAAGCAGCGAACTCCGCCACGAATCCCACCATACGAATGATATTCATCGTGCTCGCAGGTGCCATCGTGATTCTCGCAGCGTTTGGGATTGCCAGCATTCTGCTGCTGTTGTGGCTTAGGAAGAAAGAATCCGCTAAGCTGCCTCAGCCACGAGCCCCCTTGCCACCTTGAGGTCGAAAGGTTGGGCACCATAGTGCAGAACCCACAATGGTGGCGGCGCAGCTCGCGCCTGCCGATGACAAGAGCCACTCGCTTGTGGGGGTCGAACCCGAAGGGTGGAACTCTTGGGAGCCTCTCGTACTAGGTCGACAGTAAGAATAATCTCCTCGACTCTCAGCAATCGTTATAACAGGAGACTCAAGGCTTGGAACCCATGAACCCCGAAGTGGAGCTCCTCAAGCGACTGTCCGAATCGTTCGGGCCTGCAGGTTTTGAGAGGGAGGTTTCTCTCAAAGTCAAGGACTACGTGTCCAAGTTCTCAGATTCCGTGGTCTCAGACAAGCTCGGAAGCGTGATCTTCTCGAAGAAGGGCACCAGTGACCGGCCTCGGATTATGCTCGCGGGACACGTCGACGAGGTGGGCTTCGTCGTCGCGAGCATAGAGAAGGACAACGGCTTCCTCGGGTTCTCCACTCTAGGAGGGTGGTTTGATCAAGTCCTTCTGGCTCAGAGGGTCATCGTGAGGTCGAAGAAGGGAGACTTCATGGGTCTGATCGCCTCCAAGCCCCCTCATCTCTTGAAGCCGGAGGAACTGAATCAAGTGGTCAAGAAGGACGACATGTTCATCGATGTCGGCGCATCGGAGGGAAGCGAGGTCGAGAAGATGGGCATCAGGATAGGCGACCCAGTCGTCCCGTACTCTCCGTTCATGCTGGTGAATGATGGCAAGATTGCCATGGGCAAGGCTTTCGACGACAGGGTCGGTGCGGTGGTTGCGGCCGAAGTCACAAGGCGACTGGCTGAGGCGGGCTCCAAGCATCCCAACACGATCTACGGAGCTGCGACCGTGCAGGAGGAGGTCGGGCTGAGAGGAGCGATGACCTCAGCCTATGTCGTAGAGCCTGACGCTGCGATCGTGCTTGAGGTCGACATAGCCGGCGACATACCTGGGATAAAGCCAAGGGAGGCCAACGCCAAGCTCGGGAAGGGACCCTCCATTCTGACCTACGATGCATCCATGATACCGAACCAAGCTTTCAAGGAGTTCACGATCCAGACCGCCGAGGCCGAGAAGATCCCGTATCAGCTCTCGAGCGTTGCGAAGGGCGGGACGGACGCTGGCAGAATACACCTTCACAAGACCGGATGTCCCTCGATAGTCATCTCCATACCCACCAGGCATATTCACTCCCACGCCGGGTTGCTCAGCCTCTCGGACCTCTCGAACACGATAGCGCTGACGAGCAAGCTCGTGGAGCGAATGGACAAGAAGATAGTGGATTCGTTCACGTCACTCTGACCGCCGTAGGGATTTTCTGAATCCGATCGATCGGGACCTTCTATTGCACCGGCACTTCGGTTCCAATCTGTGCGGACCTGTATATCGCGTCGATTATCCTCATGATCACGACGCCATCTTCTGGCCTGCCCAGTGGCTCCTTGTCGGTCCCTATGCACTGAGCCAAGTCTTCAAGCTCCTGCAGGTACGGCTTGACCTTCTTCACCTTGAGGTTTGTGACCTTGGGCTTCCCCCTTCTCTCCGATATCAAATGAGGAGGCCTGTACGTGATCCCCGCCTTGTCCCCAAGCACATGGACGTTCCAGTAACCGTCTATGTAGGTCGCCCAACTGACCTCTACAAGCATGGTTATCCCACCGGCAAGCTCGACGAGCGCGACCGCAAGGTCTTCGACATCGAACGCTCCGCCGCTTTCGCGATAGCCCCATGTGCCGACACCCAGTCCCTTCGGCCCGAGCTCCGAAAAGGTGACTCCTCGCGCCCTCAGGGGCTTCGGGAAGCCCATCAAGTACATCGCGAAGTCAATCGCATGCGGGCCTAGGTCCATGAGCGGCCCCCCGCCGGACTGCGACTTCGTGGTGAACCAGCTGCCGAACCCGGGTGCGCCCAAGGTCCTGTAGAGGGTCGCCTTCGCGAAGTACACGTTCCCCAAGTTCTCGGGGGTCGCCGCCGCCTTCGCAGCCACGCCCTCGCCGGTGAACCTCTGCGTCATCCCGAGGCCCAGGATCTTGCCTGTCCTCTTCGCAGCATCGACCATCTTCTGTGCCTCTTGTGCGTTCATCGCCATCGGCTTCTCGGTCAGTACGTTGACCCCTCTCTCCATGGCGTCAATCGCAATCTTTGCGTGAAGGTAGTTTGGAGTTGCGTTGACGATGCCGTCTAGGTTCTCGTTGCTCAGCATGTCCAGATAGTCAGTGTAGGTCTTGCGCACCTTCAGCTTTCGCGCGAGCTTCTTGGCCCTATCCTCCCTTATGTCGCAAATCGCGACCAGCTCAGTCCTCTTGCTGCGCTTCACGTCGTCCGCGTGAATGGAACCGATAGTCCCAGCACCAACGACACCGAATCTCAGCTTGTCCATGTCGTCGCTCTGAGAGTGGGGAAGGATAAATGGGTTCTCTGGACCAGCGCCGACTCGCAATGCTCTCCTCCTGACAGCGAAGACGATGCCGCTGGGATGATGTTGCCCTGCTTGGACCTGAACCTCCAGAGAGGCAAGGGTAAATATGCAAGTCCTTGGGGAGGCGCTGAGCGGCCTTGAGCATCGGTGTCAAATCGTACCTGCGTCGTTCCGTCGATCTATGGCCGGGCAGTGCAAACTGGACCGAATCCCTGTCTGCGGCGCCGGAGTATGACACGCAAGACCAATGCGCTAGGGAAAGGCATTTGCAGGATTTCCTCGACCTCTTGTCCTCCGAGAAGAGCAAGGAACGTCGAACGGGGGAGGAGCGCCGGGCATCTCAAGATCGTCTGCTCACAGGGTTCGATGTGTTTGCGGAATCCGCGTTGGGATTCGACAAGGATCAAGTGGAGGCCCTACGTCTAGAAGACATGGCGCGGATCTCAGGGCAGTTCGCCTCGGCAGCCAAGCGCTTTGACCCGTGCGTGAGTGCGGAGGACGTGTTTCAGGCCATGCGCAACGCTTGGACGATGTGCTACCTGCAACTGCTCATGGGCATGCCAGCACGCCTGACGCCAGCCATCTTCGCCTACAGCATGCTCTACCCATACAGCGACAACTACTTGGACGATCCTGACGTGAACGAGAGTGACAAGGCAAGGTTCAACTGGCGGATGAGAGCAAGGTTGATGGGAAAGCATGTAACCCCGACCGATTCCCGCGAACGCGTAATCTACCGGCTCATATCGAAAATAGAAGACCAGTTCCCGCGCACAGATCATCAGCAGGTCTTTCAGAGCCTGCTCGCCATACATCTAGCCCAAGAGAGAAGCACTAGATTGTTGGGTCCGGGTGCGACGACAGACCCGAGCGAGATCTTGAGAAGGAGCTTCGAGAAGGGCGGATGCTCAGTCCTCGCGGATGGCTATCTGGTGGCCGGGCAACTCACGAGGGCTCAGGCCGAGTTCCTGTTCAGGTTGGGGACCGTCCTTCAACTGGTTGACGACTTGCAGGATGTTGGGGAGGACGTCGAAGGTGGGCTGATGACCGTCTTTTCCGGGCTCGCTGCGAAGGCCCTCAGCAGGGGCGGATCCTCGCGTTCGCATGCCCCAAGGCCCATTTGCCTAGATGAAGTGACCACCAAGTTGTTCGGATATGCGGCCGAGGTCTCGAAAGGCATCGTCTGCTTTGACTCACCCGACTCAGTCCATCTCAGGGAGGTCACGAAGCTGGGAATCATGTTGTTGCTGACCTTGACAGCAGGCAGCTTGGAGGAACTGCACTCGCGGTCCTACGTCGAGGCACTTGAGGCGCACTCGCCATTCAGGTTCGGCTTCCTCAGACAGTGCCGCGACAAGTACGCCAAGCAGGGATTGACGAGGCCGAGCATGGTCGAGGTCTACGCGCAGCTGACCAGCACTGATATCCCGGCTCCCTTCGAGATTGAGTCCGTCAGCGCTTGAGACGTGAGTGATGGTGTGCCTAGGACAGTGGGCACAACATCGGAACTCCGAACAGACTCTGTGACCCGGCCATCTGCTGCTTGTCATGCTGGCTGAGGCTGTTTGGACAACGAGATCCAATCAGTTTCCCGAAGTGGCAGAAGAAGTGGCCGGTCACTCGACGAAAGCTTATGTCATCGGCAGTCGAGATCAACTCGTCTCGTCAAGGAAAGGGGGACAGATGTCCGTTCAGATCGTCCATTGTGGTGACCTTCACCTAGACAGGAACTTCAACGTCGGCAGCATTGCTAGGAACTACGAAAGAAAGCGGGATCTGGACGCCAACTTCATCAAGATAGTGAACTACGCGATCGAGAACAGAGCGGATCTCTTCTTGATCTCCGGAGATATCTTTGACAGGGTCAACCCGAGCAACTTCTCGAGAGACTTCTTGGCCAAGCAGCTCAAGGAGCTGAACGTTCGCGGGATTCCGGTATTCATCATCGGGGGCAATCACGACGTGCCGAAGGTGCCAGACGTACCGACTCTAGCCCTCGACGTGTTGGACACCGTTGGTCTCGCCACCGTTTTCTCCCGTTCAGATGTTCTCGGGCGCAAGACCCTGAAGATAGCCGGGCTGAACGTTTGCATCTCGGGGAAATCGTACTTCTCACAAAGGGAGGGCGAGAACCCCATCGCTGGCCAGAGGGTCCCGCTCAGTGGGGACATCAACGTACTGATGCTGCATGGATCGCTGCAGGGGCTTAATGTCGTTTCCTCCGTCCCACAGCTGAGCTCACAGAACCCCTTTGCTCCCGAGGACATCCCCCGAAAGCTGGACCTCTTGGCGCTCGGACACTTCCACAACGGGTTCGACAGGAGGGTGGGCGAGTGCCTAGTGTGCAACCCCGGTTCAATCGAGAAACTGACCTGGGCTGAGATCAACGACAGCAAGGGATTCTACTGGGTCGAGCTGGGCAGGGAGGGCTCGGAGTGCGAGTTCATCAGTCTCGAAACGCGACCAATGAGGGACGAGCAGTTCGCGTTCGCGGGAGAAGAGGTGGACGATCCCACTTCAGCAGTCCTTGAGTTCCTCATGGGAAAGAAGGACAAGGAGGCGATGTTGCGCCTGAAGCTCACTGGCACGATCCCCCAAGGCATCTACTCGAAGTTGAGGCTCAGCGACATCTACAGGGCGGGCCCTGAGGCATTCTTCTTCCTGACGGTCGACAGAAGCGAGCTTGAGATCAGCAGGATCGGGAGAGTGTTCGCCGGAAGGACCGAGACCCCAGCGGAGGCCTTTGCAGCGAGGATGGATGCGTTGATCAAGGATGCGGTGTCCGACTCAGCAAGGTCAGAGCTGCTGCGCGAGGCGAAGGAAGTGGGCCTGAGGTACCTAGGCGGTCAGCCATGATAGTAGACAGGCTGGACATTGAGGGCTTCAAGATGATAGGCGAGCGCACCAACCTGGCCTTCCCGCATCAGGGGAGGATCGGCATATTCGGGGGTAACGAGACGGGAAAGACCACACTCCTGCAGAGCATCGAATACTCCCTGTATGGCCTGAAGAGGGGGGCGATTGCTGAGGAGGCGCGGGAGAACATAGTATCTTGGGGGAAGCAACAGGCAGACCTCCTGATAGAATTCACGTGCGGGGACGACTGGTACCGACTGACTAGGAGGATATCGGCTGACGGCAGGCACAGGGCGAAACTCGTCCAGCTGGTTGATGGGGAAGAGGATCCTCGGACGGAGGTCACGAGCATCACGGAGATAGACAGGATGGTGGAGCAGATCACAGGCATGGATAGAGACTCGTTCACTAAGCTCGTCTTCATTAGGCAGAAAGACCTGGATGCACTCAGGGATCTCGCCAAGGCCAAGCGCGAAGAGCTACTGAACAAGGTGATGGGTATTGACATCTTCGACACGGCCTCAGAAAGGATGCGACAAGACATCTCCTCGCTGCAGAGCCAACTCAAGGAGAAGCAAGCTGAGTTCGAGGCCGTGAAGAGGAACAAGGACGCGTACGATGAGAAGGCAAGACAGAGGAAGGAACTTGAGGATAGGAATCACGAGCTTCAGAGAGAAGTTGACTTGGTAACCCCGAGACTCGCCGAGGCAAAGGAGACGCTGGATGCCTATGAGTGGCTCTCCGGATGCGACGCAACGGAGAGGCTACTGGAGGCCAAGACGAGCGAGTTCAACAGGATAGAGGCGGAACTGAAATCGCGACAAGGCCAGCAGGAGCAACTGAGACTGTATGAGGATTTCATGTCCAAGCACGCGAGCAGGATCGACGAGCTTTCGACCATAAACGACGAGTTCCTCAGACTAGAGCAGCAGAAGGCTAGAGCCTCCACTGCCCTTGATGAGGCTTCACAGAGGTTGAACGTGGCACTGTCGGAGCTCGCGCTGCCCTCGGGAACGAACAAGGAGAGCCTGATTGCCAGAAAGAACAGGTCATTGTTGTTGCTATTTCTCTGCGCACTCGGAGCAGTGGCGCTGCTCGTTGGAGCGTTCTTCTGGACCCTGACATTTGTGATCCCAGCATGCATCGCTGCCTCGCTGGCATTCTGGTCGTTCCTGAACTACGGCCGAGTCGATCGGTTGCTGACGCACATGGCGAGTGCATCCGCTCTTGAGGGAGAGGTGGAAGCTGCTAGGAAGAGCATGAACGAAACCAAGACGATGCTGGATGGGCTAGTACACAGGTCAGGATTCCCGGATGGCGCCCAAGCCAAGGCTGCCTTGGACGAGATCAATCAGCTTCTGTTCCACGTTACGGGGCACAAGACACTCCAAGAACTGAGGGGGGCTCGCGCCAGCTTGGAGGACCAGCTCAAGAGGACTGCTCCCAAGGATCTCGAGCGCTCGAAACAGGAGTTGGTGGGCGAGATACAGGTATTGGAGGAGAAGAGCCGATCTATGCTGGCATCGAAGCCGCCTAGAAGCGAAGGACTGCAGTTCAACGAAATTGCCTATGCTGAGGCGAAAACAAGACACGAGCGGCTGAAGGAAAGAATGGAATTGGCCCAAGGGGAACTCAAGACGAACGGGAGACTCGTTGAGCAGGTCGACGAGGACCTGTCAAAGCTGAGGGCCGATTTCGAGAGGCACCCGGCCCTTGAAGGAGAAGTCAAGAAATTGGAGGGCAAAGTCAGCGTCGTGACCACGGCAAGGCAGGAGATCTGGGAGACAGGAAGAGAGCTGAGGGAATGGGTGATACCGCAGGCCAAGCTCGCGATAAACCAGCTCCTGCCCACCCTGACTGACGGCAGGTACTCCGACTTTGACATAACCGAGGACCTGAAGTTCAGAGTGTTCTCTGCAGAGGCTGGTGACTACAAGGAGCGTGAGGTATTCAGCGGAGGCACGCAGGACCAGTTCCTGATCTCGCTCAGACTCGCGTTCACCCAGACCATATTGGACTCAAGGGTCGGTTCGGACAGGTACTCGCTGTTCATGGACGAGTGCATATCCAGCAGTGACTACGGCAGGAGGCAGGGCATCTTTGAGGTTCTGGACGCGATGAGGGGCACGTTCACCCAGATATTCGTGGTTGCTCACGAGGACATATCGGACCTGGTGGACCATCATTTAGTGCTCGGAAGGGATGAGAACGGCTACACGGAAGTGAGGTCGAAGAGCTGGTAGAGGGCCACCACTTGGTGCATGCTGACCCGGAGCCGCCACAATTAGATCAGGTCGTCTTTCTCATTGAACCAGCTTGAAGGTGCTGATGCAGCGGTATCGTCACCGTGAAGGTTGCGCCCTCTCCTGTGGGACTCTCCACGGCTACTTTGCCACCGTGAGCTTCGACTAGCTTCTTGCAGACGGGAAGCCCCAGTCCCTGCCCCTTGGCCTTGGTCGTGTAAAACGGCCTGAACAGTAGGCTCATGCTCTCTTTTGCGACGCCCGCTCCCGTGTCCCTGAAGGATATCGCCACACTGTCATCCGTCCTGAAGGCTCTGGTGCTCAGTTGGCCCCCGCTGGGCATGGCCTCGATGGCATTGCGAATCAAGTTTGCGAACGCCCTTTCGATCACAGGGGGATCAGCCGCCAACCTAGAGGCACTCTCGTCGATCCTCACAGAGATCTCTACCGATTTTGGAATGTCGACGTTGGACATGGCAACTGCGATGAGCTCCCTCAGGTCGGCCTCGATTGGCTCGATTTGAACCGGGCTACCGTAGTCCCGAAGGTCTGATATGATCTTGCTCATGTATCTCAGCTGTTCCCCGGCAGTCGAGACCATCTCCAGACCCTTCCTGCTCAGCGAGTCTGGGGTCCCCGGGGGCAGGTTGTCTATCATGTCCTTCGCCTGATAGAGCAAGTTGACGATCACTTGCAGCGGGTTGCGGAGATCGTGGCCAACCCACAGGGCTGCTATGGTCTCCCCCTGGCGCCTCACCAGTCCCTCTCGCGCCGAGGCGTACTTCTCGAAGTAGTACAGGGCAGTGAGCGTTGCCAACAGAGCCCCCATGGACAGCAGTGACCTCAATCTCAGTATCTCGATATTGGCCAGCTCAAGGACGACTACTCCTGCCATGAAGATCGGAACCAGCGCCAGTGGCTTGAGAGGGCTCTTGGAGAAACCCCCAACAAAGCGAGCTGAGAGCTGCAGCGTTCTGGCCGAGAAGAAGGCCAACAAGGCTGCAATCACAATCATGGCTACTGCAACTACGTCGAGCAAGATTGACGTTTCCCTCGGAATGAAAAAGAGGATTCAGTTATTTAGGATTGGAACACAGATAACAGTAGTTAAGCAACAACAATAGTGTAGCAGAAGAAGTTGCGCTCAATGAAGCTCAAATCCCGATAACAGAGAGATGGGATGGTGAGGATCAGAAGGGTCGTCAGCTGCGAACAGAAACCACTTTGTCGAAGCCTGAATGCTTCTCGTAGAGGTCCAGTTTGTGTCTAAGGAGACGGGCCAACCAATGCTTGGCCGGAGTTGTGCTTCCGAGGAGTTCAGCAACCTTGTGAACGACATCCGGGTCGAACTCATCTGACTCAACGACGCCTTTCCCCTCAAGCCAAGAATCTAGGGCCCAACGGAACGCCCTGTACCATCTAGCGCGATACTCCTTCTGCGGATATGTGTCCTCGCACATCAAGATAGACCGATCCAGGACTGCAGGGCTCAGCGAAAGACTCTTGTTGCCGACGTGAAGCAGTTGGCGCTCCAAATATCTGAAGGCCTTGGGGCCACAGAGCCACGTGGATTGGATCATGCTCAGCCACTTGTTCGCATCGCCAAACCGTCTCCTGATCTCCGCCTCCAGCTGAACGACTTCAGGGTCCTCGAATTCAGCCATGTACTCATCAACTCTCGTCTGCCCTTCCTTGTCCAAGTAGGTCTTTCCGTAGTAGTAGCCCAGTCTCTCGTCGAGCGGCTTGTCATCCGTCCAGAAGAGGGCCCTCAACCACCAACGCTGGCGGTGCATGATCCTCCGCAACAGAAGGACCTTGTCCTCATCTCTCTCTCCCAGCGCGTCGTAGATATTTCCTGCGATCATCTCCCAGTTTCTTTCAGACCAACCCAGCCCTCTGAACTTCTCCACCAGATGTTCCTCGTCCGCACCCTTGAGCCATGCGTCCATGCAGAACAGATACCTCGCTAGCAGTTCCCTACGCTCTGGGTCAACGCGGTAACAGCGAGCTGTCATCTCCTCAGTTGATACCTGCTCCTTCCCGATGCACGTCACAGTCTGCAGCAGCATGTTCGGAAACGTGTAGTGACCACAATATGGCAGCCATGGCTCGTTGAGGTAGACCTCGGCGAATCTTCTGGCCCAGTCGGGAACCTCACCAAGCCTCACTTCCTCAAGAAAGATCTCCTTAAGCTCCCCGTCTTCGGGCAACCCTTCCCTCACAGCTAGTTCTGTCCAACCGCCGCCATAGGGGGTCCCATACCATGCTTTGCTGGATATGCTCTTTTCGTAGTTGTCCTTCGTCCACCTGTCAGATAAGCGATTGTCGCTCCGTTTCATTACCCTACTAAGCGGATATCAAACGGATGTCGATCCGATATATGACTTGCGTCTCGAATCCTCGTGCAGTGTCTTGGCATCGGTGCTTCAGTGTCATGAAGTAGGCCAGCAGAGCAGATAGTTGCTCGTGTTCGCTCCCATTGCCGCTCGGCGGCTCTCAGCATGAGTTGTAGCTTAGAGTTGACAGAGAGACGAACCAATCGCTAGAAGGCGAAGTTTCGAGCAGTTTCATCTTATCTCGCACGACCGGCAGCCTTTCCAGAATCAGGATGGCATACCGGGGTTTCAAGGGAGCACATGTAGCCTCTACTGTCAGCGTGGACGGTGTGTGCCGTGAGCGCTAGGGCAACCCTTATAAGCCGTAAACAGTCTTGTTTACCATGAAGCGGGCTACTCAAGTGCAAGTGAGGGTCCCTGACGAACTGGTTAAGGAGATCGACAGGTGGGTGGCGAAAGGGACATTTGCAAGCAGAAGCGACGCCGTGAAGACCATCCTTGCCCTCCATAGAGAGAGGGAGCGAACGAGAGAGTTCTACGAAATGCTGGTGCGACGAAGCGGAGAGGCAAGAAAGAAGCCGGAGAGCTTGGTCGCCCTAGAGGCAGTCCGTTGACTTGGATTACGCTGTCCTGTTGCATCCGAGGATAGCCGATTTCTTGAGAAAGGCAGACCCCAACCTGAGGATCAGGATCACAGGTCACTTGAAGCGCCTGCGGGACTCGCCTGCGAGGAAAGGCGAGAGGCTGAAGCACACGGAATTCTGGAGGCTCGAGATTGGGGACCACAGGGCTATATATGAGATCGATGCCAAGAGACGTAGAGTGATCGTTCTGTTCATCGGCCACAGGCACAGGGTCTATGACGATTTCTCAAGGCTTCTCTAGTTGTGCTATTCGAGACCAACGCCGCCCATCCTCACCGGAATGAAGCTTGGCGGGACAGGGCACTGACAGACCCGTCGTTATCAAATCCGGCGCCTACAAGAAGAATGGAAGCCGCAAAGGCAGACACAAGAAATCGTCGGGCTGAAGCCTAAGATCTCAGAGACCTGTACCCTTCCCGATTAGGCGAAACCTCCGCGGAAGCCCTTCACAGTGATGAGATAACCACTTGCCGGTATGCGATCGACGCAAGGGACCTATTGCATACTCGTAGGACTGGCCACATTTTTGTCCCTTCCGGGTTCTG
>Ga0172365_10003784_pt1 | contig 11224 bp, 5 predicted proteins | sample LakKivSesite48cm_FD_114535 | JGI IMG/M metagenome (GOLD analysis project Ga0172365, IMG submission 114535) | Sediment microbial communities from Lake Kivu, Rwanda - Sediment site 48cm | ecosystem: Environmental > Aquatic > Freshwater > Lake > Sediment | place: Rwanda: Western Province, Lake Kivu... | reverse complement strand
ACTGTTTTAGCATCGTATGAATAGTCCCAGCCCGCTGGTGTTGACCAGTTTATCTGGTATTTGTTTAGGTAATTTGTTATTGCGTTTCCCCATACCTCGCCAAGTATGTCTGTTCCATTTATGCCGTATTCCCAGAAGAACTGTGAGTCAAGGAAGTCTGATGCTCCTTCTTTTGTGCTCTTATCTTCTTTTGTCATCCCAAGCCCTGTGTTCCCAATTGTTGCTATGCTTCCACCACCTATTTTACGTGTCATTTTCCAGCTCCAGCATTCAGGAACCCAAGTTGAGTAATAAACTGCATCTTTTGGTTTTTTAAGCAGGTTTGTTAATGCAACATCAAACTGGCTGTTATGACATCCTCCAACAACACAAATTGGGTAAATTTTTTTGTTTTTCAGTTTACTAATATCTTTTATTAATAGCCCATTTGTCCAGTTTTTGTTATCGTTTGGTGGGTGCGTGCTCCAAATTGTAGGGTTACCATGTCCATCGAAAAACAGGAAACCACAACCATTGTTTACTGCATTAATCACATCCTTTGGACTGTTTAGCGTATCGTCTGATGTCCATAGTGTAACATTTTTGAAACCGGTCATATAACTTAGAGCAATCTTTGTGTTGTTTTCTCCCTCGAAATCTGGTGTTGAGAAATTATATGACCCTGGCGGGTAAGTGTCACCTGCGACAACAACCATTGTATTGAACCATTCCTGTCCATACGTGGTTGTCTCATATGTTATTATTTTGTTTACCATGATTTTTACTTCTAAATTGTTTCTACATGCTAGTCTACCAACGTAAACATCTGGATAGAGGTCTATGTCTTTGTCTTGTGATTCGTTACCTTTCCATTCACCGTATATGCCGTTGTTGTTTGTGTCCCAGCTTGAAAAATTACCGTTTTTATCATATATATCAGCGTAGTATAACTCTGAAATAAATTTAGGTTCAAGAAAAAACTGCCATGGTTCATCGTTGTAAACATACCTTATTGGTATCTGTCTAAAATTACCAACTAGTAGAACGTATTTGATTCCCCATGTTTCAATCGCGTATTTGATGTAGTATTTTATTTTCTCTGGTTTGTCTCGTCCTTGTGTTCCTATTTGTTTGTATACCTCGTTTAGTGTCACAATTTTTGTTGGTATACTGACGTTGTTTTTATGTTTAACAAAAGGTTTTAGTGATCTAACAAAGCGTGTTGGTGTTATTATCAGTAGTTCGTAGTCTGAGGCTTCATCGTTTGTTTGCTGTGTTGTTGCGTTTATAGCTGGTGTTAGTGTTAAGCTTAAAAACAATATAATTATTGCAAAAACAACTGTTTTTTTACTCATATTACTGTTCATATAATTCACCCTCTGTAACGATAATATATTTATTAGGTTATAAATTTTTATCTTATTTCAAATAGTGTGTATAAAGTTTATTATAGTGTTTTTGTATGTGTCCCCTCCAATGGACCAGAACTGTAAGTATCACTGCTATAGAAAAACCAGGGAGATTAATAGTGTTAACAAGAAGAAGCCTGATAAAATAAATCTAGTGGTTTTTGATATGGATGGTGTACTCACTGATACTATTAGTTCTTGGAAGTATGTCCATGATTTTTTTGGTAGCTCAAACGATAGGTCAGTGGATGCTTACCTTAGGGGAGAGATAGATGATTTGGAGTTTATAAAAAGAGATGTTTCTCTTTGGCATATTAATGGTAAGCCGGTTACCAGTGGTAAGCTTGTTGAGATTTTGTCTGATGTTCCTCTTATGAAGGGAGCGAAAGAATGTATAGGTTTTCTTAAAAACCATGGTGTTAAGACTGCTATTGTTAGCGCCGGTCTTAATATTCTTGCTAGGCGTGTTGCTGATGAAACTTGTATCGATTATGTTTTTGCTAATGGTCTGAAAACAGATAAAAACGGTTTTGTTACTGGACAAGGCATACTAAATGTTAAATTGATGTATAAAGAAAAAACAGTTGAAAAACTTTCTAAAATGAGTAAGGTTCCACTTGGTCGTATTGCCGCTGTTGGTAACTCTTGCTTTGATATACCTATGTTTGAGACTTGTAGTCTCGGTGTTGCTTTTAACCCTGAGGATGATTGTACACGTAAGGCAGCTGATTATGTTGTAGAATCAAGGGATTTAACTGAGATTTTGCCGTGCATTGAAAAATATCTTTAGCAAATTTTATTCTGCAGCTGGGTTCATTATTTTTCCCATAAATATTATAGCACCTGTTTCTTCATGCTGTATTAAAAATATGAATGGGTGATCTGCTGTGAATTCAAGTGGAATATACTCTGTTGTCACGATAATTTCGGTGGCAGCAGCTGCCTCTGTTCCTTCTTCGTTTACCTCAACAAACGCTTTGTGTAAAACCTGACTTATGTACAAGTCTTTTGTTCCGTCCATACCAGAGAAGTCTGCTACACCTGGGACGAACGCGTCTTTCATCCCCATCTCATCTAAGACATCGTTTAATGTATATTCTGTTTCGAATTTGAATTTTGGTAGTTTAACTGGTATCTTCTGTGAGACCAACATGTCGTTCCAATTTGACAGGTTTATAGGATTTAATGCCTCTTCAGCAATTGATATGTTATTTTCCTTTGGTAGTATTATTATCATTGATAGGTCGTTTCCTTTGTATAGTAATTTAAGAATTTGTAAATCATTTGTTTCTGTGTAGTTAAACTTGATCTTTGAAATACTCATCATGTCTACTTCTACTGTCTCATCAGAGGTTATTTTGAAATCTTCTTTGTTTGTGTTATCTTGGTCGAATGGGATTGCCCATAGGCCTTTGAAGTATATCGCATTTGTTAAAACCAAGCGGGTGAGTTCTGATAATGCCCCTGGGCTAGTCATGTTTTTTATTTTATGGTTTGTATTTTCTTCAATCCAGGTGTTGATTGTGTTAGCTGCGTTAATGTTGTCTGCGAAATCTAATTCGTTTGCCTCAGCTATGTAATAGCTTTCAAGTATGTCTATGTACTCTTTTAGGAACTCGTAGTTTTGTTGAGCCCAAAAAGCGTTTGCTGTACTAATTGTGTAGCCTTCTTGTTTTTGGTTTAGACGGTTGTATAGTCTGCCGAAGGAGCCGCGTGTCGCTGAATCGTTTTGTAAAATATTTAGAATATTATGCATCTCATCGGCTGTGTTTCCATGGGCGCCCTCGTATGCCATTGATAGTGCTACAAATATGCTGTATGGTGAGAAGAAAACGTTTTTGTTTTCTGAAACTTTTCTGTAGAAATCAAAGGTGAAAGCGTTCAGTGAGTCAACTAATGAGTCTAGTTTTTCTGCTGTGTAGTTTGATTCATCTGCGATCTTGGCTGGTATAACTTCTTCCCCTGGTTGTTTTTGTAGAACCACGAAAACAGCTGCTGCAACTAAAATCAAACTAACCGGTATTGCCATTAAACCTATTTTTTTCATATTCTTCATCCTCTATTGTTTTTTGTAAAGGTTTGCACAATATATAAACTGTTGGAAAACGTTTGGGAAAAACCGAACAAAAAATAAAAAAAGAGAAGAGAATTTTTTAGTTTAGTTTAATATCTGTCTCAGTATTGGGAACAAGTTCGGAAACCTATCCAGTACTCTTTTTATGAATGATATCCTTGTTCTAGGTATGCTTACTTCTAGTGTTCCCCAGTCGCTTTCTAGGTCGTATACATCTTTTGCTTTACATACGATCATGTATGTTCCTTTCTTTGTAAAGGTGTGTTTAACTGTTAATGTTTCCCCTGAGGCATTTGGTCCTAGCCATCCAGTGTTTGTTCCGTCTCCCCACTCTATATAGTAGTATAGATAGTTGTCATCTGGGTCTGTCGATGTGAATTTGTATGTGTATTCTACCCCTGGTTTGCCAGTTGCAGGTCCTGTTATATCTGGTTTATTTGGCGGGTTGTTTTGTAGTATTGTGAATTCAAATGATGGAGACCATGTGCTTTCTGCTCCGTGTTCATCCTTTGCTTTAGCTTTTATTGAATATGTTCCTGTTGATGTCCAGGTATGGCTTTTTGTTGCTTCTTCACCTGAGGCGTATGGTCCAAACCATCCACTGTTGCTTCCGTCTCCCCAATCTACAAAGTAATACAAATCTTCATCTTCAGGATCTGTTGACACAAATGTGAAGTTGTATGATTGTCCTACTGTGCCTTCGGTTGGACCTGTTATGGTTGGTGCGTTTGGTGGGTTGTTTCCAGCGTTAAGTCCTCCTGAAATACAGGTGAGTTTTCCGTTTCTACCGCCTGCCATCATTTCCATTGATCCATCGTTTACGACATCTGGGGTAGAATATATTGCATCAACCGCTTCGCCGTATGGTGATGATGCTAATATTGAGCCGTCAACACCATTTATGAAATACCAGTAGTTGCTAGTGTATAGTGTTCCAACTACTACATCATCTATACTATCTCCACTAACGTCTGCTATCCTTGCAGCATTCCATGGTTGATCAGCAGTAGATTGAGACCATATTATGCTACCTGTTTGACCATTTATTGCTTGGGTTGTAGAAAGAGTGCTATGAGCAGGGACAAAATCTGGGTGACCGTCACCATTTACATCATTTAGTTTTGCAAATCTTGTAATAATAACAGACCCAATACTATTAGTATATAATTGTGCTCCATTTGTTGCACTTAGTCCATATATATATCCATTGAAAGTTCCGATGATAACATCTTTTATGCCATCACTGTTGATATCATTGGTTTGTTCTAAAGCCCATACAGATGACCCTGAAGTTGTAACTGTCCATACGAGTCCACCAGTTTGACCGTTTAATCCCTTTGCATAACCAGTTGTCTCAGCTTCATTTGTAGTTCCTGCAACAACATCAGGTTTTCCATCGCCAGTAAAATCTTCAACACCAATAACTGAATAACCTGCGCCACCTAAGTAATAATCCCAAATCTTTGCACCGGTTAAACCGTTTAAACAAAAAGCTCTTTTTGGGCCTGTATCGGAACTATCATCACCAGCTGATGCTAATACGTCAATAACTCCATCGTTGTTATAGTCATACTTGCAATCAACCTGATAAACCCAACCTCCGTCGCCATATTCATGTGTGTCATACGTCCAAATCGTAGAACCTGTTGAACCAGAGATACAACGAACCAGTCGCGCACCACCAGTTGCACCAACAACAACATCCTGGTAGCCATCACTGTTCACATCAGATCTAACTGCAAGACCCTTCTGAGAATAAATATTGCCCGAGTAAATATTATGTGTCCAAAGAACAGCGCCGGTGCCAATGGCTCCCCCGCTAAAACATCTAATGTTATTTTCCTCGGATGTGGCAACTATATCAGCAATACCATCTCCGTTGATATCCTGGATAGGTGCTATAGCCTTCACACTATTATCAGAACCACCTGTAATCGTATATTGCCAAATTGTTGTACCAATCGGGTAATCAATTTTTGGCGAGGATGTTTCTTGGTATGTAACCTCGTTTATCTCCGGGCGCATCTCACAGAGTATTTTAAACGCGTCTGTATCATCTATTGAATACACGTTTTCAAAATTGTTTGTTGTTTCTGTAAAACTAGAGACATTACTAGCTGCGAATCCACTAACAATTAGGATTCCCACTACTAAAAATATAGTTTTTTTCATATACTTACCTCCCTCTAATTAATAGTTTCTCATGTATTTTTATAATATAAATTTAACTGATTAAATTCTTGATAGTTTGTAATTAAAATTTAAAGAAGAGAGAGTTTTTTAGATTAATTTTTTTTACATTCGTAGTATCTCTCTTAATAGCGGGAACAGGTTTGGGAATCGATCTAGTAATCTATATAGTAATGATATTCTTATTCTTGGTATTTTCACTGCAAGTGGGTCTGACCATACTCCTTCGTTTCCATAGACGTCTTTTGCTTTTACTTTTATGTTGTATGTGCCTTTTGTTGGCCATGAATGTGATGTACTTATTGTTTGTCCTGATGTGTAGTAGCTTCCACCGTTGTCATCCCATTGGTCTACTGTTCCGTCTCCGTTCCAATCCCAGCCATACGCTATTACAGAGCCTTCTGGGTCTGTTGAGCTTGTTGTGTATGTGTATGTTGTGCCTGGTTTACCATTTGTTGGTCCTGATGGTTTAGTTGGTTTTGTTGGTGGCTGGTTTTGTGTTATAACAACTGTTAATGGTATTGAAAAACTACTTTGTTTACCGTATATGTCTTCTGCTTTTACTTGTATGTTGTATGTTCCCGGTGTGTTGAATGCGTGTGTTATACTCGCTGGTTGTCCTGATAGATAGTAGTTACCATTGTTGTTGTCCCATTGGTCTACTGTTCCGTCTCCGTTCCAATCCCAACCATATTTCATTTTATCCCCTGTTGGGTCCATTGCAGATGTTGAATATTGGTATGCTATGCCTGTGATTCCTGTTGTTGGTCCTGTGGGTTGTACAGGTTTTCCTGGTGCTAGGTTCATACCCATCGATGGGTCTCCGTAGAGGTTGAAGTTGTACATGTTTGCGTTGTCCTGCCATAGATTCCATGGGTAGTTGTTGTAAACATATTGTTTCGCGTTGTACAATGCATGTCCGCAGTCTTCGTTTTTATTTGCTATCCTATCTGTGAAATCGTAACAGTATGTTCCATGTCCACCATGAGACGGTTGTGTCCAGCCCATGCTACCCCATGATGTTCTTGTTGCTCCTACGAAAGCTGATGCCCCACTTACAAGAAGTGATATGCCAAGGTTATTTGGTGTTTCAGGGTGTGAGACAAAGCAGCTTGCCGCAAAAACAATCGGTGGCATGCCATTGTTTAAAAAACCATTGTCTGTGTATTGTATCATTATAGGCCATATTATCTCCCCGTTGTTTTCCGGTATACCATTTCCATTGGTATCTGCATTCCATACTTTCTGATTTGCTGATGTTGGTAGACCATGTGCTGCCCAGTTTATTATACCCCAACCTGCTGTACCGCCCCATTGGCTGATAATATTTGCGTTATTCAAAGCCATAGTACAGGCATATGGGCATTGGCTCAACCCTTGTTTTTCGTACATTGTTGTTATTGAAAAACCAGGTAGAATGTTGTTTTTGCATTGCTCCATAACATCTGCTCCATCCCATCTTGGGTTGCCACCATTGTCTTCATTTGGAAATGTATATACAGCGCCTAGTAGCATAGCGTTTTTCTTCCAACCAGTGTAAGCTGTTTGTTCAAAGTTCTGTATCTTTAGGGTTATGCTTGATACAGCTCCTGATCCATCTGTTGGTATACGCCCAACCCATACCTCTGGTACGAAATCAACACTGTCCTGTCCTCTTTCACCATAGAAATAGTCTCCATCGCTATCCCAGTTTCCTGTTAGGTCAGCGTAGTAGTAATCAGTTGGTACATCATGTATACCATCTATTGCATGATTAGAAGGATCTGGGTGACACATTCTCATTGGTATAGATGCATATGTACCAACTATCAAAACATATTTTATTCCCCATGATGCATAGTTTGCAATCAAGAAATCCCTTATGCTTTTCGGTGTGTCAATAGCAGGGTAATTTGCTAGAATCCAGGATAATGTGACAATGTTTACATTGTACCCAGCCATTGTCTTCCAATTTAAAAAACCGGTTAAGGATGATACAAGCGAACTGGTTGTTATTATAACGTAATCATATGTTTGTCTGTTTGGTTGAGATGTATGATAGTAATCAGATATGGAATCATAGTTGTAGATTAGATCAGATGCTACATCATCCATGGCCGTGTCTGATAACAATGTTTCAGATAGTTGTTCAGTGGTTTCATAGTTTATTTTCAAAGTTATGCTTTTTTGTATAACAATTTTACCAATTGCAGGGTAGTAGGTTACTGGTGAGAATCTTATCATAGCTAGTGAGTATTTTCTCATCTGGCTCATGCCAAGGTATTCGAATACGTTATTTGGGTAAGGGTTGTTTGAGTTGTATATCTCTTTGTTTGTTTCTATGTTTTCTTCGTTTATTGAAAGACTTGGTGTTATTTGATAGGTTGCTGGTATCTCTTCGGAATCAACATTTATAATTTCTATTGATTTTACTTTTCCGCCTGGTGGTAAGCCTATGTAGAATGTTTTTGATGGAACACTTGGTTCACCAGGTGTTATCAGATTCCCATAGCCCTCCATAATTATTTCTTTGTAACCGTTTTCTAAATCATTTATTCTGTATTCCCCTGATTCTAATTTTATTTGCAAAAAAGTTTCTGGTTCTGAGCCTGCTATGGTTGCTGGAATAATTGCACTTAGTGTTGTCAGCATACACATTAAAAAAACAATTATTTTTCTCATCTTTTTTCCTCCCTCAAAAACTGATTTTTTGTATCATCTTTATATGATATAAATATTTTCGCTTATATTACGTCTTATGCCGTTATTTTTCACATTTTTTATATAGTAATAAATGTTGCAAAATTTTTTGTTGAAGAGATATTGAAATCTACTACAAGGCGAGGGGAGTAGATGATAAGATAACAAACTATATATATAATAAAGTTAATAAAATAATAGTGGCGGGTTAGCAAAAATGAATCACTGCAGGTTAACTAATTTGAAATTACTATTTGTCACTTTTATTTTGCTTATAATACTGTTTGCTGGTTGTTTGGAACAACAAAAGTTAGAAGCGCCAGAGGCCGTGACACCCAAAATCCCATTAGATCATTTGGCTATACTGCCCAGTTGGAACGATGGGCAGTATCATGACTATTATGCCACTGAGAAAAAACTAAATGAGTTTAATGACGATTTTCCTGATTTGGTATACCTATATTCAATAGGTAAGAGTGTTCAAGGTAGAGAGATTTGGTGTATTAAAATAACAAATGAAAACATTAATGGTAAAAAATATTCATGTCTTATAGATGGTTGCATCCACGGCAACGAATGGGAAGCAGGTGAAATTTGTCTTTATCTAGCTGAGTATCTTCTTATTAACTTTGGTAAAAACTCAACAGTTACCCATATGTTGAATGCTACTGAGATCTACATTGTTCCTTTGTTTAATCCTGATGGTAGACAACAGGATACACGTTGGAATTATAATGGTATAGATTTGAACAGGAATTTTGATGTAGATTTTGGTAAATTAAGAGGGCGTGTTGTTCGTATCGGTAAACTCTTCGGTCGGATAAATATTCCATATGTAAAAATACCTTTTTTAGGTGTTTTTACTAACTGTGGTAGACAACCCTTCTCAGAGCCAGAATCTAGAGCCGTCAGAGATTTGATTAAATCTCTTAGTCACAGTGATTTCTCTCTCTATGTTAATTGTCATACAGCAGTACATAATATTATGAGTCCTTGGATGGTCCCAAATCCACCTTTTGAATTGACACCGAGAGAAAAAAATGTGTTTAACACCGTGAAAGACTGGGTTGAAGAGAACACAGAATATGGATCATACCGAGGTGAAAAAGGTACTAGCAGTGGTAATGCGATTGATTGGTGTTTCAAAGAATCTCATGCATCGTCTTTCCTATTTGAACTCTTGTCAGAGGATTATGAGCCATGGTATGAAACAGGGAAACATGATAATCTTGTTCATTGGATGAAAGCATCTTTGCCAGTACTACTATATCTTCTTGAGAATATGGAGAATTTGCACTATTGGAGAACACCAGATGTTCAACCAATCTTGCCGTATGGTATACCTCCTTCACCTCTTCACTGATTTTATTATTTAAATGGCAACTTATATATATAATAAAAATAGATATATTTGTGTAACTTATATGAAAAAAATATATTGTATAGTTCTATTATTTATCCTCTTATCACAGGTTTTTCTAAATAACTATTTAGTGGAAGGAGTGCATGGCGAATCTAAAACTATAGGTTCTGAATATTACAAAGGCGGTTATCGTTATAACATACAAGGATGGATTTATCTTCATATTGAGGGAGATCCTTATGAACGAGGGTATCAGCACGGTTATCTTCTTGCTGATGAGATTGCTGATGTGGTTCAACGATGGAGTCTTACATTTCCAGAAAAATGGTCTTGGAAGGTTCAAAAGCAGTCTGCTGCAAGGCTCTTTTGGGGCAAGTATCCTGAGGAGTATAAACAAGAAATTAGGGGTATTGCAGATGGAGCAGCAGCGAGAGGAGGAAAGATTGATGGAGTCGCCCTTGATTATAAAGATATTTTAGTATTAAATGAGATGTACGAGATGCTATCTCGATTTAGGACATACCTTATTCATCCTTTTAGAACAAGGCTTAAGTTTCTATTAACTGGTTTTTTGAAGTCTAGTGATTTTAACTATGATGAGGGTTCTTGTAGTGCTTTTATAGCAACTGGTGACGCAACTGTGGATGGAAGAATTGTCGCATCGCATTCTACTTTTTCGTTTGCTTTTGATGAAAGCTGGTGGCATCTCTACACCACAGAGCGTTTTAATGTGATACTTGACATCCAACCAAGTGATGGTTACAGAATTCTTATGACTACTTCCCCTGGTCTTATATGGAGTGACGAGGATTTCTATCAGAATGACGCTGGCATGATACTCATGGAGACCACACTTCAATTGGGTGCTTGGAATAGACGGGGAGATCCTATTGTTGTCAGAGCGCGAAAGGCCATACAATATTCAGATAGCATAGATGAAATGATAGCCTATTTCCTAAAAAATAACAATGGGCTTATGGCTAATGACTGGGTAATGGGAGATACAAAGACGGGAGAGATTGCATCTTTAGAGTTGGCGTTACACAATTATGGGTTAAATAGAACAAAAAACGGGTTTATCTGGTCTTGTAATAATGTTAAAAATGACAGAGTGAGATGGGAGCTTACATCGATCTTTGGGCTAGGGGTTATCGGAAGACTAGTTAGTAGAAAATTTGTGCCAAGTGACAGAGACATAAAGTTCGAGGAACTAAGAGATGAATATTACGGTAAAATAGATGTTGATGTCGCAAAGAAAATTATGACTACATCTCCGATTCACAGTGGATCTATGGATTGTAAGATAACGGATTCTCAGCTTGTGAATGATTTTGGTTTCTGGGCTTTTATGGGTAAGCCAGATGGTACAGATTTTATAGCTAGTGAGCACCCTTTTAAGGAGGCGAAACCAGGTTATACAGATATGCCTGCCTGTGGATGGGTGCAACTTTATGCGTTATCATCCCCTAATAACTACCATACTATTGATCAGAAAAAAACAATTAATGAGGTGAAAAAAAGTAGTATTTT
>Ga0172365_10003783_pt1 | contig 11228 bp, 5 predicted proteins | sample LakKivSesite48cm_FD_114535 | JGI IMG/M metagenome (GOLD analysis project Ga0172365, IMG submission 114535) | Sediment microbial communities from Lake Kivu, Rwanda - Sediment site 48cm | ecosystem: Environmental > Aquatic > Freshwater > Lake > Sediment | place: Rwanda: Western Province, Lake Kivu... | reverse complement strand
TTTTTTCTAATATCATAGTTGCTATCTTTTATCATAGAAACTATATCCATTTTTTGTATCATAGAAACTATATCCATTTTTTGTATCATAGAATTCATATTTTTATACTTATAAAAGCTATTATTATAAAACAAGAAAATAGAACTATTAAACTAACCGTCATATTTAAATCTAGTATAGTCATAATATTATTGATAACAGAATTCTTTATATCGTTATTATTTAAAAATATATTAAAACTTATAAAAATATATCTAAAAGAATATAATTTATCTTTTTTAAAAAGGTATAAGATAGTATGTTACTATTTTTAACCATTTATACCTACTATTTTTTTAACAAATTCTTTTAAACCTTTTTGAAGTTCTTCTATTTTATTTTTCTTCTTTATAGCAATATCTTTTGCATCATAATATATATCCTTAACTATATTTTTTATTTCCTTTTCTATATCATCATCATCATATATAGCTAAAACTTCTTCCTGACTTAACGCATAATCTCCAAGATACATATCGCTTGTAATTTCTTTATTTAAACTTTTTATACTCAAATACTGCTTATTTATATACTCTAAATACTCAAGTTCGTTAGACCTATCTGCTAAATGATTCATTAAAAAAGAAGGCCTTATTATTTGATCTTTTATATCTGTAATAATAATACCCGTTAATGCCTGAAAAAACTTGTAAGACCCTATAGTATCTGTTGTTGGATCATTTAATTTAATAAGCTTATCCCTATAACTTGATTGTAATAATGCTTTTATTCGAGATACATGCTGATCTGATCTAGATATTTGCTCAGATATACAGCCTTTAAATTTTATTTCAGATATCTCAGATACAACATTTGTTGTTTCCGATATTACTAATATAAAATCATTTACATGATCACAACCAAGATGCTTAGGTTTTCCGTAATTATTTAATAACTTTGTATCTTTATCTTTTTTACTACCATTCATTAAGGCACCCTCTACATTTACTATTTTTCTGCCAAAAATACTTATACTTAAATTTCTTTTCTTTATTAAAGCATATATAATAATAACTAGTATTATAACTACTATGGCTGTATATACTACAGGAGTTTGAAAAATTGTTGGTAAGAAAGAAAATAATTCTAGTTCTCCAGCCATAATGTATCCTCTCACTTTATTTTATTATTGGACGATTATATAATTCAAAAAGATCTACTATATCTTTATTAGAATTACTATTTAAATAGACCACCTTATCGCTACTTCCTAATTCAGGGCTACTACCTATTATCATCATATATAATATCCCATTAGTAGAATCATCATCTATCTTATTAAATAAGTAAGATTGAAAAACCTTCTTGTAATTACTGTCAACAGTCTCTAAGTAAACAACATGAGGCCTAGGATATGATAAATTAAAAGAATCATTAGTGCTTAATGTTAATAAAAAGTTAGGCATACCCCTACTCGTACTAAGTGATGGACCTACATTAAAATCAAAAGGTTTAGCATCTAAAGGGTCTTGTAACTTAGATATACTTACTGCTTCTAATATAGATGTATCATACCCATTATACTCAAAAAGGTCACATTCACCATAATAATCATTTATAGAATAAGTTGGCATTAAATCTATAATATTACTTATATTTGACTTGGATTCATCTAAACAAATTATTTCATAAAATACTCCAGCAGCTCCTGTACTTGTACCTTTATACGGGCTACTAATAGTAATATAGTCATTACTTATTGTTTCTACTTTATAAAAAATATCACTATTAACAACTCTTATATAGTATTCTTTATTAGTATTTAAAGAATCACCCCATAATGGCCCACTAACAGGATTAACTTGTCTAGAACCTAATGTAAACTCAGCTTTACCCGTATTATAAAATAAATTAGTTATAGCCCCTGAGCCTTCACTTGTTATAATACTATTACCTTCAGATTCTATCTTACCTGTAATAATATCTGTAGACTTAATCATACCTTTATATGAATTAGGAATATAATAAAAATTATAAGGGTCTTCTGAACTTATAACATAACTATGCACAAAAAGCGGTACTTTTATAGTACTACCAGCTATACTAGAACTACCATCTCTTACTATTAAATTAGTAGGTAACAATGAAGTATTAAATGTAGAAGTATCTGTAACTCCTAATAAACATGGAAGATACATGTTAAAATCTGTTACTGTTGTACTTCCTATATACAGATTCTTGTACATTGTCCCGGCTGAATCATATACATATGGCTCTGTTTTATAACTATCTCCATCTACTACTTTTATCCCAGCTATAGAAAGAATAGGTTTATCACCTGTATCAATAAGAAATGATTGTGTAGCTCCAATTCTTTTACCAGTAAATTCATACATTTCATATACATCTACTATACCGCGAGCTTGTTTAGATACATCAAAAAATTTTATAGTATCTGATTCAGACTTAGACCCTATATATAAGTCTACTTTAACTAAACATGGCGCTGTTATACTAACTTCTGTTATTGTTATGCTACTATCAATCCTTGTAACTCCTGTAAAATCAACTAATTCAAAAGATCCTGCATTAGCTACATATACTGCTTTTACCCCTAAAACACAATATCCATATATTTTTTGGTCTGATAAACCTATAGTTACTGTAGTGCCTGAAGATATTTCTTTATGAATAGATAGTATCATCCCAAAATCAGGATCTCCACCATATTTATTAGTGCCATATCTAATACAATCTAATGAAGTAGTATCATCATCTGAAAATTTAATAGATACGCCACCAATAACATCACTACTTGTAAAAACTAAAGAATTATCAGAAGTATCTTTTCTTAAATAAATAGGATTACTATTTAATGCATATGGGGTATTAGACTCTTTATTGTATTCTATAAAAGATTTTGGTACATTAAAAAACCCCTTATTACCAGTAGCGTTTAAAATACGTAACTGCATAGATACTGTAACAGAAGTTCCTATAATAGATACATTTAATATTGTTAATTCATTCGTATCTATATCATATTCGTAGTCTACATGTTCTTTTAAATGTCCTATATCTCTTGTTGTGTAAAGGCCAAGAACACTATCTAAAGAAGCTTCTGAAGACGCAGGTAATAATGATGTAATGTCATGTGCTACATCATCCCACACTGTTAACCCTATTAAACTTGGCGTAATATTTATAATTTGATTAGATTGCTTATATGAGGCATTACAATATCTACGCTTTTTATAAGGGTCTAACGTATTTACCCCATCTCCTATATTACTAACTGTACCATTTAATTGATCCCTCTTTAGTATCTTATTACCACCAGGAAAAATTCCAGAACTACCGTTAAAATCTGTATAACCTTTTGATAATGAAGAAGTTATATCATTTGTTATAATTTTTCTAAAAGATTTTTTAAGTATAGCACTAATTTCATCTTTAGAGGTTACTACTTTATGCCTTAAATCCACTATATCATCTTTATATATAACATCTAAAAATTTACCATCAGGTCTATCGGATACGTTATTAGCACCATAATAAACATTAGATTTATGTATACTTGTAGAGCTATTACCAAATTCTCCTATGCCTCTTCTATATATTAAAAACATTGGTATAGCATAACAATAACCGTCAACAGTGCTTAATATGGTTTGATCTGCACTTTCACCAGACCCTGAAACATATAATCCTGAATCTTGTGATCCAAAAGCTCTAAATTTATAACTACCATAAGAGTATATATCAGATCTTCCACCACGCGGGTATATATCTTTTAATATTTCATCTAAATTAAAGTAATTACTAACGTCTGAAGTAATTTGTTCTACTCTTATTCTATACTGTAGTTGTACTCTTTTTGTAGTCTCGGTAACTGCAAAATCAGCGACTAATTCATTGTCTGCAAATGCTGTGGCATCTGCACAACCAAAAGGATATATTGGGTCAGAAGAACTAATAAGCTTTCTCCATACTTCTAAAAATACAAAGTCATATCTATTATTAGCTTCTACGGCTCCTAATTCTATTAAATTACTTGTATAGGCATTATAAAATATTATAGGCCAACCGTTTACTATAGCTGCATTATACTGGCCAAAGACATTACTAGATAACTCAGGATATTTACTAACGAGTTTAAACTTATTAGCACCATATGTTACTGAAGTGAGAATTTGACCAGAACGTGCTTTAGCTTCTGTTATACTATCAGTGTCTAAATCCTGTATATCATCAACAGTTAACCATCCAGACGGATGACTTAACTTATTTGTTTCTTGGACTTTAGTATTACTTATTTGATTTATAAGGTTCCATTCTGAAGATAATGGTGGTACCCTATGCTGAAAAATAACATTATCAAGGCTTCTATCTGAAGTGCTTAGTACTCTTGATTGATTACTTCCAAAATAGTCACTCATTATTTATGACTCCTATGAGAGAAAACCACGGGCCTTGTGCCCGTGGATGAATCAAATCATGCTATATAAACAGATCCAGTATGAAAAACTTTATCTATTTTAGAAATAGAAAAATTAACCTTATTTAAGTCATCAGAACAAGAAATCCATGCATAAGTTTTACCTTAAGCCCTCTAATCAACTCTTACGTCACGCCTCACGGTGCAAGCCACGCCCCTTGTGGGCGTGGTAGTTGACTCCTTAATTTCGCTAAGTAACTGTAATCTATAAAAATCTAACGGATCTATTAATTTTGATTCTATTGCTGGTATTTGTATTATAAAATTAATTAATTCTTTATATATATCATTAGCACTTGTTATATCAGAATTATTTATAAACCATGATACAGGACACTTTATATTAGTTTCAAAAGTTTTTTCTAAATTAACTAATGTAGATAAAAAAGATAAAAGTTTCATTATTAAACTTTTTAAATTTTCATAATTTTTTATAATATTAGGTATTAAGATGCTAACAATAAACTTCTTTTCTTCTTCACAAATTTTTAAAATATCTGTGCCAAATTTCTTTATTAATCTATCTACTGATTTATCCAGCATCTCTAAACTTACATCTAAATTATTATTAAAAGTTTTTTCTGAAAAATCATCTTTTACTGTGTCTATTATATCCTGTAATTTTTTAGAACCCCACATAGTTTTCACTAATTTTATATGAGTAAGTGTTCTTACTATATCTACTCCATCTCTAACAGAGTCTTCTATACTTTTTATCTTATTTTTAAAAACTTCAAGATTTTTACATAAATACTTTAAATTTATAGCGTTATCTATATTAAAATATGAAGCTATTAAATTATCATTATCTATTAAATCTTTAGATTTATTTCTTATTATAAATTTATCTTTATCTAAACTTGGTACTATAGTATCTATAAAAGAATACTTACTATTCCAAGAATCTTTATATACTACAATTTTATTATCTAATTTATTACCTATTTCATTTATTAAAGCAGATATAACACCTAAATGATTACTTGCTGACTTTTTACTATAATTAAAGTTATATACCTCATAACCGTCATATATACTACTTATATCATTGTTTTTAGCAATAAGAGCCAATTTCTTATTACCAAAATTTATATGACCTATGACATCTGAATTAGCAACAGATATTTTTTTTATTAAGTGCTTCATAAATTTTACGAAGTTATACGAAAAATAACTGTCAATGTCATAGTATTTGTCTTAGATATTACCGGAAAAGTTCTCCAGTTAATCATAGTACCACTATTAATTTCTGATGTTGCATCTCCACCAAATAAAGCTAATTCCATAAGTGGCCCCACCGCTTCCGATTCACCAAAGGAAACACTATAATCTACTATATTTGTCGGTACAGAAGTAGGCTCGCCGGAGCTAGGGTCAACATATGTAGTTAAATCAATAGCTTTTCTATAAAATTCATTCTCAAGACGTGTTTGACTAGTTGTTGGAGCAGGCGGATCTAACAGCGCCCATCCGGCATTACCGCTACCTACAGCAAGATAAGAAATGCCTGCCGTTGGCTCATCAGAATCCTTAAGTAACCTAGCTATAAGGATAGATGCCGTGTTAACAATAATATTGTGTTGATTATATTCATGAATAAGTTTGTTATCCTCATACAACTTTAAGAAAAGCTCACCCTTAAGATGACGAGGTTCTTCTCTGTAAGCCATTGATGATCCAATTTTTAGGATGTTTTTAAACGTCCCTATTTTTTCTAACATTCTTTTCATACAGATATTCCTTTTAAAGGATAAATTTAGATATAGTGTATATAAAAGCCAAAATCATTAATAGATTATTATATAGGAATATATTGTCTAATTTCAGTTACTCTGACACTATTATCTTGTAAAATCTCCCTAATAATAAGTCTATATAAATTATAAACAGCATCATTTAAATGATAATCGGGATAATCAATTAGTGGATCGTCTGAATTTTCTATATTAATAGATTGAGATTCGTTTAAGTATATCACACCGTCTGGAAAATTTCCTTTAGCTTCAGATAATGACACTAATTCAGAAGTCTCAATAATAGAACCATGAAAAAACTTATACTCTAAAGTCTGACTATTAACATTCCAAAAGCTCAATCTAATACCTTCACCTAAATCATCCATCATATTAAGAGGTAATTCTACAAAAATACCGTCTGTTCCTGTTAAACCACCAGTATCTCCTCCTAAACCTATAATTACCATATCTTGATCCCAATTTCTCCACTGCACCCTATACTCTGCTTCAGAATATGATAAATATGACCCAGTTTCACCTGAAGGAGTCCCATAAGACATTTTAGCTCCTAATGGATACTCTGTACTTACTGGTATATTAACTACTCCAACATCATCTAATGAAATTATACGTGGATTAACGTCTCCTATAGGACCCGTAATACCTAACCCTATAGCACCTACAGGCCCTGTTAAACCTATTTCTAACCCCGTTAATCCCACTAAATACATATAAGAACCTGTTACTCCTAATGAATCCAATATATATGTTATACCTTGTATACCAGTTACGGACGGCATATTTAATAAGCCATCTTGAATTTCTGATAATAACGGGATATTACCGTATATTTGTATCAAAGCTTGTGCTGATAATATAGCCCTATCTCCCGTTGGCATACCACTAAAACCCCATGGGTTTCTTGGATACAGGTCTGGATCTGGGTCGGTAAAATTTAATTTATACGGCTCAGGAAAGTGGGACATAATAGTGTCTGATATGCCATAATTAAAAAATCCCTCTTCTTCATTAATACCCGTTACACTATTAAAAACTATTTCTCTGGTAAAACCATATAAACCAGTTTCACCTGATGCATATATATCATCACCACCAAAAACGACATCAGTGGCTATTACTATATCTCTAATAAGCTCAAAACTATACTCTCCACTAGGACCGCCAAAACCTGCATGAATTTCAGCAGTCTCATAATCATATATCTCGGTTATAGTATAATTTAAATCTTTATTACCATTATCAAACGATACATCATTTATAACAATTTTATCTCCACGTCTCATTAATAAGAAATTAGTATCATGACTTTTTATAACTTTAGATTTATTTAATACCTCCACATTCCCCGTTTTTATTTCTTCTGGAACTTTATTAACATAATCTAAATAGTCATTAATTCGTTGTTCTCTATTTGGGTAGTACTTATCTATCATCGTAGTTTTTAAAGGTATAGTCCTACTACCTTCAGATATGGTACTTAATGATAAGTCATAGCCATCTGTAGGATGTTCTACCATCTTTAAGTCTGAGTATAAATCTATCCTTTCATTTTCACTAAAAGCGCATACAGGATTATAATCTATATCCCCTGATTTATCTGAGTCTATAATAGTAAATCCAGCATTTAAATCTAAACTATATGGAGTAGCTTCCTGATAAGTGTCCGTTTCGTCTGCATATTCTTTGTATTTATAATGAGCATCATCAGAAAAAGTTTTTATAAAAGGAGGTGTCCCCTCATATAATTCAGTTACTGGTTGTAATTCTTTTTCAAGGTACTTGTCATTTAATATAATATTTGGATCGGAGTCTTTTAAGTATTCTGGACTAAACATTAAATTAAATTCATTTAAAACGCCACTACGATTCGCAAATGATACCCTTTTAGCAGGCTTTTCATAAGAATTTAATGATAAAGTATCAGAAGAGTTTAAAACAGACGTATTAGATAAATTAAATACTCTATATCTATATCCTATCTTTTTAACAATTTCAGTATCAGTTATAGGAATATTAGGATCATCTAATGGAGATTGATCTGGTAATAGTGTATAGTCAAAGTATGACCCATAAAAAATATCAGGTAAATACCCATTTAAATCATCAGGAATTATTTGATAGTTCCTGTTGTAATGAGTATAATAATAGTCAAACTTTAAAACACTTCCAGCAGGAGGTAAAAATGTAAGAGTTACATGACCTAAAAGAGGCCTTAAAGACTCTACGGCCCCCTCAACTGGGGTGGCACCGTAATTAATTATCTTATAAGAATAAGTAGTTAAACCATCATCTATATCAGGAAAATTAGACGATATAACTATAGTATTTATATCAGTTATTTCTTCTACAATATATACTAAAGTATAATCTAAATAATTTTTAGCATTAATAATAATTTCATCACCTACAGACACTCCAGACCAGTCTCCAGTAACTCTTGTTATTATTGGCGTTCCCTTTACTACAGAAGTAGTTCCTATAGATACTATAGAACCAACATAAACACTAACTTCAGAAGAACTTGCTAAGTTTCCTTCTCTATTTAAAATGGGGTATAAATCCATTTGATAGTCTAGGCTTGTACCTTTTAAATCAATATCTGTAACAGTATACGGCCAATATAAATATCCAGCTGGTGATGTACTACCTATAACCGTCATCATAGCACCCATGTCACCACTTATTAGTTCACTTATATCACTTTTTATTTCTTTTCTGTATGATATTAAAGAAGGATATCTAGCGGCATAATAGTAATCTACCCTAATAGTAGTATTAAATGGAGGTATAAAATTAAGAGTTATGATGCCTGTCCATGGGTCTAAAGTTTCTATAGCATCTTCTACCAGAACTCCATTAACATACACTATTAAGTCGTCTTTAGAAGCTATTTCCTGATCTTCATTTAAAACTGGTAAATAAGGCATTACATATTCATTTGGATCAGTAGATATAATAAAATATGCTGGCACATTTTGTTCGCCAGGATCATTTATAATATCCCAATCTTGATATGTAACTATAAATCCTGAAGTTAACTGAATCTCAGGCCATGTCCAATATTTTCTAGTATCTTCATAAAAGGGGTACAAGTCACATGAAGCTTGTTGTTCACATGACATTGTATCTTCTTCTACAGTATTTACTATAGTATCTTCAGTGGCTTCTATAAGCGTACTCGTTATATCTGTATCTATTCTATATTCAAAAGCATCTGGATTACTGTGGTATCCAGTATATCCAATACCAGTATATCCATACTGATAGTAAAAGATATCAGTAGCTTCTTCCAAAGTAAGAGGAGACTGAGGCTCTTCTATGGAAAATTGAGCCTTATAAGTATCATCATTATAAGTACTATCTTCTGTCCCATCATCTATAAATAAACTATACCTATAAATATTATGATTTTTAAAAGACTTTTCATTATCTCTTTTATAAAACTTACTATCTATGTCTACTACTTTAGCTACACCGTCTTCATATATAACATCAGGACCTATAGGTAAGTCATTTTTAGTCTTTAGTACCTTTTCTACATTACCTTGAAAATATGGTCTATCTATTACATCCTGATCAAATTGCTTATAATAGTTATCTTGTACTTGTTGTGGTTCATTATAAAATTTAAATTCAGAAGTATATTCCTTACCCCTAAATATAATTTCACGGTCTACTTGCAAATCTTCTAAATCTAAGCGGTACTCTCCTCTACCATCTCTTGTATATACTAAAGTATTGTTATTTATAACTAATTTAGATCCATCAGTTAACTCTAATATTTCTGTTGTTAAATCTATACTTAAAATAGTCTTAGTGTATTCCCAATCAGTACCTATTAATTCAGATGTATTACTAGAATCTTTTGTAGCATAGTACTTAATTACATTCCCAACTTCTAAAGAATTCACCGATATTAAAGTATCTACCCCATCTATATCTCTATGATAAAATAATGAAGAACTATTATATACTAGTATCCTGTTATCAGTAGTATATATAATACCATTAATCTCATCCTTAGAATAGATAGTGCCTGTCTCCCAACCCTCCGTGCCGTGCTCTATCTCTGTTGTATAACATGTTGTTATTAAATAAGTTACAACAAATATTCTATCTCCATAGTATATAATATTGCTTATAGGAGTAGTGTCGTACTCTGGTGTACAGTCACCTCTATTATCGGTAGTATCAGTCCATATAAGTCTGGTATCATATAGAACATGCGCGGGTTTAATAAGATCTATAAAAAATTTTAAATCTGATAGGACAGCGCCTAAATCGGTATTAGTGGTAGCATCATCCATTAAAATGTCAAAAAACATCTTATGAGTATCTTTAATAGTGTATGAGCTACTTGAATTTCTAAGGTATAAGTATACTTCTTTTAATGTTACAGGTAACCCTATTATATCTGATACAGCGCTTTCTATATTATCTTTCCTACTACCACCAAAATAAGCATTTCTAACTTTTATTAAAAAATTACGATATTCTTGATCATTATAAGTCTCATTTATAGCCTTATCATCTAAAAATAAAGAATCTCCTAATATTAAAAATAGATATTCAGGCCTTGTTGTATCATGATACCTATCTTCGTTTATATTAGATAAATTAACCTGTGTTCTAGCTAATTCTTCAGCTAATGCCCTATAAAATACAGCTAAATTAGTATTACGATCTTTAGGATAGATACTTGATAGATTATTAAGCATTCTATCCTGAATGATACGCGTAATAATATCTAGTTTCTTTTGAAACTCTATACCATTATTAAACATGTTATTATTTAAATTGTCCATAAATTAACTTTTTACAATATAGTCTTCTTTAATTTCCTGACTATCACCTGATTCATTAGAATTACAATATAGTCTTCTTTAATTTCCTGACTATCACCTGATTCATTAGAAATAGTTAATGTTACTGTATAACTACCAACTGATGAATAAGATTTAGTAGGATTAGATTCTGTTGATCCGCTATTATCT
>Ga0172365_10003781_pt1 | contig 11231 bp, 11 predicted proteins | sample LakKivSesite48cm_FD_114535 | JGI IMG/M metagenome (GOLD analysis project Ga0172365, IMG submission 114535) | Sediment microbial communities from Lake Kivu, Rwanda - Sediment site 48cm | ecosystem: Environmental > Aquatic > Freshwater > Lake > Sediment | place: Rwanda: Western Province, Lake... | reverse complement strand
CCTGCGGACAAGGAGGACCAGGTAGACGCAGGTGGCCAGACCGACCAAGGAGCCGAGGGCGAAGAGGCGGTAGGTCCCGCGGCCACTGAGCCGCAGAGCGGGAACCAGAAGGGGGACTAGGTCCGCAGCCAGTGCCTTCCCCCATGCATCAGGCAACGAAGGAGGTCTTGATGGACCGCGATCGCATTCAGTCGGCACTCCGGGCGAGCCGCGCCGACTATACAGAGTTCCGTTCGGAGACGCGCCAGGTTACGAGGATCGTCTATCTCGGTCGTCGCCTCGAGACGGTTGATACGATCTCGGACGAGGGGGGCATCGTGCGGGCACTGGTGCGCAGTGGAGGCTGGGGCCTCTCCACCTTCAATAGCCTGGACAACCTGGAGCATCGTTTCGATCAGGCTTACGAGAGCGCGCGGGTGGTGCAAACAGACCCTATCAACCTGGCTCCTGTGACCTTTGCTCATGATGAGATAAGAGCCACACTGGGGACCGATTTCCGCCAAATCCCGCTCGCGCAGAAGAAGGGGCTGATCGAAAGCTATAATGACATTCTGCTCTCCTTTGGGCGCGTTGTGGACACTCAGGCTGTCTACATGGACGAGTTCATCACTCTGACCTATGCCAACTCTGAGGGCGCTTTCATCGTCGAAGAGCGGCCGATGGTCACGGTCTATCTGGTAGCCACGGCCCGGGAGGGAAGTAACGTCCAGCGCGCGGCCGATGGGCTTTCGGTGCCCGCAGGCTATGAGCACGTCTTGGGTATGGAGGAGACGGCACGCAAAGTGGCTCAGCGGGCCGTTGACCTGCTTTCAGCAGAGACGGTGGTCGGCGGTGTGTATCCCGTAGTGTGCGACCCCAAGCTGTCCGGCGTTTTCATCCACGAGGCCTTTGGGCACTTGTCAGAGGCTGACTTTGTCTATGCCAATCCCCAAGCTCAGGAAATGATGGTCCTGGGGCGGCAGTTCGGGCGCGACATCCTTACGGTTGTGGATGATGGGGGTTTGCCCGGCATGCGGGGCACTCACCGCTACGATGACGAGGGCACTCCCACGAGGCGGACCGAGTTGGTGCGTCAGGGAGTATTGACAGGGCGGCTCCATTCCCGCGAGACGGCGGCGCGCATGGGCGAAGCTGTCACCGGCAACGCCCGGGCCACGGGTTACCGTTATCCGCCCATTGTGCGCATGACCAATACCTTCATCGAGCGGGGGCAGACTCCCTTTGAGCAGATGGTCTCCGACATCAAGCTGGGTGTCTATGCCTGCGACGCAATCGGCGGCCAGACGATGTTGGAGAACTTTTCCTTCAGCGCGGGATACGGCTACATGATCCGCGATGGTCGCATCGCCGAGATGGTCAAAGATGTCGTCCTGAGTGGTAACCTGTTCAGTACCCTGCAGAAGATAGACGCTGTCGGTGACGACCTGACTTTTAGCCATTTCGGGATGTGTGGTAAAGGGCAAGGTGGGGGGCTGCCTGTTAGCACCGGGGCGCCCCATGTCCGTATCCAGGATGTGGTCATCGGCGGGCGCTAACGGAGGAGACGGAGGGCAGCGATGCAGGATATATTGACCGCTTTGCGGGGCAAGACCGAACAAGCAGAAGTGTACTCGTTGGAGGAAGAATCCACCCTGATCAGTTTCGAGGCCAATGTGATGAAGTCGGCCCGAGTGGAGCAGAAGCAGGGAACTGCCTTGCGAGGGACCGTCAATGGCCGGTTGGGTTTCACGGCCGCGGGTGGCAATGTGGCCAAGGAGAAGCTGATCAACAACCTGTTGGCTTCAGCGCAGTATGCGGACAAGGTGCCCATCTCCTTTCCCTCGGCCACCCCAGGGCCTGAGGTGACGACCTACGATCCTGCGCTTGCCGATGTGCCCTTCTCGCGCTTAGTGGAGATTGGGAGGGAGATCATCGCCACGCTGCTAGAGGCCGATACGGACGCCAAGATCGGCGTGGATATCGAGCGTGGCCTGACTCAGTGGTCGCTCTGCAATAGCGCAGGCACCCAAACGAGCCGGAAGACGTCCAGCTTCTCCATCAGCATCAGCGTGGAGCGCGTGCGGGGTGACGATGTTCTCCTCATCTATGACTGGGTAAATGGCATCTCATTGACCGATGCTTACCGCGAGGCGGTGCAGCGCTTGGGAGCCAAGATTGAGCTGGCCAAGAAGAGCGCCAGCCTTGTTGCAGGGCGCATGCCCGTGCTATTCTCCCCCACTGGGGGACTGGTTCTCGCGTTGCCTATCATGCAGGCCACTGACGGCAAGAGCGTGCAGCGGGGCATCTCGCCCATGTCCGATAGGCTGGGGCAGACGGTTTTCGACCGGAAGATAACACTCTGGGACGACCCAACGCTTGTCGGCCGGCCTGGCAGCGGAAGCCATGACGGCGAGGGAGTCCCTTGCCGACGCAAAGCTCTGGTCCAGCAAGGCACATGCAACAGCTTTCTGTATGACCTCAAGACGGCCGCGCTGATGGGTGCTCAGAGCACTGGCAATGGTGCGCGGGGCATCTTTTCTCCGCCCTATCCTTCCCCTTCTAACCTCGTTATGGAGGCCGGCAAGAGCTCCCTGCCCGAGATCCTGGCCGGCATCAAGCATGGGCTACTGGTGGAGTTTGCCCTCGGCTTGGGCCAGGGGAACACGATCAGTGGCGCGTTCTCGAACACGCTCGGATTGGCCTACGTCATCGAAAGCGGAGAGATCATCGGGCGAGTCAAGGACGTTTCCCTCGCCGGGAACATCTACGAGGACCTCCGCGAGGTGGCGGATGTCAGCCAGGAAAGCGACTGGGTGTATGGGCAAATCCGGATGCCGTACATCCTCCTGCCCGAGCTGAACGTCACTTGCAAGAGCTGAGGCCGGGGTGCCAACGGGGTAGGGGCATTCGGAGGCCCTGATGCTCCTGCCCCGTTCAGGTGATCACGCGAGTTGTGGCCTGTGGCTTGGCGGTCTGGCAGAGCGATCTAGTGAGCGCGCAGCACCTTCATCCGCTCGATCAGGAAGACAGTAACCACGCCGAAGCCGAACCCGAAGAAGACGAACAAGACTTCGCGGTTTGAGCTCGCGACGAACCCAGAGAGAAAGATGAGCAAGAGCGAGATCGCGAGAGTCACCCCCAGAGTAGTGCGCAGATCCTGACGCATTTCCCCACTCCCCTTGGAACCGAGTATGTGACGCTATGCCCGGCGCCAGACGGGCTCCTCCGCCCGCCTGAGGCATCTCGTCCTCCACAGTATAGGGTATCCAAGTCTCTAGCAAGTTACAGCGAGGTATAATGTTTGTTACTGTTCTGCCCCGGAGGTGCTCATGAGCTGCTTGGCCCAGATGGTGTCCACTTCGCCTGTGAGCCGGAACCCGAGTCCCTCGTAGAGGGTTCTTGACGGGAGATTGTCTTCCTGAGTGTTCAGCAGCACGGCCTTGAGGCCGTCGCGCTGCATCAGGGCGAATGCATCCGCCATCAGACGGGTCGCGACTCCCTGGCGCTGGAATGCAGGCGCAACCCCGACCCGCCCAATGAGGGCCTCGTCGCCATGTTTCTCGGCCAGCAGGTAGCCTACAACCTCTTGCCCTAACTCAGCCACAAGGCAGTAGGTTGAGTCGCAGATGGCCTGCTTCAGGATTGTCGGGTTGAGCTGCCAGAAAGGCTCAAAGGCTTCGGCATCGAGGGCGACAATGGACTGGAGAGCTTCACGGGTCGGGCGTCGCACCCTGACATCGGGAGTGCCCCTTCTGACCATAACCCAATCCTCTTTGCGATAGATGACCACTCTATCCTGAAGCTCGTAGCCATGCGCGACAAGGCCGTTCGCCAGCCAGGCGGCACCATTGGTGAAGCTCATCCAATGGGCACCTCGAGCTGCCAGACGCACCTCGGCATATGGCAGGAGAAGGTCAAACGTGGGCTGCATATCAGCAGAGTCTCGCAGGGCCAAGATGCGCTCGGCGGCTACTGGCCTGCGGTAGAGGGTCGAGAGCAACACGGCGCGGATCGTTCTCCCGCGCTGCAACAAAGCACAAGGCTCCCGAGTCAGAAGCTCGAAAAGGTTCTCGTGTTCGCGGGGTTGGTGTACCCAGTCTGAGCACTCCAGCAGCCCTAACAAGGGGAGGTAGTCGCGGACGCTACCCTGGCGGAGTACCTCATCCCCGGAGGTCGCCCGGCTCTCTTCGCCTGCAGGTGCTCCCCCATCTGCGTGACCTTCTCCCGCGCTGCCTGGTGGAAGCACGCCATTTCCTTCAGCCATAGCAGCATATCCCTGCCTGAGACAACACCTGCCTCATGACACCAGTGGCGACTCTCCCTGGATGCTCCCAACGACCTCCAGGGCCTGTCCAACCGCGTCGGCGCGGCCGTCCAAAAGGAGCCGCAGCCCGCCCTCAGCCCCAAACACGCCGCCGGCGGCAACGGGAAAGGCATCAACTGCACAGAGCGTTCTCAGGGCCTCTATCTCGGTGAAGATGATTCCCCTCACTGGCCAGAGCGCATGCACCATGCCGAGAGTCTCGTCCGGTGCGGCGAGGCGCGTGCTCGTGGCCTCTATGTTCAGGGGCACTTCTTTCTCCAGCCCTACGGGAATAAGCAGGCGCAGGTTTTTCGCCTTCAGCGACTCTAGCACACGGCCAATCGTGCCACCTGTCGGGCTTCCTACGGTAATTCCCGCCACACCTCGTGCATAGTTCAGCGTATTGGCTCCCTTAATGAATATGTCGCCAGCCCGCATCCGCGCGATTGCTGTAAAACGATCAAGCTCCGGAGCGCGCTCACCGTCCAGCAGCACCAAGTCTGGTAGCTGCTCAACCTCTCGGACGAGTGAGGCTTTGGTGGGGGCGGTGAATCCGGTCACATAGGCGCGCTTGTCGATCGCATGGCCCATTAGCTCCTCATAGACATAAGCATTGGTGCTGCCTTTGGCCAGGACGATCATTCCCTTGCGCATTCTCTCGCGCACAATGTCCAGGTGGGCCACTCCTTTAGCGATGAGTCGCTTAGACTCCGATACTGTCAGCACAATTTCCGCTCGCATCTGTTCTTTCCTCATGGCACTAGCGTACCGTGATCAGCGACTTGATCTCCTCGTAGCATGCCGGGCCGATGCCTTTCACCTCCATGATCTGGGCTGGGTCAGTGAAGGGACCGTGCTCCTGGCGATAGGCGATGATCCGCTCGGCATAGGCGGCCCCAATCCCTGGCAGGGACTCCAACTCATCCGCAGTCGCCGTGTTGATGTCCACCAGGCCGTTGGCATCCGTAACAGGGGCTATGCTGCGCGAAGCCGATTCAGGCTGGGCCGCAGCTCCTCGTGCGGGTATGTACACTTGCTGGCCGTCCCGAACGTAGGCTGCCAGGTTGATGCCCTCTTGTGTGGCGTCATCGGCGAGGCCCCCTGCGGCCTCCACAGCCTGGAGGAGCCGACTTCCGGGAGGAAGGACGTACACTCCAGGCTGGCGCACGGCTCCGGTCACATGCACCTGTAGGGGAGCCGGTGTGGGGGTGGACGCGGCTGTAGGCTCCACGATCTCGATTGGCTCGGGCTGGGGCCGGCGCTCGTAGACGACGTAGCCACCGAAGATGACGGCATAAACCAGGCTCAGGATGATGTAGCCACGGTAACGTAAGATAGCTTCCATCTTCAGGAAACGCTACAAAGCCACTGCACGAGCAGGCGCACCCCCCATCCAGTGGCTCCCTTCACCAGATAGCCCTTGTCCGCGTCTGAAAATGCGGTACCGGCGATGTCCAGATGTGCCCAGGGGTAGCCCTTGGCGAACTTGCTCAAGAAGAGGCCAGCAGTAATCGTCCCAGCGGGACGCCCTCCAGTGTTCTTCACATCTGCCACGTCGCTCTTGATCTGTTCCGCGTACTCGTCGTAGAGAGGTAGTTCCCAAACCTTCTCACCCGATGCGGCCGAGGCACTCACGATGGCCCGAACGAGGTCTGGGTTGTTGCTCATGAGGCCCGTGGTCACGTGCCCAAGAGCTACCACGCAAGCCCCCGTCAGTGTGGCTAGATCCACGACAGCTTTAGGCTGGTAGCGTTGGGCGTAGGCCAGTGCATCAGCCAGGATCAGGCGGCCCTCGGCGTCGGTACTGATCACCTCGATGGTCAATCCTGAGAGCGACTTGACCACGTCGCCGGGCTTGTACGCCCGCCCGCTGGGCAGGTTCTCGGTCGCCGGCATCAGGCCGATCACGCGCACGGGGAGCTTCAGCGCGGCTACGGCTCTCAGGGTTCCCAAGGCCGTTGCCGCGCCAGCCATATCCTCCTTCATGGCTTCCATGCCCTCGCTCGGCTTGAGGGAAATCCCGCCCGAGTCGAAGGTTATCCCCTTGCCGACGACGATGTAGGGTGCTGTATCGGCGCTCGCGCCATTGTACTCCAGGATGATGAACTTGGCCGGCTCCTCCGCCCCTTGGGCCACGCCGAGGAGTGCTCCCATGCCCAACTCGGCCATGTCGGACTCTTCCAACACCTCACAGCGCAGCCCCAGCTCGCCGGCCATCTCCTCTGCTGCCTCGGCCAGCATGGTTGGCGTGAGGAAGTTGGAAGGCTGGTTGACCAGGTCGCGCACAAAACAGACCGCCTCGGCGATAACCTCTCCCATTGAGGCTCCCTGCTTGACGGCCGTTACCGTGCTGGCATCGGCTTGCACCAAGGTAACTGCCTCCAAAGCGGGCAGGGCGTCGGTGAGGTCGCTCTTGTGCTGGGTGAAGCTGTACCCGCCGAGGATTGTCCCCTCGACGATTGCCTGGGCTGCTTCGGCTGGATCCAGCCCCCCGATCCCAGAGCCGTGAACCATGGAGTGGTAGCGAGTGACGCGCAGCTTGCGTGCTGCTTTGGCCGCTGAGGCCGCCGCTCGACGCACTCCATCAGCGGAAAGCTTGTTCTGTTCCCCCAAGCCCACGATAAGCACCCTCTTGGCGGGGATGGCTCCTCGCGTATAGAGGACAGCCGTCTGATCGGCTTTCCCCGTGATGTCGCCGGCCTTGAGAAGCTCGCCAATGGCCCCGCCGAGAGCCTTGTCCACAACTCCAGCGGCCCCTTCAAGCGATGTGGCTCCCTCGAACAGGCTGACAACGAGTAACTCTGAGGCCACCTCACGGATCGCTTTGAGCTCGACGCTGATCTCCATAGTTCTCCCTGCCTCCATTGCAGTATTCACGGCGGTGCTCGCCCGCACTCATAGCCCTTTGGCCCCGATGTCCCTCCGGAACGTCATCCCTGGCCAATGGATCAGCTCCGCTGTGGCATAGGCCCTCTGAATGGCTCCGAGGAGGTCATCGGCCCACGCAGTGACACCCAGCACGCGCCCTCCCGCCGTGAACAGTCGCTCTCCCTGGCGCTTGGTGCCCGCGTGAAAAATCACCGTATCGGGCAGGCTGGCGGCCTCAGAGAGGCCGGATATCTCATAGCCGGTTTTGTAGCTGCCCGGGTAGCCGCCCGAAGCAAGAACCACGCACACACACGACTTGGCGGACCAGCGCAGCACAGTACGCCCCAATTGCCCCTCGACGCACGCGCTCAGCACTTCGGCCAGGTCTGTCTCCAGTAGCGGGAGGATGACCTGAGCCTCCGGGTCGCCAAAGCGGCAGTTGAACTCCAACACGCGGAAGTCTCCATCAGAGACCATCAACCCGGCGTAGATTGCTCCCACATACGGGCTTCCCGCTTCCCGCAGGCCGTCAATGGCTGGCTGCAGCACCTGCCTCAGCACGCGCCGGAGCATGGCATCGTCGAGGATATGCGCCGGCGCATAACAGCCCATTCCACCGGTGTTAGGTCCCTTGTCGCCATCGTAGATGGCCTTGTGGTCCTGGGCCAGGACCATTGGCGCCACGTCGCGGCCATCTGTGAAGGCTAACACCGAGACCTCCTGGCCTCTCAAGCACTCCTCGATGACCACCGTATCGCCCGACGGCCCGAAGATGCGCTCACGCATCATCAGGCGTAATGCCTCACGCGCCTCATTATCGCTCTGGCAGACCATGACCCCCTTCCCGGCTGCCAAGCCGTCAGCCTTGACCACGATTGGGCCAGCATGGTCGTCCAGGTAGCGCAAGGCCGCTTCATAGTCGCGAAAGGTACGAGAGTCGGCCGTGGGGATATTGTGCAGGTGCATCAAGTCCTTGCTGAAGGCTTTGGAGGCCTCGATGCGCGCTGCACTGGCACTGGGGCCGAAAACGCGCAGGCCCTCGGCCCGCAATGCGTCGGCAATGCCGGCTGCCAGGGGCGCCTCTGGCCCGATTACGGTCAGGTCAAAGCGCTGTTCGCGGGCGTAGCTTACCAAATGGGGGATGTCGTCAGCGGAGATGGGCACATTTCGGGCCAGCTCGGAAGTGCCGCCATTGCCTGGCGCAATGTGGACCTCGCGCACCTGGGGCGAACGGCTCAGGGACCAGGCCAGGGCATGTTCCCGCCCCCCTGACCCTACGACCAGGACTTTCATGGCTCCCTATCCTTCCTGAGATCATAGCTCAGCTCAGGCTCCTGCTCGCCTCTGGGGATGAACCCGCCGGCCTTTCTCTCAAAGGGGTAGCTGCCGGTGAAGCAGGCCACGCAGAAGTTGCCTATCGGGCGGCGCGCAGCGCGGATCATCCCCTCGATACTGAGGTAGCCAAGGGAGTCCGCACCGATCTTTTGCCGGATTTCCTCCACCGAGTAGCGGTGGGCGATCAACTCGTCGTAGGTGGCCATGTCCACTCCCATGAAGCAGGGATGCTGAATAGGGGGCGAGGAAATGCGCATATGGACCTCGTGCGCCCCTGCTCGCCGCAGAAGCTCCACGATGGGGCGGGTGGTATTGCCGCGAACGATGGAATCGTCTACCACCACGATGCGCTTGTCCCGCAGAACCTGCGAAAGGGGGTTGAACTTGAGCGCGATACCAGCCTGACGCAAGCGGTCGTTTGGCTCGATGAACGTTCGGCCGATATACCGGTTCCTAACCAACCCCTCCGAATAGGGGATGCCGGATTCTTGCGCATAGCCCACCGCCGCAGCAGTGGCGGAATCCGGCACCGCCATCACCAGATCGGCCTCGACCGGGTGCTCTCGCGCCAGCTCACGGCCCAATGCCTGACGTACCTCGTGAATGAGCTGCCCATCAATGATGCTGTCAGGCCGTGCAAAGTAGATGTACTCAAAGATGCACAGATTGGGCTTGCCCGCAGGTGCTCCCTCCAGGACCTGGGGGCCTTCGTCGTTGATGCTGACGATCCGGCCGGCAGGGATCTCCTCGATCTCTCTGGCCCCGATTGTCTGCAAGGCGCAAGTCTCTGAGGCGACGACCCATCCGCCGTTGAGCCGTCCCATGCACAGCGGACGGAAGCCCCACGGATCCCGCACAGCAAAGAGCGTATCGCGCGTGAGGATCGTGAGGGAGTAGGCTCCCTGGGCCTTGGTCATCAGGTGCCGGATGCGCTCCACCCACGTACTGCCCGGCGCACCGGCCAGAAGCTGGATCATCGTCTCTGAATCGCTCGATGAAGTGAGGCCAACCCCGCGCATGAGAAGCCCCTGGCGCAAAGCGTCTGCATTGACCAGGTTGCCGTTGTGCGCCATGGCTATCGGGCCAAGGACCGATTCGAGCAGGAATGGCTGAGCACTCATGGTGCGCGAGGAGTCGGCCGTCGAGTAGCGCGTATGTCCGATGGCAATGTGTCCCTGAAGCGGCCGGAGGTTGTCTTCGTTGAACACCTGGGACACGAGGCCCATCTGCTTATAGAGCGTCACCTGACGGCCGTCCGAGACGGCAATCCCCGCGCTCTCTTGCCCGCGATGCTGGAGAGCATAGAGGGCGAAAAACGCAATGCGCGCCACAGCCTCCCCATGGGCATGGATTCCGAAGACGCCACATGCCTCTTGGGGTCGATCTGTGGCGCGAGAACCATTGTCAGTCATTTAGCCACTTCCTGAGAGCTCCCGCTAACGTAAGCTCTTATCTGCCTCAATGATGCCCCGAGCCATCTCCGCCTGGTAGGCTGTCAGGCGTTGACGAAGGGTCGAATCCGACAGTGCCAGGACCTTGGCCGCTGCCAGGGCCGCTCCTTCCGGTTCCAGAATGACTAGCGGAGCCACTCCACCGGGCATGCGCAGCGAGGAGTAGATGTCGGCTCCACCAAATGCTGTCGAGGATGGTGGACAGGTGATCACCGGGAACGGGGTGTTGGCATCAATCATGCCCGCTAGCGCGTTCGAGCGTCCGGCCACGGCTACAAACACGATTGGCTCGCCTGTGGCGTTGGACTCCTCAATGATTGTCAGAAGGTGACGAACGCTCTTGTGCGCGGAGGCGACACGTAGGGTGCAGCGAATCCCAAAGGCCCCTAACTGCTCCGCGATCTTGTTCGCGTGTTCCAGGTCGCCCTTCGACCCCATGATGATCACGACCTGTCCGTCCATTCTCCCTACCTGTACCCTCTTGCGATGTGGATCAGACGGGCAAAGCCCTAGTCCTCCACGAACCGATCCGTCAGCTCCGCCACCTGCTCGTACTTGGCCAAGAGCGTCGCCAGCCCGGCGTCGGTCACCTCGGGCATGTTGCGATAGATTTGCTTATCCAGCATACGCGCTTTATCTCCCCCCGGCCAAATGCGCCACGAGTCGTTATCAATCACATCGGCCACGAGAAGCTGGCCATCTGCGGCGCGCCCAAACTCGATCTTGCAGTCTACCAGTGTCACATCCAGCTTGCTCCAAGCCTCCTCGAGGATCGCAAAGACCTTGCGCGCGGTCTGTCTCATGGTCTCGATCTCCTCAGGGGTGGCTACGCCCGAGCTAGTAATCTCCGCGTCGGTGACCAACGGGTCGTGCCGGGCATCGTCCTTGAGGAAGAACTCTACCAGCACAGGGTCGAAGCGCGTACCTTCTGTGATGTGCGGGTTGCGGCGCACGAATGAGCCTGCGGCGATGCGCCGCATGACTACCTCGAGAGGAATCATTGTACAGCGTGTCACGATGTTGGCGTCCTCAGCCACCATACCAATGTAGTGGGTGGCCACGCCCTGATCCTCGAGGAGATAGAACACGTTGGACGTCGTTCGGCAGGCCAACTTGCCCTTTCCTGGCAGCGTATTCCGCCGCGCGCCATCTCCGGCGGTGACGCCGTCTTTGTGTACCATGTAGACGACGTCGCCTTTTTCAGGATGGGCATAGATGATCTTGGTTTTGCCCTCGGCCAGCTTGGGTCCGTACTCTACGGGTCCAAAGGCCATGCTAACATCCTCCTCGTTGCT
>Ga0172365_10003776_pt1 | contig 11237 bp, 12 predicted proteins | sample LakKivSesite48cm_FD_114535 | JGI IMG/M metagenome (GOLD analysis project Ga0172365, IMG submission 114535) | Sediment microbial communities from Lake Kivu, Rwanda - Sediment site 48cm | ecosystem: Environmental > Aquatic > Freshwater > Lake > Sediment | place: Rwanda: Western Province, Lake... | reverse complement strand
GGCGGAAGGGCCCAACGCGCCGGCCCACTCCGGCATGGGAGGAGGGGCGGGAGCGGGCTTCGGTGGAGGGACAACGGGCCAAGGAACAGAAGGAGGAAGCATGGGACGCGGGATGGGTCAAGGCATGGGACGCGGGATGGGTCAAGGCCAGGGGCGGGGGATGGGTCAAGGCTTGGGCCGTGGCATGGGCGCCGGGCAAGGGCTCGGCCGAGGCCGGGCCGGCTTTCCCGGGCAGGCCCCGGGTTCTGAGATGGACGCCTTGAAAGCCGAGGCCCGCCTGCTCCGCGAACAGCTCGACCAGATCAACGCGAAGATCGCGGAACTCGAGAAACGGGATCGCAAGGAGCCGAAATGAGGATCGCCATTTCCACGGACGGGGGATCTGTTTCCGCCCACTTCGGACGCTGCCCTTCGTACACGCTCATCGACATCGAGGACGGAAAGGTCGTCGGGCGCCGGGAGATCCCGAATCCCGGGCACTCGCCGGGCTTCCTGCCCGGCTACCTCGGAGAGAGGGGCGTCACGACGATCATCGCCGGCGGCATGGGGCCGCGGGCCCAAGGTCTGTTCGCCGAGAACGGCATCGAGACGATCATCGGCGTCGAAGGCCCCGTGGATGAGGTCGTCGACCGCTTCCTTCGGGGAGCCCTCGAAGCGGGCCGGGACCTCTGCGACCACGGCCATCATCACGAGGGGCCTTGCGGGCACGAGCACGAGGCGGCGCCCGCTTCCGGGACCGGTCCTCTCGGGCCGGGCGTCGTCGCGGTCTCGGCCAAGGGCCGGGACCTCGACTCCGAGCTCGATCCCCACTTCGGCCGGGCCCCGTTCTTCCTGTTCGTCGATCTTTCGACCGGCGCGTTCGAGACGGTCGAGAACCAGCAGTCCGGCGCCGCCCACGGCGCGGGCATCCAGTCGGCCCAGCTCGTCGCCGCCAGGCGGCCCGCGGCGCTCCTGACGGGCCAGGTCGGCCCGAACGCCGCCCGGGTCCTCGACGCGGCGGGCGTCCGGGTGATCGGCGTCGACGGCTGCACCGTCCGCGAGGCCCTCGAGGCCTTGAAACAGAGCTGATCCGTGGGGCCCTTTCAAGACAACCCGAAGATCGGGGAGAGGCTGGCCCGGATCAAGAACCGGCTGCTCGTCTTCAGCGGCAAGGGCGGCGTCGGCAAGAGCACCGTCGCGGCGAACCTGGCCCTGGCCCTGGCCCAGAAAGGCCTGCGTGTCGGGGCCCTCGACGTCGACATCCACGGCCCGAACCTGGCCAAGATGCTCGGCGTCGAAGGCCGCAAGCTCGAGGGCTCCGACGACGGCATCCGGCCTGTCCAGGTCCGGGAGAACCTGAGCCTCGTCTCCATGTCCTTTCTCACCGAGGGGCCGGACCGTCCCGTCATCTGGCGCGGTCCCATGAAGATGAAGGTCATCGAGCAGTTCCTGGGCGATGTCGACTGGGGCGACCTCGACTGGCTGGTCATCGACTCCCCGCCGGGGACGGGGGACGAGCCGCTGTCCGTGGCCCAGCTGATCCCGGCGACGGGGGCGGTCATCGTCACGACCCCTCAGGAGGTATCCGTCCTCGATTCGCGGAAGGCCGTGACCTTTGCGCGGCAGCTCGGCCTCAAGGTCTTGGGGATCATCGAGAACATGAGCGGGTTCGTCTGCCCCCATTGCGGTAAAAGCTACGACCTCTTCAAGACCGGCGGCGGCGAACGGGCCGCCCTCGAGATGGGCATCCCCTTCCTTGGCCGGATCCCCATGGACCCGCGGATCGTCGTCTCGGGCGACGCGGGCCGCCCCTTCGTCGCGGACGGAGAGGCGTCGGAGGCGGGACGGGCCTTTGCGGAAATTGTGGACAAGATCGTCGCAAGCGCGATATCCTGACCGGGAGTCTCAGGAGGTACACATGAAGAAGATCGGCATCATCATCTGCGGTCGGTATCAGACCTGCGGCGGCGGCAAGTGCCTCCGGTCGGTCCGGGAGCGCGTCGGGGCCTTCGCCCGCTACTCGAAGGACGAGCCGCTCGAGGTCGTCGGATATTCGTACTGCGGCGGCTGCCCGGGCGGCAACATCGAGTACGTCCCCGAAGAGATGAAGAAGAACGGAGCCGAGGTCATCCACCTGGCCACCGGGCTCGTCGTCGGTTACCCGCCCTGTCCCAACATCCGCCGGTTCAAGGCGTTCATCGAGTCGCGCTATGGTATCCCGGTCGTGGTCGGGACCCATCCGATCCCCTTGAAATACCTGGAGGTCCACCGCAAGCTGCCCTTCTGGGACGAGATGAAGATGATGGAGCTGGCCGGCGACCTCATGGCCGAGGACCGCTCGATCATGGAGGCCTACAACTGAGATGCGGTCCCGGCTGACCGTTGCGGTCGCTTCGGGCAAGGGCGGCACGGGCAAGACGACCGTCGCCGTCAACCTGGCCCTGGCGCTCGCCGCTTCCGGCCCCGTCCAGTTCCTGGACTGCGACGTTGAAGCGCCCAACGCCCATTTATTCCTGAAGCCCCGGATCGAGACCGGCGAGGAGGTGGCGGTCCTCGTCCCCGAGGTCGACGAGGCGTCCTGCGACCATTGCGGGCTCTGCGCCCGCGTCTGCGAGTACAATGCCCTGGCCGTGGTGCCTCAGGCCGTCCTTGTCTTCAATGAGCTCTGTCACGGCTGCGGCGCCTGCGCGCGGCTCTGTCCCCGACAGGCGATCCGGGAAGTGCCGCGGCGGGTCGGCGTCGTCGAATCAGGGAGGGCCGGGACGATCGACGTCCTGCAGGGCCGGCTCGACATCGGTCAGGCCATGTCTCCGCCCGTGATCCGGGCCCTGAAAAAAAGGCGGGCCGCGGACCTGACCGTGATCATCGACGCCCCGCCCGGCACGAGCTGCCCGGTCGTGGAGTCGATGCGGGGGAGCGACTTCGCCCTGCTCGTCACCGAGCCGACCCCGTTCGGCCTCCACGACCTCGAGCTGGCGGCCGGGGCCGCCAAGGTGCTCGGCCTGCCCCGCGGCATCGTGATCAACCGCGCGGACGGAGGGGATGGGGACGCGCGCGTCCGGGCCTTCGCCGCCGGAGAGAAGATCCCTGTCCTGATGACCATTCCGTTCGACCGGCGGATCGCGGAGGCGTACTCCCGCGGCGGAACCCTGCTCGAACTCGACCCGGCCTGGAAAGGGCGGTTCCTGGACCTGTTCGAGGCCGTGAGGTCGGCCCGGCCATGAAACAGCTGGTCGTCGTCAGCGGCAAGGGCGGGACCGGGAAGACGGTCTTCTCGGCCTCCTTGGCCGCGTTGGCGGGCCGGGCCGCGCTGGCCGACGTCGACGTCGACGCCTCGAACCTCCATCTGCTCCTCGGGCCCGAGATCCTCGAGCGGCACGAGTTCATCGGAGGAAAGAAGGCCCGCATCGACGAGCGCAGATGCTCGGCCTGCGGGCGCTGCCGGCCGGTCTGCCGGTTCGAGGCCATTTCCGAGGACCTGGACGGCCGGGCCCTCGTCGATCCCCTGGCCTGCGAAGGGTGCGGCCTTTGCGCCCGCGTCTGCGACGTCCCGGCCATCACCATGGAGCCGAGCGTTTCGGGAGAGTGGTTCGTCTCCCGGACGCGGTACGGCCCGTTCGTCCACGCCCGGCTGGGCATCGCCCAGGAGAACTCCGGCAAGCTGGTCACGATCGTCCGGAAGCGGGCCCGCGAAATCGGCGAGAGCGAGGGCCGCGAGATCCTGATCATGGACGGATCACCGGGCATCGGCTGTCCGGTGATCGCGTCCCTCTCGGGGGCCGACCTGGTCCTGATCGTGACCGAGCCGACGCCCGCCGGCGTCCACGACATGGAGCGGATCGCCGGCCTGGCCGAGCACTTCAAGATCCGCGCGGTCTGCGCCGTCAACAAGTTCGACCTCAACCCGGCCAACGCGGAGAGGCTCGCGTCCTGGTGCGGCGGCCGGGGGATCCCCCTCGTCGGCCGGGTCCCCTTTGACGAGGCCGTCGTCGAGTCCGTGAGGCGGGGACGGCCTTTGGTGGAGGCGTCCGACGGGCCGGCGGCCCGGGCCGTCCGGACGATGTGGGACCGCATCCGGGAGCATTTGGCATGAGCGACCGGGAACGCGAGGATCGTCTGGGCGAAGCGGCCCGCAAGCTCCAGGAGGAGATGGAACGGCAGATCCTCCAGATCTACGGACCGACCGTGCTGGACCACTGGAAACATCCCCGCAACGTCGGTCTCCTCGAGAATCCGGACGGCTACGCCCGTGTCACGGGGACGTGCGGGGACACGATGGAGATGACCGTCCGCATGGACGGGGACGTCGTCGCGGCCTGCGGCTTCCGAACGGACGGCTGCGCGACGACCCTGGTCTGCGGCAGCGCGGCCACCTGGCTGGCCAAGGACCGGACTTTCGTCGAGGCCTTGGGCGCGGTGTCGTCGCGGGGCATCCTCGAGCTGCTCGGCGGCCTGCCCGAACAGGATGCCCACTGCGCCGAGCTCGCCGCGGAGACCCTGCGCCGGGCCCTGGCCGACCATCTGTCGAACAAGGGCTCGCCATGGAAGAAAAGCTATCGCAAACCTTGAGATCCGATAAGGAGTGACTTATGAGAGCGATTCGGAATGCGGCGATCGGATTCCCGGCCGCGATCATCCTGGCCGCTCTGCTGGCGGCCCCCGCGGCCGCCCAGCCTTCGCGCCCCTGGAGGGCGCCTGCCGGGTCCCTGGACTTGACCGACGAGCAGCTCGAGCGGATCGAAGGACTCCGCCTGGCCTTCCGGGAGGAGATCCTGCCTTTGGAGATGAAATGGATGAAGCTCGATCTCGAGCTCGAATCCATGGACCGGAAGGGGCAGGACCCGGAGGCCAAGCTCAAGGAACTCGATGCTCTCGAGCTCGAGCTCGACAAGCTGTGGGACGCCCATCAGGGCAAGGTCCGGTCCGTCCTGACCGACGACCAGAAGATCCTGTTCGACCGCTACGGCGGGCTCGGCCTCGGGCCGGGTTGGGGGGCCGGACGGGGGAGGCGTCTGGCGCCGCGTCTGAGCTTGAGGGCGGCCGCGGGCCCCGGCATGGGCTACGGCCGCGGGGCTGCGGAGGGCCGGCACTATCGTGGCTACGGCCGGTCTCCCCGGTACGGCCGCGGCTATGGTCCAGGGCTGGGCCGGGGCTACTTCTGCCCCTGGCGCCGCTGGTGACCGGTCAGGGGATCGCGGGCCACTTCGAGAGGACCTGCGCGTCCTACGACGCGTGGTACGACGAGCACCCCGCCCTCTACCGGACGGAGCTGGCCGCTCTGCGGAAAGCCGTTCCCGCCCGCGGCCGGGGCCTCGAGATCGGGGTCGGGACGGGGCGGTTCGCCGGGCCTCTCTCGGTCCGCTACGGTCTGGACCCCGCCCCGGGCATGCTCGAAATGGCCAGGGGCCGGGGGATCAGGGTGGTCCGCGGCGTCGGAGAAGCGCTGCCCTTCCGGTCCGGGTGCTTCGATCTCGTTCTGATCGTCTTCGTCATCGAGTTCGTCGACGACCTCGAAGGCTTTCTCTCCGAGGCCGCGAGGGTCCTCAAGCCCCGCGGCCGTCTCGTCATCGGCCTCATCGACAAGGACAGCGCCTGGGGCCGCCACTTCCACAGGACCTCCCGGGCCCGGCGCTTTTTCCATCCGCCGTCGCCCCGGGAGCTCTTCGCTGGCCTGGGCCGCGTCGGCCTGAGGGCCGAGACAACCTGGCAGACGCTGTTCAGTGCGCCTCCCGATCTCGAGCGGGTCGAGTGTCCCCGGCCGGGTTTTGGACGGGGCGGCTTCTTCGTCGTCAGGGCCGTGAAGGGGCGTGGCGCCGCGGCCGCCTCCGCCACGGCGGTTGTCAAGCGCGGCCGAAAAACGTAGAATCCCGTCTTCGGAAAAGGAGAACGACGATGACCCGTGACGAGGCCCTGGCCCTGCTCAAGAGCCACATGACCAATCGGAACCTCATCAAGCACTGCCTGTCGGTCGAGGCCTGCATGCGGGCCCTGGCCGTCCGTCTCGGCCACGACCCCGAGCCTTGGGGCCTGGCCGGCATCCTCCACGACCTCGATTACGAGGTGACGGACAAGAGCCCGGAGCTCCACACCACGGAAACGGTCAAGATCCTCCGCGAAAAGGGCGTCGACGAAGCCATCATCCACGCCGTCCAGGCCCACGCCGCGAAGGTCCCCTGCGAATCGCCCATGGACTGGGCCATCTTTGCCGTCGATCCGCTGACCGGCCTGATCATCTCCGCGACGCTCATGCACCCGACGAAGAAGCTGGCCGCGGTCGACCTCGAGTTCCTCAAGAGGCGCTACAAGGAAAAGAGCTTCGCCCGCGGCGCCCGCCGCGAGGAGATCGAGGAATCGCGGCACCTCGGTCTCGAGCTCGACGAGTTCCTCCAGATCGCCATCACGGCCATGCAGGGGATCGCCGCCGACCTCGGACTTTAAGGCTTGAGGACGTCGACCCTGAAGCCGAGCTCGAAGTAGCGGCCCCGCCAGGGGAAGCCGGGCTCGGTATAGAAATCGTGGTTGAAGACGTTGCCGAGTCTCGCGAACAGCTGATAACGGCCGGCGAAATCGTAGCTGACGATGGCATCCAGATTGAAGAAGGAGGGCATCGTCAGCAGGGACGCGGGAGTCGTCCGGGTGTTCCACCACCAGGACTTCGATCCGAACAGGCCGAAGAAACCGGCCCGCAGGCCCTTGGCCGGCAGGAACCCGATCTCGAAATTGAGGTTGTTCTTGGGCTGGGCGTCGAGCGGCCGTTCGTCGGTGTCGTTCCGCGGATCGAGGTAGGTGTCGTTGACGGTGGCGTCCAGCCAGGACAGCCGCTTCTGGGCCTGGACCTCGAAGCCGTCGATGTGGGCCTGGCCGACGTTCCGGTACTGTCGGATGCCGCTTTCCAGGGTCACGGTGTCGATGAAATTCCTGAACCGGTTGAAGAAAACCGTGCCCGTCACGAAGACCGGGCCGTTCCAGGTCGCGGCGAACTCGAAGCTCGTCCCGGATTCGGCCAGGAGGTCCGGGTTCCCCGAGCTCGTCGAATACAGCGAGCGCATGGACGGGAAGCGCGACTTGCGGGCGAAGGAGACATGAAAGTCGAGGTTCTCGTTCGGGGTGAACTTGAGGCCGATGAGGGGATTGAGCGAGGTGTTGTTCTTGCCCCCTCGGTACTTGTCGATAGAGTCGAGGCTCAGGCCGCCGATGACCCGCCACTGCGACGCGAGAACGAACTCGTCCTCGATCCCGCCCGACATCGTGCCCTGGCTGTATTTCGTCCAAGGTAAGCCGGTATTGTCCTGGATGCGGGCGATGTCCCTCTGGTAGAGCAGGCTCCCCTTGACGATATTGCGGTTGCCGGCGGGGACCTCGGCCAGGGCGAAGCCGCCGTAGGAGTCGTTGTCGTAAGTGCTCGACGAGCTGAGAACGGTCATGGCCGGATCGTTGAACCAGTCGAGGGTGTTGATGTAGTTGACGTAGAACGTCCGGAAGCGAAGAACGGCGTCGCCGCCGAGCGAGGTGAAGCCGCCGGCGCTGAGCGTCGAGCGGTCCCACTTCGGGAAGCGCCAGTAGCGGGCCCTTTGGACGGACAGGGCCGGGGGCATGCCGTACTCGGACTGGTAGGTGCCACCGCTGACCATGATCTCGGTCTTGCTCGAGGGCGTGTAGTAGAGCTTGCCGCTGAGGTTGAGGCGCTTGAAGTCGCTATTAGCCCTCAGCGCGGAGGCCCCCTCCGGGGCCGCGCTCGGATAGCTGAAGCCGGCCGAGGCCTGATAGAGGGCGCTCGCGGCGAGCGAGAAGTGCTTCCAGGCGTAGGACCCGTCGCCGCCGAGGCCGCGCGTGTCCGTGTCGCCGTAGCTCCCGGCGAGCGAGAGATAGGGCCGGGCCTGGGGCCTCTTGGTGATGACGTTGATCAGGCCCCCGAGGGTGTTGGGCCCGTAGAGGACGGAGGACGGGCCCTTGGTCACCTGGACGCTGTCGATGCCGCCGGCCGAGACCGTCTTGAGATCGAAGGTGGCGAAATAGGGCTCGTAGACCGGGACGCCGTCGACGAGCAGGGCGATCCGGTTGGCGCCGATGCCGCGGAGCTTGACCGTGTAGGTGTCCTTGTCGCCGAAGGTGACCATGGAGCCGGGGACATACCTGACGATATCCGACAGGTCGCGGGGCTTGATGGTGGCGATCTCGGTGGCGACGACGGTCGAGACCGTGGCCAGCGGCACGTCCTTGGGGGCCTTGCCGGTGACCTGGATCTCCTCGGTGATGCGGATGGGCCTTTCTTGTTCCTTGGCCTTCTCGTCCTCCTTCGCCGTCTGGGCGAGCAGAGGGGACAGTCCGAGACACAGGATCAGGAGCGGGATCAGAACGGGTGCGGGCTTCGGGGGAACGCGCAGAGGCAATGCCACGTGAGTCTCCTTTTCGTCATGGAAGGACAGGCCGTTTCCCGCCTATCCCTAACGGTCGGAGGGCTTGGCCGGATAAGGCTTTAGCTCCTCCGACTCGGAGAAAGCGGCGCTACATTATCAGAAGCGCGGTCCCGATGTCAATCGGGGACCCTACTTCTGGGCCTCGCCCGCCTGCTGCAGCTTGCTGTGCCGGACGCTGTACATGAAATAGATGGCCAGTCCGGCCGCGAGCCAGACCCCGAAGCGGATCCAGGTGACCTTCGGCAGGCTGTACATGAGGTAGAAGCAGAAAACCACGGTGATCAGCGGGGTGAACGGCATGCCCGGCGTCTTGAACTTCCGCTCGACGTTGGGCTGGGTCTTCCGCAGCAGAATGACGCCGATCGAGACGAGGACGAAGGCGAAGAGCGTGCCGATGTTGCAGAGGTCGATGATCATCGGCAGCGGGAACAGGCCGGCGATGACCGCCGTGGCGATCCCGGTAATCCAGGTGCAGATATGCGGCGTCCGGTGTTTGGGGTGGACCTTGGAGAAGGTCGCGGGCAGCAGGCCGTCGCGGGCCATGACCATGAAGATGCGGATCTGGCCGTAGAGCGTGACCAGCAGGGTCGAGATCATGCCGATGATGGCCCCCGTCGCGACCAGGGCCCCGCCCCACTGGATGCCGATCCGGGCCAGGGCCGCCGGCAGGGCGTTGCCGACGTCGATCTGCTTGAAGGGCACGATGCCGGTCAGGGTGAAGGCCACGGTGACATAGAGGACGATGACGACCCCCAGGCAGAGCATCAGACCGAGGGGCACGTCCTTTTTCGGGTTCTTGGTCTCCTCGGCCGCGGTCGAGACGGCGTCGAAGCCGATGTAGGCGAAGAAGATGATGGCCGCGCCGGCCATGACCCCCTTCCAGCCGAAGGGCATGAGCGGCCTCATGTTGGCCAGGTTGATGTGGGTGACGCCCAGGACGACGAACAGCACGATGACCGCCACCTTGACGCCGACGATGATGTTGTTGATCTTGGCGCTCTCGCGGATGCCGATGTAGAGGATCCAGGTGATGGCCAGCGTGATGAAGATGGCCGGGACGTCGACGATGCCGCCCGACAGAACGATCTTGTGCCCCTGGGTCGTGATGGGCGGGGTCAGGAAGGCCTTGGGCAGGTGGATCCCCCATCCCTCGATCAAGCCGATGAAGGTCGTCGACCAGCCCGAGGCCACGGCGCTCGCCGCGACGAGGTACTCGAGCATGAGGTCCCAGCCGATGATCCAGGCGATGACCTCGCCGAAGGCGACATACGAGTACGAGTAGGTGCTGCCCGCGACGGGGAACATGCAGGCCAGCTCCGAATAGGTCAGGGCGCAGAAGCCGCAGGTGACGGCGGCGATGATGAACGACAGCAGCACGCCGGGGCCGGCGAGCTGGGCGCCCTGGCCGGTGGCCACGAAGATGCCCGTCCCGACGACCGATCCGATGCCGAGCGCGGCCAGGTCGAAGGCGGTGAGGTTCTTCTTGAGCTGGGTGTGTTCCGCCGCCTCCTCGATCTGGGCCGGGGTTTTCGTCTTCCAGATGTTCATGGCAAACTCTCCTCGAGACGCATAAGAGGGGGATTATATCGAAAAGGGGCCGGAAAGCAACGGAGAAGTTCCCCGTTTGACAGGGAGGGGCGGATTCGGGTACGAAGAGGGCTTGATCCGGCAGGGGAAGGAGGCTTCCATGAAAAAACAGCGAGCAACGGCTCTGATCCTCGCGGCGGGGCTGGCCCTGGTCTTGGGCGGCTGTTCCGGAGATACAGCCTCCCGCGGCATGGCCTCGATCCGCGCCCGGGACATGAAAATCCCGATGGAGTTCCTCAGCTCGCCGGAATTCCTGGGTCGCTCGGCCCCGTCACCCGAGCTGGACATCGCCACCCGATACATCGCGCTGACCGCTGAGCGGATCGGCCTGCGGCCCGCGATGCCGGACGGGACGTTCCTTCAGGCCGTCCCGCTCGAAGTGACGACCATCGTGCCGTGCGCCTCGTCGCTCCGCCTTGTGGAGAGCGGACGGACACACGCCTTCGCCTTTCCGGCCGACGCCACCGCCGGCCGCATGTTCGAGGCCGGCCGGGTCTCCGGCGAGATCGTCTTCGTCGGCCTCGGCGTTTCCGCGCCCGAGCTCGGCTGGGACGATCTGGCCGGCGTCGATCTCAAAGGCAAGATCGCCGTCCTCCTCGATGGGACCCTGCCCGCGGACCATGCCCTTCGCCGCCCCGAGAACCGGCGGGCCCTGGCCGGGAGGACGGGCGTTCTCCGGGACCGCGGCGCGGCCGGCATCGTCACCGTCATCGCGGACGAGCGGGAAAAACGGCTGGCTGAAAAGGGGCTGAGCTTCGACCTGCCCGAGCGGCTCAAGTTCCTGGACGTCCAAACGGGGATGGGGCCCGCTCCCGCGCCCTCTCCCCGGCCCGGGGCTCCGGCCCTTCAGGTCGAGGTCCGGCACGCGGCCGGCGCGGCCCTCCTCGGCGGATCGCCCGAAGACCTGGCGGCCATGTTTGCCTCGATCGGCCGTGGCGAACGTGTCGCCGCCAAGGCCCTCCGCGGCCGGCGCCTCGAGATCGAGATCGGCGCCGCAACCCGCGCCGCCAAGACCTTCAACGTCGTCGCCGCCCTCGAAGGGTCCGACCCGGCCCTGAGGGACGAGTATCTGACGATCAGCTCCCACCACGACCACAATCCCTCGCGTGACGGCCGGATCTTCCCCGGGGCCGATGACAACATCTCCGGCGTCGTCGGCCTCTTCGAGCTGGCCGAGGCCCTCAGCCCCGCCAAGCCCAAACGGTCGATCATCTTCGTCTGGAACACAGCCGAGGAGAGGGGGCTCGTCGGGTC
>Ga0172365_10003775_pt1 | contig 11238 bp, 9 predicted proteins | sample LakKivSesite48cm_FD_114535 | JGI IMG/M metagenome (GOLD analysis project Ga0172365, IMG submission 114535) | Sediment microbial communities from Lake Kivu, Rwanda - Sediment site 48cm | ecosystem: Environmental > Aquatic > Freshwater > Lake > Sediment | place: Rwanda: Western Province, Lake Kivu... | reverse complement strand
CATGCGATTCCTGCTCCTTAGTCTATCAAGAGGGAAATAGCCTTGCTAGCCTTAGCATCTGTTTCTTTTATAAAGAGAGAGATGGTCTTTAGAAGAGACGAGCTCTCTTGTGGAGTGCATACCTAGCAGGGAAGCTCCAAGCTGTTTACCTTCTATTCGAGACCATGGGGTCCCTAATATGCTTCATCTGATACTACATCTTCTTGGATGGGGGCCTTCAGCCTATGCCCTGAGTATTGAAGGCGAAATTCCTTCATGGATAAAAAGACTTTCTGTTTTCCTAGTCAAGAATGACAGAGAAAGTATCACCCTCTTTTAAAGAGGAAAGGTCTATTCCTTGTTTTCTTAGAAGTTCTTTTGTTGTTTCATTTCTTGCGTTTTCCTGTGCAATAAAACTCCCAGATTTTGTGACACCCTGAATCAGCTTTTTGTCGGAACCTTTTTCTTGATAGACTGTTTTTTTTGTTTTTTTAATTAATTTTTCAAAGTGATGGTTACATAGTTTGTGATTGATTTGCAAGGAGTTGTTAATTTTTTTGATTTCATCTTGATTCAGTTGATTTCTTTTTAAAGGCCAAACTAATGAAGAACTCAAGCTTTCTTTTGTTCTATATTCATTCTCTCCATAACCTTCTGGATCTTTCTGAAGAGGTAAGTTGGATGGTACAATCATGCGCACAATTTGTGCGGCTTTCCCATGCATAGCCGCATAATAAGCCGCCTGTACTTTTCCCATTACGTAATTATATTGGTCTGAGACAGCATCGTTTAACCCTGTGCTTTGTTTGAGCAACTGATTACATCCGTTCTTCTTAAGAGAGACGTGCATACCATTAAGATAAATGTTTTTAGCAGACTCTTTATTTGTGCCGTGATAGTACGTATATTTTGAATAAGTGTTTACAATTTCATCTACACCAGAGGTTCCCGAGCACTTTTGATGATGACACGAATTAGGCATAAAAACAAACCTACGAAGAGAGTTTTAAATATATTTTAAAAAGAATCACTCTACCATATTTCTAATATTAGAAGTTAACATTTTTTGATGTTGTCTAATGTTTTGAATATAAATCTATAGGGTTGATTTTTTAACATGTCAGAGAGTTTTTCCAATTCTTTTAAAAGTGCCCTAGATAAAACTTGATTAGACTTTTTTATAAGACGGCAGGTTTGAGGTGAGGCCATGAAAGCTACCTCTTACTCTTGCTAGTTATTACATTATTATCCTTAGACACTTACAGCTTGTTACTCAGGTTTTTTTGTGAAAAAACATCTTAAATCGCTTGTTGTTAGCTGTTTAAGGTTTTAATATATTTTTTATTCTTAATGTATAGTTTTTATTTTCATTTTTATGTTATAATTAATTTTATATATAACTAATATAGGTGTTTTTGTATGAGTAATGATGTTTGTGTGTGTTACCACGGAACTAGTCTTGAAATGGCTAATTCTATTTACGAAAATGGGTTTAAAATTAAATATAAAAAAGATGGAGCGAATAAAGCTCTACAAAATGCTACTGCATTGATTGATAAAACAGCTGCATGTTTTCATTATGTTTCTACCTCTAAAAAAGAGGCTGCTGGTTATGCAAAGATTCATAAAAACCCGAAAATAGTTAAGGTTATTTGTTTAAAGAACTGGCTTGAAAACGATACGGAATCAGTAACACAAACAGCTTTTCGTATTCGTAAAGATATTTCAAGAAAATTTATAATAAAAGATGAATGCAATATTGATCGTTTTTTAAATAAAGTAGAAAGGAAAATAAATTTTAAGCTGACTAAATCTGAACGAGATAATATTAAAAGACAAGCAGGAGACTTGCAAGAGGACAAATTGATTTTAAGGGATGCTGTATCTCCTGTTACAGAAGAACAAGCTTGTGACAAAAAACGATTACAGGTGCTCGACAAGATGGTAGGTCTTGATAACCTTCAAGAAGGTCAAGTATATACTTTAGATCCAGATGAGCTTGATGGGTTATAGTAGTTTAATTTTTAATGACATTGTCGCGTAAATAGTTGCGGATATACCGAAAATAGTTGGAGAATCGACAGTTTAGGCGCCAACTGGCCTAAATTTGTCCCTTACACGACTCCTAAAATCCTGACCTAGTATCGAGTCAGCTGCTAGAGTCGATAGGGTAGTAAAAAAACCAAATACAGCCGATCTAAAGTCTTCATATTCCCTATAATATGTATTATAGATTACACGCTCTTTCATCCACTTCCACAGTCGCTCGATTGGGTTTAGATTAGGACTATAAGGAGGTAAAAAATGCAACTTTATTCTCGATGTCTGCAGATACTCTGTCACCGCCTTATTCCTATAATATCCTGCGTTATCACAGAAGATATGAATCCTATTTTTCCCTGAGTACTCAGCTTCGATCTTTCGAAATAAATTAAGAGTAGCTCCTGCATTTAGCGTTTTATCTTCTTGGATCAGAATTTTATGATCCATCACATCGAGAACACCAGACAGGTTGATCCGAGATCTGCCACTGTTAGCGGGGATTTCCTTCCTTATTCCTTTTTGGATCCAACCATAGGATGGTTGTACATTATGGGTGGGATGAACCCCATCCATGAAGCAGATCGTTTCATCGACGGGGAGATCTTGTTTTAACTTTTCATACTCAGCCACCCACTCTCGTTGTTGCTGTCCGTTAGATTTCCCCGGTACAAGTGCAGGTTTTTTGTAGGAAAAACCATAGCGCTGAAGCCAATTGCGCATACCAGAAACTGAATAGGTAATTGCCCAAGTAGACTTAACATGGGCAATGATGTCTTTGACATAGAGATAGGTATGATTATGCAGATGTGTCTGAAGTTCCTTGGAATGCTCAATAGAAAGTTTTTGGGCAGATCCTCCATTCTCGGGCTTCAGCTTCTTAGAGTCTCGGTATTCACTAATGTGATCGCGAATTGCATCCTCAGAAAGGAGTAGCGCCTCTGCTATTGCAGAAATAGACCAACCTTTATCGAAGAGTAGCACGGCCTTGATGCGGTCGCGCACTCTTCCATCTCGTTCCCGTCTATGCTGTATTTTAAGTTGTGTGCGTTCTACGTCGCTTAAGAAAATCATGCCTGATACTTTGCACGGGCCTTGTTGCGTAAATCAATTTTGAGGGCAAGGATCTAAAAGACCCGCATTTCTAAGCCTTTACCCACTTTCCTCTTGGCATCCCCAAAGCCGTCATTTTATTCAGAGCTTCTGATTTAGCGTAAACTTCTCCCCGTTGATTCTCTAGCTTCCTAGATTGTAGTTTCTCGCCAAATAGAGATTTCCAACGATAAAAGGCAGTCTCTCCTAACGATCTTCGATGATACCCAGCTAGTATTTTCCAGAGTTTTCTAGCCTCATCGTCATTCCCTAGCCCTGCTATGGCTCTAATCGCATCGTTACGACTTTTCATCCACGGCTTATCTATAGAATCGTGTAAAACAGCCCCTCTTTTTGGAGGGACTATGGGTTCAATACCAAATGTGTGAAATTCAGCACGTACATCTTCTGTGTCATAGGCCCCATCACCGTAGCTCCTTTGTACAGACCGTGGAAGATGCTTAGCCATTTTTGGGACCACTTCACAATCCGCTTCACTATTTTCTCCTAGATAGCTCATGACAATATCATGACTATCGGGACAAACAGCCAGGTGAATCTTTCTCCAAGTCCTGCGCTTGCTTTTTCCATGCTTTTTAACCTTCCATTCCCCCTCTCCATAGATCTTTAGTCCCGAGGAATCGAACACAATATCTGTGATTTTCTTGTTTCCAAATCGTTTGATCTCTTGTCCAAGTTCTCCAGCTCTTCTGCAGATTCTAGTGTAGCAAGGTACTTTAAGGCAGAGTCCGAGCAAGGAGATCATTGAAAGCATGAACCCTCGTAACGCTCGGAAAGGAAGTTTGTACATGGCTTTGATCATTAACGCGCAAAGAATTGCCTCGTCTGAGTAAATCCTAGGTCTTCCTCGACTCTGACTAGGTTCTGCGCGCCACTTTTCTATAGATTCATTGGAAAACCAAATAGTAAGACTTCCCCGATTTACTAGGGCTTTGTTATACTCTGGCCAGTTGCGGATACGGTACTTTTTCTCTGTGCAGTTAGTCATATTTGATCCTAAATTTTTTGTCGTAACAAAAAATTTATAGAATCAATTGTCTAAGAACAAGAAAAACCTTTATCCGCAGCTATTTACGCAACAAGGCCATTTAATTATACCATTATATGTATTTATTATTAATAATAATATTTTTTTTAATTTATATGTATATGATAGTGCGCTTGTTGCGTTTTTAAAAAAAATTTTATGAATATAAAATTATTAATGAATAAACAAAACATCCCCATACAAGAAGATGTAGTATTACGTGAAGCGTGTTAGGGACGACGTGGTCACCAATAGAAGGCAGAAAATGGTGGGTACCTTTGAACTTGTCAAAGGCCTTTTTGTGAGCTGCTGAGCTGCCAAAGAAGTAAGGAACCCACCAGCTAAGAAGAGTCCCTAGAGTCAGCCCGCCATAAAAGAAACAGATGCTAAGGCTAGCAAGCCTATTTCCCTCTTGATACACTAGGGTTAATACTAGAGGAGCAAGAACAAAAGCTCCATTGATACAAGAACCCAGAACTCTATACTTCACAGAATCCGTCTTTTTGAGCGTAGCTAGATCATTAAGAGGAAAAACACTCACCCAATCGTGTAGAGTCATCACTAAAAAGAGTATAATCTGTGCAACCACAAAGACTAGCATTGATTCCTCACAAAGAATCAATAACTATAGCACTTTTTCAAAAAACTAACGCAGCTTTTTTTCCCATTTTGGTATGCTACAACCTAAATAGAGCATAGAAGGCGCTTTTTATTATGGAGAAAGGATCGCATTATCAACATTTTGATGGCAAATCACCACTAGAACATCTGAAGGCTGCCAGAAAAAAAGGGCTTTTAGCTTCAGAATCTGTTCATGGCGTAGAACCCTCAGGGGCTATCATTGCTGCAGCAGACAGCGCAAGAGAGGCTGCTGTATTCCTCACGCTGCTTACTGTAGCCTTTACTTTTTTACAAATCCCGCATCAGCTCTGCCTACTCCTACTTTTTAGCTCCATGCTTTTTATCTGGAAAACATGTAGAAGCGCTCTGTGGGGATGGTCGCGCCTGGAAAAAATCCACCGCTTGATTAGCCAGGAAAAATGGGAAATAGAACATCATAGAGAACAAGAAAAAGAAGAGCTTTTAGAGCTCTATCAAGCCAAGGGATTTAAAGATAAACAGCTAGAAGAGGTGGTAGAGGTTCTCATGGCAGATGACAACCGCCTACTTCAGGTAATGCTAGAAGAAGAGCTAGGCCTTTCTTTAGGCTCCTTCGAGCACCCCTTACGACAATGTATCGGAGCAGGCATCGGTGTGCTTGTAGGAGCAGCCGCCTGTGTTGCGGGATTTTGGCTATACCATCTCACGGGAACTCTTCTTAGCGCTAGCCTTATCTTGGTGATCGCTACTCTTGTTGCAGCAAAACAAATCGGGAACGAAAAAATTAAAAGCCTTATATGGGCTTTGGCAAATGCTGCCGTCAGCCTGGCCCTTCCCTATTTTCTCCTCAAAGCGCTACAAGGATAATCATGACAAAAGGGCCTTATCTCTTCGATGAATTCTTCTCATCAGACATGAATGAGAGTTTAAGCCCCTTCCTCACTTCTTCTTCTAAATGGTATAGTAAAAATCTGCAGCTCAGAGCTTCTCTTATTGCAGCTGTTGCTTTAGCTTTAGCGTTTGCCTTATCATTTTTTCATAAACCTCTCTCTTCATTTTTTTTGGTGATTGTCTATTTTTTTGCTGGGACAAAGGCATTCATCGACACGATCGAAGATATTCGTAACTTTGAAATTAATATCGATGTACTCATGACCCTTGCGGCCTTTTTGTCTGTCCTCATCGACAGCGCCCTAGAGGGAGGTCTTTTGCTTGTGCTCTTTTCTCTTTCTGGCGCTATGGAACAAGTGGTTGAGCGTAAATCGCAAAGCGCTCTCTACAAACTGCGACAGATTACTCCCAATTTTGCTTATGTGCTTGCAGAGAGAGGCAACGTTTATGAAAAATCTATTCGTGAGATCGAAATAGGGACAAAAATTGTTATCAGACCAGGTGATGTTATCCCCTTAGATGGCATGGTTAGACAAGGCACCTCTTTTGTCAACCTCGTTCACCTCACAGGAGAAAGCGAGCCTATTTCAAAAAAAGAAGGTGATTTGCTGCAAGCAGGAAGCCGTAATTTGGATGGCTCTTTGGTTGTAGAGGTGCTTAAAACAAGCGCTGAGTCCACTCTCTCTCGTATTATTAAACTCATCAATGAAGCGCAAGAGACAAAACCTCGCGTCCAAAAGGTTCTTGATAGATTTAGTAGGGTGTATGCGATCACCATCATCTGCCTTTCTTTCTTTTTTATGCTAGTTCTTCCCTTCCTGTTACACATCACCTTCACAGGACATGAAGGATCTATCTACAGAGGTCTTGCTTTTCTTATTGCAGCCTCCCCTTGCGCTATCATTATCGCAACCCCTACTGCTTACTTAAGCGCTATCAGCGCATGCGCTAAGAAAGGGATTTTGCTTAAAGGAGGCGTTTCCCTTGATGCCATCGCTAAGTGCACTATGATCGCCTTTGATAAGACGGGAACCTTAACAACAGGCAATCTTACATGCACGGAATTCAAAAAAATCTATGGGGACTCCTGTGACGAAAAAGAGGCTCTTTCTATCGCAGCTACTTTAGAACATTATGCCAATCACCCCATCGCAAAAGCCATCACGACCTACGCTGCGGAAAAAGAGATCCTTCTTCATGACATCTCCTCCGCCAAAGTCGTTGCAGGCTACGGACTAGAAGGAAAAGTCTCTATCCAAGGCAAAGTGCAACAAGTCTTTATTGGAAACCCCGACTATATCATCCCCAAAATATCTCCCGCTGCTGCAAAGGCTCTGCAAGCGGCTATCGCAGCCACCCCCTTTCCTATCTGCACTTTACTCATACACTCTTCGATCTTTTTGTTTGTCTTTGTAGACGAACTTAGACCCCACATTCTACAAACTATGGATTCTTTAAGAAAAGAGCATCATATGCAAGTACTTATGCTTACAGGAGATCATGAAAAAAGTGCCAAAGAAGTGGCTACGCATGCGCATATCGACAAGGTATACTATGAACTCAAACCTGAAGATAAACTCCGTATCGTCTCAGAACTTGCTATCACACACTCTCTTGCCATGGTAGGCGATGGGATCAACGACGCGCCAGCTCTAGCCCAGGCAACAGTTGGTATCTCTATGGGACAAATAGGAAGTGATACCGCTATTGATGCCTCCGATATCGTTTTGCTCAAAGATGATCTTTCTCTCATCGCCTGGGTCTATAGCAAAGCCAAAAAAACGATAAGTATCGTTAAACAAAACCTCTCGCTAGCGCTTGGTGTGATTTGTCTTGTCACAACGCCTGCTCTTTTAGGTTTTATTCCACTATGGCTAGCTGTGATCCTTCATGAAGGAGGCACCGTTATTGTGGGCCTCAACAGCCTTCGTCTTTTAAAAAAATAAAATAACACGTATCCTAGAGACGGAGAGGTGTATTCATCTGCTGCTACGTAGTGAATTGGATACAACTCTTTGATTAACAAGAAGTTTTGTACACCATGCCCGACGCAACAAAAAAAGGCCGGCTTTCTGAACAAGAACTGGCAGAGGCTATTTCTCAAGAAAACCTAGAACTCACCAAGCGCTACCGCTGGATGGAAGAGCATATGCCTTCTCAGTTTTTCCAAGAGATAAGCCATGAAGAGCTTATGCTTGTTGTCCGTCATTTTTCCACTTTCCATCTCAACGAACATTTTGCGCACATCCACTTTAAAAACCATGCCATTATCTTAAGCCTCAATGAGCAAGATGCTGACCTTAAGGTGCTAAAACTCTTTAATCTCCATGGTATAAACACCTATCAAACCTACATCTCTGATGCCCCACCTCCTTCTTGCCACTCTAAATTAATGCTCAGAATCAGCATCATCTATTTTACCGAGCTTGCAGAAGCAGAAATCAAAGACCCTCTTACAGAAGAGAGTAAAAAAAATCTCTATCAAAGCCTTCACCCTCAGCATCAAGACCTTTCCTATGACACCTTTGCAGCCTTGATGACAACGATCAACCCCAGATTTTTACGCTCACTCCCCGAGCCTCAACAAAAAACTGCCCTCTCTCTATTTTTCCGAGCTCTCTCCCGCGATCATTGTCAGTATGAAATAGAAAAAAACCAAAACTGGAAACCTAAATCACCTGAACCTTCCATGCATCTGATCCTTGCCTGGAAAAACTCTCCTAAACACCGGTTTTTATATAAGCTCGCTAATATGGTGCACCGCCATGGTCTTTACATGAATAAGGTAAGCATGACCTATGTCAATCCTTATTCAACCACACCTATTGTACTCATGTCGTTTGGCTTAAGCAGCGCAAAAGCTGTCTGGGAAGCTTGCGATATGGAAGATTTTTTACAAGAGCTTGTCACCCTCAAATACTTCGATGACATTGATGCTATACAATCTCACTTTGTGAATGCAAAACTCCTCACAGGCAACCAAGGCAATCTCTTACGATGCATAGTCAGTTTTATCCATCAATGCCTGGTACATGCTGATGCCAACTTATACTCTTTGCCTAACATAGAAGAGGCTTTCTGCCGCCACCCAGAACTTACCACCATTGTCTTAGAGCTGTTTCGCTTACGGTTTCATCCTAAACATCACGATGCGCAGCTACTAGAAACCATGAAAACGCAATTCTTTACACTCATTCAAGACTTAGATACAGGTCATGAAAGCAACGATACAAGACGAAAAAACATCTTCAAGCAAGCTGTCAACTTTATTGATCACTGCCTAAAAACCAACTACTATCGCCATAACAAAAGCGCTTTCTCTTTCCGCATGGATCCTAAATACATGACACGCTTCCCCTATGACTACCGCGACAAGTTTCCTGAGCTTCCCTATGGTATTTTTTATATCCAAGGTATGCACTTCATCAGCTTTCATATTCGCTTTAAAGACCTTTCTAGAGGAGGTCTTCGCTCTGTCATCCCTAAAAAACTCGAGCAATCGCAAGCAGATCGTAACAACGTCTTCACAGAATGTTATAACCTTGCCTATACACAGCAGAAAAAAAATAAAGATATTCCTGAAGGAGGCTCTAAAGCTGTTATTTTGCTAGAGCCTTTTGAAAGACTCCACTTTGAAAGTGACATCTACAGAAGAGAGCTGAAAGATGCTGGCATCGAAGATGAAGAAGCGATTCATAAGAAAATCGAGCTCTATCATAAAGAACAGCGCGTAGAATACCTCTTTCAAGCTCAAAGAGCTTTTGTTCATAGTCTTGTCACTCTAACCAACTACTCAGAAGATAATGTCCTAAGAGCAAAAGATATCGTAGACTATTACCAAAAACCAGAATATCTCTACCTTGGACCCGATGAAAATATGTACAATGAGATGATCGAATGGATCTCTCGCTATAGCGTTACCTGTCACTATCCTCCCGGCAAAGCTTTTATCACCAGCAAACCCTCCTGCGGTATCAACCACAAAGAATATGGCGTCACCTCGTTTGGTGTGAATGTCTATATGCAAGAAGCTCTTCGTTATCTGGATATAGACCCCTCTGTGGATTCTTTCACCATCAAAATGACCGGAGGTCCCGATGGTGATGTCGCTGGAAACCAAATCTTCAATCTATACACCTACTTTAGAAAAACCGCCAAGCTCCTCGCTCTCATCGATGGCTCAGGAACCATCTACGACCCTCAAGGGCTCGATCTGGAAATCTTAGCAAACCTTTTCAAAGAGGGAAAACCCATTGCTTTCTACCCTCCTAAAAAGCTCTCACCTGGAGGATTTTTACTCGACACTGCCAAGAAAAAAGAAGAAAGCCTCTATACACAAAAAACCCTGTGCTGGAAAAACATCGATGGCTCCCTGCAAGAAGAATGGGTGTCAGGCAATGAAATGCATCATCTTCTTCGCTTTACCGTACACCAAACCCCCACAGATATTTTTATCCCAGCAGGAGGGCGCCCTCGTACTCTTAACCTCTTTAACTATACCGAATTTTTAGACAAAGCAGGAAATCCCACATCACGCGCCATCGTAGAAGGCGCCAATCTGTACCTGACACAAGAAGCAAGAAAAGAATTAGAAAAACTAGGGGTGATTATTATCAAAGACAGCTCCGCTAACAAAGGAGGCGTCATCTGCTCTTCACTAGAGGTTCTCTTTGGCCTCACGGTCCCTGAGCAAGATTTCCTTGCTCATAAACCAAAAATCATGGAAGAAGTTCTTCATTTTATCAAGCAAAGAGCCAAAGATGAAGCTGTGTTACTGCTAAGAACGCACGCAGAAACAAACCTCCCTCTTACCGAGATTTCTGATAAAATCTCACAGCGCATTAACACATTCATGTACGAAATTCTAGGCTATTTAGAAGATAAAAACCTACCTCATGATCTCAACCATCCTCTGATACAATGTCTTATGAACTACTGCCCCCGTTTCATCTCTGATAACTACAAAGATGCTATCTTAAAAAAAATTCCCGACATTCATCAAAAAGCGATCATTGCTTGCTACATAGCTTCAAAACTCGTATATACAAAAGGAATCGACTGGTCTCCCTCTATTGTTGATATTTTGCCTTTGATTGCACAAGACATCAACATATTGAACCCCGATATTGATAGTGACCTCGATTAAAGGAACGTATCATGGGCTTTAACGCAAAAGTCGTTGTCACCTTTACCGCTGCCATTTTACTCCTGATTTTTTCTTTTCTTCTCTTCGTTCATCACAGCGGCTATGAAAAACCAATCCCTCTCTATACAAAAACGCAGCCCACGATTGGCTCTTCCCAAGCTAAGGTGCATGTGGTGAGCTTTGAAGATCCTAAATGTAATAATTGTATCGTCTACCATAACCAAGATTACAAAAAACTCTATAGTAGCTATATCAAGACAGGAATGATCCGCTATACCGTCTATCTTGTCGGTGAGCTGCCTAATTCCTCTATTATTTGTGCTGCCCTGCTTTGCGCCAACGAGCAATCAACTCCCTCTTTTTTTCAGCTGCTCGATGCCTATTATAAAAATCCTATCTTGGCTTTAACTCCAGAAACTATCAGAAATGAACTGCTTACCAT
>Ga0172365_10003774_pt1 | contig 11239 bp, 7 predicted proteins | sample LakKivSesite48cm_FD_114535 | JGI IMG/M metagenome (GOLD analysis project Ga0172365, IMG submission 114535) | Sediment microbial communities from Lake Kivu, Rwanda - Sediment site 48cm | ecosystem: Environmental > Aquatic > Freshwater > Lake > Sediment | place: Rwanda: Western Province, Lake Kivu... | reverse complement strand
CGCAGAGCACGCAGAGGGACATTTTGGGGGCCAAAGAGAGTCATCCGGTTATCTGTGAAAACACGAAAACTCTGCGTCCTCTGCGTCTCGGCGGTGAAAATGGATGGCGGCTGAACAGTTACCTTAGGTGTAAGGATTTGGCCGTCCTGGAAAATTGTGGTAAAATGAGTTCGTAGGATTTGTAGTTTTCCGGCGGTGAGGAGGAGTAGAAAACCATGGCTCACAGTGAAAACCTGCTAGACGAAGTCGAACAAATGCGGCGACGGATGGATCGGCTTTTTGAGGACATAATGCCGACGACGCGATGGATGTCTGTGCGGCAACGCAAGACCTGGCGACCGCCAACCGATGTTTATGAGACGGATGATTATGTCGTGGTCAAAGTGGAGATAGCCGGGATGGCGGAGAATGACTTCACCATTTCTTTCTCGAACCAGGTGCTGACCATCACCGGTACTCGTGTAGACCCGGCTTCCAAGTTGGCCTATCAGCAGTTGGAAATACCCTACGGCGATTTCCGCACCGAAGTCTACCTGCCCTGGGCGATTGACCACGACGACGTGGAAGCCACGTACGAGGACGGTTTTTTGAAAATTGTCTTACCCAAGGCCCGGCCCCAGAAAATATGTGTGGTGGAAGTCTCAAGCCAGTAGACGACGGACTTTCCTGTAGAGCCAGGAAACCCGTGGGAGGGTAAGAACTAAGCGTAACATCCCAAGCGGGAGTAGAAGAAAATATGAAAGATAGATTAGGTATAGATTTCGAAGAGCAAATGCCCATTTCTGTAATTCCTGCCGGCGGTTCCAGCCTTTCCCTGACTTCTGATGACCGCCGTGATGAAGGCGGCCTGGACATGCCGGCAGAGCTGGCTATCTTGCCTCTCAGAGGGGTTGTTCTTTACCCCATGACGGCTTTACCCCTCACTGTAGGGCAGCCACGGTCCATCCAACTGGTGGACGAAGCGGCGTTGCAGCGGCAAATGATCGGTTTGGTGGCGGCTAAAAGCGATGAGGTGGAGGAGCCCGGCCCCAACGACGTGTATCGCGTGGGCACCGCAGCCGTGGTGCATCGTCTGCGCAAAGCTGCCGATGGTACGATCCTGCTTTTTGTGCAGGGGATGGAACGTATTCGCATCGTGGAATTCACGAGCACGGAACCCTATCTAAAAGCGCGGGTCGAATCCCTTCCTGATAAGGTCGAAGATTCTATCGAGCTGGAGGCCCTTTCTCGCAATATCCTCGAACTTTTCCGCCGGCTGGTGAATCTCGTCCCGCACATCCCGGACGAGATGATGATGATGGTCATGAATATCGAGGATCCGCGCCAACTGGCCTATCTCATTGCCACCAGTCTGCGCATGGACGTCGCCGACGCCCAGGAAGTGCTGGAACTCGACGAGGTGCGCGATAAGCTCCGCAAGCTGACGGCTATCCTCAACCGCGAACTCGAGGTATTGGAACTGGGCAAGAAAATCCAGACCGAGGCCCAGTCCGAGATGGAGAAGGTGCAGCGCGAGTACTTCCTCCGCGAGCAACTCAAGGCCATCAAGCGCGAGCTGGGTGAAGAAGACGAGCAGTCGCTGGAGATGAAGGAATACCGGAGTAAGATCGAAGAAGCCGGGATGCCGGAGGAGGCGCGGAAAGAGGCCCTGCGTGAGCTGTCTCGCATGGAGAAAATGCCCACCGCCGCTGCAGAGTACTCGGTGATCAAGACTTTTCTGGACTGGATGACCAGCCTGCCCTGGAGCAAAGCCACCGAGGACAACCTGGACATCGCCCGCGCGCGCCAGATTCTGGACGAGGACCACTATGATCTGGAGGACGTCAAAGAGCGCATCCTGGAATACCTGGCCGTGCGCAGACTGCGTCTGGAGCGGGCCGCAGAGCGCGCCGGGGAGAGTGAAAACCTCACCGATTACATCCGCAGAGAGCGGGAAGGGGTCATCCTCTGCTTCGTCGGCCCGCCGGGCACCGGTAAGACCTCGTTAGGACAATCCATCGCCCGCGCGCTGGGCCGGAAGTTCGTGCGGATGAGCTTGGGGGGCATCCGCGACGAGGCGGAAATACGCGGTTTCCGGCGCACGTACGTCGGCTCAATGCCCGGACGGATTATCCAGGCCCTGCGGCGAGCGGAATCCCGTAATCCGGTGTTCATGCTGGACGAAGTGGACAAAGTCGGCGCGGACTGGCGAGGCGACCCCTCGTCGGCGCTACTGGAAGTTCTCGATCCGGAGCAGAACCGCGACTTTCGCGATCATTACCTGGACGTGCCGTTCGACCTCTCGCAGGTGATGTTTATCACCACGGCGAACCTGTTGGACCCGATCCCGGCTCCCCTGCGCGATCGGATGGAGATACTCGTTCTAGATGGGTACACCGACGAGGAAAAGATTAAAATCGCGCGGCAATACCTCATTCCCCGCCAGATACGGGAGAACGGTCTGCATTCGGATGAGGTCGAGGTCGCGGAGGAAGCGATCTACAAAGTTGTGCGCGATTACACCCGCGAGGCCGGGGTGCGCAATCTGGAACGGGAGCTGGGCAGCATCTGTCGCAAAGTGGCCACTAACATCGCGGAAGGCACGGAAGGCGCAGTTGTCGTACACGAGGAGGATGTCGCCAAGTACCTGGGCAAACCCAAGTATTTCTCCGAAGTGGCGGAGCGTACGGAGATTCCCGGTGTGGCAACCGGTCTGGTGGTCACGGCGGTCGGTGGAGACATCACCTTCATCGAAGCGACCAAGATGAAGGGTAAACAGGGTCTGATCCTGACCGGGCAACTTGGTGACGTGATGCGCGAGTCGGTCCAGGCTGCGCTCAGCTACGTGCGCTCCAACGCGCGCGAGCTTGGCATTGATGAGAACGCTTTTCTCGAGAACGACATCCACATTCACGTCCCGGCCGGTGCGGTGCCCAAAGATGGGCCGTCGGCAGGGGTGACGATGGCTACTGCTCTGGCCTCTCTGCTCACCGGGCAACCGGTGAACTCCAGACTGGCGATGACCGGCGAGATCACCCTGCGCGGTCAGGTATTGCCCGTCGGTGGCATCAAGCAGAAGATATTGGCCGCCGCCCGGGCCGGCCTGAACACGGTCATCCTGCCCAAGCGCAACGAGGCTGACCTGGAGGACATCCCGCCAGAGGTGCGGGAAAAGATGCACTTCATCTTGACCGACTACGTGGACCAGGTTATCAAGCACGCCTTATCCGATGGAAAGGAGGATTGAGACTGCAATTTGATTGGGTAGCTGCTGCCAGGCGTGGCGGCAGATTGATATTATCGCGCTCGACAGAGCGCACTATTTACGAGGGCTTTTGGAATAGCCCGTCCCAGGGCGGCCGGAACGCCTGATTGACCGCTGGCAATTTGATCCTTCCGCAGGCTTTAGTGCGCCATAGCGGCGGTCCGCTGTGGCCGCTTTTGCAGGCGGTGTCCTGAGTCTGCCGAAAGGCGGACAGAACCGTTCGCCAATGCGATCCTGCAGAAGGTTCGAGATTTGAAATGCCAGAGACGCCCATAAGAGGATTTGATTGGTGCCCAGAAATCCGCTTGACGGGTTTCTGAATGGGCATGGGCGAAGATTGAGCGCCGGTCAAAATTTTTTCAGCGATGGGGCTGTCTAAATTGGATGGAGGCGGGCGATAAGAGTCCTCGCATCAGCGAGGTTTAGAGGTGACACGAAAAAAGGATAAAAAGATGCACTGGTGGCGTATGGACCTCCATGTCCACACGCCTGCCTCTTCTGATTTCGAGGAGCCCCAGGTTCCGTACCTGGACGTCCTGTGCAAAGCAGAAGAACGAAGGCTGGACATCATCGCCTTCGCCGATCACAACACCGTAGCGGGCTATCGGGCCATGCTGGACGAGATCGAACAACTGGAGCTTCTGGAACGGCTGGAACGGTTGCATCCGCAAGAGAAAGAACGCCTGGACGAGTACCGGCGTTTGCGAGAGAAAATCCTCGTCCTCCCCGGATTGGAATTCACGGCCACGTTTGGCTTCCACGTACTGGGAATCTTCTCGCCCGAGACTACCACCCGCGAGCTGGAACACCTGCTCATCAGTTTGCGCATACCCCCGGAAAAGTTGGACGACGGCTCCACTGAGGTGGGCGCCTCGACCGACGTGCTCACGGCTTACCATCTGATTGACGAAGCAGGTGGGATCGTCATCGCTGCTCACGCCAACTCCTCTCACGGCGTGGCGATGCGCGGCCTGCGTGGGTTCGCTTTCAGCGGGCAGACCAAGATCGCCTATACCCAGGATGAGCACCTGCACGCTCTGGAGGTCACTGACCTGGAGAAGAAAGGCCGGCGCACGACGGCGGCGTTTTACAATGGCTCCAAGCCCGAATATCCCCGCCGTATGCGCTGTATCCAGGCCTCCGACGCTCACCGGCTGGACAATCATCCCAAAGACAAAAATCGGCTGGGCATCGGGGGGCGGGTGACTGAAGTGCTGTTGCCGGAACTTAGTTTCGAGGCTCTGCGGGAGGCATTCCTCAGCACTGATTTTACCTGCACCCGGCCGGCGCGCTCGGAGGCTCAGCCCCCATTCGATTACGTGGCAGCGGCGCGGGAAAGCGGGCCAAGCATCGTGCAATCGTTTCACGAGAGCATGACCCACCGCGGCGGGCGGCTGTACGCGATAGTTTCCGACGTGGTAGCCATGGCCAACACCAACGGTGGCACGGTGTACGTGGGGGTCAACGTCAATCCCAAAGTGCCGCCCGCCGGCATAGAGAACCCAGAGCAGGCCATTGCTAAATTGCGGGCCGAAATCGAGCAGAAAGTGTTCCCCCCGCTGGACGTATCCGTTGATGTGTTGCAGTCGGGCGGCAAACACGTGATACGCATCGAGGTGCCGGTGGGAACGGATCCGCCGTACACCATCGAGGGCAGCAAGATTTACGTGCGCCAGGAAGCAGAAACCAACCTGGCCGTCCGCGACGAAATAGTCGCCCTCGTCAGACGCTCGATCAAAATCCCGGAGGTCGGCCCATCTCCGGCCCCGTCAGCCGATCTGGTGAGCGCAGTGGAACCACCTCGAACTGGAGTGGAGATTGTAGCCAGTGAGGAGCGGCAGGGCAAGCTGTACCATACCGTCCGCGACCTGCGCAACAACAGCGAAGTGCAAAACGTGACTCTCTCCTCCTCGCGGCGACTGTGGCACTACGCCATCAGCCAGCACGAACAGCATCCCGTGGTCGAGGAGAAGGTCACCTGGCACGGTGACGTGGGTTTGTGGCAGCAGCGCAAGGCGAGGGGAGTGGTGCGCTACGACCTGGTGCAGCGCCTGCCAGATGGCAGCTTGCGTGTGTACTACGGGGTCAGCGAAGACGGCATCCACGGGAGATGGCGGGAAGTGGTTGGCGAGGAAGAGAACGGCGATTGAGACGTAGACGTAGGTCGGGCCCGTGGCCCGACACATTCGGCGGGGCAAGTGGAGGTCGGGCCCGTGGCCCGACGCAGGATCGGCGAGGCAAGTAGGTCGGGCCCGTGGCCCGACGCAGGATCGGCGGGGCAAGGTCGGGCCCGTGGCCCGACGCAGGATCGGCGGGGCAAGTAGGTCGGGCCCGTGGCCCGACGCAGGATCGGCGAGGCAAGTAGGTCGGGCCCGTGGCCCGACGCAGGATCGGCGGGGCAAGTAGGTCGGGCCCGTGGCCCGACGCAGGATCGGCGGGGCAAGTAGGTCGGGCCCGTGGCCCGACACATTCGGCGGGGCAAGGCCCCGCCCTACGGTGGTTCACCACACTCCAGAGGTTGGTGACTGAGGATCACCGGTTCTGACCACCCCCACCCCACTTCGTAATATCCTCGTTCCAACCAGTGGCGATAACTGGTATGCGGCCATATCTCTGGCCTCTCGACCCAGCCATGTTTTACCGGATTGTAGTGGATATAGTCGAAATGATGTTCCAGGTCATCTGCGTCACGAATAATATGATCCCAAAAACGGCTCTGCCAGAGCGATAACGATTTAGTGATACCGTGATGTGCCTTGTAATCTTTTGTGAAATTGGACTTGAAAGAGTTCAATATCTTAGAAATGCTTGCTCCCTCTTTGGGTTGGATCAGTAAGTGAAGATGATCGGGTAGAAATGCGTAAGCCCAAAGGCAGAATGGGTGAAACGCCCTGGTTTGGCGTAGATTGTCCCAGAGCAGTTGTACGTGAGCGTCGTCGTTGAACAAGAAGTGGCGGCCATGGACAACGGTGGTGATAAAATAGATAGCATTAGGAACATAGTAGCGTCGGAAGTTTGGCATTTGGTGCTCCTTGTATTGTGGTGAATGTGATGCCGTAGAGGCCAGGGCCCGTGGCCCGACGCAGGATCGGCGGGGCAAGGCCCCGCCCTACCTGTGAGGCGAGGTGAGGACCAGCGCCAGGCTGCTCAGCTTGAGGACTGCTACCAACGCGCACGTACCCACGATGCCCAGCGCGGGTAGCAGGACAATCGAGACAGCCAGCGCTCCCAGGAAAGCACCAATCAGGTCCGCCGCGTACAGCGTTCCCGCCGTGGCCCCGATCCCAGCCCCACTCCGCAGGACGATTTGATTGGCCAGAGGGAACTCCAGACCGACCAGGAATCCGGCTAAAGCGTTGAGAGCCAGCAGGACCATCACCGGCGATGTGGACAGAAGAGTTGGGATCAGCGGTGAGGCCAGCAGGACGAGAGGCAATGGCAGCAAAATCCAGAAGACGAGCAAAGCTAATTCCATCCCGCTGAACCAGGTCCTGTCCCGCCGGATGTGTCCCAGCCGGGCGTTGATCGCCAAACCGCCCAGGCTCAGGCCGGCCATGAAGGCGGTGAGCAACAGTCCGATGACGTGGTACACGTAGCCGTACAACAACTGCACGGCAAAGATTATCAGTAGATCGGCGGCCATCCCGCCGAAACCAGTGACCGCGATGGCCAACGGAATCGTGGCCCGCTCCAGGCCGATGTGCCAGCGGCGGGCTACGAAAAATGCCAGCGCCAACACGAGCACAATCGCACTTAACACCACGACGCTCAGGTGATCGAGGGCCTGGAAGAATCCTTTCAGGCCAGGTGAAAACATTTCGTTCCAATAAGCCAGACCATAAAGCAGGCCCGTGGGGTGAAGGTCGCGATTGACCTTCGCCCCTTCGCTTTTTCGCAAGGATTGCTGGAACCAGGCCAGCCGCTCCGCGTCTAGCTTGAGACGGACGTGGAAATCGGTGATCATGCTGGTCGGGACGCCTCGGTCCTCCCATCGCTGTACCGCTGTCTCCAGCGAAAGGGTGGCGATGGCGTCCGATGGCGAGGCCAGCCACAGAGTCGTCTCACCGGGGATGGGGCGGACGTAGGGGTAGGTCTCTTGCAGGGAGCGGGCCAGCATTGTGTTGAGGTCGCCCATCGCCGGGCTGACGTAGGTCAGCGAGCCGGGTGTTTGCAGCACGAGGATGCCGTCGTCGGCCAGAATGGCCCGTGTCAGGTGGAAGAACTCCGTGGTGTAGAAGCGGTTCAATTGTAATGTGGATGGGTATGGCAGGTTGATCAGGATCAGATCGTACGGCGTGCCGCCCGTGGTCGCCCGTTGGCGCACCAACAACCGCCCGTCCACCGGCTCGACGTGCACGCGCGGGTCAGATAACTCCTTTTCTGTGAGCGGTGTGGGGAAGCGCTGCACCGTCTTGATGAGCAGCGGATCCAGTTCGGCATAGTCCACCCGCTCCAGGGGATACTTCAGCAACTCTCGCAATACCCCACCCACCCCGCCGCTGATTACCAGCACGCGCCTGGGCTGTGGATGAAACAAGAGCGGCAAATGGACAATTTCCTCGACGCCGGCGATGTCGGGCACCGGGGCGGTGAGGATGGGCACCCCGTTGGCGAAGACCGTGTACTGTCCCGCCTGCTCGATGACGGCCACATTCCCGTAGACGGAATCGCTGGAATCCACCAGGGAAAAACCTGCCCACTGCTGGTGTGCCAGCCAGCGCTGCCAAGCATCACTCCACGGCGAGAAGAGAGTCAGAGCAGAGAGAAAGGTCAGGCAGACGACGAGTACCAGGCGCGGAAAATCGCGGCGGCGGTTCCCGATCAACAGGCTGGCCGCCGAGGCCAGATTAAGCATAATCAGTATCAGGGCGATGCGCACGGCCTGGAGATAAGGGATGAACAGGTAGGTGAACACCAGCCCGCCGAAGATGCCGCCCATCGCTTCGGCGATGTATACCCGGCCGATGGCCGGGGTCGCCTGGTCGCCTGGAGCCGCCCTCAGGCGAGCGTACACCCGGCAGCCAATTGTGAACATCGCTCCGTCCACCAGGCCCACCGGGGTCAGGACAAGAAAGGATGCGAGCAGCATGGGTGGCAAGCTCATCCCCTCGCCGGGGACCACGCCTATCAGACGGCGTACGGTGAGAGCGGCGCAAATGGCGGGCAGCAGGAGCACGGCCAGCAGCACCTGTAAGGCGGCAAAGGCAGCGGGCCGTAGAGGCACTCGGCCGGCCAGACGGCCTAGCAACCCACTGCCGATGGCCTCCAGGAGCAACCAACTGCCCAATACCAGTCCGATGGAAAGCTCGTTGCCAGAGAAACTGACCAGGAGCTGTCTCGCCATCAGCGCCTGGGTTACGCTAAAAGTGAAGCCCATCAACCAGAAGGCCACGAGCAAGCTGAGCCTGGTGAACTTCGGTACGCCGTTCAATGTATCACCTGTGGCGAATCATCGTCTCTCGATTTGTGCAACGCGGGTTCTTGTCGTGGGATACCAAAAAGGGCTGACCTGGCAGGGTCAGCCCTTTTTCTGGCCGGGAACTGACTATATGCCAACTATTCTCCACGCAGCCGTGGATCGAAGGCATCGCGCAGCCCATCGCCCAGGAAGTTGAAAGCCAGCACGGTGAGCACCAGAGCAATGGCCGGGGCTACAATCAGGTGCGGGTAGGAGCGTAGCCCTTTGTATCCCTCGGAAATCATGATCCCCCAACTCGGCGTGGGAGCGTCCACGCCCAGGCCGATAAAACTCAGGAAGGCTTCGGTGAAGATGTATCCGGGGATGGCCAGCGTCTCGGAGACGATGCACGGTCCCAACACATTGGGCAGCAGGTGACGGAAGATGATCCGCGTATCTCCGGCCCCGACCATGCGCGCGGCTTCCACGAATTCTTTTTGTTTGTAGGAGAGCACCTGTCCACGGGCTATCCGGGCCATCTGCAGCCAGTTAAGGAAGCCCATGGCGATGAAGATGAACAACATGCCTCCCATTTGATTGTTAATCTCAATCAGTGTGCCGACGAAGAAGATGCCGCTGCCCCGCCGGGAGAGGGCCTTGAAATAAACCTGTAGCAGGATCACGAAGATTAGGAATGGGAACCCGTACAGGAAATCCACCAGGCGCATCAACAAGTTGTCTATACGGCCCCCTGCATAGCCGGAAACCATGCCCACGACAAGCCCAATGACCAGGCTGACGGTGGAAGCGACGAAGGCGACGGCCAGCGAGACGCGCGAGCCGTAAATGGTACGGCTGAGGATGTCACGTCCCAGGTAATCGGCGCCGGCCAGGTACTTGGAGCTGGGTGCGGCGTAGTTATCCGCGAAACTCACCTCGGCAAAACCGTACGGGGCGATGACACTGGCCAGGAGGGCGACCAGGACGATGAAAATCACGAAAATACCCCCTGCCACCGCCGCCCGGTTCTTTAACAGTTGGCGCATGGCATCACCAAAAGGAGTGCGCTCCTTCCGCGCCCCCTCGAAGGCGATTCGCGCCTTTTCTCGTCTCGCAGCTTTTTCCACAGCAGACATTACATTCGTACTCCTTTCGCTCGGGAGGTAAGACAGGCTTTAAGCCTGTCCTACTCGCCCCCCTTTATCTCCCTTTTGCACACTAATCATATCGGATGCGCGGATCCAGCCAGGCGTAGGTGATGTCCACCAACAGGTTAGCAATCACCAGAAACACGGAGTACAACAGGGTGGTGCCCACCACCACCGGATAATCCCGGTTGCCAACGCTGGTCACAAAGTGTTTGCCCAGGCCGGGGATGCCGAAAATCTGCTCGGTGGTGAACGTGCCGGTTAGCACGGCGGCGAGCAGTGGGCCCAAGATGGTTACTACCGGGATCATGCTGTTCTTCAAGGCGTGGCGAACGATGACTACCCGCTCCGCCAACCCTTTGGCCCGCGCCGTGCGAATGTAGTCCTCGCGGATGGTTTGCAGGAGGCTGGCCCGGGTGAGACGGGCGATGCTGGCCGAAAGGCCGGTGCCCAGAGTTACCACGGGAAGAATAGCGTGTTTCCAGAACGTCAGCGTGGGAACTGGAAGGAAACCCAGGAAGAAGGGAGCCTGCGCACCCCAGCGGGCCACCGGAAACCAATTCAACTTGAGGGCGAAAATCCACATGAGTATGGGGCCCATCACGATGCTGGGGATAGACACCCCCAGGATGGCTACAAAAGTGCTGCCGTAGTCAAGCGGGGTGTTCTGTTTCAATGCGGCTATTATGCCCGCCGGCAAGCCAATGGACAGGCCCAACAACAGGGCGAGAGATCCCAGTTGGACGGAGATAGGCAGCGCGTCACTGATGATCTCGTTTACCGTCCGGCCTCTGTAGCGGTACGATGGCCCCAGGTCCTGTTTGACGACCAGGTCGTACAGGTAACGGGCAAACTGTTTCCACGTTGGCTCGCCGAGGTGGTATTTTGCCTCCAGGTTGGCTACCACCGAGGGGGGCAAACTTTTGTCGCCAGCGAAATCGAATGGGCCTCCCGGCATGATGCGCACGAACACGAAAGTGGCCAAAACGATGGCAAAGAGGACCGGGAGGAACCACAAGATGCGCCTAATGATGTATCTGGTCATGGTACTCTCCTTAACACCGCACTCTCCAAGCTGTCAACACACCGAGTTCGATTCCATCTTTGTTCGTCGCAGGTCTCCTGACCGAGACGAAAGGGTCCCGGTTTGGAGACCTGCGCCCAACACAGAAAGATCGCGTTCGTAGGGAGCAACCCTTGTGGTCGCCCTGTGGGGCAGGTGCGAGACCTGCCCCATGTGCATCAAGTTAAGCGGGACAAGCCAGGTGACCAGACTCTGGCAAGTCCCTCCCCCTTGATGGGGGAGGCCAGGAGGGGGTGAACAGAGGCGCTCGACCACTCACAGGGCGTAACCCTTCCCCCCTCCCCAACCGTTCGGCTGAGCCCCTTCGTCTTCGCTCAGGGTGTAGCTCACGGCGAAGCCCCTCCCACCAGGGGAGGGGAACTTTG
>Ga0172365_10003773_pt1 | contig 11242 bp, 5 predicted proteins | sample LakKivSesite48cm_FD_114535 | JGI IMG/M metagenome (GOLD analysis project Ga0172365, IMG submission 114535) | Sediment microbial communities from Lake Kivu, Rwanda - Sediment site 48cm | ecosystem: Environmental > Aquatic > Freshwater > Lake > Sediment | place: Rwanda: Western Province, Lake Kivu... | reverse complement strand
CTCATGTTCATGGACGACTGGGGCACGCAGCGCGCCCTCCAGATCCCGCCGCCGCTCTGGCGCGAGCTGTTCAAGCCGCTCTACAGGGACTACTGCGACATCGCCCACGAGGGCGGCAAGAAGATCTTCATGCACTCCGACGGCCACATTTTCGAGATCTACGAGGACCTCATCGAGGTCGGCGTGGATGCCGTCAACAGCCAGCTCTTCTGCATGGACATCGAGGAGATCGGCAGGCGCTTCAAGGGCCGGATCACCTTCTGGGGCGAGCTCGACCGGCAGCACGTGCTCACGGCGTCCGACCCCGCCGTCGCCCGCGAGGCCGTGCGGCGCGTGGCTGCGGCTCTCTACGACCCTGCGGGCGGCGTCATCGCGCAGTGCGAGTTCGGCGCGGCTTCGCGGCCCGCAAACGTGCGGGCGATGTTCGAGGAGTGGGCGCATATCGATGCGGATCGGCGGTAGCTGCGCGTTGCGAACCGGGATCAGAAAAGAAGGGGCGCCTGTTTCGGACGACGCGACGTCGGCGCCCCTTCGCTCTTCGTCCACTGAACAGCTTCACCTCATCTCGTACATCCCCGGTCCGGGGGCCGTGAAGGTGCCGTCGGCTGCGCGGGCGATCGACTGGCCCGTCACCGCGTGCACGATCTTCGCGAACCTGCCGCAGGCCTCCGGCAGCCGCACCGGCTTGCCGTCATAGTGGCCCGGGAAGAAGAGGCGGTCGCCGACGATCGACAGGTCTCCCCGCAGGTGCTCGCCCCGGTAGATGCCGTGCTCCCTCACGAACTTCGTGATTGCCTGGCACATCCTGTTGCGGGTGTACCACTCGAAACCTTCCTCGAGCGACAGCCCGGCCGGCCACTCGCCGTCGCCGCCGAGCACGCATACGCCGCTGGCGGGCACGAACCGCCCCGCCTGGTCTATCACGATCCGCTTGCCCGGGAGGCGGTTGAGGCTCAGGAGGTAGTCGCGCGGGCCGAGCCCGTCGGGCGAATGCACGGGGTTGTGGCAGATCGAGAAAACGTGGATCGGGAAGTCCGGCGAGAACCCCTCGCCCGAGATGATGACGCCGGGGTCGAGGGATTCGGCGTAGCCGACGATCTCTTCGTAGAAACGCACGGACATCAACCCAGTGTCGCCGGGGAAGCGCATGAAGCTCCGGGGGCGGAAGTCGGGCGGCATCGCCCACCCGCCGCAATCGAAGAAGAACGACCGGTAGCCAAGCTCGATGTAGTACTTCAGCCACTTCTTCGTGTAGGCGATGTAGCCCGGATGGCCGGGATTGACGAGGACGAGGCCGGGCGAGCGCTGGTTGCCCCACGAGGCCGTCCAGTTGCCGTCGACGCCGCGGATGAACCAGTCCTCGTCGATGTCGCGCCCCGGTGCGAGGCCGGAGTGGGACATCCACATCCCGAGGGGCACGCCGCGCTCTTTCATGCGCAGGGCGCCCGCTTCGAAGTCCTCGCGCGGACCCATCACCGGGTCGGGCTCGTAGCCCAGCGGCGTGGTGCCTCCCATCGACCGCGACCAGTTGTGGATCATCTGGTAGGGCCCCAGCCCCGTGGCCACGCCCGCGTCGACGATCTTCTCGGCGAGCTGCCAGAACTGCTTCCAGCTCGTGTAGGGCGTCCAGAGGTTCTGGCCAAACCACGTCGTGCGGCCGTTCCATTCCGGCACTGCGTGCCACAGCTTCGTGGTGTAGTCGCGGATGAACTGCTCCATCTCGCCGGCCGTCCTGCCGTAGTGGATCACGATCTCGGGCAGTGTGAGCGACTGGTCCATCCGGAATTCGTCGTGGAGGGTGAAACTGTACGACAGCCCGAGGCCGGCGTTGTCGAGGTCGAGGAAGTAGCCGACCTGCGGCAGCCGGCAGGTGAGGGCCAGCCAGTTGGCGCTCTTCTGGTCGTAGTAGACCGCACCGTGGATGGCCATCACGCCGGGGTACTGGCGGCGCCAGATGTTGCCCATGAAGCTCTTGACTTCGGCGACCGGGCCGCGGTTGTAGCCGATGTGCGCGTAGGGGCCGTCCGGGCCCGACGAGTGGAGCGAGAGGTGGATCATCCGCGTGTCGTCGCCCCACATCTTCCACCGCCAGCGGGGCACCGAGATGGTGTCGACGTACATCCGCGCCTCGACGGCCGGGCCGCCAGGCCCGGGCACCGGGCAGGTCGGCTGCGTCTTGCCGCGGTAGACCTGGTAGCCGAGCGTGATGCGGCGGACCGCTGCGGAAGCCGCCAGGTGGCGCGTGATCTCGAGGCCGAAGCCGGTGTACTGGTTGATGAAACGCTCGGCGAACATCGCCCCTGGGGCGCCGGGTGCGGCGTCCGGCGGCAGATGCTTAGCCGCGTCGCCCAGCCGGCGCCGGGTCTCCGCCGCCTCGGAGCGCACCTTCAGCGGCAGGTCGTTGACGGCGATCTCCGTCATCGAGGAATCGGCCGGCTCCAGCATCTCGCGGCCGAAGAGCAGCAACTGCGTCACGCCGCCGGTCTCGGTGTCGCAGACGGCCTTGACGTCGCCGTGGTCGAACAGGATCTTTTCCATCATCGCTCCTCAAACATCCGCTTGCGCCGAACACGAACAATAGAAGGATGGGATTATAGTGATTTGCGACAAGGAATCAACGTGAACTTCCGCTATCGGCGCCGACTGCGGGCGAATCGGACGCGATGTCCTCGCCGAAGTGACGAATGCCGAGGGACCGTGCCTTGAACGCCTCGCACGAGTCGGGATGGAACAGGAGCAGGCGCTTCCAGGTTTCCCGCGCGCCGGCGCGGTCGCCCACGCGTCGCGAGGCCTCCCCGGCGAGGAGGAAGGCGGCCGCCGTGGGCATCATCCCCGCGCGGTCCATATACTCGAAATACTCGCCGAAGCACTCGTGCGCTCTCGCGGCATCGCTGGCGCCTTGCAGCCACGTGCTGGCCCTGATGTAGAGGGCCTGCGAGTCCTTGCGGTCGTAGGCGCAGCCCTTGCGCAATGCCAGGTACTCGTCGAGCACGGCAGCCGAGCCCCTGAAGTCGAGGAGGTTGTAGCGCAGGATCTGGGCGGCCCCGCCCCTCTCTCCCCTCCCCAAGTTTGGGGAGGGGATGGGGAGGGGGCTTCGGGCGGCCCCTCCCCAAGTTTGGGGAGGGGATGGGGAGGGGATTCGCGTGCGAACCAGTCGGGCAGGGAATCGCGGCCTTCCTGCGTATTATGAAATTCGCGCAGCACGAGATAGAGGCTGGGCCGGTCGGGCTGCTGCGACGTCCGCAGCAGCGCCTTCTCGAACAACGCGGTCCGGGCGCTCTTGAGGATGCCCTGCGGCGTTTCCCTCGCAGATGCTCCTTCATCTACTCTATCGAACCCGGCGACGAATGTCAAGCCCGCGTTCCCCGGCATTGCCATGAGGAATAAGCCCCTGCGGGCCGTCCGAGGCCATTTTGCTTTTTACTTTTCCCGAATGGGATGCTATAATCCGGGTTGATTTGCACTCCTGAGCTGCGGCGCCGAAGCTGCGGCGCCGAAGCTGCGGATGGACCTGCAACGAGGACTGCACAATGGCTGCATTCGACGTCACCTGTGCCAAGTGCGGTGCGCGCTATAGGCTGCTGCGCCGGCCTGCCGGCAACCAGCTCAAGTGCAAGAAGTGCGGCGAGATGATGGAAACGGACCTGCCACCCGCGGAGCGCATTGACCGGACCGGGCAGGCCATCAGCGGCCACACGATCCTCAAGCGGCTGTCCAACGGCGAGCTCAGCGACGTCTACCGGGCGGAGCAGCTCGGGATGCACCGGCTCGTCGCGCTCAAGGTGCTGGGCGACGAGTTCGCATCGGATACGGCCGCGGTTGACCGGTTCATCGGCCTCGCGAAGACGGTGGCGGGGATGCACCATCCCAACATCGTCAGCATCTTCGACGTGAATGCTGCCGACGCGCCGTATTACACGATGGAATACGTGGACGGCTCGACGGTGGCGGAGATGGTCGAGAAGGTCGGCTGCCCGCCCGTGCCCGACGCGTTGCGGCTGGGCCAGGCCGCAGGCGGCGCGCTCACGCACGCGCTGCGCAGCAAGGCGAGGAGCATTCGCATCGCGCCGGACACGGTTATGGTCAACTCGTCGGGCGAGGTCAAGCTGCTCCCCGGGGCATTTTCGAACGAACCCGGCAAAGACACGCCCGAGGCCCAGGCTGTCGTGGGGATGGGCGCGTTCCTCTACCTGCTCCTCACCGGCAGGGAGGCCGACCCGCACGCGAGGAAGTTCGAGCCGCCCGGCAAGCTCAACCCGGAAGTCGCGGACGAGCTGGACGACATTGTCCTGCGGATGCTGAAAGGCCCGAAGAAGGGTTATGCCACGGCGGTGGCTGCCACCCAAGCCATCAAGCACTACGCCGACAAGCTGGCGGGCGTGGAGAAGCCGAAGCAGCAGATCGAGGTGCGCGGCAGCAGGCGCCCGCCTGACAGGAAGACGCTGCTGGCGGTGGTGGCGGCCGCCGGCGTGTGTGTGGCAGTCGTCGCGGTCGCAGCTTTCATCATCGTTCGGCAGAACAACATCAACACGCTGCTGAAGCAGATCGACATCGCGTTCGCACAGGAACGCTACGACGACGTCATCCGGCTGGGCGAGGAGTTCATCGACAGCTACCCCTCGAACCGCAACGCCGACGCGGTCACGACGTGGATCGCATCGAGCAGGCAGAAGGCCGAGCAGAAGAAGCGGCAGACGGAATCCGACGCGGCCATCGACGGCGTCATCAAGGCCGCCAGCGCCGAGCCGCTGCTGCTCAAGCAACACACGGCTGAGCTGGAGAAGGTGGGGCAGACCTACGCCGACGTGCCGAAGATGTCGCTGCGCGTCGAGGCCAAGAAGGCGGTGCTGCGGCGCCTGTGGCAAGACAAGATGGAATCGTACGCGAAGGACGCGCTCCTCGCCGTGCGGGATCAGATCATCCGCGACAAGAAGATCGTGGACGAGGGCATCGTGCCGCCGGCCGGGGACGCCCCGCCGAAGACGTTTGCCGACGCCTACAAGATCCTGGAGGAGCTGCGCAAGGCCTGCGAGCAGTCCGACAGCAGCATCGCCGTCGACGGCACGACCTACTACGACCAGGTGAAGAAGCGCGTGGACGTGCTCGTTGACGGCGAGTTTTACCGGCTGCACAACAGGGTATCCGTGACCGACGACAAGGAAGAGGCAACGAAGGCCTATCGGCTGATGATCGACGAGTGGGGCGTGCCCTCCTACGCCGAGCAGGCAAGGAAATTCCTGGGACGGTTCGAGAAGGGGCCGGAGAAGCAGCCCGACATGCCACCTGAGAAGGAACCGCCCAAGACGCCCGAAGAGGCACCCAAGAAGCCGTAAGGCGCGACGAGGAAGCACATGGCAATCAAGGCGCCGCGCGGCACCTTCGACATCCTTCCCGACCGGGCAGTGCTGTGGAACCGCGTGGAGAGCACGGCACGGCGGATCTTCGAGCTCTACGGCTACGGCGAGATCCGGACGCCCATCTTCGAGAGCGTCGAGCTCTTCGCCAAGAGCATCGGGGAGATGTCCGACATCGTCGACAAGGAGATGTACGTCTTCCAAAAAGGCCGCGAGCAGTACGCGCTGCGGCCCGAATCGACGGCGTCGGTCGTCCGGGCGTTCATCGAGCACAACCTCGACGCCGAGCGCTCGTTCCAGAAGCTCTACTACATCGGCCCGATGTTCCGCGCCGAGCGCCCGCAGGCCGGCCGCTACCGGCAGTTCCACCAGATGGGCGTGGAGGCCTTCGGCTCGACCGACCCGCTGCTCGACGCGGAGTGCATCGTGATGGCGTCGGCCATCTTCGCGGAACTCGGGATCTCCGGGCAGGTGGTGAAGCTGAACTCGCTGGGCAACGACGCCAGCCGTGGCCGTTATCGCGAGGCGCTGAAGGCGTACCTCGCCAGCCACGCCGCAAGCCTCTGCGACAACTGCCGGTCGCGCATCGAGCGCAACGTGCTCCGGGCGCTCGACTGCAAGGAGGAGGCCTGCCGCCGCGTGACGCGCGCCGGCCCCAACATCCTCGACTACCTCGACGCTGCGGACCGGGCCTGCCTCGAGACGGTCACGGGCGCCCTCGGCCGCTCGGGGATCGCCTGCGAGATCGACGGCTTCCTCGTCCGCGGGCTGGACTACTACACGGGCCTCGTCTACGAGTTCCTCCACGGCAGCCTGGGGGCCCAGAACTCCCTGGGCGGCGGCGGCCGCTACGACCGCCTCGTGGCCGACCGCGGCGGGCCGCAGGTGGGGGCGACCGGCCTCGGCATAGGGATGGACCGCGTGATCCTCGTCATCGAGCAGCAGGCCGGCCCGCCCGAGGATCCCCGCCGGCCCCGCGCGGTGTTCATCAACGTGGGCGACGAGGCCAGGCCGCGGATCTTCGACCTCGTGACGAGCCTCCGCCGCAAGGGCATCGCGGCCGAGATGGACTTCGAGGGCCGCAGCCCCAAGGCCCAACTGCGCGCGGCCAACAAGCTCAGCGTGCCCTTCGCGGTCTTCGTGGGGCAAGACGAGATCCGGTCGGGCAACATCAAGATCAAGAACATGCAGACAGGCGAAGAGATACCCGCCACGTTCGATACGATCGAGCAGCATCTCACCAATCACTGAGCCGAGCTGCCATCCTGGAGAGCGAGATGAAGCTGAAACGAACACACAAGTGCGGCGAGTTGCGCAAGGGCGACGTGGGCAAGAGCGTGACGCTGGCGGGCTGGGTGCAGACCCTGCGCGACCACGGCGGCGTGATCTTCATCGACCTGCGCGACCGGTGGGGCATCGTGCAGCTCGTGTTCAACCCCGAGCGCAACAAGCAGACCCACGCCCTCGCCGAGTCGTTCCGGTCCGAGTTCGTGATCGCCGCGCTGGGCACCGTGATGCCCCGCCCCGCCGGGACGGTCAACCCCGACCTCGCCACGGGCGAGATCGAGGTGATGGTCGACGAGCTGGAGCTGCTCAACAAGGCCGACACGCCGCCGTTCGAGGTGGCCGGCAGCGACGAGCTCTCGCAGGAGGTGCGCCTCAAGTACCGCTACATCGACCTCCGGCGCACGGCGATGCGCGAGAACATCGTGACGCGCCACCGCATCGTCCAGACGATGCGCGAGTACCTCAACGCGAACGACTTCCTCGACATCGAAACGCCCTTCCTCACGAAGAGCACGCCGGAGGGGGCGCGCGACTACCTCGTGCCCAGCAGGCTGAACCCGGGCACGTTCTACGCCCTCCCCCAGTCGCCCCAGCTCTTCAAGCAGATCCTCATGGTCGCCGGGATGGAGCGCTACTACCAGATTGTCCGCTGCTTCCGCGACGAGGACCTCCGGGCCGACCGCCAGCCCGAGTTCACACAGCTCGACATCGAAATGTCGTTCGTCGACGAGGAAGACGTGATCCGCGTAGCCGAGGGCGTGCTTGCGACGGTGATGGACAAGGTGTTCGGCAAGTCGATCAAGCTGCCCATCGAGCGGATCGACCACGCCGACGCGATCCGTCTCTACGGCACGGACCGGCCGGATCGCCGCTTCGGGATGGCGTTCGTGGACATCACGGACGCCGCCCGGAGGTCCGACTTCAACATCTTCAAGAGCGCCCCGCAGGTGCGCGGCATCAACGCGACGAAGGGGATGGACACGTTTTCGCGGCGCGACCTCGACGGGCTGACGGACTTCGTGAAGAGCTGCGGGGCCAAGGGCCTCGCGTGGTTCAGGATCGAGGAGGGCGGCTTCTCCTCGCCCATCGCCAAGTTCTTCGCCAAGGCGCTGCAGGACGAGATCGGCAGGATGATGGACGCCAGGCCGGGCGACATCCTGATGTTCATCGCCGACACGCCGGCGGTGACGGCCCAGGCGCTGTCGAGCCTCCGCCTCCACGCCGGGTCGAGGATGGGCCTCATCCACAAGTCGCAGTTCCAATTCTGCTGGGTGGTCAACTTCCCGTGCTTCGAGTGGAACGCCGACGAGAAGCGCCACGAGGCGTGCCACCACCCGTTCACCTCGCCGCGGCCGGACGACCTCGCGAAGCTCGAGACGGAGCCGCTGGCGGTGCGGGCGCGGGCCTACGACATCGTCCTCAACGGCGTCGAGATCGGCGGCGGAAGCGTGCGAATCCACGACCCCGAGGTGCAGCAGCGCATCTTCCGGCTCCTGGGGATCAGCGAGGCGGATGCCCGGCTCAAGTTCGGTTTCCTGCTCGATGCCCTCCGGTTCGGTGCACCGCCCCACGCGGGGATCGCCTTCGGCCTGGACCGGCTGGCGATGCTGCTGCTGGGGCTCGACTCGATCCGCGAGGTGATCGCGTTCCCCAAGACGCAGAAGGCCCAGTGCCTGATGAGCGACGCGCCGTCGGTGGTGGACCCGAAGCAGTTGAGGGAACTCGGCATCAAGATCTGAGGTTGAGCTGAACCGCGTAGATGCGAAAGGCCGCGCTTCCCGTGAAGCGCGGCCTTTCGCTTCTCAGACCCTGCCGGCTACTCGTTCATCTCGGTGGCTTCTTTCCAGTAGAAGACCTCCATCGGCGGGAAGTAGCTGACGGTGATGTCGTCGATGTAGGGCGACTCGAAGCTGCCCTTGTCCTCGCCGCTGTTGTCGGGCCCGAGCGGACCGAAGAGGTCGGCGGTCGGGAACACGATATCCTGCGTGTCGCCCGTGGCGTTCCTCTTGACCTCGTCCCTGTCGTCGGTGTAGCCGCTCCAGAAGCGGATGCTGCTGACGCCTTCGGCGATGCGCTGCCCCTCGCCGCAGTAGCCAACTCTTGCGATTTTGTCCCAGCCCAGCAGGAGGTCGTCGTGGCAGAACCAGACGGGGAGCTGGAGGACGGCGAATTCCACGTCCCCCTGGATGTCCTTCGGGATCTCGCCGGCGTGGCTGCAGATCTCCTTGGTCTTGGCCATCAGCTTGACGTGGACGTCGGACCTGTCGGCCGTGTCGCCTTTTTCGCCGTTGAGGCGCCTCGAGGTCCCGATCTCAGTCCACGACACGGTTCCGAACTCAACTTCCTGTTCGAACTGATACTTCTTGTCGGGATCGAGCTCGACGCCGTCGACGAGCCGGTACTTGGACCCCTTGGTGTTGACGAAGCGGGTCTTGGGGACCTTCTCTTCGACCTGATTGCTCTTCCAGTGCTCTTTCCAGAGGAGGATGTCGTCGATGATGGCATCGAGGCCGGTGCCGCCGAAGGCGGCCTGGCCGGAGGCATTGAGGTAGAGCTTCATCTTGTCGGCGCCGGCGAGGGTCTTGTCCTTGTAGTCGAGCTCGACGGTGCCATCGTCTTTGTACTTGGTCGCGAAGATCGCGGCCTTTGTCTGGTCGGCATCGTCTTCGGCGAAGGTGAAGCCGACCCAGTGCCACTCGCCGGCCTTCCAGTCGCTGATGGAGATGCCTTCGGCGCCGCTGATGTCAAAGCTCTGCGGGGTGGCGTCGGCGAGGGCGCCGCTGAGGGACAGCTCGAGCTTGCTATCCTTGACGTCGAGGCTTATCTTTGTGGCGAAGTCGCCCTTGGCGTCGGTGTTGATGATGTTGCCCGACGCTTCCCGCGGCGAGCTGTTGAGGGCGACCCACATCCCGATGGTGAACTTGGTGGCTTGCTTGGCTTTCTCCTGCGGGAAGACGGTGTAGAACTCGTAGGTGAGGCGGCCCTTCTTGGTGCTGAAGCCGCTGCAGAAGAGCTGGCCGCCGTCGTAGACGCTGCCGCGGATGCATTGGCCTTCGCTGCCGCCGTCCTTGAACTCCTCGCGGAAGTATTCGTCGCCGGGCTCGGGGCTCTGCAAGAGCATGCAGATGGAGCCGTCGCGCTCCCGGTTGCCGGTCTTCTGCCGGGGCTCGGGGAAGTAGAGGACGTCAGGGTCGCCGATGCCCTGCTTGCCCATGAAATCCTCTTCGGTGTCGATTCGGACGACATCGGCGAACTTGACGATCGCGTTCCACTTCTTCACGGATTCGAGCCGCTGCACCGAGAGATACGTGATCGCGTTGTCCGGGCAGTTCTGCCTGTCGGTGAGCGCGACCAGGCGCTCCGAGTCCTTGAGGGCGAAGTCCACGTCGTCGCGGAGCTGGTTGGAGTCGGGATTGAACTTCTGGAGGCGCAAGGGCCTGAGGGGCCGGTCGAGCACGAGCAGCGCCGGCGTGACGGGCGGCCGCTGGCCGGTCTTGCCCTTGGCGGGATCCCGGGCGATGTCGTAGACGTAGCGCATCGCGATGAGTTCGCGGTACTTGTTGTAGAGACAGATGCGGTCGGGCGCGTAGGCCGACGTGACCATGGTCTGGAGCTTGTCGACCGGCACGTCGACGTCGCCCGGGAAGCGGAACCTGTCGAACCGGCACTGGACGGGGTCTGTCCGCTTGCGGTCGGCATCGGTGACAACGGGCATGGAGGGGTTGCCGTCGTGCTGTATGCAGGCTCCTGCGGCCTGGACGAGGCCGGTGATGGGCACGTTGTAGCGGCCGCCGCCGGCGTACTCGGTGCGGATGGCGCTGCCGCCGTCGACGAGAGTGGCCGTGGTTTCCACGCCGAGGCCGCCGTAGAGGGTGCGCGTCTTGCTGACGATCATCTCCACCTCGAAGCGGCCGAAGGAGGAGAAGCAGAACTCGGTGGTGGCGCCGGTGGCGACGAGCTGGTCCTTGCCGAGGTTCCAGAGGCCGGCCTTCCCCTTGATGGGCTGGCCGCTGTAGTTGAGGTTGGGGTTGCAGTTGGCCATGATGAGACGTGCCTTGTTGCGGCCGTCCTCGAAGCCGTTGCCCAGCTTGCCCTTGTTGACGAGCAGCTTGAGGAAGGCGTCGAACTGGGCCCAGGAGGCGAATGGCCGCGGCAGCCTGCGGTAGCTTTCCTTGATCGCGCCGAGGCGCGACCAATCCACGTTCTTCAGGTTGAGGGCCTCGGTCTGCGGCTGGAGCTTCTTGTATTCGGGGTTGACGAGGAGGCGCGAGAGGGACTTCACGGCGTCGGCGAGCTCGGCCTCGTCGCGCGGATCGCCGACATAGCTGGCCGGGGCGTCTTGGTCGGCGTATGTGCCTGCCCACTCCACCAGGTCGCGCTGCTTCTTGATCAGCGCGTCGGTGAGGAATATGTCGGGCGTGCGGTAGGCGACGATGTAATCGACCAGTTGCTGCACCTCGGCGGGATCCTCGAAGGCGGCGATGATGCCGCCGCCAGGGGTCGAGGCCTTGAGGCCGAACAGGACGTTGCAGAGGACCCACGACGAGGCGGTGTTCACATTGATGGGCGAGCGCGGCTGGCTCTTGTACTTGCTGCCGTTG
>Ga0172365_10003772_pt1 | contig 11244 bp, 9 predicted proteins | sample LakKivSesite48cm_FD_114535 | JGI IMG/M metagenome (GOLD analysis project Ga0172365, IMG submission 114535) | Sediment microbial communities from Lake Kivu, Rwanda - Sediment site 48cm | ecosystem: Environmental > Aquatic > Freshwater > Lake > Sediment | place: Rwanda: Western Province, Lake Kivu... | reverse complement strand
ACGATACAAAGAATTGGGATTTGAATTAAGCAGAGAAGCGCTGGAAAAGGCTTATCACACGTTCACACAATTGGCCGATAAGAAGAAAACAATATACGATGCCTACTTGATTGCGATTGCCGAAGACGGGCTATCACGTGTACCTGAATTGTTTTCTCTTGTGGGCATACAAGTCATCAGCGGGTCAAAGACCACACCCACTGCGACACTCCAAATCCGCAAAGGAGAAAAGATTCTGGAAGATTCCTCCATCGGAGACGGCCCTGTGGATGCGGCATGCCGAGCGATTGACCGTATCACAAATATGAAAAACAAATTAGTACAATATTCATTAAATGCGATCACCGAAGGAAAGGATGCGATGGGAGAGGTCCTCGTCCAGATTGAGCATGACGGTTCCACATTTTTTGGAAGATCAACCAGCACAGATGTGGTCGAAGCCAGTGCAAAAGCGTATCTGAATGCTGTGAATCGGGCTGTGTACCACACCTCTGGTAAAAAGAGCAAAAAATCATGACAATCACAGAAAAGATTTTGGCAAGACATTCGGGACGATCCCGAGTGGAACCCGGAGAAACGATCTGGGTGGATGTTGACTTTCTGATGACACACGATGTGTGCGGTCCGGGAACGATTGGTATCTTTCACAAGCATTTTGGTAAACATGCCCGCGTATGGAATCGAGAGAAAGTGGTGCTTATCCCGGATCATTACATTTTTACCCACGATTCCCACGCCCGGAGAAATTTGGAGATCCTGCGCCGTTTCGCCAAGGAACAAAATCTGCCCTATTTTTACGATGCGGGATCAGAGGCGTACAGAGGGGTGTGCCATGTGGCGTTGGCAGAAGAGGGATTTACAGTGCCGGGATCGCTTTTATTTGGTACAGACTCCCACACGTGTACAGCGGGGGCTTTTGGCATGTTTGCAACGGGTATCGGCAATACCGATGCGGGATTTATTTTGGGAACAGGAAAACTCTGGGTCAAAGTTCCGGCGACGATGCGATTCATTCTGGAAGGAGAGCTGCCTCCCTACGTGATGGCGAAAGATGTCATTCTAAAAATTATTGGCGATATGGGTGTGGATGGGGCCACATACCGTGCCATGGAATTCACAGGAGATGCGGTCCATGAGATGAACATGGAGGAGAGGATGACGTTGTGCAACATGGTCATCGAAGCAGGAGCTAAAAATGGCATCGTCGCTGCAGATAAGACCACAGTGGATTTCGTACACACCCGTACCGATCGTTCTTTTGACATCATCGCGAACGACCCCAATGCCAGATTTTACAGCACGGCGATTTACACGGCTTCCCAGATAGAACCTCAAGTGGCCAAACCGTTCTCTCCCGAAAACGTGGAGTGTGCTCGAAATCTTCAGAATATTCACCTGGATCAATGCTATATTGGATCGTGCACAGGAGGTAAAATCACAGATTTTGTCGCCGCAGCCAAGATTCTTAAAGGAAGAACCGTCGGCGTAAAAACAGTCTTGGTGCCGGCAACGACGCAGGTTGAACGGGCACTCGAACAAGAAAAATTGGACGGTTGTTGTTTGAAGGATATTTTTCTGGATGCGGGTGCTGACATTGGCCGGCCTTCTTGTGCCGCTTGTCTCGGAGGGCCAGAAGATACGTTTGGCCGACTTCAGGGAGAGGAAGTCTGTCTGTCCACGACCAATAGAAATTTTCCTGGTCGTATGGGCTCCAGCAGGTCGCAGACCTATCTTGCCTCCCCGATGACCGTAGCGGCTTCGGCCGTGAAAGGCAGAATTACCGATCCGCGAGAATTTATCGGTTGATTTTATGGAGCATTTCATCATGAATTCACAAAATTAAAAATGGATTCCGACACATGAAAAAAGAGATGATTTCGGGCAGGGTGTATGTCCTTGGGGATGATATTGATACGGATCAGATCATTCCAGCGAATTATCTGGTGTACGATCTCGATGATCCCAATGAGCGAAAACAGTACGGACGGTATGCGCTCTCTGGGGTCCCCCAAGAAGAAGCGGGACTTCCCAAAGGGAAGATTCCTTTTGTCCTTCCTGGTGAGAATTGCTCTCACTACGCCATTGTGATTGGCGGAAAAAATTTTGGATGCGGTTCATCGCGCGAACACGCTCCAATTGCTCTCTCCATGGCAGGCGTTCGGGTTGTCATTGCGCAGTCGTACGCCAGAATTTTTTACCGCAATGTGGTGGATGGCGGATACTTTATTCCCTACGAATCCAGAGAAGCGCTTCATCAAATCGTAGGCACTGGAGATACGATAGAAATTTATATTCAAAAGCAGCCTGTGATTCGTCTCCAATCCGGCGATGAATATGGGTTGAATCCCTTGGGACCTGTTGCTGATATTATTTCGTGCAAAGGTCTTTTCGGTTATGCAAAAAAACAAGGTCTTATTCGATAATAGAGGTCAACGATGCAAAAAAACATTGCGGTGCTGCCGGGTGATGGGATTGGCCCTGAAGTGACCCGAGAAGCCATCAAAATACTTCTGGGTATGGGGAAACGGCTTGGAATCAAAATGAAGATCACGGAAGATCTGATCGGTGGAGCCAGTTTGGATACGCAGGGTGTTCCTATTGCTCAAAAAACCCTGGATCATTGTGAGCAAGCCGATGCCGTATTTTTGGGTGCCGTCGGAGGGCCGCAATGGGACGATCTTCCGAAGGAGAAAAAACCGGAGACCGGTCTTTTGCAAATTCGTAAGCATCTGGATCTATTTACCAATCTGCGTCCGATTCGTGTATTTCCATCCTTGGTAGATGCCTCAACGCTGAAACGGGAAGTGGTCGAAGGAATAGATATTCTTATCGTCCGCGAATTGACAAGCGGTATCTATTTTGGTCAACCCAAATATGTCCGCACGGAGGGGAGTGAAGAGCATGGTGTGGATACAATGGAGTACAGAACTTCTGAGATTCAAAGGATCACACATGTTGCATTTCAGTTGGCAAGACAGCGGAAAAGAAAAGTAATCTCTGTTGACAAAGCGAATGTCTTGATGACATCGCAACTCTGGCGCAAGGTCGTGAATCAGGTGCGTAAGGAGTATCCGGATATCGCCCTGGAGCATATGCTGGTGGACAATTGCGCCATGCAGCTCATTCGAAATCCTGGTCGGTTTGATGTATTGCTTACGTGCAATATGTTTGGAGATATCTTAAGTGACGAAGCCTCGATGTTGGCCGGCTCTCTCGGCTTGCTTTCTTCAGCAAGCCTCGGAAAGAAAGTGGGATTGTATGAACCGGCCCACGGTTCCGCGCCTGATATTGCAGGGAAGAACCTCGCGAATCCGTTAGCCGCCATTGGTTCTGTTGCTTTAATGTTTCGGTACAGTTTCCACATGGAAAATGCTGCCCAAACCATTGAAGGGGCGATACAAGATGTCCTAGACGCCGGATATCGTACAAAAGACATATACAGTCCCAATGCGCATTGCGTAGGTACATCCGAAATGGGTGATTTGGTTCTAAATCGGATAATCACAGCCTAAGGAATCCTCAATCGTTTCATCGCTCTCACTTGAGGCATTCCATGAGACGAAACGAAAAAAATTCAATGTATCTTGGGATTGCGCAGTCATTCTCAATCACGTTCCATGTAAAATAGAGAAGCAGTACGCCTTATTTCATTCTCATGGTATGAATAATGCCCCAATGAACTATTTGTCCAATTATTATCCTCTACAAACCACTCACTAAAAATATCTTGCCATTTTTCAAATAAGAAGGTGTGACATTTTCATCTTTCGTTTTATCATGATTGCTTGACATTCATTTGTCTTTTTGGTATATTTAAAGCGATATTTTTCAAGGAGATTTTGCAAATGGATAGAAACTGGCCGTCCTGGGTTGAAGTGCGAGTTGATTCGATTGTTCACAATGTCCAAGAAATAAAAAATCGCATCGGGCCAAAAGTGCAATTGCTGGCAGTGGTGAAAGCGAATGGCTATGGACATGGGGCAGTGGCTTCTTCGTGGGCAGCTCGGCAAGGAGGTGCAACTTTTTTTGGTGTGGGTTCACCGCAAGAAGGAATTGAACTGAGGGAAGCCGGTATCTCTGATCATATTTTTATTTTGGGTGGATGTTTTACAGATCAAGCGGACACGATTGTTGCTTACGATTTTATTCAGGGCGTACACAATAAGGAAGTTCTTTTGGCTTTGGACAATGCGGCACAAAGATTGAAAAAAACCATTCGTGTTCACCTGAAAGTGGATACAGGAATGGGAAGACTTGGGTTTAAACCTGAAGAGATTTTTGAACTGTACCGTGCGTGGCCTTGCTCGAAACGGACTCGAGTTGAAGGCATTTTTTCACATTTTGCCACTTCTGACGATGTCAATAAAAATTATTCCATTTTGCAGATAGAACGATTTCAACAGGTAAAGGATCGTTTAAAGGAAAAGGGCATAAAAATTCCAAATTGGCACATTTGCAACAGTGGCGGTACTTTAAATTTCCCCCATGCCCATTACGATATGGTGCGTTGCGGACTTCTTATGTACGGTTTATTCCCCTATAATCTTATGCATCCGTCCATGCACCTGAAACCTGTATTGACTTGGAAATCCAGAATCGTTTCCTTAAAAGAGATACGAAAGGGGGAAAGCGTAAGCTACGGACGGAACTGGATTGCAGGAAAGAATGAACGCATTGGTGTGATTCCGGTCGGCTATCATGACGGTTTCGATCATCGGTTAACCAATAAGGGGGAAGTACTCGTACGAAACACACGCGTTCCAGTGGTTGGCGATGTATGCATGGACAACATGATGATTTGTGTTACCAATATTCCGGGTGTGCAAGTTGGAGATGAGGTGGTTCTTATTGGATGTATGGGCAAAGAAACGATCTCTCCTCATGACATGGCGCATTGGACGCAATCCATTGCGTATGAGGTTTTGTGTCGAATTGGTAGACGGGTTCCAAGAATCTATATTTTCAATGGAAAAGAAATTCACACTTCATCTTTTTTGGATCCCTGGGTTCAAAAAGACGAAGGGAAGTATGACACCTATTTTTCGAAAATATCGAACTGAGCCTGTACTAAAAGTCAAGACAGCAAACAGCAAGGATCTGCTGGATTTTTGTGTTTCAGGAGAATTTTCCATTTTTGATGATTACGGTCAAATGGTTTTTGATAAAATTTCCTCAAATCGGAAATGGAGAATTAAACTCGAATCGTATGAACCTGCACACTTTGTTTATTCGGTGTTGATTGACATAAAAAACAATCCCAAAGATGCAGAAAACGTCATTCAAAAACTGAACCGGAACGGATACGATGCAAAGATTGAAGTTCTGGGAGGAGATTTCCTTTTTCAGGATGAGATAGTAACAAAAAATACCCAGTATCGGATTCAGGTTGGGGAATTTAATTCGATTGAGGATGCCAAGCGCTATCGCTGGAATTGTGCGAATGGATGGCCGGCGGAAATTGTGCGCGAGAAAATTCGAGAACCAAGAGGCGTTTTGGAACTCTTTGATGCAGAATACACAAAAACCGCAAAAGTTAAAAATTGTATTCACCTGATTCCTTCCCATCCTGAAACGGAAACCACTCTTTATAATGTCATAACAGGCAGGGATTTCCCACGGCAGCATTGTACAAAGCGAGTGTGCAGATGGCCCATGACGTTTCGCATAGGGAATCAAGGGATGGATGCCATCGGTGAAATCCCATTGGAAAGATATCTGAAGGGAGTGCTTGCTGTTGAGATGGGGCCAAGCGCTCCGTTGGAAGCGCTAAAATGCCAGGCAGTTGTTTCCAGAGGTTTGGCTTTGACAGGTCTGGGATTATGCCATCCGGATGAATTTTTCGACGTCTGCAGTGATACTCACTGCCAAAATTTTGGTGGCGTTCTAAATTCACATCCCAGAACCGACAGAGCCGTGGAGGAAACGCGCGGGGAAGTACTTTTCCACAATGACGAAATGTGTAACACTCCCTATACGGCTCTTTGTGGAGGGCATACGGAAAATGGCGATGGATTTTTAGTGAGGCCTTATGCATCGTATATAAAAGCGATCTATGACGGTCCCAATGAAGATATCGGTAGAAGAAAAAAATTGGATCGGGAAGATCATGTTTCCACATGGATATTGTCAAAACCGAATGCATACTGCAATACAAATGGCCAGTTGGATTTTTCAGATTTCGAACACCATAAATCCACTTTTCGATGGGAAATCTCTTATCCCCGCAAAGAACTGGAAGATATTATTCGAAAAAAAACCGGTGAAGATATCGGTACCTTGTTTGACATTGTGCCATTGAAAAGAGGAAATTCAGGCAGGCTGAAAAAAATTGAAATCCTGGGAAGCAGAAAGAATATTAAAATTCAAAGTGATCTTCACATACGTCAGACCCTCTCAGAAGACATACTCAACAGCAGTTGTTTTATCATCGAAACGGAGCTGGGCAAGGATGGCATTCCAGTGCGTTTTTCGTTTATCGGCGCAGGGTTGGGACACGGTGTGGGGATGTGCCAAATGGGTGCAGTTGTACTGGCGGCTGAAGGGAAAACGTATCCTGCCATTTTAAATCATTACTTTAAAAATGTAGAATTGAAAAAGATCTATTGAATAAAACGATACAGTCGAGGATCCCCAATGTACGATGAATTAAAAAACAGACTGAAAGATATTGAAAGCAGAATCCAGAAACTCCGGAGGCATCTTTGACATCCCAGGCAAGAAAGCGGCCATTCAGAAACTGGAAGAGCAGAGTACGGCCCTCAATTTCTGGAACGACAATGAAAAAGCGCAAATGATTTTGAAGGAATTGACAGAAATCAAAACATGGACAAAAACATGGGAAGACATTGATTCGAAAACCCAGGAACTCGCACTTCTGTTGGACTTGGCCAAGGAGGAAGATGACAAGACCGTATTCGATGATATTTTCAAAGATTTGGATACACTGGAAAAATCTTTAGAAAATTTAGAGCTGCGTCGAATGCTGGGAGGCGAAGACGATGCCAAAAATGCGATTTTGACGATTCATCCAGGAGCAGGTGGTACAGAATCGCAAGACTGGGCTGAAATGCTTTTTCGTATGTATCTCAAATATGCACAGAACCAAGGTTTTGAGGTGCATGTCATGGACATCATGGCGGGTGAAGAAGCGGGTATTAAAAGCGCATTTATCGAAATAAAGGGAGCCTACGCTTACGGGTATTTGAAAGCCGAAGCAGGTGTTCACCGACTGGTTCGTATTTCTCCGTTTGATGCCAACAAACGGAGACATACCTCTTTTGTATCCGTGTTTGTCTATCCTGAGGTGGAAGAAAACATTGAAGTGATTATCAATCCATCCGATCTCCGCATAGATACTTACAGAGCTTCGGGTGCAGGCGGACAGCATGTCAATAAAACAAGTTCAGCCGTGCGAATAACACATATTCCAACGGGCATTGTTGTCCAGTGTCAGAACGAGAGGTCTCAACACCAGAACAAAGCCAATGCGATGAAAATACTTACCGCTCGTCTTTATCAGAAAGAAAAGGAAGAAGAAGCGAAAAAATTGGAGACGATCGAGAAACAAAAAAAAGAGATCGCGTGGGGAAGTCAGATACGTTCCTATGTGTTTCATCCTTACACCATGGTGAAAGATCACCGTACCAACATTGAGACGTCCGACATTCAGAGTGTAATGGACGGCAATCTGAACGATTTTATCAAGGGGTATCTACTGGAGTCTTAGGCATTCAAGCGATAAAGGAGTCTATCTTTTGGAAGAATTAAGGAATCAGCGACTTGAGAAATTAAAGAAACTGGAAGAAATGGGCGTTTCTCCTTTTGCTTACAATTTCCCGCGGACACATCTTGTTCAAGACATTCTCGATCTTATCCAAAAAGGAAAAGGCAACGACATTCACGTCCAACTCGTTGGGCGTCTCATGGCCATCCGGCGCATGGGAAAAGCCAGCTTTGCGCATATCATGGATCGGTCGGGACGAATCCAAATCTACGTAAGAAAGGATTTGGTGACACAGAACGGCTTTGAGGTATTTGCACTTTTGGACATTGGCGACATCGTTGGTATTTGCGGGACTGTTTTTACTACCCAGACAGGAGAAATTACCGTTCTCGTTCAAGAATTGCAACTGTTGTCCAAATCGCTTCGTCCTCTGCCAGTGGTGAAAGAAAAGATTCAAGAGGACGAAAAAATCCTCTACGATCAATTTGCGGATCGAGAGCTTCGGTATCGCCAGAGGTATGTGGATTTGTTGGTGAATGCGGATGTGAAAAATGTCTTTATCTTGCGCTCAAAGATCATTTCGCACATGCGGCAGTACCTTGAAAAAAAAGGCTATATCGAAGTGGAAACGCCGGTTCTCCAACCTCTTTATGGAGGTGCATTTGCCAAGCCCTTTATCACGCATCACAACACATTGGATACGGATTTTTATCTTCGGATTGCCGATGAACTTTACATGAAGCGACTTATTGTGGGAGGTTTTGATGGCGTTTTTGAAATCGCCAAAGATTTCCGGAATGAAGGGATGGACAGAAACCACAATCCCGAATTCACCATGATGGAATTGTACGTGGCGTACGAAGATTATGAATTCATGATGGATCTTGTAGAAGACATGATAGGTACAATGAGTATGAATGTTCTTGGGGAAAAGGAATTTACGTATCAAGATAAGGTCATCGCCTTGGCGGCTCCATGGGAGCGGATCGCATTTTTTGATGCCATTCAGCGTTTTACTGGATACGATTTGTACAAAAAAGATATGGACGAACTCAAAAAGATCGCAGTAAAAATCGGTTTGGATATCAATGAATCTACGAGGGGCAAAATTATTGAGGAGATTTTCAGCCAGTTTGTAGAGCCCAATCTCATTCAACCCACTTTCATCATGGATTATCCGCTGGAACTTTCCCCGCTTGCCAAAAGGCATCGTTCCAAAGAGGGGCTGGTGGAGAGGTTTGAAACGTATATCGCCGGTAAAGAGATATGCAACGCGTTCAGTGAATTGAATGACCCCTTGGATCAGAGGAAACGATTTGAGGATCAAGCACGAAGCAAAGCACAGGGGGACGAAGACGCCATGGTCATTGACGAAGATTACATTCGTGCCATGGAGTATGGAATGCCTCCAACAGCCGGATTGGGCGTTGGCATTGATCGCTTGGTTATGCTCATGACCAATTCTGCTACCATCCGGGATGTGATTCTTTTTCCGCAAATGCGTCCCGAGAGAACATAAACTTTGAAAAAGGGCAGAAGACGTGCGAACACCGTATGAATTTTTCATTGCCAAGCGCTATTTGAAGGCGAGAAGAAAGACAGGTTTTATCAACCTGATCACATACATCTCCGTGCTTGGAGTGACAATCGGCGTGGCTGCACTCATCATTGTACTTTCTGTAATGAATGGATTTGAATCGGAAGTACGGTCACGGATCATCGGTTTTGACACGCATATTCGTCTGCGCAAGTATCACTTTGAGGACATTGAAAACTATCAGGATGTGATTGCGCGTCTCAACGATATTCCCCATATCGTTGGAATGTCGCCTTACATAGATGAAAAAGGAATGATACGAAGTGGAGAAAATAGCGACGGAGCCATGATACGGGGTGCGGATCCACAGACACTGGACAATGTGTCCGATCTACGGAAAAACATCGTTTACGGAAAATTGGATTTGGGTTCTGTGCCTCAGGAAGAAGGAAGGGCGCTTCCGGGTATTGTGTTGGGGCGGTATCTGGCAGATCGGCTGTTGGTGGATGTCGGCGACATTGTGTATCTTATCAGTCTGACAGGAATCCATTCGATGTTTCAAGTTCCTCCTGTCAAGCAGTTTGTCTGTACGGGGTTTTTTGAAACAGGTATGTATGAATACGACAACACGTATGCGTACATCTCCTTAAAATCCGCCCAAGAACTCTATCGCCTGGGAGAAAAAGTATCGGGAATCGAAATTCGTTTGGACGACCTCTACAAAGCAAATGGTGTCGTGAAGCAGATTGATAAACGGTTGGGATTCCCGTATTATCCGGAAACATGGTTTGATATGCGGCAGAATCTATTTTCATGGATGCAGCTGGAAAAGTGGGCCATGTTTATCATTCTTTGTCTCATTATTCTTGTAGCGGCATTTAACATCATCAGCACCTTGATTATGGTCGTTATGGAGAAGACCAAGGAAATTGGGATTCTCAAGTCCATGGGAGCGACATCCCGAAGTATTACACGCATTTTTCTTTACGAAGGCATTGTCGTAGGTGTGATTGGCACACTTTTTGGATTTGTTATTGGTTATGTTCTATGTTGGGCGCAATTGAAATACCGTTTTTTCTCTCTTCCCGGGGATGTCTATTTTATCAATGTTCTCCCCGTGAAAATGGAAGTTCTTGATTTTGCCTTTATTGGCATGGCGTCTGTACTCATTTGCCTTTTGGCAGCCGTTTATCCGGCAAAAAAGGCATCTTCTTTGATCCCTGTGGAGGCGATACGGTATGAATAGAGGATTCGGTCTTTGATAAAATCAAAACAAAAAACCATTTTATCGGCTGAACAAATCCATAAAAGCTACTCCATGGGGAGGTTCTTAAATCTGAATGTGCTGAAGGGCATTGATCTTGAGATTTTTGAAGGGGAGATACTGGCCATTGTCGGAAAATCCGGCGTTGGGAAAAGCACTTTTCTTCACATTCTCGGAGCCCTGGATCGGCCAACGAGGGGGAGGGTGATTCTCGATTCTGTTGATGTTTTTTCCATGGAGGACATAAAATTGGCCGGTTTTCGGAATCAAAGAGTGGGTTTTGTATTTCAATTTCATCACTTGTTGCCAGAATTTACCGCCTTGGAAAATGTTGCGATGCCGGGTCTTATTGCGCGAATGAATCCAGAGGATGTGTATGCCAACGCGGAAAATTTATTAATCGAGGTCGGTCTCAAAGAGCGAATGGATCATAAACCCAGAGAACTTTCGGGTGGAGAACAACAGCGGGTTGCTTTCGCGCGTTCCTTGGTTAATGATCCTCTTCTTGTTCTTGCGGATGAACCGTCAGGAAATTTGGATCTTGCAAATAGCAATTCACTTCATGAATTGATATGGGAATTGGTGCGAGAAAAAAATAAAACATTTGTTGTTGTGACGCACAATAAAGAGCTTGCTACACAGGCCGATCGCGTGATTGAACTGTACGATGGAAAAATAAAAAATGAATCAAAAAATAGATTCACATAAAAAGAATCCATT
>Ga0172365_10003765_pt1 | contig 11261 bp, 12 predicted proteins | sample LakKivSesite48cm_FD_114535 | JGI IMG/M metagenome (GOLD analysis project Ga0172365, IMG submission 114535) | Sediment microbial communities from Lake Kivu, Rwanda - Sediment site 48cm | ecosystem: Environmental > Aquatic > Freshwater > Lake > Sediment | place: Rwanda: Western Province, Lake... | reverse complement strand
TTATTCCGCTCGGCTACGGCTAGCGTCAAGATTATGGTATGGAGTAAGTCCTCTCTATCCTGTGCCATAGCCTTGTTAGCGTGCTTTGAGGCTACCTTATAATAAGTAAGCCATTCGCCGTCTAAGTGGTCATAGCCGTTGCCGTTGTGGTCGGCTTGCCTTTGCTTTCGCCTTCCGTTAGACTTGATATGGTGGGGCTTTGCCTGATTGGTCTGGCAGGTTGCGAGCTTTCCACACCACTGGCAAACGCCCTGCCTCTCGTTTAGTATCCAGACTTTACCGCACTGGCTACAATGCCCTTGCGGTGCTGGTGATGATACTACCGCCGTTACCATCGCTTGACCCCCTTTGAGCTTATTTGCCCTGTGAGGCAAGCGTTCAAGGCTTTAGCTTCAATCGTATTCAGTTTTTAAGGTGCTTTTGTTTTTCCAGCTTCATTATTGAACAAAAGCATCTTAAGTTTAATCTGATAACCTAGCTACTATATCCGTAATCCCTCTGGCTGCGGCAGATGAAAGCTAAAACAAGACATCCTCTAACTTTTAAGAGCAGAGGGCAAAGAATTCACGTGGCTAAGCTAAGCGGCAGAAAGGATTACAATTCTGATGTACGGGACTTATAGCCGTACATCAGAATTGTGTGGATTGTCAAGGGCGCCGTAAAATTTCCCACCCCTGTGCTTATCAGGTCACTCATTTCTCTGGTCATTCCGGGTTCCTCTCGGCGTCACTTTCTCGTGGGTAGGTATGGAAATTGGGGAAGCCATGACTGTGCCGGACCGCCCCAGCCTCAAGAGACCCAGCCGGGAAAGTCTGGCAAAGCCGTTTGAGGAATACCTAAAGACGCGATTAGCCCAGAAATGCACCAATGGCAAGGTGCTTGCTGCGTGAGATTAAAGGGAAAGGCTACTAGGGCCGCTATACGGGGCTGAAGGATTTCTTCCGGTCCATGCCGAGGCGGCGGCCTATCTCTGATTTGCTAATCCGCTGCCTGGCTAACTGCTGAATCTCAAGATATTCGTCCAATGTCTTCATCCTCCTTTGGGCCTCCTATGATGCTTTTTCCACCATAGTAGGCAAAATTTCCGCAGGAGGTGGGGCTTGCCAGCGTGGTGTACCCTGTTGGTGCCGCTGGTGACTAAGGTTTTCTTGCTGAGCACGCTTCCGTCGATGATGGCGAAGCAGGCGCTGAGCTGGGCGGTGCAAGTGTACAGCCTGCGGCAAGAAAAAACACCAACGACAGGAGCACAGTGATGGTCTTCATTTCAGTGTTTCTTGACTATTTAGCGAACCTCAAAAGGAAATACCCCTACAAGCGCGTCTCCCACATACACTTTATATTCATATTTTCCAGCAGGTAGGTCAACAGGCTCCCACCCGGCAAAACCACCGGTCATGGGTTTGGGCAGTCCTCCCGTCTTGACGACCTTCTGAGCGTTAACATCGTAAATGGCATTACGAATCTGGCACTCCTGGATAAGTGTACCATAAAGGCAAATCTGGTCTCCGGCGGTGAACACATTAACATTCTTCTGGAGGTCAAGAACCGGATTTTTCACCTCGGCAGGCATTTTGCCAATACCTAAGTCGGACAGATATTTCTGGGAGGTTGCTTTGTCTGGCTGCTCTGATAACCCGCTGGTTGGGATTGAAGGCGCAGGTTGTCCTGAGGCCGTGGTGGGGTACGGGGTTGGAGCAGGGGATGTTGGCTGTTCTGATGGCGCAGTAGATGGAGTAGAAGGCAAGGATGATACTACCGCAATCTGCAGGGACCCAACAACGCCACCAAAAGCGCCGGAGATTGCCTGGAAAGTGTAATTACCTGGCTCCAGTGGAGCAGCCAGACCACCGATGGCGACCGCCTTGCTAGCACCCTCCGTACGTACGTTGGTCGCCAGGGTGGTGAGCTTGTCACCATAGACGAGATTCAGCTTGAAGGTTACGGTTTCTTCAGTAGTCCCCCTTGCCCAAATGCTAGCTTGAGCCGTCTGCTCCGGTGTCAACGTCGTAACCGGTGAGGCATCCGGGTTATTGCTTAATGTAAGCCATATCCTTACCTTGGCAATCGCTGGAGGGGTGGGCTGGCTGCTACCAGCACCACCCCCACCGCTACAAGCAACAAGCACTGGAATAAGCAAAACTGCGAGCATTACGCATAGAAGCGATAAACACTTTTTCATAGCACCTCCCGTAAAAAGGATAATCCAGGTTTTTGCGGCCTCTTTCTCCGCCAAAGCCTGTATTGAAGTCAGTCTTATTCTATGACTGCAGCACCCATTCCTGTCAATCACCACCGAAGCTGTTCCGGGGAGACACGCACAACCTCTACATCTGTGGGAGTGCTTGCGCCCTCACGAGTTACCGTCAGTTTAACCCTGCTGCCCACTGGTCCCTGAATCCTGAGCTGCATTTCGCCTTCCCTCATCTGTGAATAGGGGATGCCATTAACGGCAATGATGATGTCACCCGGTTTTATTCCTGCTCCAGAGGCCGGAGAATTGCTGGCGACCTCTTTCACCCTCATCCCCTGCTCGACGGGTTCAAGCTTGATACCAACACGGCCAGCAGTCACCTCGATTACCCTTTCCCAGTCCTCCTGTTTCACGGTGGTTGTCCAGGATTTTATCTTGCCATCGGCGACTCGGACAGCGAGGTCAGCCGTCATATACTCGAGCCCCATAATCCTGTACTCGTCCCCGGTCTCCTTTATGGTGAGCAGCACTTTGTCACCATCGGTTTTAATGGAGCCGATAATGGAGTACCGGTGGTTCCAAGTGACTAGCTGCCGAATAGCAGCTTCAAGCTGAACTTTGCCGTCTGACCTCATCCCCGAAGGTTCCTGATGAAATACTACGTCAGACCGTGTGAAAAGTCACCGCTGCAGTTTTGAGCCGAAAAGACGATGGTCTTTTAGAAATTTTCTCATACCCAGCGTAATCTGACAGCTAGCGTGGATTAAAGCACCGTTACGCTGCCCCCTTCTCAAGATAATCCCCCGTCTTAGCTGTTAATAGCTGGGGACAGCAGCCGGACACCGTCTCACAGCAGACATTAAGCCTTGTACTCCTAATATGTTGATAGCCCTTTTCATGTTATAGGCGATAACAGTCAAACTCGCCTCTCCCCTCACTTTGTCTAACCCCTTCATCAACATGTATCCGTGATTCCAGGTCCTCTTTATCGTCCCGAAAGGATGCTCCGAAAGCCATTGCCGCGTCTTTACTTTAGTCGTATTGGTTTCGACCCTCTGCCTCATGTCTTCCAAAATCTCTTCATACTCCCAGCGGGATATAGTGCGACCTCTAGGGTGAGTGGTGCATCGGGACCTGAGAGCACAGCCTGGGCATTTCTCACCCTGGTATATTTTCATAATCCTGCCATGCTGCCCCCATTTACCCCGGAAGGTTAACTCCGAACCTCCGCGACAGATATAGCAGTCCCTTTCTCTTGCGTATCTAAACGCCTTTTCAGGAAAGGGTATCTCAGCAAAATCTCCGCCGGCATATTTATGGCTCTCCTTTTCCGGGATATACGGTATTATCCCCTTGTCGACGCATTTCTTAATCTCCTCGGCGTCATAGTAGCCTTTGTCTGCCAACACCTCCAGCTTCTCTACCCCCAGGGTCTCTTTAGCCCGCAGCGCCATTTTACTCAGATAGTCGTAGTCCGTACCTTCATTAGTTACTTCGTGGTCAAGGATGAGTTTATTCTTGCCGTCCACGGTGGCCTGCACATTGTAGCAGACCTCAACTCTCTGATTATTTACCATGGCCCGGCTGTCTGGGTCGGTTAGGGATATTTGGCTCTCCCCACTGTCTATTAGCCTCTTCAGCAAGGCTCTGTACTCCTCCCCTTTCTCCTTTAGCCATTGCAGCTTGGCCTTTAGCTCTTCCGCCTTCACCACTTGAACAGAGGCTTCTTTGTCGTCGTTATCCTCTAATTCCCTGAGATATCGCTCTATGCTCTCTTCTATCTCCCTTATACGCTTCTCCAACTTGGCCCGGTTGAAATTCCGCTTCTTAGAATTCACTGCCCTGAATTTGCTGCTGTCTATGGCTATCAGTTCACCTCCGAAGAGCTCCAGGTGCTTGCATAGCAGAGTGAATTCCCGGCACACCTTCTTTATGGCCTCTTTATTATCCTTCCTGAAATCGGCAATGGTCTTAAAGTCAGGAGCCAGTTTCTTGAGCAGCCACATCACTTCCAGATTCCTGTGGCTCTCCTTCTCCAGGCTGCGACTGGAGCGAACTCGGTTCAAGTAACCCCAAAGGTAAAGCTTTAATATGTCGGCGGGATGGTAAGGGGGCCTTCCTGTCTCCCCCAGTTGAGCGTGATTGAAGCCCAGAGCCCTCAAATCCAGACTATCCACAAAAGCATCAAGAAACTGTACCGGATTCTCTTCCGTTATATAGTCATCAATCTTTTCGGGAAAGAGGATTATCTGATTCCTGGCAACTCCCTCTATGTATAACATCGGTTCCCCCCCTCACTATCTCTTCTTTCTACTATCCTACCAGTTTAGCCCAGTTACTGAAAGGGGGTTTTCACACGGTCTGACGTCGTCCGCCAACAAGCTAAGGCAGGTGTCGATATCTCCCCGGGATAGAGCCTGCAGGAAATTGTTGATGACAGCTTCTGGGTCAACTGTTGATTGGGTCACTGGCGCTCTGGTGCAGCCAGTTATAACAATAAGCACACTTATTAAGACAATAAAAACCTGCCTCATTGTTCCCACCTTATCTCTTTGCTCGCCGCGTTTGTAAATTATCATACGCCAAAGAGCTAAGAAAGGCACTGGTCACGTCGGGGTCAAACTGGGCTGCTCTACCACGTTCTATCTCGACAGGGGCAATCTCATCACTCCAGGTTTTTCGGAGGCCGCAGTGGCTCTGTTATATGATTGTAATTATATATCAGAGATGATTTTGTCGAAATCGATGTAACTGTAGCACAGTCAAATTTCCATGTCAAGCAAAAAAGAGTGGCTTGACTTTATATTGGCAGAGAGAAACCGAAGGTGGTTTGTCCATCCGGCTTGCTCTCCAGCCAAAACCTGCCACCGTGGAACTCCACGATATGGCGGCAGATGGCCAGCGATAGTGAAAGCTCGGGGAAGAGCAGATGGCCAGCCCGAGATGGGTAGTAGGGCTCAGACAAGCTCTTTAATTCTTCTTCTGAGAATACTGGTCCCGAGTCATTCACCTCAAATAACAGTTCGCTCTGGACGACTCTCGCCCGAAGCTCTATTTTGGTTCCCGGCGGACTTCTCTTGATGGCAGTGTCGAGAAGGATGCGGAGCACCTGCTCCAGCTTCTGGGGGTCTGCCGAGATTTGTGGCAAATCCGAAGATATTGACAGGAGCAAAAGTTGCGAATTCTTCGCGGCCCTGGGGAGGCCGTAGCTACCTGCCTCCGTCAGCATATTTTGGGGAGAAAGTGTTTCCGTATTAAGCTCTGCCTGAAGCGACGGGAGCTGGGCCACCTTCTCAAACAGCTCAACGTTCCTCTGCAGATTTTGAGCGGCCTCATGCACATTCTGAGCCAGCTGCAAGAGCAGACCTTGTGGCTGTTCCTCCAATTCCTCGACCAGGAGCTTGCTTGAACTCATGATGGGGGTGAGCGGCGTCCTAGTATAGTGGAACATAGCTCGAAACCAGTCGAGGCTTTCCTTCTCTTTAAGAGCGTGGAGGTAGTTCTGGAACGGCGATGAAACAAACTGCGCCAGTTCTTCCATGAAGGAGACTTCCTTCGCTGATGGTGAGTAAGGCTCGTATCTCGAAAGGTGCAGGCTGGCGAATAGCCTCCCCTGAGAGAAGAGCGGCAGTCTGATCTCAGACCTTAAACCCTCTCTCAGGTGCAGTTGATTAACCGGGAATTGTCCCTCCCTGGCAAAATCGCTTTCAATATTTATCCTCTTGTTCCTGAGCAGCCAGGGTATAGCTGAGCCCTTGAGAGGAAAGACCTCGTCGACCCTGGGGTGGGTTTCCTTTTCCGAAGAAATTGCCAGGACACGGAGGTTGCCATCAATTTTCACCAGTGCCAGACGGTCAAAGGGGATAAAATTTCCCAGTTCCCGGGCAAACTGGGGGAAAACTCCGGCCAAGTCCGGGCCTGCGGTGAGAATATTTAAAAGCCGATAAAGAATGGCCGAAGTCTGCTTCCGCCTCTGGTTTTCCTCGGCCAGTTGAAATCCCTTAAGCGGTATGGCAAGCTGGCTGGCCGCGTACCGGAGCAGCCTGAGCTCGCGCTCCTGGTAGGCAGCGGGCTTTGTGCTACCGAGGATGAGAACTGCATAGACTTCCCTCTGCCAGAAGAGGGGCAGGTAGACGAGGGACCTTATTGCCTGTTTCAGCCACAGGATGCCCGTCCAGAATCTGCTTTCCTGGGTCAGGTCTGGTTCTACCAGGGCGCGCTTGTTCTCGGCCACCCAGGCCACCGGTGTCCCGGCCAAAAGCATCCTGTTGCCTGGATCCAGGGTTGATGGCACTTCAGGGGATAGGGAAGCCAGGTTGATGGCATCTTTGGCCCCGTCGATAAAGGCAACAGCGGTCCAATCCACCGCCATGAGGTTGCGGAGTTCGTCAACAAGGTGCCGGCCCAGTTCAGCAATGCTTTGGCAGGAGAGAATCGCCTTGGAAAGCCGGTCTACCAGTGCCAGTCTCTCTTCTTCCACGTTTATCGAATCTCTCTCAATTTCTTCTGTCATCACCATCATATTCCAGCCAGTCTTCTGTACTCAGGCCGGTGCCCCAGATTGGATGTATCTTCCGGCTCGCGGGCACGGGTTCCTTGAAGAACTCTGCCGGCCTCGGGGTCTCTTCAATGGGCAGAGAGGGTCGACTTGCTAGTGGCACCGGTTCTACCTCAGGCGTCGGTCTCGGTCGGGTGCTCATTTCTTCGACCACTTTGCTCAGACCGGTCAGTATCTTGTTGTGCTCGGCAGCGCTCCTGGTCAGTTCCTGGGATGCGGCACTCAGGCCCTGGATGGCGCCGGTATGGCTTTGCAGGTGTTTGGCGTATTGCTCTATGGCCTGAGAGAAGCTGCTCAGCGCCTGGCTGACCTGTCGCTGCTCCTCCAGCACGGGGGCGAATATTCCCCGGTGCACCTTCTGCCGGCCGCGGCTGAGTTCATCGGCGTAAAGGAAGAGGGCGAAAAGGCCAAGCGCCGCAATGGCGAAGACCATGCCGTACTTGCTCTGCAGAAAAAGCAACGGAAAGCCCAGATATGGAATATGCCTGCCGACTTGTCCCCTGAGATCCTGGGCCCGCACCGTGAAGGGCTCCTCACCGGCAACGTTGTCGCCCTTGGTACGGAAGGTAATGCCGTTATCAGTATTAACTTTAATCACGCGGTGGGCTACGACCGGTGGGTAGTTGTAGTGCTCTCGTACCGGGCCCGGTACGTTAAAGACAATGATATCGCCTTCCTTAACCTCGGAGGGGGCTATACTCTCAATCAGTATCAGGTCGCCGGCCTTCAACATTGGCTCCATGCTGGTGCCGAAAACGGGCATAAAAGGCATCATTCCCCGCAGAGAGAGTAGAGCGGCTATTGCCGCGGCAACCAGCAGAATCAATCCAAGCGCCCGCTTCATCGCACCATTACCTCTGGGTCACCTCGCAGTAGAGTTCCGGGGTCACACTCCAGCCGTCCCGCCACTGCGCCGGCTCGCTCGAAACCAGAATGTAGCTGCCGCCGGCAAGGAAGAGGGTATGGCTGCTACCGGGGCAATTATTTAGCTCGAAGGCAGCTGCCCCGTTATCCAAGTTAAGTACCTGAGTTCCGCTCTTAGAATCCTGAAGCATGAGCCTCATATCGAGATACCGATAAGCCTTGGCCAGCGCCCCGGTATTGGTGAGATAGACCTTGACCAGCAGGGCGCCATCGTAGTCTTTATTCACATTCACGGTAAATAGGTTGCCCTCTGGCGCTTCTCCCTCAAGCAGCGCCTGCTGTAGCTCCTGTATCTCTAGTTCCAGCTGCTCCTTTTCCAGCTTGGCTGATGAAGCTGCTTCGGCGCCCTCACCGTCGGGTTCATTTTCCTTCTGGGAAAGAGCCACGAGACGCTTTTCTAGCCGCCGCAGTTGCGCCTTTTCCTGCTCCAGTTCCGCAAGGACGATATCCCAGCCAGGCTGGTGGGTAACCTGTTTCACACTGGCGATATCGCCTTGTCCCACCACAGCGCCAATGGTGGCCGAAGAGCCGGTGTAGGTATAGGCATAGGCCCCGGCACCAGCCAGGAGCACTAGGAGCAATGCTATAAAAAGATACAGATGTTTTCCCACCTTATCATCTCCTCCTCAGCAGGGGCTTCGTACCACAGCCCCTCCTGCGCACCGTCTACCTCTGGGTGACTTCACAGTAGAGCAGCGGCTGGGCACTGTCGGAATCCCAGGTCAGCGTTTCCTGGGGGTTAGTTGCATAGCTGCCGCCCTCAAGGGTAAGCTCGCACTTCTTCCCGTACTGGCCGTTTAGGTTGAAGGTAACCACGGCATTATCCAACGTTAGTACCTGATATTTGTGGTCAGCATCCTTCCACTCCTCCGAGTTCTGCAGGGCTAGCTTCATGTTAAGGTGCTGGTAGGCCCTGGACAGGGTACCGGCATTGGTGAGGTAGACCTTGACCACCAGGTCGCCGCTGTAGGCCGAATGGGGTGTAATCTCAAATACCTTCTTCCCAGTTGGCAGTTCGCCTCTCTGTTTCCCCAGCACCTTGCCGATGTCAATGTTAAAACCCTTAACATCGGCAAAGTCCGACTTGACTGCGGTCACGCCGATTGACGCCGTCGCCGTGGTATAGGTAAAGGCAAAGACGCCGCCGCTAACGGCCAGTACCGCCATGATGAGTCCGATTAGAAGCCATTTCTTCTTCATACTATTCTCCTTTTCCTTTTTAGTTTCTCAAGCATCCTGAGCAGGGGGCTTTCAGCCCCCGCTCAGGACACGCCATACGTGACTACTACCTCGCCACGACTTCGCAGAAAAGCTGGGGGCTTACCGAGTAGCCGCTTGTCCATTCCAGCGGCAACCTGCCGAAGGTAGCATAGCCACCATCAATCAGCTTGACGTAGTACGGCGGCCCTGCCTATGCAACGTCGAACCCCACTACACCGTTCTCCAGGCTGAGGACCTGGTACTTGTGGCCAGCCGGGGCTAACCCGCTACCGATGATAATGTTACCACCGGCGTCCGTAAGCGCCAGTTGCATGTTGAAGTACTGGTAAGCGAGAGCCAGCGCCCCGGGGTTCATGATGGAGACCTTGACAGTGAGGTCACCGGTGTAATCATTCTCCGGGGTTATACTGAACAGCCACTCGTTGTTTGGCAAATCACCCTTGGAGTGCCCGAAAACGTTGCCCCAATTTAAACCTGAGCGTGGTGTCACGCTGGCGATATCGCTTTGGGCTGTCATGCCCAGGGCAATGTTAGCCGTCGTATAGGTGTAGGCAAAGAGGCCGCCGGTGAGCATTAAAGCGAGGGCCAGAGCCCCAAGCAGGGTATAAAACCTCTTTCTTCCTTTCTTTTCTTTTTCCACTTTTCCTCCTTAGTCTTTAGTCCTTTCATAACCTCCAGACGCTCCGCCCCCCGGAGCACCAATTCTAGCTTTTCATCAGAGCTTCTTCGATAAGCATCACCCCCTTTCCTCGCCCCTGGGTGGCAGCTCAGCTTTCCCATAGCGCCACAGCAGAACCTTTATCCGAGCCATCAATTCCTCATAGCTTATCGGTAAACACATGTAATAGTCCCAGTCAGCCCCATCTTTGAAGGTTAAGGGATAAATTTCTTCCTCTGGTTTATTGCCCAAAAGAATGACCGGAAGGTCGAATAGATGGCGTATTTTCCGGCAGAGTTTAGAACCATCAGGCTGAGAAACATTGTCGCTCACAACAACTCCATCGGGGGAGACCTCGTCTATTAGCGAGAGCCCTTCTGACTCGGACGAGGCTATTATCATCTCAAAGCCAGATTTAGCAAGGGCTGAGGCTATCTTCTTTGCCGAAACAGGATCCCTATCTATAAGTAGAATCCGGTGCATTTTCTCCTCCTGTCTCTAGTGTAAACAAGAAAGGTGAGGATTCTTGTGAAGAAAGTGAGAATGGCAGTAGGCAAAAGTGAGAGGTTTGTGAAGATTCTGTGAGAATTCCGTGAGAACTCCGTGAGGATTTGTGTGGATATGCTAACATGGAACAACAAATTTGTATCCTGCGCCTCGTTCGACACTGATTATCTCGGGGTTAGCTCCTGCCTGGGTCAGCTTCTGGCGGAGCTGATAGATACAGGTTCTAAGGATATCTGTGCTTTCATATCCTTCGCCCCACACTGTCCTGAGGATGTTATCGTGTCCTAATACCCTTCCGGCATTCCTCGCCAGGTGGGAAAGTAACCTGTACTCAGTGGGTGTGAGATCTAGCGGCTTTCCCTGGAAAGATACCTGGCGATTGGCGAAGTCGATGGTGAGTCCGCCGACAGTGAGTGGTGCGCTGGTCTGGTCGAGCGTGATTCGGGCGTGGGCCAGGGCATTCTTGATGCGGACAAGCAACACTGTGGGGTCAAAGGGTTTGGTAATATAATCGTCAGCGCCCAGTTCCAGCCCCTTCACCTGAGAGACAGAATCGCCGCGGGCAGTCACAATAATGATTGGCACATGGGAGAAGGCACGAATCTCCTTCAGGACCTCGATGCCGTCAACATCCGGCAGCCCCAGGTCGAGGATGACCACATCGGGCGATTCCTTCTCCACCAGCGGCGCGGCCTCGGCACCCCGGTTCGTAAATACCAGCTGCGCCTCTGGCCACCTCAGCTTGAAGATTAGGGAAAGCGCTTCAATGGTCTGAGGCTCATCTTCAATAATTAGTGCTTTCATGTTCTTCCCTTTTCCTAACCACCGGTAAACTGAACCCAAAGATGCTACCCAGGCCCGGCTGGCTCCGGCACCAGATCTTGCCCCCCTGAAGCTCGACGAGTTGCCGGCAGATGGCCAATCCTAAGCCCAGCCCCAGGGAGTCACTGGAGTGGGAGTAAGGCTGGAACAACATCTTTTGCCTTTCGATAGAGATGCCGGGGCCAGTATCCTCAACCTCGATAACCAGGGTATTCGCCTCTACCCTGGCCTTCAGAACCACCCGGCCTCCTTCAGGCGTAAACTTGTGGGCATTGGACAAGAGGTTCAAGAGTACCTGCTCCGTACGCTCTTCATCAGCCACAACATAAGGAAGCGGGATGGCCAGTTCTAAATGAAACTCCTGCTTTTTGTCATTAAAC
>Ga0172365_10003763_pt1 | contig 11263 bp, 8 predicted proteins | sample LakKivSesite48cm_FD_114535 | JGI IMG/M metagenome (GOLD analysis project Ga0172365, IMG submission 114535) | Sediment microbial communities from Lake Kivu, Rwanda - Sediment site 48cm | ecosystem: Environmental > Aquatic > Freshwater > Lake > Sediment | place: Rwanda: Western Province, Lake Kivu... | reverse complement strand
TAGGGGCCGAAGTGGCGTCCGGTCCCTTGTCGCCGGCGGACGACGAGGATCCTGGGGAACGGCTCGTCCGTGATCCGAAGATAGGGATAGCGCTTGTCGTCGCGCAGGCGGACGTTGAACCGCGGCTGGTGCCGCTTGATCAGCGTGTCCTCGAGGAGAAACGCCTCCGCATCCGTCTTGGTGCGGATGACCTCGAAGTCCGCGATCTCCGCGACCAGGGACTGCGTTCGCGGCGCAAGCCCCTCGGGCGATTGGAAGTAGGAGCGGACGCGATTCCGCAGCGCCGCCGCCTTGCCGACGTAGAGGATCTCCCCCCGAGCGTCCTTCATCACGTAGACGCCAGGTGACGCGGGGAGGTCGGCAAGCTTCTCCTCAAGAGGGTGCTTCATTTCGACTGCATAGTAGCGGCCGACTGGAGGACGCTCAAAGCCGCAGCGACTGAGCAGGAGGCCGCGTGCCTCGCGTGGAAGCTCATCCCGCAGGCGGTATACTAACGTTCCAGACCCCATTTGGGGGCGTAGCTCTAATCGGGAGAGCGTCCGCCTTGCACGCGGAAGGTTGGCGGTTCGAATCCGCTCGCCTCCACCAACGAAGAGGTTTCGCAATCGCTGTAGCGTCTATGCGCTCGGTCCTCGCGCGAGAGCGCACCGCAGCCTTGTCTGCGACGTTTGTCTCTGACCGCGGGCGCAAGTGACCGGGGCGAGCAGCACCTGTCGATCAAGTACACGGACCGGTTGCCGGAAGCGGGATCGTGCTTTTGGGAGGTAGTGTCGGGGATGCGTACGACAATGCCTCGGCGGAGGTGATCGTCGGGTTGTACAAGACGAAGGTGATCGAGCGCTGCGACCGTGGCCGAACGCGATAGCAGTCGAATTGGAGGCCCTCAGCTAGGTCAAGTGGTCTAGCAATCGTCGGCTTCTAGAACCATTCGGCAACATCCTGCCGGGGGAGTCTAGGGCAATGTACGATCAACGGCAGGCAAGTCCGGCCGCGGCGGCCGAACTCAAGTAGTCCACCCTCTGAAGAACCCGGGGCGGCTCATCCTTGGCTGGTCACTGATGTCTCGCCAGCGCCGCTTGTTGGTGGCGACGAAGGCGTCCCCGCCTTGCGCAGGAAATCGAGCCTTGACTGGAGGTCAACATCAGGCCCGACTCTAGCCAAGGCTTCCTCGTATGCGGATACAGCCCTGACCCTGAGGTACTCCACCTCGAGTGCCTTCTGCTCAGATAGTGAGAGATCGGCGGGCGACTTGTCTTCCTTCCGGTCCAGTGACGACTTGGCGGCCTGCTCCGCCCTGAACCTCGCTTCATAGAGCCGTCCGATGTAGTAGGCAACATACGGATCATCGGTGATTCCTTCTCGTTGTAGCCGTTCGAGCTCCGCAAGACCGAGGTCAGGACTCTCTTCCTGAAGCAGGAACGCGCGCACGATCTCGATCCGGACGTCGACGTTCTTCGTCGAGTAGACATGGTCGTACCACGTGCTGACGCGCGTCGCTGTCTCGTCCTTGGCGTAGTCGGCTGCGACCTGGTCACGCACTTCGGCGAGCGTCGGAGTGTGGGCAGCCTTGCGGTCCATGACGCGGATGACGTGGTACCCATACGTGGTCTTCACCGGGCTACTGGTCCGGCCGGGGTGGAGGGAGAATGCAGCCTCCTCGAACCCCCGCACCATCTGCCCTCGCTCGAACCAGCCTAGGTCCCCACCGCAGCCTCGGGTGCCGGCGTCGAGTGAGTACTCCTTGGCCAGCGCCGCGAACTCCCCACCCGCATCCAGCTTCTCCCGCACAATCTGGGCCACTTCGAGAGTGTCCACGAGGATGTGGGACGCCCGGACCTGTTCCGCCTGGTCGTAGCGGGCGATGTTCTTCCCGAAGTAGGCGACGAGTTGTCCCTCAGTGGGCTGGATGGTCCCGGCGATCTGGGCGTCGACGGCGTTGACGATGTACTGAGCCTCGATGCTCGCGCGCATGCGGCTCCTGAGTGCCTGAAGCGTGTCCCCTGTCTGGGTGAGGTACGTGACGAGCTGCTCCTCGGTGAGATTGTACGATGCCAGGAGTTGGGCGTACTGCTCGGCAAGACTCGCGTCCGCGACCTCCCGCAACACGCGGATGTCGCGGGAGTTTGCTTCCTGCACATAGATCGCCTGGCGAATCAGATCGGACATTGCGGCAGCGTAGAGTCGCAGCCGGAGCATCGCCCCAGCGGCCCCGGAGAAGATGCTGCTCGCATCCTGTCCAGCCTGCGCGTGCAGGTTCTGGTACTGGATGACGAGCGTATTTACCCGTTCCTGGTACGACTCCAGGCTGATCTTCTCTTCCCCGGCGCTCGCTGCATACTGCGGGCCCTCGGAGCCTTCTCCCGGGGCAAGCGGTCCCGCAGTCCCCCTCGCGCCGTACTCAGCAAGGCCTCGAAGAATGCCACGCGCGATGCGCTCCTGGTAGGAAGGATCAACGAGTCTTGCCTGCTCGACCGGGGTAGTGATGAACCCCACGTGAACCGCCGCGGCAGGGATCGCAAGACTGCCGAACTGCGACCCCTGTGCGCGGACTCCACGATCCCTTGCTGACGTAGCCTTCACCACTGCCCTTTCCACAGCCAGGGCAAGTGACCAATCAGAATCCCCAGCGGCATGCCCGACGTCGACAATCGTCTCGATCCCCGACCCCGCAGTGCTTGAGTAGGTGTTCACGTGGAGCGCGATGTAGGCTGCGGCACCCTCGCGTTCCGCAGTACCTATCCGCTCCGAGGGTGAGGGGTCTCTGTCTGAGTCCCTCGTTAGCACAATGCCTAGCCCAGGATACTCGCTGGCGAACGCAGCCATCCTAGTGGCGATCGCAAGGGTGATGTCCTTCTCGAGAGCTTCGCCGCTCGCTGCTCCGCTGTCGCTCCCTCCGTGGGCCGGGTCCACGACGACCACTACCTTCGCCTTCTCAGCTTCCGAGGCCGAAGTCGACCGAGAGGCATTCGGCAAGTGGCTGAATGTCCGGCCCGCCGTAGGCGGCTCGCCGCTGTCAACAGGTGCGGCAGCCGTCTTCGTTTCCTGCACGCCGTTCGGTACAGGTAAGGGCAAAGAGGTTGCCCCAGCTGTCGTGAGTAGTTCGTCTGGCGCCGCTGAAACTCGGGGCAGCGTTGGTGCTTCAACATCCGAACTGCTGGCTCCTGCAGACTGTGAAGACGGGATGAGCCCTTCCCCGGGCCTGGGTGGACTTCCTGGCGCGGTTTGCGCGTGCACTTCGGGGCTTCGTGTTGCGGCCTGGCAAGGTGAAGTTGTCGCTGATCTAGGGATTGAAGGGATCCCGTAATCGCCGAACTCCTCAACCCGCCATCCATCGTCATACCGTACCATGGCCGCCATGCCAGACATGGTCTTGCTTCCCTGCGAATCGGGAAGCTCGGTCAGCACCGGTGCGAGCAGGCAACATAGGGGAGTCAGCTCACCGGCTGAGAATGTGTAGTCGACCTTGGCGTACTCGCCCTCTTGGACGATTCCAGTGATCCGAATGTCACGTTTCCGACACAGTGCCATCACGACGTTGTCGAGAGCTATCTTCCCCGTTAGGGCAATCTCGATGTCTTCGTCGCCAGTGTCGAGCCTTCCCATCAAGGAGTCCCGGATGGAATCGACCCCGTTCGTTCCAGTCTTGCAGATCCAGAAGTACGGGCGGAAAACCACAGGCAGCTCGTACCCAATGATGTACTTGCCTTCCGCTAGTTGATCCAGCACCGCTTGCAGCTGCGATCTAGTGACGTGGTCATCGACCTGGACCTTTCCCCAGGCCATCCGTGCTAGCGGGTCGCCCATGAGGACATCCGCTGCCATGTCTCGCGTGAGCGTCCTGGATTGCGCCGTCGCTGCCGGGCGGCTGGCGGGCACAGCACCAGTGGGACTCGCCGCGGTCGTACTCGGGTTCGGAGCGCCTTCTTGGACTCGGGCAGGTGGGCTGGTGCACGAGGCAAGCCACAAGACAAGGGAAAGGATGAGCAGCAGTGACGCGGTCCCCGAAACGGACCTCGCCATCGTCAAGGCCCGGCACATCTTTCCCGTACTACCCAAGATCTTGGACATCGTGACCTCCGGGCTGGTGAGGCGCACATGACAAGTCCTTGGCATGCTGAGCGCCATCCCTCCGAGTGAAGACCAAGCCGTCGCACTCCTAAGGCAGTGCGCGCACCTCGAAGTTGTCGAATCTATGAGAAGGGTCGTCTCTTCCGCCCGCCCCTGTCGCCCCAACGCCTGCTGTGCCCTGTTGAAAGTCAGAGGACTCGAAGTGCGCGCGCAGAGTTCCATTCACATAGCAGTCGAACTGGTTGCCTACAGCGCTGACCGTCACGCGGCATTCTGAGGGGGGGCCCGGACGAACGCGCGTGCTCTCAACGTCGGTCAACCGCCCATCGACGAAGGTCTTGAACATGATGGAGCCGCTGTCAAAGGCCAGGCTGACCTTGTTCAGATCGTCTCTTGCCCTTATGACGAGCTCGACCCAGGAGCCCCAGTAGTTGCCTGGGGGGACGACCACATCAGCTTCCACGGAGTAGTCAATCCAGCCTCTGCCTGCTGCTACGTAGGCGTACCCGTTCCCGCTGTCACGAAGATGTAGGTTGCCGCCCTGGACTTCCCAGTTGCCGGAGGCAAGACTCCAACTCCCCAATCCATTCCCGAAGTCGTCCGAGAACAGAACCTTCCCTTGTTCTGGCGTGGGAACGACTGGGCCGGTCGTGCCTTTGCCGCTGCCTGCGTCCTTCTGCTCGGCGAGAGCACTGTCAAGATCTGCCTGCAACTTCTGCTTCTCGGCTGCGATCTGCGCTAGCTGAAGAGTGACCTGCTCTGAACTAGTGTCGCGTCCCGTTAGTGCCTTCTCTTCGGCGGCGAGATGTGGTATGCTGGGCCATGCCACGACGAGCGACTGTAGTCACGGTGAATGCTGAAGAGCGAAGGGTTCTCGAGGAGTGGGCGGCATCACGTACCGAGCCGTACAGGAAAGTCCAGCGCGCTCGAACGATCCTTCTCGCAGCGGAAGGGAAGGACAGTACCGCGATCGCCCCAGAAGTCGATCTCAGCCGGCGCATGGTGGGTCTGTGGCGCCGGCGCTTTGCCGAAGCGGGTCTCGATGGACTCGCGGATCTGCCACGTTCCGGACGCCCGCGCGTCTACTCGGACTCCGAACGGTTGAGGGTGATCGAGACGGCGTGCACGGCCACTCCACCGGGGGAGACACACTGGAGCGTACGCCGTCTCGCCACAGCCACCGGCATCGGAAAGAACACCGTGCACCGTATCCTGCAGGAGAACCGGCTGAAGCCACATCGTGTCGGGACCTTCAGTCAGTCGCCGGATCCCAACTTCGTGGCCAAGGTCATCGATGTCGTGGGGCTGTACACGAACCCACCCGAGAACGCTGTCGTGTTGTGCGTCGACGAGAAGACACAGGTCCAGGCGCTGGATCGCACCCAGCCAATGCTGCCGATGCGACCAGATCAGATCGAGCGGCAGACGCACGACTACAAGCGACATGGGACCGTGCAGCTGTACGCAGCACTCGAGATCCACGCCGGCCGGGTCACACCGCGCATCGAAGAGCGGCATCGCTCGCGTGAGTTCATCGCGTTCATGAAACAGGTTGCTCGCGCCTACCCGAAGGGCAAGATCCACGTCATCCTCGACAATGTCAGCACGCACCGCTCGGACGAAGTCCAGACGTGGCATGCGCAGAGACGGAATCGCCGGATCGTGTTCCACTTCATCCCGACGTACTCGTCGTGGCTGAATCTCGTGGAGGTGCTGTTCAGTCTCGTCCAGACAAAGGTGATCCGTCGTGGCACATTCCCGTCCAAGGAAGACCTGACAACGAAGCTCCTTGCCTACATCAAGCGGTTCAACGACGAGAAGCGACCCTTCTACTGGACGAAGGCCGCGGCGGACATCGTACGATCATACAATTCGAGGACGCGACACTAGCACTGGCCTTTCGGAGATCTGCTTGGCACTTCGAAAGGTCGTCCTGAGTCGTCTGCAGCTGGTCCTCCAGGCTCTTCTTCCCCGCGGACGTCACAGCAACCTGGCTTATTGCATCAGCAAGCTCCGTCTGCAGCTTGGCCAACGTGGCCTGGTCTCCTCTGCACCCAGACAAGAGACTCAAGCCAACGGCAACAAGAAGCAGAGCTACGGACGCAACCGCTCCTGCTAGTGGCTGTTTCTCCCGGGCCTTCCTTCCCTGCAGGGGCATGCCTCTTCCAAACATCGTCCCTCCTTGTGCCTGCGACTTGCCAGCAACTCCTTCGCTCATCGCCGGAGTCTAGTGAGTCGCATTCCGTAGTGCTATTCGCCGGGGGAGAATAGGGGCGGATTGCCTTCTGCTACAGGTACTTCTATGAGCGATTCCAACTGCAGGCGTCACTGGACGGGCTCCTTTGGTTCTACAGCTTCGAGCAGCCGAACCAGGGCTACCGTGCGGAAGGGCGCTCCTTCCGAGATCTACTGGGTGCTGTCCGAGCCCAACGTCACGATGAGGCCTAAAGTGTCAACACCATTGCGGGACTGGACAGACTACGAGAAGTCGTAAGTAGACCTTCCCTCCGACGATACTAGCTCCTTGGCCATGCCTCTTGCGACGAGCCTCTTCAGCGCAGCCTCTGCCTCCTCGATGTCGAGTGTCGTCTTTGCCATGACATCCTTGACAGTCAGGGTCGGCTTCGAAGCGGCCAGCGTGAGTATCTGTTTCTCGGCGCTGGGTTTCGACCCGCCGGTGGCGACAGGGGCAGGAACATTCACTACGATATTCTGCTGTTGCTGGTTGACGTTCCCCGCTGCGGCCTGTCGATGCATCGCGTTGTAGACTTCGACCTGGTGACTTAGCGTGAAGAGGTCAATGAACCAACCTATTCCAAAGATGCCAAGCGTGAAGATGTAGAGGATTCCCATCCCGATCCTCTCAAGGTAGAACTTGTGGGCCCCGATGAGGCCAAAGAAGAACCACAGCAGATAAGCCGTACCCTTGGACTTCTCGTTCATGAGCTAGCTCCTTGCAGACGTAGAAGTACAACCAGTATGTGATAGGACCGTTGCAGAGACAAGAGCCAGAATTGTCTCGCGCAAGATGAGCATAAAGGAGCCCGAGGTTCTCACTCAAGGTGAGCACCGGCATCAATTGACAGTGGACGTGAGTCGCAGTCTGGGAGGCGATGACGGTCACAAGGAGCGGCTCCAAGACTTCGGCTGTCAGCCACTTGGCAGTTCGAAAGTCGTTTGCTAGACTCCACCAGCTGGGTGATCTCGTGGTCGGGGTCGTAGCTTGCCTGCGACGTTTTCCTTTGGCTGGGGAAGCGGTGTGGTAGCCGCGAACCTCAGTGACGCTGCCGCAGCCGGATCGCCGCTGCGACAACTACCCCGTGGTGGACCACTTCCGAACTAGGTGTGAGGAGCAGCGCCCTGGCTGGCCACGTACAGCACATGAATGGGGCGACTTCGGCGCCACTACAGCCGCCAGCGCTTGAGACGCCGACGTTTGCGCTGCGCAGCGGCTCCCCTTCACCTGCGATCCGGCTTGGTCTCATCAGGAAGAGTGAGCCTCCTTGAACGGGAACCTCGCTCCAGGAGCTTTTCTCAAACGCAGTTGCGTAGCGAGGAGTCTCGCTCATTCGGGAACCGAACCCAACGATGTGCTATCATCACTAAGTAACCCGGTACACACGAGGCCCTGCCCATGTGCATCTGGTCGGTGTGTGGCGAGCGAGATCGGTCCTGAGAGGTCAAGGGAGGTTGTCTTGGCTCCGAGACTGCTGATCGTGGTTGGGCTTCTCCTGTCTGCTGCGCTGTCTGCATCCGGCGCGACGTGTCCCACGGTGTGCGTGATTATCCCGGAGACGGTGATCATAAACGTCATCCCGAGACCGGTCCCGGATCCGGCGGCGGAGACGGCGATCATCCACGAGTTCCTCAGCTACGGCTTTCACGTCGTCGATCAATTGCAGGTCAAGGCAATCCGTCTGGCAGACCCAGACCTCGTCAAGAGAGCTTACGCGGGGGATCTGACAGCAATCAGAAGCCTCTCCGACAGGTTTGTAGCTGACGTGCTGGTCATCGGTGAAGCCGTATCTACGGTCACTGTGTTCCAAGCATTGCGGGTCCCGGGTCAGCCGCAGCTCCAGGACGGCCGCGCCCGTGCGGAAGTGCGGGCCATCGAGACCCGAACAGGCCGCATCCTCGCCGCCGAAGCTAGGCACACAGGCGGAGTGGATTTCACTGCCGAACTCGCAGGGAAGAAGTCGCTCGAGCGAGCAGGGGTGAAGGTAGCCTGCCCGCTGGCCACAGCGATAGCGCGGGCGTACCCTTTCCCGGCGCGCTGCTTTGATGGCTGCAAGGTCTCTCCTCTCACCCTGGGAGTGCTTCCATTTGAGAACGCCTCGGGCTTCAGATTCCGCGCGGGCGACATCGGAGAGCTTCTGGCAACCGCGACCGCCACTGCCATGTCGGAGAGCGGCTGCCGAACCGCCCAGGTCCTGGCGGCGGACTTCGTGGTCACTGGGACAATCACCGATGCAAAGGAACTCACGACTCGCACGCTGAAGATTCCTGGCCTCGACTGGCTGTGGCGCGGCGTGACCTGCTGGATCACGGTGGACGTCCAGGTCCTCGACCTCAACACAGGGGAGTTCACCGCGTACGAGGTGACCGCGAATGCCACAGGGGTCGAGGTTCTCGGCATGCGTTTCGGATGCAGTCCGCGGGACATCGCGCGGGCTGTGGGCAGGAAGGTGGCCCAGCAGTTGGGAGGACTATGCCGAGGAGGGTAGTGCGCGCAATCCGATCGTTGCGCAGTGCTGCAATCCCGACGCCGCACTTGGAGGCGACACCAGTAGCTACTAAGCATGCCAACGGACCGAGAGCGGTGCCGAGGCAGTTCCGTCTGGTGTGGTTGGCGGTAGTCATAGTCCTTCTCAGCGGGTGCTCGTGGTTCCAGCGGAATGAGCCCCCCGTGATCGTCATCCACGCAGACAAGCTGTCAGGGCCCGCGCCCTTGCACGTCGGGTTTGATGCCTCCGGTTCCTATGATCCTGATGGTGACGCCATTGCCTTGTGGGACTGGCGGTTTGGAGACGGTCAATCTGATCAGGGCATGGAAGTAACCCACACGTATGAGCTGCCTGGCGCGTACACAGCGCGGGTCACCGTTGTTGACGCTGCTGGGTCTAGCTCAGAGGCAATGCTGCAGGTGAACGTCTTCTACTACAGCACAACAGGGCAGACAGAGAAGGACACAACAACCGTCGCGACGGAGAGCGGTGCGTCGGTGACGATCCGTCACGGCATCCTGCCCCCAGGCGTCCCTGTCGCTGTCGGGGACGCTGATCTTGCCGAGAATGAACGCCTGCTTGAGGCTCTTCCTGTTTGCCGTGCAGTTGTGGTTGAAATTCCGGCGGCGTCCATCCTAAGTTGGCCCTCAACCGCAAGCGGCAAACAGGTCCAACCCCATGAGATTCGCCAAGACGGAAGCATGATCATTGAAATCCCTTTGGGGGCGGAAGGGGTACCACCGTATACAGTCTTGCAGGTGACAGTATCCCTGTCAGGCGGGGAGTCTTCTGTCCGGTGGGTCCGTCCTCTGGGTCTCGCTGATCGTGGCCGGGTTCTGTTCAGGGGAATCAGTACTTACGTACGCACTACAACAACGAAGGTTGTCGTGAACGTCTCGGGAGCCCTCTCAAAGGCCAGACAAGCTGCGGAGGTCCTTGGAGAAGAGGTCGTAGGAGCCGTTCTTTCTGTGAAGGCCGGCTTGCTCAGCTTGGCTGACGAATTCGGGAAGATCGATGCATGGCTTCAGGACAACATAGGCAACAAACTCGCACAGCAATTCCGGCGCTTTGAGGGGCAGACGCTAATTCCGTCAGTCAGCGTGCTCCTGGATGTTGTCCCACATACTGACCCGGCGAGTGTACGCGTGGGAGTGAACCCTGATGGTTCTCTACCGAAACCGTTGCCTGAGGCCGGCCAGCTGGCAGTCATCCTGGTGCATGGATTCCAGTTCCTTGGTGAGGGTATCACCTTTGAGGATTTCGAGGAGCTAGTCGAAGACCGATGGGGTGCTCTGGCGGCGTGGGTTGCCCGTGACATTGAGCGTGATCCCTGGCCCGCCAAGCCCCCACGCCTCTATGGCTTCGTCTACGATCCGTTCCGGCGTGTGTCCGAGAATGGCAAGGATCTGGCGACATGGCTTAGCTACTTCTCTGGTCGGCAGGTCGTGATTATTGCCCATTCAATGGGTGGCCTCGTCGCGCGGTCAGCCATCGAAGAACACGGCGCCAGTGTGCTGCGCCTGATCACACTCGGGACACCGCACCAAGGTACGCCCCTTGCCGCAGAGGGCTTCATAAACTACGTCATCGATACCGAAGAGAGTATCCTGGAACTCCCGAGATCGCTTGACCCCCTTCCGGATGAATATGTGGCAGTCGTGAAAGGCCTTCTCGCCTTGGCAGAGACCGCGGGGGGAAGAGACTGCGAGTGGGTGCCCGAGGGCCTCGCAGCTTTTCAGGGCAACCAGTGGCTTCGGAATCTGAATGCGAGAATCCGTGATACGAAGCCGGATGAGACAACGTACAGCCTCTATGCTAGCGACAGCATAAGCGCAGCAGATACAGGAGGTCTCATTGGACAAGTGGGGTCCTGGCTGCAGAACCAACTGCTGGGCGAGACGGTGGGGAACGATGGCGTCGTGCCGTACCCGAGCGCTATATGGCCCAGCACTCTAGGGCTTCCGGTAGCGGCGACTAGGATCGAGCGCTTCTCTGGCTTGAGTCACGGGAGTCTCCGAACTGCCGAAGCTCCTCTGGACGCAATCCTTGAGGAGCTAAGGACCAGCGCTACAGTGGTCGTAACGCTGACGCTGTACGTGCATGATGGCAGCACGGGTGGTCCGGTGCTGTCCGGTGCGTTGGTGGCCGGGTATGACGGCGTCGGCACCTCGTTCAGCCAGACGACGAACACGAGCGGCTACGTGACGATTACCGGACAGCCGGGGATGTGGCACTTCAGCGTATCGAAGTCGGGCTACGAGACGAACTCGTGGGACGAGGACACATCGTCAGAAGTGACTCGACACACGTACCTGACAGTCACCCCGACACCGACAGTGACTACACCCACGGTAGAGACACGCGCTGCGACAAGCGTAGGCCCGACGTCAGCCACAGTGTCGGGAGCAGTCACAAGCACTGGGGGAGCGAGCATCACGGAACGTAGATTCGATTGGGGAACGACATCCTCG
>Ga0172365_10003762_pt1 | contig 11264 bp, 7 predicted proteins | sample LakKivSesite48cm_FD_114535 | JGI IMG/M metagenome (GOLD analysis project Ga0172365, IMG submission 114535) | Sediment microbial communities from Lake Kivu, Rwanda - Sediment site 48cm | ecosystem: Environmental > Aquatic > Freshwater > Lake > Sediment | place: Rwanda: Western Province, Lake Kivu... | reverse complement strand
TTGTCTGGGATATATCACGCTGGCTTATGTTCTAAAAAAAATCAGCGGCCAGGACATCGCGACGTTTTCCGAGGAGCATATTTTCAAGCCACTCGAGATGAAGCACACGTTCTTCGTTCCGCCCGAGAAATACCGCGCTTCCTGCGTAGCGACTGAAGTCGTCGAAGGGAAACCGCTTTTGGGGGTTGTTCACGATCCCTTAGCCAGGCTTCAGGGAGGAGTGTCCGGCAACGCAGGGCTTTTCTCCACGGCAGACGACCTGGCCACATTCGCCATGATGATGCTTAGTAAGGGGCAATATAAAGGCCGGCGAATCCTGAGCCCGCTCACTGTCGAGAGGATGACGTCCATCTGGCCAAAGGCCAGTTTTGCCGGACGCGGCCTGGGCTGGGATATCGATTCTTCCTACAGCACCACCGGCGGAGATCTTTTTGGGCCACGTTCCTACGGCCACACCGGCTTCACAGGGACATCCATCTGGATCGACCCGGATACAGAAACCTTTGTCATCTTTCTGACCAACCGAGTCCATCCTGATGTTAAGGCCTCGATTGTGGCCATGCGCAGCCGCGTCGCCAATGTTGTCGCTGCCTCAATCGAAGTAGCTGGAGCCTCCAGCGTGCGGAGATGAATTCGACTCAAGCAGAAAAGCGTGTCTACGAAGTCCTTGAATCACTGGATATCTCTTTTCTCAGGCACGAACATCCGCCGGTATACACTGTCGAGGAAGCTAAGCATCACTGGAAGGACTTAAAAGGAGCTCGCTGCAAGAACCTCTTCCTGCGCAACAAAAAAGGAAATCGTCACTACCTTGTTATCATTGAGCATTCTAAAAATGCCGACCTGCGCAAGCTCAACGAAAAACTGGGAGAGGACAGGCTGAGCTTCGGCTCGGCTGAGCGCCTGCAGCGTTTCCTCGGGCTTGAGCCCGGCGCCGTGTCACCATTCGGCCTGATATTCGACGCCCGGAAGGAAATCACCGTCATCATAGACCAAGAACTCCGCCAGGCGGAGCGCATCCATTTTCATCCGAACGTTAACACTGTAACACTCGGGATAAGCTTTTCGGATTTCGAAAAATTCCTGGCCTGGGCTGGTAATCCCGTCCGTTATATGACCATCTAGCCCGGACAATTCATGAAAAGGAGATGAATAATTGGGGACAGTTTACATATTCACCGTATTTTTGCTCATAATAGCTTTTTTAAGTATGGTGAACTCAGAGCACACCACTACAGATTTGGAAAAAATAAGGCCATCACCAAGGCTTCTCTTCCAAAACGACTGGAATCTAAATCAGAACAATTTACTCAAGCCGCTTCCGAGCTCTACGAATCAGCCAAGGCGTTGGCCGAAATTACCAAATCCGAGGAAGAAACCACTATTAAGACGGCGGTCGAAAAAGTCCACACTTCTTATCAGTCTCTGGAAAAGATATTCGACTGAAGACTACCCACACTCTCTTTACGATCAAAGTTAGGAAGTTTTATATTTTTTCTAACCTTTCAATTTCTTTCCTAATTTCTTCAATAACTTCAGGATTATATATAGTTTTCTTTCCCATTTCTTTTACTGAAATAACATAGAAGACTTTTCCTCCAAATTTATCTGTAAATTTTTCATGCGTCTTTTTCTGAAACTCTAATTCATTGATGATTTGTGTGATGTAAGCATGCGCTGCAGGTTTTATCTGCAAGCCGATGTATTTATTTTTCACCTTGATAAAGAAATCTACATTGTACCCCCTATCCCATTCATCTGGCGCTGGCTCAATTTTTGCTCTAAGCGTATTTTGCAATTGCCCATAGATGGTTTGTATTTCAGAGCTGTAACCGTCAAAAGTCCTGTTAATCACAAGGTTGATGACAAAATCTATGCAATCTTGTTCTGTTATATTCTCGATTTCAGCCTGACATACCTCGCTAATTTTTATGTATAGCTTCCGGCCTAATTGCTCTAAATGTTCCTTCGGAAAGACTTTTTGATAATAGTAGTCCTCCCAATCGTGCATCGATTTTGGCGCACATTTTCTTATCTCTTCAGCTACCTTTCCTACATTTCTGGGTCTGTTAAACTGCCATCGCATATTGGCTTGATTTAAAATCCATTCTTTCGGCATCCTATTGCCATCCTTTGCGCAAAAATTTTAATTTGTACTTATAATCGAGTGAAGTGTCGACATCAGCTAAACCGTTTTTAATCAAGTGAGCATTTAAAAACGTTTTATTCCATAGATAGAGATAACAAAGCAAGTTATTGTTCTCGTCATACTTAGGATGATCAAACTTTATAAATACTTTCTGCCCGCGCGTTCTTTCTCTCAAAAAGTTAACTGCTTTTTCGCTCGTTTCCGGCTTTTCTTTGATGCCTAATAGCCTAATTTTTAATCCATTATTTAAAATCAACAACTCTGAAGAAATGATCTCCTTCACTATGTAGTAAGTTTCTCTTTGGTAAAGGGAACTGTCTATTTTTGAACCAAATCTCAGTTTTTTTAGGTCGATTTTTTTGTCAAATCTTATCGGATCTATAAAAATGTAAGGCAATTTTTTTATTTCTTCTTTGAAGTCTAATATTGGCGATTCTTGTTTGGTTATTTCAAAAGTCGCATATTGAAAAATCGAGCTTTGTTTCAATCCAAGTTTTTCCTTTATGACAGGCAAAAAATCTTCGTTTATTTCATATCCAATAGAATTTCTATCCAGATTTTTTGCTACCAAGCAAGTAGTTCCACTTCCCAAAAACGGGTCGAGCACGGTATCGCCGACAAAACTGAACATTTTAATAAGCCGTCTCGGTAGCTCTTCGGGGAACATCGCTAGATGTTTGTCTTGTTTTTCGCCAGGGAAATTCCAATGCCCTATGAAGTATTGATTCCATTCTTCGTCTGTCAATTTTGATTCTTTTTTTATATCATTATTAGCTTTAGGAGCACTACCATATTTTTTAAAATTTAAAATGAACTCATAATCCAGTTTGATAATTCCATTTCGTGGATACGGGTAAGAACCCATTACTGTAGCGCCACCTGTTGTATGACATGTGGTCACCTTCTGCCAAATAATAGCACCCATGTAATCAAACCCTACGGTTTCACAAAATTTTATTATCTCGGTTCTTATCGGAATGACTTTATATCTGCCATAATAGACTGAGCGAGCAAACTGGTCGCCGATATTAACACACAAACGACAGCCTTTATGCAAAACTCTCTGACATTCGTTCCAGACTAAATTAAGATTATTTATATATTCTTCATAAGTATCATTGAATCCGATTTGCTTCCCATCTCCATAATCTTTCAATTGCCAGTAGGGCGGAGAGGTGATAACCAGATGGATTGATTCATTTGGGAGCTCTTTCATCCACCTGGAATCACCAATGATAATCCTATGATGCGTCTTCATTTCAATTCGCCATACACGTTTCAATATTGGTGTTGCATTAACTAAGACTTTCTAAGAGTGGAAGTCTTCTCATTGGGATAGTCTGCGCATGCCTTTCTTGATTTATCAAATTTAATTTTACTACTTCTCTGGGCCATAATCCAGCACAGCTGATTAAGATTGAATTTTCTTTTCAATTAGGACTTGGAGGATTTCCAGCTCGTCGGCATCAAACCAGATCTGGCCGCAGGCCAGGCACTTATCCACCGGGATAAAATACTGGTAGTTGTAAGGCCGTGGCAGCATCCGGTACCCGCAGTTAGGGCAGGCGAACCGCCGGGCCTCTTTTTCTTTTTCCCTCTGTTTTTTTACGGGATTAAGCAGGAATTCCTCCCTGAAGGCTCTGCCTTTTTCTATCAGAGCTTGAGAAAAGTCGAACTCCCGGCGCAGCAGAATCCGCTCCATCTTGGCTGAATCCACTAACTTTCCGCCGCAGCGAGGGCAGGTTTTGATTTCAACGCCTTCATAAAAATTATCGCTGAGTGGAACCCGGCAGCGGGGACAGCGGTCTTTTTTTGACGGGTCGACAGGCTTCTTTTTCCTCAGCCTCTCCAGGGCCAGCCTGATTTGAGGGAATTCCCGGGCCTGAGCGGTCAAGTTTTCGGGTATGCTCTTAATTATCCTGAGGGGTGTAAAATAAGGAAGAAAGAGAATTTCCTCCAACGCAAACGGTCCCTGCCATTTTCCCTTGGAGTCCTGAATGAGCCAGGTTCTCTTTTCCTCGGACGGGATTTCGATCTCCGCCTCACTGGCTCCGCTGGCTTCAGTCCCGTATTCAGCGACAGATCGAAGCCTTGTTCTGGCTTCCTCCCTGAGCTTCTGGCCTTCCCAAACCTGTTGGATGACGTGGGCCGGTTCCAGCCCGGCCTGCTGCGCCAGCAGCTTGATTCTTTTCATCAGGGGAGGATGGGAGTTAAAAAGCCGGCTAAAAAAGCCGTCTGACTCTCCCGTCAACTGGGGAGCAACGATGAACAGGGGGCTATAGGTGAGGCCGAAATCGCCGATGAGTGAACTCTTGAGATGAGCTTTATAAAGCAATCGCGCCAGGGCCACGGGATGTCGGCTCATTTCCACAGCCGCTGCATCGGCCAGGGTTTCCCGTTCCCTGGAGAGAAGGGCGCTCAGCAGGCGCATAATGATGGAAGTGGAGACGACCGTCAGGTAGATAAGGACGGGCGGTGCCCCACCTCTGCCGCTCTCCGCCCTCTCTTGCGGGGGCGCATCTTCTGGCTCTAAGGCTTCTCTCAATTTCTCGAGGAAGTTGCCAAGCGAGCAGACGAGAGTGACGTAAAAGGCGTCGCCTCGGGAAATATGAGCGAGCTCATGAGCTGCCACGGCCTGGAGCTCGTCCCTCGTGCAGTCGGCCAGCAGTCCTTCAGTGACTATGACGCAGGGAGTCCCATCCGGCTTGACCAGGGCCATGGAATTGACCGCAAACTGGGGGATGATGTAAGCCTTGACCCGGGGAAGCCCGCAGGCAATCCTCATTTCCTCGACTGTGTTGGCGAACTGTTGATGGTAACGGTCAGAGGGATCCGGAGGCCTGGCATCGAGCCGCTTTAGAATGTAAGGAACTCCTGTGCGGCGCGCCTCATAAAAATGAAAAAACGCGACGATCGAAGCGACAATTAAGACAGCCACCAGCCATTTCCAGAGGAAGGGACCGGACCAGACCAGAAGGTTAGTGACGAAAAGGCCGGCGCTGGCCAGCGCAGCGAGCGTGATAAGGCCAGTGGCGACAAAATAAAAAAGCACCAAGATGGTCAGGATAAGGATGCTTTTTTTCCACTGCGTGCTCTGGATTTCGTAGAAATCGCGAGAAAGCTTTTTGGCCATCGCTCCGGCTCATGCTACAAAAAAACCGGCTCAGCGTCAAACTTAGATAAATTTGCCTTCCGCAAAATCGTGTGTTATATAGCACCCTTAAAGTTAGCATCATTCGGAGGTTCTCCCATGCAACCTAAAAAATTGAGCAAAGCCTTCGTTCTTACTCTGGCCTTTCTCATTATTATCTCCGGACTGAACAGTCCGGCTGCTCAGGAGAAAAAAGGCCTCACTTTCCAGGATATCATGAAATTCAGGGCCATTGCCGACCCTGTGATCTCGGAAAACGGCCTCTGGATGGCCTTCACAGCTCAACCCGATAGGGGCGACGGTGAGGTCCAGGTTGAAAGCACCCGGGAAGATCAAACGTTCACGATAGAGCGGGGCAGCAAGCCCCGGTTCTCTCCCGACTCCCGCTGGGTTGCGGCTGCGGTCAAAGCAAAGGCAGTGGATTTGGAGAAGGCAGGAAAAGACAAACCCAAGCCCGGCTTGGCCCTCCTTGAGCTGGCCACTGGAAAAGTGGAGGCGTTTGAAAAGGTGGAGAAGTTCTCATTCTCCGGAGACTCCACCTGGCTGGCTTATCAGTTTTTCAAAGAAGAGGAAAAGAAAGAAGAAAAGAAAAGCGAAAGCGAGGCTAAAAAAGAAGAGCCGAAGCCTAAGCTAAAAGAGGTCGGAACGACGCTTCTTCTCATGCATCTTTCTTCAGGACAGGAGACACGGGTTTCAAATGTCCTCTCGTTTTCCTTTGATGAATCCGGCAAATATTTAGCCTATGCCGTGGTCGAACCGGAGGGGAAAGGAAACGGGCTTTTCTGCCTTGATTTGAGCAAAGAAGGGGCGCCCGTTCTGACCATCGCTACGGCTGAACGGGGGATCTACAGCCAGCTTGCCTGGCAAAAGGAAGGAAGCGCGCTGGCCTACCTCGAAGCCCTGGCTGACGAGAAAGGGAATGCGGGGCCGGCTTCTCTTTGGCTCTGGAACGCCAGAACGGGAAAATCCTTTCTGGCCGTGGCAACAGAGAAAATGTTAGCAGATTGGGTCATTCCATCAAAAAATAGGCTTGTCTGGTCAAAGGACGGGAGGCGAGTCTTTTTCGGGATGGAACCAAAAGAGATGTTCGACCTCAAGCGCGAGGCTGAGACAGAAGCAAAGGAAGCCCTGGAGGTTGATCTTTTAAACATAGACCGAATTCTGGAAAGAAGGGAGGTCGATGTCTGGCACTGGAACGACCCGCGGATTATTCCTCACCAGAAGAAATACTGGCCTCAGCTCAAAGAAAAGACTTATTTAGCGGTCTATCATACGGATTCAGGAAAAATGGTCCACCTGGCCGATAGGGAGGTCCCTGAGGTCGAGATTCCCGAGAACCCCCGCTTTACCCTCGGCTTCTCTAATGTTCCGTATCTCAAGGAAATGACCTGGGACGGCAACTATGACGACATCTGGTTGATTGACATGGCCAGCGGGCAGAAAAAAAAGATTATCACCCGCCAGAGGTCGAGAGCCTCCCTTTCGCCTCAAGGCCGGTATGTCCTCTATTTCGATGAGCGAAACTGGCATCTTTATGACTCGGCCTCAGGAACGAGCCGCAATCTAACAGCCGCGCTTTCGGTCGCTTTCTTCGATGAAGAGAACGACGTCCCGGAAGAACCACGTCCTTACGGCCTGGCAGGATGGCTTGAAGACGAAAGCGCCGTGCTTCTCTATGACCGGTATGACGTCTGGAAAATTTCCACGCAGAGAGAAGAAGCTACAAACTTGACGGGTCAAGCTGGCCGCAGAGCCGAGCTCACTTTCCGTGTCCTCCGGATCGACCCTGAGGAAAAATTCTTCAAGAAAAACCAGGATCTTCTGCTTTCAGCTTACCACAGCCGTCTCAAGTATACGGGTTTCTATGCAGCCAATGTCGCCACGACGGGAGCAAAGCGCCTCATCGAGGAGAAAAAGCAGCACACTTTTCTGGTCAAGGCAAAGAAAGCCGACGTCCTCATTTTTACCCGCGAAAGCTACGAGGAATTCCCCGATATCTGGGCGAGCGGGCTTGACCTCGCGACGCCCCGCCGGCTCACCGACATAAACCCACAGATCAATGAGTTTGCCTGGGGAACCGCTGAGCTGGTCGAATGGCTAAGCCTTGATGGGATCCCGCTCCAGGGCGTTTTGATCAAGCCAGGAAACTATGATCCTGGCAAGCGCTATCCGGTGCTTGTCTATTTCTATGAGAAATTCTCCCAGCGGCTCTACGAGTTTAACCAGGTCGTCATTAACCACCGGCCCTGTTTTCCGTTTTATGCGAGCAACGGCTATGCCATTTTCCTTCCCGACATTGTCTACGAAACCGGCCGGCCAGGACTCTCGGCCACTAAGTGCTTGGTGCCGGGCGTCCAGAAGCTCATCGACCTGGGCATAGCTGACCCGAAGGCCATTGCCCTGCACGGCCATTCCTGGAGCGGCTACGAAACAGCTTTTATCATCACCCAGACGAACATCTTCCGCGCCGCTATCGCCGGGGCGGCCGTGGCCAACATGACGAGCGCCTACAGTGGCATCCGCTGGGAATCCGGGCTGGCCAGGCAGTGGCAGTACGAGCAGGCGCAAAGCCGGATCGGCGGCAGCCTCTGGGACGTGCCGGAGCGCTATATCGAGAACTCGCCCGTCTTCTTCGCCGACCGTATCCAGACACCGCTCCTTCTCATGTTCGGGGATGAAGACGGCGCCGTCCCCTGGCAGCAGGGGATTGAGCTTTACCTGGCTATGCGTCGGCTCGGCAAGGACTGCGTTTTCCTTCAATACCGGGGCGAGCCACACCATCCCCAGAAATATGCCAACAAGCTGGACTATGCGATCAGGATGAAAGAGTACCTGGACCATTATCTCAAGGGCCTTCCCGCTCCGGACTGGATCACCAAGGGTATTCCTTATCAGGGGAAATAGCCGGCGCGTATTCGCCATCGGGAATTAAGGAGAGATAAAATGGCTAAAAGAACACGCTTTCCGGATGTTTTCTGGGTCGCCAACTCCATCGAGGTTTTGGAACGCTTCGCCTATTACGGCATCTACATGGGCTTTGGCATTTACATGGAGTATCTCGGCTACACCAAAGCCCAACTCGGCATCGTCCAGAGCCTTTTTCTGCTAATCTCTTATGTCATCCCGCTCATCTCAGGGACTTTTGCCGACAGGTTCGGGTTCAAGAAGGTCCTGATCGTCTCCTATATTGCTTATCTTCCCTCGATCCTGCTCCTCATTCTGACCAGATCATTCTCCGGGATCGCCCTGACCATGCTCAGCATCGGCCTGGCCGCCGGGATTTTCAAGCCGCTCATCTCCGGCACCGTCCGCGCCGTCACGGATAAGACCAACAAAACCCTCGGATTCGGCACTTTCTATGCCATGGTCAATATCGGCGCCTCCTTCGGCCCGCTTATCGCCGGAAGGTTGCGTGCGATTTCCTGGAACTACGCCTTCACGGCAGCGGCCATTGCTATTGCTCTGATGCTTCTCATTACAATTTTCTTCTATAAAGAGCCGAAGCGGGAAATCGAGGGCGTGACCCTGAAGCAGAAGTTTAGAGATCTGGCCATTGCCCTCTCTGATGTCAAATTTGCCGTTTTCCTCGTCCTCTTAGGGTTGTTCTTCTGGCTCCCGTTTTGGGCCTTCTTTAACCTGCTCGCCCTCTATGTCGACAGGACGCTCGACACGGCCAGGCTTTACCTCAATATTAAGAGCGCGTTGGGAGGCGCTGTGGCCAACTTCCTCTCCAGCCCCGACGAAGAGGGGACAAGGCGGATTCTGGGCGAGACCATTTCTCATACAGGCTATCTGGTCATGATCCTCCAGGTTTTCGTCTCCCGGATTTTTGAGCGGTTCAAAGCTGTTCCTTCTTTCCTCTTCGGCCTCTCTGTCGGCGCGGCCGGCTATTTTTTCCTCGGGTTGGCCAAAATCGCATCACCTGCCTGGGTCTTCCTCGGGATCTTGCTCTTTGCCCTGGGCGAAATGATCTCCTCGCCCCGCATCCAGGAGTACATCACCTGGATCGCGCCGAAAGAAAAGGCCGGGCTTTACATGGGCTCAAATTTCCTGGCCCTCGGGATCGGCGGCGCTCTGAGCGGTGTCGTCTACACCTCCGTCTACGGCGCTTTCCAAAAGATGAACCATCCCGAATACATCTGGTTCACCGTCGCCGGCCACTTCATCCTGGGCATGATCGTCATCACGCTCTTCACTAGGATCTGGGGAGAATTCAAGGAAATGACGGAATAAAAAATTCAGGAGAAATGTTGAAGATTGTTGCTGAAGCCTACGCCAGAGCAGGGTTGCTAGGGAATCCTTCCGACGGTTACTACGGCAAAACAATCGCCGTCGTCATCAAGAACTTCAACGCCCGGGTATGGATGAGCGAATCCCGTGATCTTAGAATCTGCGCGTCAGACGAGGACCTGGAAATCTACCCAAACGGGAAAGAGCTTGTCGAGAAAACTAATCTCTACGGATACCATGGAGGCAGACCTCTAATCAAGGCAGCTATCAAGGTTTTTTTTGACTACTGCCGGAGCCAGAATATTCCGGTCGAGGACAAAAACTTTGTCATCTGGTATGAATCCACGATCCCGCGACAAGTCGGGCTAGGCGGCTCGAGCGCGATCATCGTCGCCGCCCTGCGCGCGTTGATGAAGTTTTACCGAGTGGCGATCCCGATCGAGCTCCAGCCCACGCTGGCCCTTCAGGCTGAGGTGGACGAGCTAGGCATAAACGCCGGGTTTATGGACAGGGTCGCCCAGGTTTATGAGGGTTGCGTCTACATGGACCTCGACCGACGCCTGATCGAGGGAAGAGGCTATGGCCTCTACGAGCGCCTCGACCCGAAGGTTCTCCCGCCGCTTTACCTTGCTTACAGGCAGGACCTGAGCAAAGTGTCAGGACATGCCCTGAACGATATCCGGCTGGCCTACGAAAAAAAAGACCCGGCCACCTTGGCTGTACTCAACCGGCTTGCGAAGATCGCCGCCGAGGGAAGGGAAGCGTACCTCCGGCGGGACTTTGCGAAGTGGCCGGCGCTCGTGAACGAAAACTTCGACCTGCGCGCGCGGATCATGAGAATCAGCGAGGGCGACCTGGACATGATCAAGACGGCTCGCGGCTGCGGAGCCTCGGCCAAGTTCGCCGGCTCGGGCGGCTCGATCATCGGCATCTACGACGGCGAGGACATGTACGAGCAGCTCGCCGGCGAATTGAGCCGCTTGGGGGCAATCACACTCAAGCCCGTTATCTGCTAGAAAATTGGGGACAGTTTACCTATTCACCTATTTTCTCTCGGGCATTATATGCGCCTGAGGAGGGATCAAAAGGGGAAAAAAGAGATGTTCACTGATACGAAAAACCACTGACAATATGGGCCTGAGTTGGTCAATATGGGCAAAGAGCATAATTCTTGAGTTTAAAGTGATCTCATCAAAAAATATTAGGGTAAACAGATAAACTGTCCCCATTTTTGCCAAGAATTAGGAAAAAAAGGCGGCGCGGTCTATAATATAGTTTTCATAGAGGAATAAGAGGAATAATAGGAAATAGGAAGATGAGCCAGGACATCATGCGGTTGCGCAACATCGGCATCAGCGCCCACATCGACTCCGGCAAGACGACTCTGACAGAGCGGATTCTTTTTTACTGCAAAAAAATCCACCGCATGCACGAAGTCAAGGGCAAGGACGGCGTCGGCGCAACCATGGACTCGATGGAGCTGGAGAAAGAACGGGGGATCACCATCTCCTCCGCCGCCACGAACGTCTCCTGGCTTGACCACACGATCAACATCATCGACACACCCGGCCACGTCGATTTCACCATCGAGGTCGAGCGCGCGCTCCGCGTCTTGGACGGCGCTGTTCTCGTTCTCTGCTCGGTCGGGGGAGTCCAGTCCCAGACGATCAGCGTTGACCGCCAGCTCAAGCGCTACCAGGTCCCCTGCCTGGCTTTCATCAACAAGCTTGACCG
>Ga0172365_10003761_pt1 | contig 11264 bp, 11 predicted proteins | sample LakKivSesite48cm_FD_114535 | JGI IMG/M metagenome (GOLD analysis project Ga0172365, IMG submission 114535) | Sediment microbial communities from Lake Kivu, Rwanda - Sediment site 48cm | ecosystem: Environmental > Aquatic > Freshwater > Lake > Sediment | place: Rwanda: Western Province, Lake... | reverse complement strand
GGGCAAGCCTGGGTGCAGGCTGAGCCGCCCCGGGGCCCAACGACACCCCTGCCGGTGCTGGGTGAGTGCCCCCATTGCGGCGAGCCCGTTGAAGAGGACGCTCTCTTTTGCGGCAATTGCGGCCAGCGACTGGCCGAGTCTGTGGCAGCACCCCTACCACCTCCCCCGCCGCCCCCAGCACAAAAGAAGGGCATTCCCCGGATTGTCCTGGGCCTTGTCTTGCTGCTCGGCGTGGTTAGCGTTGTCCTCCTGGCCGCGGCCATCGCCTTGCCGCAAAGCCCGGTCAAGGGGCTCCTGGCCGGCAAGCCGGCCACCCCCACACTGGAGACGGTCTGGTTGCCCACAACGACGCCCTTGCCCACCTTGCCGCCGACGGCTACGCCTGCACCTACCGACACGCCCACCACGGCTCCCTCGCCCACGGCGACCCCCGAGTCCCCGGTGGCCACGCCCGTGTCTACAACTGTGCCCACCAACACACCTTCGCCCCCGGCCACCCCTGTGCCGTCTACGGACACGCCCGTGCCACCCACGGCCACGCTGCTACCACCGCCCACCCCCACAGCCATGCCGACGGCCACCCCGCTGCTATCCACGCCCACAGCGACCCCCGTGGCGGCCAAGCCAGGAGTGATCACCGATTTCGAGGTCTTCGGCACCTGGCGTCGGGGCGACGAGCCCCACGGCACCTTCAGCCACTCATCCGCGCAGGTGCACGACGGCAACTATGCTGGCAGGCTGGACTACAACCTGCCCGGGGGCGACAGGAACTACGTCGTCTTCATGCAATCCCACCCCCTGAGCGGCCAGCCCAACGCCATCCGCATCTGGGTCTACGAGGATGGCTTCAACCACTTCCTCAATGTCTGGATCAAGGACGCCGCAGGCGAGCGCTGGCAGGCGAGCTTCGGTCGTCTGAGCGGCCAGGGCTGGACGCAGAAGCAGGCCCTCATCCAAACGGGCCAGCCCTGGCCCTGGGGCCACATTGATGGCCCCGACAACGGCCAGGTGGACTACCCCATCAGCTTCAACGCCCTGGTGCTGGACGATCCCACCAAGGCCGCCAGCCGGGGCACCATCTACCTGGACGACCTGACCTACGGCCAAGTGCAGGCCCTGCCGCCCACAGCCACACCTACGCCCCAGCCCTCCGTGGGAGGCGGCCCCTACGCCGCGCCCCGGCTGGTATCGCCTCCGGACGAGTGGCTGTACAAGGACGACGAGATCAAGCTGGTCTGGGAGTGGACGGGGCAATTGGGGTCAGGCGAGCACTTCGATGTGGGGCTGTGGTTCGGAGGACAGCCCCGCCGAGGCGTGGGCGTGACCGACGGCCGGGAGTTCACCATCCGCAAGAGCGATCATCGCACCTTCGGACCGGGCTGGTACCATTGGAATGTGTGGATCACCCGTGACCTGGGGGGTGGTCGGTTCGAGGTCCTGGCCGAGAGCGAAGAACGGGCCTTCAACTGGATTGACTGAAGGCCCTCACGCCTGTCTACCTGACCAGTCCGGGCTGCAAGCTCAATCAAAAGCCGGACGGCGGCTCCTGCCGGGAGGCCCCGCGCGGATACAAACCGCTTAATCTGATCAAAGGGCGACTTTTGCCTAGGATCACATCTCGATGTATGCTGAGAAATGTCTCCATGGTCTGTCCTCGGGTAAACCGGTCAGCGGTGAGGCTTCGGACTCCTTAAGTTATGCTTCACGTTCCCCGCTTCACGCTCCACGAGTTTAGCCCATGAGTGCCCACAGCCCCACGCCTAGCAGAGCCTGCACCACGATCGCGCCTCCGAGCAGGAGATACGTCGCCAGCCGCTGTCGAGAGTGGAACACTCCGCCGAGCACACCATTGACCAGCAGGGCCAGAAGCCCGATCAGGGGCAGGCGGAACAGTTCAGCTCGCGTTCCGATGCGATCTGCATGGCCCAGGGGGTCAAAGTGTAGAGGGAGGAAGGGGGACAGACTGGCATACCGCCAGCAGAGATAGGCAAAAAGCACGCCGTTGGCCAGTGCCCCGGCCAGAGCCAGTCCCCACAACGCCCGATCGCGCCACAGGGGCCAGGTCAGGAAAGGCGCGTGGCGCGCCTCCTGCGCCAGGGACTCCAACGGCCCCAACTGACGACGGACTTCCAGGGCGGCGAGGAACCCATCCCGGTCAAGGGGGGAGATGGCGTAGCTCAGCGAGGGGGTGATCAGCAGGAGTTGGCGGCTCAGGGGCTCGGTGGCAAAAGAAAGAAAGGGACCCCACCCCTCCGCCTCCCCGCGGCCGATGGCGTATCCCGGCCACTTCACCCCGCCCCAGCGCACCGGATCAGGTAATTGACTTCCTTCCACGATTCGGGTAATTCGCTCCAGGGGGATGACCTGTTCTGAAGCTGCCCAGCGGATGAGCACGCGATTGCGGTTCACATCATAGGTGAGATTGAGGAGGCCGTATAGCCCATAACCGATAGCCGTCAGCAGTGGTAGGGTGAACAGGCCTATCAGCCCTAGCAGGAAAGAACCCAGGTCCGGTGTCCGCTGGGCAATGCACAGGGCCAGCCATATATCCCCAGCCAGGAGGAATAAGAGAAACCCGGCGCCCGTCAGGGCGCCGGGCCAACGTTTAGGGCGAAAGCACATCTCCGAAAGGTCCAGTTACTTCTCGTAGACCGGTGTGAGCCAGGAGCGATATGGAGGCAGTTCCCCCCGCACGGCGGCGAAATACACCTCGCGCAACTGGCGCACCACCGGCCCCAGCTTGCCCGTGCCCACCGGCCGGCGGTCCACGGAAGCGATGGCGGCGACCTGGACCCCCGTTCCACAGAAGAAGGCTTCGTCGGCCACATACAGCTCCGTGCGGTCAATGGGCCGCTCGATGGCCTCCAACCCCAGCTCATCCCGGGCCAACTGGATCACCGCCTCTCGGGTGATTCCCTCCAAGATGTTGTCCGAGAGGGGCGGGGTGATCAGCACCCCGTCCCGCACGATGAACAGGTTTTCCGCGCTCCCCTCAGAGATGTGGCCATTCTCGTTGAGGACGATGGCCTCGTCGAAGCCGTTGAGGATGGCCTCCGTCTTGGCGAAGGCGGAGTTAATGTAGGCCCCGGTGATCTTGCCCCGAGCAGGTATGGCGGTGTCGCTGATGCGACGCCAAGAGGAGACGCAGACGCTGGCCCCCTCCTCTTTCTCAATGTATTTACCGAAGGGCTCAGCAAAGATGGCCAGGTCATCCTTCAGATCGTGGAGGCGGACGCCGATGACCAGGCTGCTCTTGTAGGCCAGGGGCCGGATGTAGGCATCCTGCTGGTATCCCTCCCGGCGTAGCAGTTCCACGGTCCAGCTCTCCAGATCCTCGAGGCTGTAGTCCAGGTCCATGCACAGCAGATGCCAGTTGCACATGAAGCGCTGGTAGTGCTCCTGCATCTTGAGGATGTAGAGCTGCTCCTCATCGGCGTTCCAGTAGGCACGGATGCCCTCGAAGCAGGCGGTGCCGTAGTTGAAGGCATGGGTCATGATGCTGACCTTGGCCTGTTCAAAGGGCACGATCTGTCCCTGGAAGAAGGCGAATTTGGGCACGATGTGTTCTCCTCTCTGGTGAAATAGTCCGTTACCCCGCATACAATGGGCTCATGGCCCGCAGCTTCTCCACAATGGGAGGCAGAATCTCCAGCACGTACTCCACATCCTCCGCCGTGTTCTCCCGACCCAAGGTCAGGCGCAGGCTGCCGTGGGCCACTTCAACCGGGATGCCCATGGCCAGCAGGACGTGGGAGGGCTCCAGGGAGGCAGAGGTACAGGCCGATCCGCTGGAGGCAGCCACCCCTTTGAGGTCCAGATTGAGCAGGATGGACTCCCCCTCGATGAATTGGAACACGAAGCTGGCGCTGTTGGGCAGCCTCTGGATGGGGTGGCCGGTGAGCTGGGCGTGGGGGATACGATCCAGGATGGACTCGATGAGGCGATCGCGGAGCGCAGCAATTCTTTCATTCTCCTGGGGCTGCATCTCGTAAGCCAGCCTCAGTGCTGTGGCCAGCCCTACGATGTAGGGGATGTTCTCCGTGCCCGCCCTGTGTTTCCCCTCGTGCGCTCCCCCGGTCTGCATGGGCAGGAAGGGGACGCCCCGCCGCGCATAGAGGACCCCTATCCCTTTTGGGCCATAGAACTTGTGCGCCGAGAGGGAGAGAAAATCCACCTTCAGTTCCTCGACGTCGAGGGAGAGGCTGCCCCCCGCCTGCACCGCGTCGGTGTGGAAGGGCACACCGTGCTCGCAGGCGATGGCTCCGATCTCGGCCACGGGCTCGATGGTGCCCACCTCGTTGTTGGCGTACATGATGGAGATGAGCGCCGTCCGATCCGTGATGGCCGCCTCCACATCCGCCGGGTCCACCATCCCATGGCCATCCACGGGCACGGTGACCATCTCGAAGCCAAACTCCTGAGCCAATTGCTCTGCCGTGTGGCTCACGGCGTGATGCTCGATGGGCGAGGTGATCATCTGATCCCGTCCCCGCTTGCGCCGGGCGAAGGCCACGCCTCGGAGGGCCAGGTTGTCGCTCTCGGTGCCGCAACTGGTGAAAATCACCTCCCGCGGCTCGCAGTTCAGGATGGTGGCCACGGTCCGGCGCGCCTCATCCAGAGCACTAGCTGCTTCTCGTCCCAATCTGTAGATACTGGAGGCATTGCCGTACTTTTCAGTGAAATAGGGCCACATCGCATCCACCACCTGGGGATCCACCGCAGTGGTGGCCGCATGGTCCAGATAGACCGTCCGCCTCGGTCTCTCCATATCTCTTTCGTCCGTTTCTTCTTCTCACTCCTGGCCCCGGCCTAGGCCAGGACCTTCGTGTGCTCGATCAGGTCAGCCAGGGTGATGTTATCCAGCGTCTCCACCAGACTATGGTGCACCCGTTCCCACACCCATCGGGTGGCGCAGTCTGCCGCACGAGCACAGGACCCTTCCTCGGATACACAGGGCACGGGGACGATAGCCCCCTCCAGCACACGCAGGACATCGCCCACGGTGATCTGGGCTGGCCCCTGGGCCAAGCTGTAACCGCCGGAGACCCCCCGTTTGCTCTCCAAGAGCCCTGCCTCTCGCAGCGAGGCCGCGATCTGCTCCAGGTAAGCCAGGGGGATATCCTGTACTGCGGCTACCTGGCTGAGAGGGATAGGCCCTTGGCCGTGATAGCGGGCCAGTTCCACCAAAGCCCGTAATGCATACTGCTCCTTGGCTGAGAAATGCATGAATGGCTCCCTAATTCCGAGTAATTTCTCGGAATTAGTATACCACTATAGGGAGGATTTGTCAAAAGCTGGTCTAGTGGGGCTTGCGCAGCGGTTGTGAGGAGCTAAGGGGCAGGGGTAGGAGTGCGGATAGGGCCAAGCTCCAGGAGTGGGGGCGAGGAGGAGAAGGGGTAGCGCTTCTTCCAACTCGGAGAGCTGTAGGCCACTTCCCGTGCCAGCCGCACCGAGCCATCGGGCAAGGTGCGGCTGACGTTGACGACCTGTCCATGCTTGTGCTCTGGAGTCAGATAGGGGCAGTCCGGGGCTGGACGCTGCTGGTCCTTCAGGCAACCCTTCTCACAGCACCACTTGGTACGCCGGCGGTCGTAGTCGTGGCCATTGGGAGACATCTCGTAGCCGTGGATACAGAGGGGATGGCCCTTCCCGTTGTATCCCCGCCGCAGTTGAATTTGAGGGTCGTCATCCCCTTCGGCGGCACGGAGGTCGACCATACGCAAGGCACCGGCTTCCCAGATGGGGTCCAGGCAGCACCTCGCCGATCTCCAGGTAAGGGAAACGGACCTGGAGGGAGGCGAAGCTGTTGGGGAAGGGATTCCGCTCATCGGCGTTGGCCGATTGAAGGCCGGTGCGGAGAGTCCAGCCACAGGCGAAGCGGTCGTCTATGAGCCGGTCCGGGTTGGAGGCGTAGCCGTAGACATCGCGTCCCTGGGAGTTGTCCTCGGTGGGGAGGTCGGCCTCCTTGTTGCGGCCCGCATAGTGAATGTAGCGGGCTTCCTTGTCCAAGGGAGTGGCTCGTCGGCAGGCCTGGGCGCAGGCTTCCTCGGTGCAGTCACACCCCTCCTGGCCCGCTTCTTGGGCCGGGCAGGGGCGAGGAGCAGGGTCGTAGCAGGTATCGGTGACCTGAGGGCAGCTCATGTTGGAGCGGGCTTCATGGAGCATGAGGTCGTGGCTGATCGCCACGCCCCGCTCAGGCGGGTCACCGGGGAAGGTGGAGTGGTCGGGTAGCAAGGTGGCCTGATGCAAGAGGTCGGTGAAGAGGGGGCAGAGTTCCTCGAACTGCTCTTCGCCGACGGTGTTGAAGAAGTAGCGCATCCCTGAAGGGGAGGGGGTGACCTCATCCTAGAAGCCGAAGAGACGCCGCCAGCCGGCCCCATGCTCGCTGGCCAGGAGTTTGGCCAGGGCCCGCCAGCTCACGTTCAGTTCCCGCCGCAGGCAAATGCAGAGGAAGAGGGAGACGGGGTCGAAGGGAATCTGACCCCTGGCACTCTGGAGGTAGTAGCACAGGGTCAGGTAGTCCCGCAGAGGGGAGAAGTCGATGAGGCGCAGAGCGATCTGGAAGAGAGTCATAGTCGCCAGGATGGTTAGGTCGGCCAGGTCGTCTGGGCCCAGGTAGCGATACTGGGAACGGTAACGCTGTTTGGGAGAAGGGGGCACGTCTTCAGGCACAGGGAAGCGGAAGGGCAAACGGTCCCGCAGCGCCTCCAGGGAGAAGGTCTTGACGAAGTCGCCCTCGGTGGCCCTCTTCTGGCTGGCGGTGAGTTGGGTGTCCTGCTTACTCATCGCTGACCCCTCCTGGCCCGCAGCCAGCGGCGGAGGCGGGCGAGATAGGCCTGGTAGTCGGCAAAGGTGTTTTTGTCCAGGAGCTTGCGCAGGCTGAGGGAGTGGGGGGGTGAGCCAGCCACAGGAGGGCTTCGGTGTGGAGTTGATGGGCTCGCTGGCGGGTCACTCCGAAAGCCCAGCCGATGGCGGCGAAGGTCTGGGGTGGAGGGCCCTCCAGGCCGTAGCGAGCGACGATGAGGTAGTCCAGGGGCTGAGGCAGGCGGGCCATCAGACGGTGCAGGGCCTCGTGGAGGAAGCCCTTTTCCACTTGTTCCTCCAGGTCGGGAGCCTCTTGAGGTGGGTAGGGAGTGAGGAGTTCCTGGAGGTGAGGTTGGGCCTGGGCCACGGCCCGCCAGACAGCCCTGGCGATGGCGGGCACGGCGTAGGTGCTGAAGGCGGTGGTGCGTGTGGGGTCATAGCGCCGCAGAGCCCGCCACAGGGCGATGCGGCCCACGTGCAGGGCCTCGGCGTAGGGAAGAGCACCCAGCCACTGTCGGCGCACCACCCAGTGCACTAGCCCTTCGTGCTCAGCCAGGCCCTGGACGAGGTCTGGCCCATGCCGGATGGACGGGAATGTGGTATACTGTTGCATGGCGATTCCTCCTTGCTATGGACGCCGGGTTGGCGTTGGCGCCCGGCAGAGTTACTCAGGAGGAATCGCCCAAAATGGCAAAAAAGTCAAGGGCGTACCTTCCAGAAGGCACACCCTTGGATGAACTGGTGGGGTTGGCAACCCCCAGACAATGGGGTTGCTCTTACCTTAATTTTATCGCTGCGCAAGCCCGAAGGGAATCGGAGCAGTCATCTGGGAGTGAATTGGACATCGAACGCAAATGGGCTACAATAAGGGCTGTCATCTATCCTCAATGAATTTGACATAAGGGAGGAAAGGCACCATGGTGGATGAAGTGTGGCCTGTAAGAGAAGGTACCAAAGAGGATCTGGAGCATCTGCGCGATGACTCGCTGGTCATCCTGCTGGTGTTCGCAGGATGTATCCTGTACCTATGGTGGTTTGGGCTGACATCGCCTTTGTCTGGAGATCAACCTGCCGTAGCCTGGTACGGGGCTGTGGCGTTGACCTCAGGCATGGCCTTGAGCTGGATGATGAAAAAGCACAGCGTGACCCTAGCTTCCATGGCCATTATCCTGACCATGATGATGGCCAATGCCTGCGCTTTGCTGACCTTTGGACTGAGCACGGTGTCCTACTTGTTCATTCCCATCATTATATTCGCCGGGTTGCTGTTCGACCAGATGCCGGTGTTTGGTGTAGCTTTCGTCGCCGGCGGGATCGTGATGGGCATCGGCTCAGTCAAATATGGACAGTCTCTACTCTCCCCCCATCTGGTGGGTCCCGTACTGGTGATCTGGCTGACCGCCCTGGCTTCCTGGCTTTCCAACCGCAACCTGTACACCGCCCTTCAGTGGGCCTGGGATGGCTATTGTCAGGCCCGACACAACGAGGAGCAGATCCGCGAGAGGCAGGTTGAACTGAAGCGCACTCTCAAGGCACTGGACGAGGCCAACTATCGCATACGGCGCATGAATTATCAGTTGGCTTTAGCCAGGGAACGGGCGGAGGAGGCACGTTGCTTGAAACAGCAGTTCGCGGCCAATATCAGCCACGAGCTGCGCACTCCCCTCAACCTTATCGTCGGCTTCAGCGAAATGATGTTTCTTTCCCCTGAGAGCTATGGTGGGGCGCAATTGCCCCCACCCTATCGAGGCAATGTGGACGCCATCTACCGCAGTGGTCAGCACCTCCTGAGTCTGATTGATGACGTTCTGGACCTGTCGCAGATCGAAGCGGGGCGCATGGCGCTAACCAAAGAGAGGATCAACCTGGGAGAGGTGATCGAGGAAGCAGTGGACATCGTGGATAGCTTCATGGAGGCCAAAGGGCTGAGCCTACAGGTGGAGGTGCCAGAGGATGTGCCCCTGGTCTACGCTGACCGCACTCGGCTGCGCCAGGTGCTTTTGAACCTGCTGAACAACAGTTGTCGTTTCACTGAAAGGGGAAGTGTTACGGTACGGGTGGAAGTGGAGGAAGCCGAGGTGGTGGTGAGTGTGGCCGACACAGGCGTAGGCATTCCCCGGGATACCCTTCCGCACATCTTCGAGGAGTTCTACTTATTTCTCTCTGCCGCTGCCGGAGCTTCACCCCCAGGGCCTCTATGAGGGAATACTCCCCGCCGACCACATTTCTTCTTTCCCCACTCCTCCTGCGAAAAGTTTCTTGATCCTGAACAGCGATCCGGCCGTGACCCGGTTACTGCAGCGCCACATCGAAGGCTACCGGGCGGTTGAAGCCCATGACGAGGGAGAAGCCCTGCGGTTGATCGAGGAATACCGCCCGCGGGCTATCATCGCCGGCGCGTGCCCGGATCGGAAAGGGGATGGTTGGTCCCTTCTGGGGGACGCACCCCACGACCTTCCCCTGATCATCTGCCCCCTGCTCGACAGGCCCTGGGCTCGGCTGGCGCTGAGCGCCGATGATTACCTGATCAAGCCCGTCACGCGGGAGAAGCTCTTCGGTGCGCTGGATCGGGTGGATGGGGAGGTGAGGAGTGTGCTGGTGGTAGATGACACTCCTCAAATGGTGCGCCTGCTGGACCGGATGTTGAAGTCGAGGGGACGACCATATCGGGTGCAGAAAGCCTACGGCGGGGAGCAGGCTCTGGCGCTGATGGAGCAGGAGCGGCCCGATGTAGTGCTATTGAATCTGATGATGCCGGAGGTGGATGGCTCTGAGGTGCTCCGCAGGATGCGAGAGAACCCGGAGCTGGCCGATGTCCCGGTGATCGTGATCACCGTGCGGGAGTATCTGCAGGAACTCCTTTCCTCAGAAGACACGATTCAAGTGAAGAGAAAGCAAGGATTCTCGACCAGTGAGTTGGTGAACTGTTTGAAGGCTATCCTGGACTCCCTTCCGCCTCAGCCGACTGTCCCCGCCAGCGCTCCAGCGCAGCCAGCAACCTCTCCTGGCTGATGGGTTTGGTGAGGTGCTCCTCAGCCCCCAGGGAGAGGGTCAGTTCCGGCTCATCCAGGACAGAACAGACCAGGATCGGGATATGGCGGGTGGCAGGGTGAGTCTTGAGGGCTTGCAGTGCTTCCCAGCCATCTCGATCGGGCATCATCACATCCAGGGTGATGATCTGCGGCTGGAGATCGCAGGCCAGGTGAAGGGCCTCCTCGCAGCTTCGAGCGCCTATGACCTGGTAGCCGCTGTGGCCGTTGAGGTAGCGTTGGAAGAGACGGATGGCATCCTCGTTATCGTCAACCACCAGCACCGTCGTCCTGCTGGCGGTGGGTAGGAGGATGGTGATGGTCCCTTTCTTCCGCCCGACCTCCACTCGGCCGCCCTGGCTTTCTGCCAGCCACCGGGCCACAGCTAGGCCGCTCGTCTCTTCTTTCTTCTGCCCTTGTTCTGCACCCAGCCTCCCCGTGAGAACTTCTAGAGCCACTTGGTTTCCGCACTCGGCGGCCGACATCGTGACCCTCCCACCCTGGGCCCATTCCAGGGCCTGGCACAGCGCGTTCAGCAGGATCTGACGCAGCACCGCGTGGCCCATGTAGACCGGGGGCAGGGCCTCAGGCGATTCCAGGCGAAGCTCGATTTGCTTCCTGGCGGCCAACCTCTGGACAAGGGACAGCACTTTCTGGATCACCTCGCCAAGGGCCAGTCGCTCTTTGGTAGAGCGGGCAGCCATTCGTTCCGCCTCGGCCTGGAGCATATCTGAACCCATTTCAGGCTCCTCTTGGCCTCGTGCTTTCCCTTCTACTTCAGATTTCCTACCCCACAGCAGGCTGGCCACGGCCTCCAGCGCTTTCTGCTGTTCCCGGTAAAAGTGGCTTGAGCTGAGGGCCAGTTCCTCCATCACCTCTTCTGGACCCATCCCCTCTATGTAGCGTTGATAGAGGATGCGATAGCCGCGCCACTCCTTGGAATCGAAGGGAATGGAGGGTTCAGGTTTCAGTTCCTCGATCACTTCGACGATGGCCTGCCGCAGTTGTTTGGCCCTGGTCGTGGCGTCAGGGGTGCCCTCGATGGCCAGGTACTCGGCCAGGGGGTGATTCTGCAGATGCACGTAGTCGTACAGGTGAGCTAAGGTGTCTCTTACCTGGATTGTGAATTCTTCTCTCGTGACCATGATGCTCTCTCGCGAATCTAAGCCCATCCTGGGAGTTCTTGGGGATTTTTAGGGGAGTGAAACCATTGACGTAGTTAGGTAATTGATGGTATAATATAATTGTCGTAGAAGAGTAGAGACACAACTTCTGTGAGGTAGGTTTTAGCATCTTCAAGGGGCCACTCGGTAGCACCACAAAATAGCGTGGAGTTGGTCAAACTTGCCTCCAGGGTAGAACTGATGTAATAATGGGCATGCTTGTAATGAAACCGTTGTTTCCCCTGGAGGTGTCCTGACAATGACGCTG
>Ga0172365_10003758_pt1 | contig 11267 bp, 10 predicted proteins | sample LakKivSesite48cm_FD_114535 | JGI IMG/M metagenome (GOLD analysis project Ga0172365, IMG submission 114535) | Sediment microbial communities from Lake Kivu, Rwanda - Sediment site 48cm | ecosystem: Environmental > Aquatic > Freshwater > Lake > Sediment | place: Rwanda: Western Province, Lake... | reverse complement strand
TCGTGGTCGCGCAGGTAGCGATGGGCCACCTCCAACGCCAGCGCACTCTTGCCGATGCCGCCGATGCCATCAATCGTCACCAGGAAGTGACGCGACCCCGGGGAGAGCAACTGCTGAATCTGGGCCAGCTCCCTTTCGCGGCCGATAAAAGTGCCGTAATCGGGCTGAGGCAGATTGTGGTAAACCTTCGGGTGTCCAGGAAGTGCCAAAACCTCATGAACGGGGAGTGCTTTCTGCTCTGCCACAGCATGTGTCAGTTGCATCAGCGCGTCGCGTACGTCGGCACCCAACCCCGCCGTGGCCTGGAGTTGAGCCTTCTGTAGCTCGACTTGTTGTCGAACGGCTTCGGCCGTCATGCGCTGGAACTGCAGGGAGTAGACGCCTTGCAGCTCAGGCAGCGTCCATAGCTCCTCGGCCAGGCACTTGAGGAAGAACGTCACGGCCCGATCCACCCGCTGGCGGTTCTTGCGCTCAGGCAGGACAGTCTCGAAGGATTGCAGCACCGTCTCGCGCTCGTCCGCCAGGTAGAGGCCCGGCTTCTTGACGATGGCCAGCAGCGCTTTCTGGATTTGCTCGTTCCGGAAGAAACCCTCGTCGGCCGCCAGCGCCGCCACCAGGTCTTCGTCCTGTGCCTCGTACTCGCGGGCGAAACGCCCGGCGGCGCGCTGCAGGCCCTTCTGGAACCCTTGCGTAAAGGCTGCGTCGGACCTGAGCTTCTTGATCGTGTCGGAGGCCTGATCGCCCAGCAGCTTCCTGGCCTGCCCTGACACCAGATCAACGAGCGCATCCATGATCTCTCGCTGGAGGCTGTCGGGGATCAGCTTGAGGACGTCAAAGATGGACATAGTTCACCCCAGATCATTCTGCCTTCCTCCGATCCCCCTGCATGTGGCAGTGCTTGTACTTCTTGCCGCTGCCGCACCAGCACGGGTCGTTGCGCCCAGGCATAGACGCCGGTGGAGAGACAGCCGCAACGGACGGGGGCCTGGACCCAAATAGAGAACCCAGGTCTGGCGCTTCGGCGGCCATCCGCTCGATCCGGGCCAGGTCGTCGGCGTTGAGTCCCCGGTAAAACGAGGCAAAGTACTCCTCGGCCTGGCGTGGGGAGGTCGCCAGGATGTGGTCGGCCATCTCCTCACGGTGCCGCTGTTGTTCGGCGGTCTGTGCCCCTGCCTTTTGAAGTTCTACAAGCAGGGCCTCTCGGCCAATCCGGTGGGCGATGCTCAGCAAAGCCATCGCTGCGTGCTGCGCAATCTCCCCTTTCCCCATCATGCTCAGAACCAGCAGCGGGAGCACGGCGCGCGCATGGCCAGCCAGCGAAAGGAAGCCGAACAGTTCGTGGAAGTAGCGCTGTTCCCACAGCAGATCGGCCAGCGCATCGGCCGCACGCGCATCGTGGAGGTCAATCAAGCCCCACAGCGGGCCGACGAACAGCCCTTCACGCGTGTCATCCTTCACGCGCTGATAAAAGCCCCACAGCACGTCGGCGCTGGCCTGCGCACCCAGCAGCCCCAGCACGACGCACGCCAGGCTCCTGGCATAGCTGGTCAGGCCGTCGAAGCACTCCAGCAGCGCTGTAGCCCCGGCCTCACCCTTCCAATACAGTGTGCTGAGGAGATGCTCGTAGGCCCTTATCTGGGCGTCCTCGTCCTCGATGTCTCGTGCGCGCTTGAGCCGTTCCGCGATCAGCGGCACAGCCTGCGGGCCAAATTCGCGCATCCGCCGGTGCCACAACGGTTCCGCCACTCCTCCAACGACCGGGACCAGGTCAAGCAGTTCCTCGGCTGTGGCTGCCGTGTCGATCCGCTCGAATGCCTCCCGGTCCCGTTTCCAGACCTGTGGATCCTTTTCCCGGACGATCTGGGCGATCTTGTCGTCAGCCTCCGGGTTCAGCAGGTGATACCGGAACAGCGTCTGGGCGCTGGGCACCGGGTCCCAGGTGAGCTCGAGTTCCGCTGCCGGGGGCACTGTCTTGACGTGGGGCTTGCGCATCGTGTATTTCTCCATCCGTGGTTATCCGCTCCGCCCAACGGGGAGCACTGTCATTATATGTGCGATAGCAGGAAAGGACAAGGGAGTCTGCCCTTCAACTGCTTGCCTTCCGGGGAACATACGCTATAATGATCCAAAACTGGCAAAATGTTCAATTTGCATAAAACGAGTGTCCAGGGTCGGCTTACGGAGGTACGAATGTTGAAGGTCATCTCATCCTCTGACCTGCGGGCGCAGGTCAGACAAGTGCTTAACGAAGTGGGGTATGGGCGGGCCCAGTACGTCGTCGAGAAGTTCGGTGAACCCACCGCCGCCATCGTCAGTATGGAGGATTTCCGCCTCCTTCAGGCGGTCAGGGAGCAGCAGGCAACTGCCTCGTTTCAGGACATCGTCGCCCGCATCCGCGCCCGCAGCCGCCAACAGGCCCCCGATGAATTGGACACGCTGATCGAAGAGGCCCGGGCCGAGTTCTACCAACTGCGGGGCAGCCAGGCCGATGCCCATTAGAGCTGTCCTGGATACCAATGTCCTGGTCAGCGGCCTGGTGGCTGAAGAGGGAGCTCCAGGCTGGATCCTCGACGCCTGGCTGCAGGGCCGCTTCATCCTCGTGACTTCGCTTTACCTGGTGGAGGAACTGACGCACGTCCTGTCCTATCCCCGTATCGCCGACCGTCTCCGCCTGGACGATGAGGAACTGGCGGCGGTCCTGGCCGCTCTGCTGTCCAGGGCCGAGGTGACCCGGGGGCACCTTCATCTGCCCGGCGTGACCCGCGACCCTAAAGACGACGCCATCGTCGCCTGTGCTAAGGAGGGACAGGCAGATTATGTCGTGTTCGGTGACCAGGACCTGCTGGTGCTGGATGTATACGAGGGCATGCGAGTCGTCACTCCACGCCAGTTTGCGGAACTCTTATCTATGGAGTGGTTGGGGGCAGGGGACGTTTTATGTCCCCTACCCCCTTGTGGTGGCGGAGAGGGCGGGATTTGAACCCGCGGAGCCTTTCGGCTCACGCGCTCTCCAGGCGCGCGCGTTAGGCCAGACTACGCTACCTCTCCGTGGCTTACTATGCCTCAGATTATACCATCCTGCGGCACGGTTGACAAGGCGGAGTGTTGGAGGTTGGAGGTTGGAGGTTGGAGCACGCATGGGCGAGCTTTCGATTGTGGCGCTTGTCCCGGCCTGGAATGAGGCGGCCCGCATCGGGCCGATCGTCGAAGCAACACGGGCGTACCTTCCAGTACTCGTCGTGGATGACGGCTCCCGCGACGACACGGCCGCTGTGGCTGAGGCCGCCGGTGCGACGGTCGTGCGCCACCCCCACAACCGGGGCAAGGGCGTCGCGCTGATGACCGGCTTCGCCTGGGCGCTGGAGCAGGGGTGCGAGGCCGTCCTCACGCTCGACGCCGACGGCCAGCACGACCCGGCTGAGATCCCCAAGTTCCTGGCCGCCTGGGAGGCTGGCGCAGGCGACCTCATCATCGGGCGGCGCAACTTTTCCCAGATGCCCTTCCCGCGCCTGTTTACCAACCCCTTCGGCTCGTGGCTGCTTTCGCTCGCGCTGGGAACGCGCATCTACGACAACCAGAGCGGCTACCGCGTGTACAGCCGCCGTTTCCTGGAAACGCTCAGCCTGACGACCACCGGTTTCGAGTTGGAAGTCGAGGTCATCACCCAGGCGGTCTGTAATGGAGTGCGCATCGGGTGGATAGACATCCGCACCATCTACGACGTGGACAAGGTGAGTTACTTCCATCCGATCAAGGACACGGCCCGCTTCTTCGGCATGGTATGGCGCGCCTGGCGCCAACGGATACGGTACATAGGAGGCCTGAAGTGAGAACACACAGTTGGATCATCGCCGCACTGGGCAGCCTGGTGACAGCCCTGGCCTTGCGCTATCCGCTCGTGGCAGGCTGGATGGCCCGCTACGTCCCAGGCGCACCGGCCGCCAACGCGGCCCAGGTGACGAGCAGCGTGATCAGCGGCGCCGTCCTGTTGCTCGCATCCGCCGCGCTGGCCGCCCGCCTGTCGGGTGCCCAGACCCGTGCAGGTGCCGCCGGGGCGGGTGCACTGGCCGGCCTGCTCGCCGGTGGGCTGACCTTCGCGCTATACGGCGCGCCTGCCGCCGGCGTCGCCGGCGCCCAGCCCGTATATCCCTTCGTCCTGGCGCCGGCCCAGGCAGACGCCAGGGTCGAGCTGATCAAAGCCGTCCTGGGGTGCGCCACCTGGACCTACGGGATGGGCTGGGCGATGGGGTTGGGTGGGGGGATCGCAGGCGTGCTCGTCGGCGCACTCGTTGGCAGCCGCCCGAGTGCAACGCCGCCTTCGTCCCTGCCCGCCCAGACCATGGTCGTCGTCGTCGCGCTCGTCTGTTGCCTGGGGTTGGTCGTGGACGTGGCCCTGCTCAGCCTGCTGGGCCAGACGATTGCCCGCGCGGCCGCCGAGGCCAACTACACACCCCCCATCTCCCCCTACTTTCCCTGGTACGTAGCGGTCGGCTCTCCCCTCGTCATCCTGATCGTGGCGCTGCTGGGAGCCTGGCTGCACACCCGTCGCCGGACCCCGGGTGCCGCCGAAGCGCGGCACGTGGCCCGGGTCTCCTACACGCTGGGCATCCTGGCCATCCTGACGGTCGCACTTGTGCGCGTGATGAACGTACGGGCGTTCTTCTCCGTCATCGGCATCGGGCTCGTCGCTGTCCTGGCCCTGGGTGTACTGTTGCTCATCCTGGGCCGGCGGCGTGGCCTGGAAGCACGGCAGGGGGAGCGTGAGGAACGAGCGGCTCTGCCGGGCCTCCTTGCGCTCGTCGGGCTGGGCCTGGTCGGTGGGACGGCCATGGTCGCACTCGCGCAGCTCTTTGGGATGGCCTTCGCGCTCAACCTGAACCTGCTGGTCGTCCCCGTGATTCCCAACATGGTGACGGCCGCAGGTCCAGCGCAAGGCCCGCTCATGGGACCCGCGTCCACGCTGGCGCTGACGAACTATACCTTCCAGGCCGGGTCGGCGCTGCGCGCCTGGATCGTCTTGTGCGGCATCTTTGTGCTGGGGCTGCTGCTGTGGCGAGGCCTGCTGTGGCTCTGGGGGCAGCGCGCCCGATAGTTACCACAGCAGTAATTTTGCTTGTCTGTTGCGATTGTGTTATACTGTACTTGTAGACCAGGGAATGGACAATGTAACGCAATTACCTCGGATACGCCAATGCAGAGCAATGACAGTAAAACAGAAAGTAGTTTGAGTATGGAGCTGACTTTTGAATGGGATGAAGACAAGGCCAGAGAAAACCTCAGAAAGCACAATGTCAGCTTTGACGAGGCCAAGACGGTCTTCATGGATCCATTCTCAACCACGATACCCGATCCAGATCATTCAGTTGATGAGGAACGTTTCGTTGACGTCGGCACTTCTGTGAAAGGGCGTGTTCTGGTCGTCGTTTATACGGAGCGAGGCGCAAACATTCGCCTCATCAGTTGCCGCAAGGCAATCCCATCAGAGCGAAGAGAATATGAAGAAGGATACTGCTGAACAGGTACATGCAGAGAATAGCGATATGCGCCCCGAATACGACTTTACAGGTGGTGTTCGCGGTAAGCACTACAAAGACTTGCGCCAGGGCTACACGGTCAAGGTTCATCAATCTGACGGCACGACGCTTGTGCAGCACTTCAAACTTGAAGAAGGTACCGTTGTGCTTGAGCCGGATGTGCGAAGATACTTTCCTGATTCAGAGGCCGTGAACACCGCCCTGCGATGTTTGATTCCTTTGCTGGCAACTAAGCGCAGAGCAAAAGCGAAGTCGTAGGCGCATAATTGTTTTCTTAACCTCCATAAGTCGTTACTACGCACTGTGCTCCCGCCAGTACGCGACCAGCCGGTTGATGCGGATGCGCTGCGCGTGCAGCCAGCGGCGGGGGCCTAGAATCTGGCGCCCCATCTCCGGCGGCGCGTCGGGCAGGCGCGTGAGTGTGCCCTCCTCGACCAACCCGTCGAAGAAGGCCAGGAAACGGCGCTCCAGTTCCTCGTCGTCGAACTCTGCGCCGCGCTCATAGCTCTCCCGCGCCAGTTGTTCGATGAAGCCGGACGTGCGCTCGATCATGGTCTCCACCGGCTCGAGCACGATAGACCAGGCATACAGCGGGTCGAGCGGCATGGAACCGAATTCCATCGGGGAGGGTGGTTTTTCTGCCATAGCGGACCTTGTTTGGGACCGGAGATTTGCGATTTGCTGATTTGCTGATTTGCTGATTTGCTGATTTGCCGATTTGCCCCTCACCACCCACTCGCCGCAAACGCCGCACTGAGCAGCGCCTGGCGCTCCTCGGGCGTCATCGGGCGGGGGCGAGCGTACTCCTCCAGGATGGCCGTCAGCACCTCGGTGCTGAGGTGCCGCCCGTCGTAGAACACGTGCCGGTCCACGAACTCCTGCCGCGTCTCGAGCGACCACATCTGATCGAAGAACAGGTTGCCCAGCCCGTAGTGGATGAACGCCCCGTCGTAAAAGTCAAAGCCCTGCGGCTGGTGGGCCTGGCTGCCCTGGACAATGGCCGCGCCCGCCTCCGCCAGCGCGCGAAAGTCGGCCCGCTGCTGCGGCGTGGGGTCGTACTGGTAGGTCTCCCAGTATTGCTGGGTGACGATGGGGACGATGCCTTGCTGGCGCAGTTGATAGATCTGGGCATACATCAGGTCATAGTCACAGGGGGCCGCGCCGGGCCGTTCGTCGGTCGCCCAGTCGGAGGCCGGCCCCACCGGGTTGCAGCCCACGAAGCCGAAGGTGTGCACGCCGTGCGTGAGCGTCAGCACCGACTGCGCCTGCGCCAGGTTCCAGCCGCCGCCAAAGTAGGGGATGCCGCGCTCGTCGTACATCGTCAACGAGAGGCGCATCGGCTCCACCCCCCAGTCGAGCAGGTGGTTGCCGGTCAACTCGAGCACGTCTACGCCGATGTCCTCCAGCAGCTCGACGTAGCGCGGGCTGGAGCAAAAGGTCATCGTCTCGTTGTGGGCCGGCGGCGGGCAATCTGCGGCGAAGGAGACCTCGGTGCTGACGTGCGTGACGTCGGCCTCAGCCAGCCAGGGGCGAATGTCCTGGGCGGGGTAGGTGATCCCCAGGCGCTCCATCGTCACGCCCGTGCCCCGCGCGAGCGCGGTCACGCCGGTCATCACCAGCACCGTCATCCTGGCCGGGTCGCGGTTGGTGAGAGGGGGGCCTAGCAGTTCCTGGAGTTTGGCGACGCCGCGCTCGAGGCCGCTCACGCCCGCGCGCACGACCAGCGGGTAGGCCGCCACGTCCAGCCCCTCGTCGAGCACGGAACGGCCGTCCACCCGCAGTACCTTCCAGCGCGGCTCCAATCCGTCGAAGGGGACGATGGCCCAGGCCGGGCGGGTGTCCCACGCACGCTGCACGATCTCCTCTGCCGGGACGACCTCAACCGCGCCAGAGGCCGGGTCGCCCATGGCGGCCGCCAGCGTCGCGGCGGTCTCGGCCGTCATCAGCAGCGGGCGGCCGGCGAAGGGGCCGGCCGGCGTGCCGCTCCAACTGCTGGCAACGTCGGCCCAGGCCACCTCGTCGGCCAGCGTGGGGAAGGGGACGACGACGGCGTAGATCCACTCGGCCAGCGGCGTCGCTTCAGGCCCGGCGTTGAGCGCCACCCGCACGTCGGCAGTTTCGGCCGAAGCGGCCGCCGCGAACAGCTCGGGGTGGCCGGTGAGCGCGGAATTGAGCGCGAGCGCGACAGGCGCGGGCAGCCCTTCGGCGACGAAGGCAGTCACCGGCCAGGCTGGCGTGGGAGTTGGTGTAGGGGTCGGTGTGGGAGTCGGCGTTGCGGTCGGGTGCGGCGTGCGCGTCGGCGTGGGAGTGGCATCGGGCGCGCCCACGCTGCCGGTGCACGCAGCAAACAGCGCCAGGAACAGACCCACACTGGCAAACAACGTCAACCAGAGCACGCGGTGAGAGGGGGCAGTGAGTTTCATAGAGCGAATGGCGAATGGCGAATGGCGAATGGCGAATGGCGAATGGCGAATGGCGAATGGCGAATGGCGATTTGCTATTTGCTATTTGCAATTTTACTCGAGGGGCGACGTATAGTGGACCCACACCCAGGTGTTGGGCGTGCTATCGCCGATGTAGAGCTCATCCAGGTCGCCAGGCATGAACGGATCGGCCCAGGTGAAGAGCCACTGCGCGTCGCGGGGGGCCAGGTTGACGCAGCCGTGGCTGCGCAGGAAGCCAAACGCGTCGTGCCAGAAGGCGGCGTGGATGGAATACCCCTCGTGAAAGTACATCGTCCAGGGCACGTCCTCGATAAAGTACCAGGCCGGGCTCCCGTCCTCGACGTCAGGGTTGCTCATCTTGCCCTCCCACACCTTGGCCCACAGGCGGTACAGCCCAGGCGGGGTGGAGGTGGCCGTCCGGCCGCTGGAGATCAACGTGGCGTAGACCATGCGCTCCCCTTCGTAAGCCGCAATCGTCTGCTCGAACAGGTCCACCTCGATCCATTTCCCCCCCGGAGCAACCTCCGCCGGCGGCGGGTTCACGTCCACGCGCGCCACGTTCTCCTGTTTGATCCATTGCTCAGGCCCGACCAGGTACCAGAGCTCGCCGCCGGGCCGCTCCTCGGCGAAGAGCGTGACCAGTTGGTAGCGGTTGAGCGGCTCGACGGCAGCGTTGGGTGCGCCGCCTGGGACGACCGAGGGCTGTACCCAGCGGTTGACCCAGGCGAAGGGGTACTGGGGTTGTTCCGTGAGGTAGACGCCCTGGAAGCGCGACGGGCTGGCGAACGCCAGCGTGCCGGCCGGGATAAACTCGTCCTCGTTGATCTGATACCACTGCTGGCCCTCGTACTCGACCGTGCCGTCCACGCTGACCCACCAGTCGCCGGAGAGCAGCGTGCGCACGGGCGGCAGGCCCATCGCCGCTTCCATCGGATGGCGATACACGTTCAGCGGCAGCGTCTTGACGTAGGCGTAGGAATGAGGGACGAGGTCGTCGTCTTCCTTGTGGGGGATCTCGGCGACGGGCAGTTCGGGCAACTGATCGGGCAGGTGGATCGAGGCGATGCGGTAGGAGGTGGTGCCAGGTCCGTAGGGAGGGCACAGCTCCGGGTTGCGCCAGATCAGGCTGGGCACGCAGACGTAGGGAGCACGAGCGGCAGGAGCAGGGAGTGGTTCCGGGTTATGCGAGCCGGTCGCTGCGGCGGGCACCACTGGCAGCGCCAGTAGGAACACAAGTCCCAGAACGATGAACAGAAAACGACGCATATTTGGTTCTCCGACGATAGAAAAATACGGGCGTATTCTAACACAGAACTGGCGCGGCGTCCAGCTTCCCATCCTACACCAACATCAGATACGGCTCCTCCACCAACTGCTTGATGCGCTGCAAAAAGCGCGCCGCCGGCGCGCCATCCACCAGCCGGTGGTCGAAGGTCAGGCTCAGCCACATCGTCTGCCGCACGCATATTTCCCCGTCCACGACCGCCGGCCGCGCCTTGATGCGTCCCACGCCCAGGATGGCCGTCTCCGGCAGGTTGATGATGGGCGTAAAGGCATCCACATCGTACACGCCCAGGTTGGTGATCGTGAACGTGCTGCCGCTCAGCTCGTCCGGCAGCGCCAGGCCCGAGCGCGCCCGTTCGACCAGCTCCCGCACTTCCCGCGCGATCTCGGCCAGTCCCTTGCAGTCGGCGTCGTGGACGACCGGCGCCAGAAGCCCTCGCTCCGTGTCCACGGCCAGCGCGACGTTCACCTGCGCCAGGTGGCGGATTATACCCCCGGCCCCTTCCTCGGTACCGCCCTCCAGGCGGGCGTTCATGTACGGGAATTCCCGCAGCGCGCGGGCGACCAGCTTGATCAGCAGGTCGTTGTAACCCAGGTTGAAGCCCAGCTCGTCCGCCAGGCTGGCCTTCAGCCGCTCGCGCACGACGACGAACTCGGTCACGTCGGCCTCGGTCGTCAGCGTGACCGGCGCGGTGGTGCGGTGGCTTTCGGCCATGCGGCGGGCGATGACGGCACGGACGCCGCTCAGTGGCACCTCGGCGGTGGAGGGCGGAGGGGCGGAAGGGAAGGAAGGGAAGGAAGGGGGGGAAGGGGCGATGGCGCGTTCCACGTCTTCTTTGGTGATGCGGCCGCCGGGGCCGCTGCCCTGCACCGTGCGCAGGTCGAGCCCGGCCTGCTCCGCCATGCGGCGCGCCACGGGCGTCGCCACAGGTTGCGCTGCCAGGTACGCCGCCACGTCCCGCTCGACGATCCGCCCGTCCGGCCCGCTGCCGCTCACGAGCCCCAGGTCCACCCCCCTCTCCCGCGCCAGCTTGCGCGCCCTCGGCGAAGCGAAGAGGCGTTCCCCCGGCTGAGAAACCAGGTTTTTTCCGAAAAACCTGGTTTCTGGCTCGGTTTCTGGCTCGTCGGTGATCAGCCCCACCACCGTAAGCACTGGCACGGTCGCGCCTGCCGGCACCAGCACCTGGCGCAGGTACCCGTCCGCCGGGGCCTCCACCTCCAGCGTCGCCTTGTCCGACTCGACGGTAAAGAGCACCTCGCCGCGCCGCACCGGCTGCCCCTCCTGCTTCAGCCATTCGACGACCGTGCCCTCGTTCATCGTCTCGCCCAATACGGGCATGATCACCTCAGTTACCACACTGTCCTCCTATCCGGACAACTGGAACCGCCAAGGCGCGAAGAACGCGAAGAAAACATAAAAACCTGGCGTCCTTTGCGCCTTTGCGCCTTTGCGGTGAACTCCTCCATTCGCACTACAGCAGCGCCTTACGGATGCCGGCGATGACCGCGTTCACGTTGGGAACGGCCGCGTCCTCCAGCGGCTCGCTCATCGGCACCGGCACGTCGGCCGCGCACACCCGCACGACCGGCGCGTCCAGCCAGTCGAACAGCTCCTCCTGGATGCGCATCGCCAACTCGCTGATGAACGAGCCCGTCTTGTAGGCCTCGCTGACGCCGACCACGCGCCCCGTCTTCTTCACCGACGCGGCCACCGTCTCCATGTCCAGCGGCTTGAGCGTGCGCAAATCCACCACCTCCACGCTGAGCCCTTCCTCCGCCAACTGTGCGGCCGCCTCCAGCGCCCGGTGCACCATGCGCGAGTAGGTGATCACCGTCACGTCCGAGCCTTCGCGTTTCACGTCGGCCACGCCGAAGGGGATGACGTAATCCTCGTCGGGCACGTAGCCCTCGACGCTGTAGAGCATCTTGTGCTCGATGAACATACAGGGGTTGTCGTCGCGGATGGCCGCCTTCAACAGCCCCTTGGCGTCGTAGGGCGTGCTGG
>Ga0172365_10003753_pt1 | contig 11276 bp, 7 predicted proteins | sample LakKivSesite48cm_FD_114535 | JGI IMG/M metagenome (GOLD analysis project Ga0172365, IMG submission 114535) | Sediment microbial communities from Lake Kivu, Rwanda - Sediment site 48cm | ecosystem: Environmental > Aquatic > Freshwater > Lake > Sediment | place: Rwanda: Western Province, Lake Kivu... | reverse complement strand
TTCTCTTCCCTTTTTCTAGCTCTTTTTATTGGGGTTTTTCTGTTTTTCATCCTAAATCGCCATGTCAATGGTTTTACCGTGGCCTTATTGTATTTTTTGGCTTAATTATTTTCTTTTTTATTCCAAAAATGAAAAAAAGGGAATCTTTGAGATTGATTTGGATGATTTTCTCTCTTTTTTTAATTCACCGGCTTTATCTTTGGAGTTTTCATTCTACCCTTTACCTGTTAGAAAATTGGGAGAAACTACAGCCTCCCTTAATTTTTTAAGATGAAAATAAAAAAAACAGTTTTTTTCCTTTTTTTGATTATAATTTTAGCTTTTTTTCTTCGTTTCTATAAATTAGGGAGTTTATTGCCTCTTTTTGGTGACGAAGTTGATACAAGTTATAATGCATTTTCAATTTTAAAAACAAGGAAAGATATTACTGGCCATTTTTTACCGGTTTATCTTAAAACCTTGATTGACACAAAATCTTGCCTATTGGCTTATTTATCGGCAATTCCAATTATTTTTTTGGGCCTGGGTGAATTTTCTGTGAGATTTATCCCGGCTGTCTGCGGAGTATTGATAGTTTTGCTTGTCTACCTTTTGGTTTTTGAATTATCACAAGATAATTTATGCGGTCTTTTGGCTAGTTTTTTAGTAGCCTCCTCTCCTTGGGCAATTCATTTTTCTCGAGGCGTTTTTGAGGCTAATTTAATGCTTTGTCTGATTCTTTTTGGGCTTTGGTTAACATTTCATTCTTTTAAGAAGAATATTTATTTATTTTTTGCCTCAATTGTTTTTTCTCTAAGTCTTTATGCTTATCATTCGGCAAAAATTTTAATCCCTTTACTTTTTATTGGGATTTTCCTTATTTTTAAAAAAGAAATTTCTAAAATAAATTTAAAGGTAAAATTGGTTAGCTTAGGAGTTTTTGTATTAGTTTCTTTGCCAGCAATATATTTTTCACTCTTTTCAATCGGCTTAGAAAGATATAAGGGAGTTAGCCTTGTTAATAACCAGAAATTAATTGACAAAATTATTATCAAAAGGCAAACCGATTCTTCAAGCCTTACTGGCCGTTTTTTTCATAATAAGATTGAGACTTATATTAGCAGTTTTTTGTCAAATTATTTTGAAAGTTTTTCACCCCAGTTCTTATTTTTGTCTGGCGATCCTAACTTTCGGAATTCTGTTGGCAACGTGGGTGAATTCTTTGTAATCCTTTTACCATTTTTTTTAGGAGGGTTATACATTTTTTTTAAAAAAAAAGAGAAATATTCAAATTTATTGATTTATTGGCTTTTGATTTCTCCTTTGCCTTCGGCGATCACTGTCGGAGGTGGATCGCATGCCATAAGACTGATTTTTATGATGCCGGCGGTGGCAATTTTTATCGCCTTTGGAATAACAATTTTTTCAAAATCTATTTTAAAGAAGTTTGGTGAGAAGCTATTTTTAGTGACTAACGGAGCGTTGTTAATTACTTATCTTTTATATTTTTTTTCGTTTATCCATCAATATTTTCATCATTACCCTAAAGAATCTTGGCGATATTGGGCATATGGTTATAAAGAAGCAATGATAGCTGTTAAAGAAAAAGAGAGCCTTTATTCGCGGGTTTTTATCAATAATTCCTATGAGCCCTCAATTCTATGGTTTCTTTTCTGGAATTCTTATAGTCCCGAAAAAATACACCCCTTGGTTAAAAATAACAATTTTGAAGAGGACAATTCTTTTGCCGGAATCAGTGGTTTTTGGATTGGTAAGTATTATTTTTACAAGCCTAAAGATTTAGAATGGAAGTATTGGGGAATTCAGGAACTATTCAAGAAAAACAAAAATCTTTTAGTTTTGGCTTCGGCTAAAGACGATACGGCAGGGGATAAAGATCTAAGAGTTTACCCTTTAAAAGGTGTAAAGGTTTTAAAAGCTATAACTAATCCAGAAAATCAACCAATCTTTTATATTTTAGCAAACGAGTAAAAAAGTAAAGTTAAGTCTGCTAAAATTGAGTTGTATGAATCATAAAAAGAAGATCGCTATTTTGTTATTTTTAATTATTCTTTTTGGTTCTTTCTTAAGACTTTATAAATTAGACAAATTTCCTCCCTGCCTATTTGGGGACGAAGTAGATGTTGGTTATCAGGCATATTCTATCTTAAAGACCGGAAAAGATTACATGGGCCAAAGATGGCCAATTTCTTTTCATTCTTTGGCCGATTGGAGAACTCCTCTTTTTCTTTATACCACTGTTCCATTTGTGGCAATTTTCGGTCTTAATGAGTGGGGAGTGAGATTACCAGCGGCATTTTTTGGAATTATAACTTTACCAATTTTTTTTCTTTTAATCAGAAAATTGTTTAAGAATGACGATTTAGCCTTATTGGGAACTTTTTTCCTTTCGATTTCTATGTGGCATTTACAATACAGCCGGGCTGCTTTTGAGGTTACTCAGATGCTTTCCTTAATTATTACAGGGGTATATTTTTTTCTAAAAGGTCAAGGGAAATGGCAATTCTTACTCCTTTCGGCAATTTTTTTAGGCCTTGCCCCTTATTCTTATAACACGGCCAAATTTTTTATTCCGATTTTTGTTTTGTTTTTGATTGTTTTATTTTGGGAAAGACTGCAAAAGATTTCTTTAAAAAGACTTTTATTGGTAATCTTTGTTTTTGGTTTAATTTCGGCTCCCATGACTTGGGATATCTTCTTTGGCGAGGCCACCGACCGCTTCTTTATTCTTTCAATTTTTACTGATCCGACAGTTGTTCCTCAAATTGGTTTTGATCGGCAGATCGATATGGGGGTTTCAATAGGTAAGGATGTACCGGTTGGGGCTGTTCCTTCTTTTTCTTCAAGAATCTTTCATAATAAATTTCTTTTCTGGGGAATAAGCTTGTTGCAAAACTATTTCAAGGTTTTTTCCACTGATTTTTTATTTGTTCGCGGAGACGTGAATTTCCGTCATTCGATCCAGGGAGGATTTGGTCAGCTATATTGGTTGGATATTATTTTTTTACTATTGGGACTTTATTTCATGGTAAGGTATAAAAATAGTAAGATAAAAAGACTGATTTTGGGGTGGCTTTTGTTAGCGCCCATTCCCTCAACCCTAACTCGAGACGGCGGTAACCATGCCACTCGTCTTATCTTAATACTTCCCCCGCTTTTGATTTTAATCACCTTTGGAATTTATAAGTTTCTTGAGAAATTTAAGAAAATAAATCAAAAAATTATTGCTTGCTGTTTACTGTTCACTGTTTACTGTTTCCTGTTTATCTTATACCTTCATCGATATTATGTTCATTACCCTTTGGAATCCGAAGAATGGTGGCATTATGGCTTTAAAGAGTTGGCAGAGTACGTTAAGGAAAATGAATTGAAATATGATTATATTGTTTTTAGTGACCGCGATCAGCCGCCATTAATCTTTTCTCTTTTTTGGCTTAAGATAGAACCAAAAATTTTCCAAGAAAATAAATTAGAATGGGTTCAGATTAGTGATGCTATTTGGGCTGACCACCTGCCTAATACTAAATACTATTATGGTCATGTTTTAGAGGAAAGAATTACCGCAAATGGCTTTATTGGAACTTTAAAACCGACAATTTTGTATCTAATGCCTAAATTAGAGATCGCTAAAGACTTTCGTTATGAACCCGTACCCAATTCAATTAAACTCTTGAAGACGATTTATTATCCAAGCGGAAGAATTGCCAAGTATATCTTGAGTGGCTTGTGATTAAAAAAATATTGTTATCGGCCTTGTTTTTTCGTTTGATTCTTTCTTTTGGCCCATATCATCCTGATTTAGGTAATCATTTAGATTGGGGAATTAAATTTTGGCAATTAGGGCCAAAAAACTTTTACGAAAACCTTTTTTGGCAAGTTTCTTGGGCAAATCAGCCACCGGGGACGATTTATCTTTTTGCCTTTATAAGAAAAATTTATGAAGGAATTTTTGCCATTTTTTGGTGGCTCAACCTTAAAATTCCTCTTTTTCCTTCATTTATAATCCCAATTTTAGAAAAAAGACTTTATGTTTGCCTAATTAAATTGCCAGCAATTTTGGCGGATTTAGGGATTGCTTTCTTGATTTACAGATTTGTGGAGGAATTAAAAGGTCAGAAGGCGGCCAAATTAGCCGCGGCTATTTTTCTTTTCAATCCAGCTTCCTGGTATATTTCTGCAGTCTGGGGACAAACAGACTCGATTATTAATTTCTTGGTCTTATGGTCAGTTTATCTTTTTTGGCGGAAAAAATCTTTACCGTCGGTTTTCGTTTATTTTTTATCTTTATATTTTAAGGGTTCTTTAATAATTTTCTTGCCGGTAATTTTAATTTTGCTTTTGAAAGCTAAAGATCTCTGGTGGAAAAAACTATTGGCTATAGGAGGAAGTTTGATTTTTTTGTCTTATTTAAGTTTTCCTTTTGTAAAATGGATGACTCCGATTCCTTGGATTTACCATCTTTACCAAGATCGAATTTTTGGTCATCAAGGAAATATGCTGACCGCCAATGCTTTTAATTTTTGGGCCTTAATTTTTGGCATCGATTTTACTAAAAATGACTTTGGATTATTTTTGGGATTAACTTTTAGAAAATGGGGACAGTGGCTTTTTGTTTTAAGCTCGCTCCCGGTTTGTTTTTATCTTTTAAAAAAGAAATTAAACATTACTTTAGTTTTTTGGTCATTTGCCATAATTTCTTTTAGTTCATTTTTGTTCCTTACCAATATGCACGAGCGTTATTTATATCCGATTTTTCCCTATATAACTATTCTAATGTTTATAGTTTCTAAATTTAACCTCTTTTACCTATTAATAAGTTTTAATTTTTTTCTTAATCTTTATCATTTGTGGTATATCCCTGATATTTTAAACTTTCGCCTAATTTATACTCCAATTACGATTAGATTTTTTTCTCTTTTCAATTTGTTTTTGACCTTTTGGATTTACCTTGCCTTCTTTCGATTTTTACGCTTAAAAAAGATATAATTTAGTCAGGGCGAGATGTTAGATTACAATATAGATTACTGATGATAAGAAAAGTTTTTTTATCCGCGATTGTCATATTAGCATTTTTCTTAAGGGTAGTTAGCTTAAAGGATTTTCCGACTGGTTTTACGGCCGATGAAGCAGCTCAAGGTTATACGGCTTATTCAATTTTAAAAACCGGAAGAGATGAATGGGGAGTAAAATTTCCTCTTAATCCACGCTCCTTTGGTGATTATAAGGCTCCTGTTTATACCTATTTAATAATCCCATCGATAGCAATTTTCGGTTTGAATGAATTTGCCGTAAGACTACCAAACGCTATTTTAGGCACATTGGCAGTTTTGGTAGTGTATTTATTATTTAAGGAGCTTTTTTCTCACGAATCAATGCGAATGTTATCACGCCTGCCCGCCGAAGCCCTCCGGTTCCGAGGGGCGAAGGTGGGAATTAACGCGAATTCCCAAGCCCTTATCGCAAGTTTTTTGTTAGCCATCAGTCCTTGGCACATAAGTCTTTCGCGCGGTGCTTTTGAGGCGAATCTAACGACTTTCTTTTTGCCTTTAGCGGTTCTGTTTTTTCTACGTGGTTTGCATAATTCCCGCCAAAGGGGCGGGCAGGCATTATTCATAATTCTTAGTTCATTCTTTTTTGGTCTGAATCTTTTTACTTATCATAGTGCTAGATTGGTGACACCCTTGTTATTAGTGTTCTTGATCTTTTGCTGTAGGAAAAGATTGACAGAAAAAGTGATTTATAAACATAAATTTATATGTGTTACATCGGCCATAATTTTTCTTTTCTTTGTGTTTTTAGGAGGATTAAGTTTTATCGGGGGAGGGGGAACAAGGGTTTCTGATATTGGAGTTTTTTCTGGAGGTTGGCAGGCAGTTTCTGAGCAGAGGTTTTTTGCTAACTCAATGGGGTTACCTGATTTCATTTCAAGAATCTTTAATAATAAATTAAGTTTCGTCTGGGGTGAGTTTATTAAAAATTATTTTTCTTATCTTTCGCCTCAATTTTTGTTTACTCAAGGAGCAGGAGAGGCAACTTATGGTATGACTCCTGGGAGAGGGGTACTTTATTTTATGGAATTGCCCTTTTTGTTGGCAGCTTTCTACTTTCTTTTTAAAGAAAAACTTGATCTCGTGATATTTTTATGGTTTTGGGTGCTAATTTCATCAATTCCGGCTGCCTTAAGTAGAGGGGTTGGTTACCATGCTAATCGGGTGGCAGTAATGATGCCGGCAATTCAAATTCTTTCTGCCTATGGAGCATTGACATTGATAGATTTAGTGAGAAAAAGATTCCCTAAATTTTTGAAGTTATTTCTACTCTTCTACTCTTCTACTCTTCTACTCTCGTTTATTTTCTTTTTAGAAGATTATTTTTTCCAGGCCCCTAAAATTAATGCCCCCAAAATGAGTTATGGCTGGAGGGAAGCAATGAATTATTTGAAAGATCAAGATAAAGAGATTATTATCAGTCGAAGTTTTAGCGAACCACAGGCTTTTGTGATGTTTTATGGAAAGCTGGATCCTAAAAAAGTTCAATCAGAGACTCAATCTTGGTTAAGATACGAAAAAGAAGGTCATTTTTTTGTGGACCAAATGGGAAATTATACTCTTGCGAATTATGAATTTAGGAATTTTTCTTTTCCTGAAGATTGGCAAAAAGGGGAAGTAGTTTTAGTGGGAACAGAAAAAGATTTTTTGGGGCAAGAAAAAATGCTTCAAGAAAAAATAATCGGCTATCCCGACGGGAAGGTGGCAATTAAAATCATAGAAATAAAATAGTTGCTGGGTGTTAGCGGTTGGGTGCTAGAAAAAACTATCACCTAACGCCTATCACCGAACACCTATGATGAGCAAAAGCAACATAAACAAACTGCTAATTTTAATCTTAACTTTAGCCTTATTTTTAAGACTTAATAAGATTTCTTTTGTTCCTCCTTCTTTAAATTGGGATGAAATTTCTCATGGATACAATGCTTACTCAATCTTAAAGACCGGCAAAGACGAATGGGGAATTAGATTCCCTCTAATCTTTAGGGCTTATGGTGATTTCAAGTTACCTCTATATATTTATTTAGCCACAGTAACTGAGGCCCTTTTTGGTTTAAATGTGGTGGGGGTGAGATTAGTTTCTGTGCTGGCAGGTGTTGGTTTAGTTTTTTTGTCGTATCTTCTTTCAAAAAAAATTCTTAAAAAAGAGAGCCTCTCTTTAATTTCTGCTTTTTTGACGGCGGTCAGTCCGTGGTCATTATTTGTCAGCCGGGTGGCAGTTGAAGCAAATTTAGGAGCATTTTTATTTGCAACAGGAATGTATTTTTGGCTTTGTTGGCTTGATGAGTATCGGCTGAAAAACCTAATTTTGGCCTCATTTTCTTGGGGTTTGGCTTTGCATGCTTATAATTCTGCCAGAATTTTGGTGCCGATATGTATATTGATAACAATTTGGAGAATATTAAGACAAAAAAGGATTCGTCAATTAGCTCCTCATTTGATTTTAATTTCCTTGTTTTTCTTACCAATAATCTTTCAATTCTTTAATCAATCTGCAAAAGCCAGATTTAACTGGGTAAGCTTGATTGACCAAGGAACAATAAGCAGAATTATTGAAAAAAGAACCACTTCAAACTTACCTAAACCTTTTTCTTCAATTCTTTTTAACAAGGGCACCTTTTTTATTTATTACGCTTTTAAAAATTATATTTCAAACCTATCTCCCGGATACTTATTTTTCAAAGGAGGAAGCCATTATCAGTTTTCTTTACCCGATCATGAACTTTTATACTTAGTGACCGCTCCATTTTTATTATTAGGGCTACTGAGGGCCTTTAAAAAAAGAGATATTCAATCGAAAGTTCTTTTATTTTGGGTATTTGGGGCTTTTATTCCTTCAGCGATTACCAAAGACGCGCCCCATGTTTTAAGGAGTCTTTTAGTCTTGCCAGTTCCTATGGTCTTAACCACCTCAGGAATCGAGTGGATAGTCAACTTTCTTGAAAAAAAATCTGCTTTTAAAGGAGAATTTATGAACCTAATGATAATTATTTGTGTAGTTATAAGTTTTTTCCGCTGGTGGAATGATTATTTTAAGATTTACCCTAAGATTTATTCTTGGGCGTGGCAATATGGTTACAAGGAGGTTGTTTCTTTTATTAAGGAAAGCTATATGAAATATGATAAGATTTTTATCACCAAAAGATATGGTGAGCCCCATGAATTTATTTTATTTTACTGGCCATGGGAACCAGATAAATATCAAAATGAACCAAAAATTTGGGATTATCATGCCAATTGGTATTGGGTGGATAGATTTGATAAGTTTGAGTTTATAAATGATTGGGAGATCAAAGATAAATTAAAAATTATCCTTCGGCAGGCTCAGGATAATACTGAGCAAAGTCGAAGTATTAAAAATGAAAAACTAAAAATGACAATGAAAAATGAAAAAATTCTATTAATAACATCTCCGGGAAATTATCCGGAGGGGTGGAGGAAGATAAAGCAGATAGATTTTTTAGATGGGAAGGCGGCGTTTGAGATATTAGAGAGTAATTAGTAAATGGTAATTAAGTAATTAAGGGATGAAGAAAAACTTTTTAATAATTTTAATTTTTGCACTTGCCTTAGTTTTAAGAATTTATAGATTGGGTGAGTATCCTGTTGGTTTTCTTTGGGATGAAGCAGGCTTAGGCTATAATGCTTATTCGATCTTAAAAACTGGCAAAGATGAATACGGCCATATTTTACCCTTAATCTTCAAATCTTTCGGTGATTATAAACCAGGTCTTTATGTCTATTTAACGGTTCCTTTTGTGGCAATTTTTGGTCTTAATGAATTTGCAGTTAGATTACCTTCGGCGATTTTCGGAACATTGACAATATTGGTGATGTATTTTTTGATTAAAGAAAGTTTAAATCGCGAATCAACGCGAATTGGTTTGCGAATCAACGCGAATTCCTTAGCTCTGACCGCCTCCTTATTATTAGCAATTTCTCCTTGGCATGTTAACTTCTCCAGAGGTGCTTGGGAGTTAAATGTGATGCTTTTTGAGTTTGTTTTAGGAATTTGGCTTTTGATTAAATTTTTAAATTCTGAAAAAAACTTTTTTCTTTATTGCGAAGCAACAAACTTGGTTTATTCTTCGGTTTTTGTTTTTATTTTATCTTTATTTACTTATCAGGGAACCAAATTATTATTGCCCCTTTTACTAATAGGTTTTATTTTTTTCTTCAGGAGAGAGATTAAAAGAATACCCCTTGAACCAAAAATTAAATTTTTAGCGATCATATTAACTGGTTTTCTAATTTTTAATTTAATTACCTTCATTGGTGGAAAAGCGGGTAGACTTAAGGTGATGAGCTTGTTTTCCTACCCCCGTTTGGTAAGTGAATCTAAAATGATTTTAGATCAAGATTCCAATAATCGTTTTTTGTTTAACTTGTTTCATAGTTCTCCGGTGTTCTTTTCAAGATCTTTTTTGGGAAGATATTTCAATCATTTTTCTGGAAGATTTTTGTTTGTGGAGGGAGATTGGTCGAATCCAAGAAATGGGACTATTTATCATGGGGTTTTGTATTTTCCAGACTTACTTTTTATGTTAGTCGGCCTGGGGATATTATTCGCAAAAAAAAGAACTCCATTTGAAAATTTTATTCTTTATTGGTTGATGATCGGTCCTTTGCCCGCCGCCCTTACCCGGGATAGCATCTCTTCGGTTCGTTCTTTTACTATGGTAATCCCTTTGATTTTTATAATTTCCGAAGGGCTTGCAGGTTTTGTGAATTTGTTAAAAAAGCATTCTCCCATAGTTCGGTATTCATTATTCGTTGTTCTTACTATTCTTTATTGTTTCGTTTTTGTTAGATTTTTGGACCTTTATTTTATTCATAACCCGAAATTTAGCTCAAAAGACCGACTTTATGGTTATAAACAAGCAATTGATTTTATAATTCCTCTTGTTTTTCAAAAAAAGAAAGTCATTTTTACTAATACTTATGGTCAGCCATATATTTTTTGGCTTTTTTATACTAAATACGACCCTTCTGCCTATCAAAAACAAGCACATCTTACAGAAAATCCCTATGGAGATGTAGGAGAAGTAAGATACATTGATAATCTTGAATTTGGAAAAATTTATTTTCCTGCTGATAGGGGACTATCTAATTCTTTATTAATTGGTGATGAATTTGAGTTGCCAGAAAAAAATATTACTGAGGACAATCAGAACTTTAAATTCGTAAAAGAAATCAAATTTTTGAATGGGAAGACGGCATTTAGAGTAGTAGAGACTAAGTAAAAATAAAAAATAAAAATGAAAAAAGAAAAAATACAAATAAAAAATGCAAAAAGTAAAAAATTTATCTTTCTCGGTTTAATTTTTTTCTTAGCCTTCATTCTTCGCGTTTATAAAATTGCCGAATATCCAGCAGGCTTAAATGCGGATGAGGCGGCGATTGGTTACAATGTTTATACTTTGCTGAAAACTGGAAAAGACGAATTTGGTCACCCTTGGCCTATAAATTTCCAATCATTTAATGACTACAAGCCTGGTTTATATTTCTATTTAGTTTTACCATTTGTAAAAATTTTTGGATTAAATGAATTAGCAGTTAGATTACCTTCAGTAATTTTAGGAGCTCTAACTGTTTTAGTAGTTTATTTTTTGGTTAAGGAGATTTTTGCTCCCGAATTAACCCGAATGAATTCCCGAATTGGCCCGAATATATTACCTTTAAGCGCTTCACTCTTACTAGCTATTTCTCCATGGCATCTTCATTTTTCTCGAGGTGGTTGGGAAACGAATGCGGATACTTTTTTCATTGTTACTGGAACTTATTCCTTTATGAAAGCCCTAAAATCACCAAAATTCTATCTTCTATCTTCTATCTTCTATCTTCTATCGCTTTATACCTATCATAGCGCTAGGATTATTAGCCCCTTACTTTTTTTAGGATTAATAATTTTTAATTCTAAGAGAGTATTTAAAAAAGAAAATCATAAATGGTTGTTGATTTCTTTCTTGACAGGGTTAATCCTTGTCATTCCCTTGATAATTTCATTCTTTGGTCCAGGCGGTATTTCCCGTTTTTCTGGAGTTGGACTTTTGGCTGATCAGGGTCCTTATTGGCGAGCGGTTGAACTCAGAAGTCAACATCATGATCCTTATTCAATTTTCTTAAGATTCCTCCATAATAAGTACCTTGAGTATGGGTACCGATTTTTAGACAATTATTTAAGACACTTTAATGGTGATTTCTTGTTTATTTCTGGAGATGAGATTC
>Ga0172365_10003751_pt1 | contig 11277 bp, 16 predicted proteins | sample LakKivSesite48cm_FD_114535 | JGI IMG/M metagenome (GOLD analysis project Ga0172365, IMG submission 114535) | Sediment microbial communities from Lake Kivu, Rwanda - Sediment site 48cm | ecosystem: Environmental > Aquatic > Freshwater > Lake > Sediment | place: Rwanda: Western Province, Lake... | reverse complement strand
TGTTAAGGTAAAGATGACCTTGACTACTTCTGGCTGCCCGCTTGCTAATCAGCGAGATTCCAGACCCATCTTTAAGCTTTATCCTAAAACCAAAGAAATTCATTGGTATAGTTGTAGATGTAGCTGGTTATTATCTAGCCTTTTTAAGCTTTTTATATAAAGGAGCTAATGTAGTTTGATAAATATTTCTTATCTTCTCTTCTACATCCTTTAAGGGCTTTGACGGTATTAAATCTCTAAGTTCTTCGTACTTTAAACCTGACTCTGTGAAAGTTTCTGCAGTGCCTGTAATCATCTTGCTTAATCCCCCTTTTGCTTCCTTTTCAGTTAATCCAAAGGATTGGGCCAATTTGCATAGCTCATCCACCTGAAACCAGAAGTAAGTTGGTCCCATGCCGGTAATCATAGCGTAGGCTTCTAGGTCTTTCTCTGGAACTTCTGGAGACTCGCCCCAATGCATGAACAATTGCTTTAGTAAAACCCGGTCATCAGCAGATAAAAATTCCGAGTAATAAACAGGGTTATATCCTTTACCAATAATTGAAGGTGCATTGGGGATCATACGCACAATGCGGTTAAAACCATTCAGCAAATTAGAAAGTCGCAAAACCGTTACGGTGGGAATAAATGAAATGACCATAGCTTCTGGTTTTAAAGCTGATTGAATCTCTGCTCTCACCTCTTTTACCACCTGTGGATGTACCGCCAGAAAAATAAGATCGGCGTCGGTTGCTTCCCGATTGTTCTTTACCGACTGAATACGATCTGGCATAATCTTTGCTACTTTTTGAAGATGTTTGGCGTCGGGATCGCTCACTAAAATTTTATGTGGCAGGGCGAATTGACGCTTTAGTCCGACCAATAGTAGATAGGTCAACCGACCACTTCCGATAAAACTAAATGTTCTAATTCTATCCATTCTTTTCCTCCTATTTATTTCTCCTTCAGAATTCCGTGTCTCTGGGCTGCTTCCAGGATATCCTTTTCGTTTTCCAATCGTCTAACTACTTCAAGTGCGGCCATACCGGTGAGCGATCCGGTGTTTGAGACACCACTGAAGCATGCAAACAGCCCCACTTTTGGTTAGGTAACCTTCGTACTACTACTCTTTAAGCCAAGCAATGCGAATCCAGCAATTTGAGCAGAGTACTGTTATTTCAGAGCCTCCTTGGCGATCTTCTTGCCGATGCGTTGTACGTCGGCCATATTAAAGTCGAGGGTGGGTACCTTTTCTACTCCTTCTTTGGCGATTACCGTCTCATATCCATAGGGAATGTTTAGTTTTTCCAGCACCTTACTGGCACAGCGATTGGCGCAGCCGTTGATAATAATGAGCTTTCTCGCTCGACGGGCAATATCCAGGTGCACTTTCGACTCCGCAGCTACGGCCGTGATACAGCACATCCGGGCCGCTTCATTGGTGTTGGTCAGCTCCACTGCCACCTGGTGCCCTACCTGGCCCACGCTGGCTGCTCCATCACAAGCCAGAATGATATCCAGGTTTTCAGCCTCCTTGGCACAGAGTGGTAACATTCTGATCGGTGTTTCTGGTTGTACTTTCTTCGCCATTTTCTCTTTATCTCCTTTCTTTTTTGAAAACAACTCTTATACATCCTTGCGATATATCAGACGACAGCTATTTTCTTTAAATATCTGTAATATTTCCTGATAAGTCTTTTTTAAATCCTCCTCTTCAAAAGAAACCAATTTAAAGGTCATTATAGAAGGGCACTTTTCATCCCAGCCACCCTTTAATGTAGCAACTGATATTTCAATATCTGTTATATTGGCTTTTTTGTTTTTTAGAGCTCCATATAAAATACCTAAAATGTTTTTCTCTATTATATGGCCACTTACCTTTATTTCCGTTCCTCTCATAGAAATTTCCTCCTACTTTCTTTAGCTTTATTAAATATATCCATTAATTCTTTCCTTTTTTGACTTTAAAGTTAATGTATTTAAGGATTTGATGACCCTTACAGAATAATTAAAAATTTTCTCCTTTTAATATAAACATCTTTCCTTATTTCTGGGAAATAAACATCATATTATATTCAGTCTTTATCTTTTTTATTGACTCAGTATGTTTAGATAAAAATTTATCTATTTTTTTAAGAAGTTCACCACTATCGTATTTATGTTCATATTCCTTTAAACCTTTTTCATGAAGTTCTGAGATCAGGATAAAACCGCCCTGTTTACATACTCTAAACATCTCATCTATTGCTTTCTCTGGGTTATCCATATGATGCATCGAATGATAAGCAAAAACTGCATCGAATCCACTATCTTCAAATGGTAGGCTCTCTGCATTAGCTAACTTTGCTTCAAAACTTCCTTTAAATTTTTCTTTCTTGGCATCTTTTCTCGATTCATGTATAGCATTTGGTGAACGGTCTATGCCAATTACATCGAAACCTCTCTTTGCCAAAAAGAAAGACATACAACCACAATTACCCATTCCAATATCTAAAATGCGACCCTCTTTTAATCCGGTCGCCTTGATAAGTGTCTTTCTTCCTGCCAAATCATCAATTTCTATCATATAATGTCCAATTTCAATTGAATATATTTATTTAATATCATTGGAATTTCTTCCTATTCTTCTTATGCCTTATTGAATATATCCATTAATTCTTTCCTTGTGGGGAATGTAATTGCCTCACCATTACATAGATTAGCGCAAGCCGAGCAACCGACCACACAGTTATAAGGCCGGATGACTTTAGGTGTATTATTTTCCTCGTCCCATTCATATACACCATTCCGGCAAAAGTTAAAACACTCTTTACAGCCAATACATTTTTCAAAATCAATAGTTGGAAACCAGGGAATCTTTTCTCTGGGAATATTTCTAAATAATCCCACGGTTATGCCTCCTTGTTTTGATATTTTGCGCGTATATTTCGTAACATTTCTTTTAATTCTTCCCTTGTAGGAAAACTTATCGCCTCAAATGGGCACTGAAACTTACAGGATTCATCGCCCACATTGCATTCATAAGGTTTAGAGACCTCCACTACCCCGTTACCCTTATGGGAAAACACTCCAAAAGGACAGAACTTGACACAAGGAAAGTTGCACTCCTCTGGCTTACATTTTTCCTGGTCAATTATTGGAAACCAATCTATCTCGGTCCGAGGCAATCCCGTATAGGTAGACCTATCCCGCTGCATTAACTTACCTCCTTTGAACCGCTCTTTACTTTTAAACCATCCACAGTCTCTTTAACTTTATTCATCGCATCTTCAGTGGACATATTTCGTAAGTCTAATGGGACAACCTGGTCATCGTAATTTCCACCTGCTTCCGCAAAAGCATCTTTAAACATCTTTCTTTGCATCTTGGGGTCACAGGCACCAATTACATATTTTATATCAGGCTTTATGTAATCATGAATAAACCTGTCACCGTCGTCAACGCATAGCTGGGGATGAACTATGGCGTATTCTACGTCTAACTCACCTCTTACATAATTTATCAACTCCCAAAGATTTAAACTTGCAAATCCTGGGCATTGACCTGTACAAATACACATTAAAAATCTCGGTTTTTCTATCATTTTATTCTACTCCTTTCCCTTTTTTATTTTATATTATTAAAATTTAAATTCTTTACACTCCTAAACTATGTAAATAGTGATTTTCCTTGAAGTATCTTGGTTCGGTCTACTTTACTGCAACATTAATTCGATTTTGCTTTTTCTCTTATATTTTCTTTTTTAATTTTTCTTAAATTGTTTAAATACCGTGAGGATAAACTTAATTCCTCTATCAATCCTTGAATAATTTTATTTCTCTTCAAATCTTGATTTATAGAATATATCATCCATTTACCCCTTCTTTGATTGTTGACTAGCTCCGCTTCCTTTAAAATCCTTAAACTGTGAGAAATTCTTGATTGTTCCATATCTAAAGTATTTACCAATTCACAAACGCATAATTCGCCCTGGAGCAGAAGTAAGTAAATCCGTAATCTATTTTCATCAGATAAGGCATTAAATATCTTTACAAACTTTTCCATATTTATTCATCTCTTTTTATATGAACGTATTATCATATTATCATATTAAAGTCAAATAAAAATTCTAATTTTATTTATTTTAAAATTTCTTACTTAATATCAATTGGACTAAATTGCCAGTTTGCTCCTAGAGGAATTTTAACTAAATCGGTAGCCTCGATTCCAATAAAATTTTTTAAAAGAATACCTAAAAAAAGATAGATATAACATACATTGATCTCCTTTCAGATACTCCAAATTAAATATATTCCACCTAAAATTACCAAAATACCACATATTTTTTTAACCAATACTACACCTTTGGATCTTTCATTCCAATTTAGATAATTTTGGACAATCCCTGCGAAGGTTCCAGCAAAAACTATTACCGAACAGTGACCAATACCATAAATAAAAAGAAGTACAACTCCATAGAAAAATTGTGTAACTGACATTGTAAACACAATACCCAACATTGGTGCCATATAAGCAAAGGTACAGGGACCAAGGGCGATACCAAAAATAAGGCCTAATCCAAAAGCAGTCCACAGTCCTTTTTTCCGGAAAGCTGGTTGATTAGATCTTCCCAGAAAAGGTAATGGAATGATTTCTAAAAGGTGAAGACCCATAACGAAAAAAATTATTGCCACTATATAATTTCCATAAGAGCCGATATCACCCAGCATACGCCCTAAAAGTCCAGTAATAAGGCCGATAGTAGCGATAGTTGTTAAAATGCCCAGGGAAAAAAGTGTTGCCAGCCAAAAAGCTCTTTTGGTTGATACCTTACCCTGCTCACCAATAAATGCTATGATTAAAGAGATACTAGATAAATGGCAGGGGCTTAATAATATACTGAATATTCCCCAGATAAAAGAAGCAGTTAAGGCAATAATTGGGTTTAATTGAAGAGAATTGGATAGCCATTCGAATATGGTTCTTATCATTACTTAACCCCCTGCATTTTCAGGACTTTAACTAATTCATCTTTTGCAAAAAAACCTTCATGCCTAAAATATTCTTCTCCATTTTTATCAAGAAAGACCTGGGTTGGAATTGCTCTTATTCCAAATTCCTTAATATAAGGCTTCCTCTCTGTAGTCCAAACATCGTAGAAAACAACTTTTACCTGTCCTTTGTATTCTTCTTCAATTTCTTTCATAATTGGCTGCATCTGTTTACAAGGGATGCACTTAACCGAGCCAAGTTCTACAAAGGTAACTTTTACTGCAACAACCTCCGCCTTTTCTTGAGTGAAAACAGGTGCATTTAAGGTAACTCCAGAATTATTGGATGCCTTTTTAATACCAAAAACGGCAGCCAAGAGTACCAAAAAAACTATGATATAAATATATCTTCTTCTTTTCATTTATTTAGTCTCCTTTTGACTTCTAAGGTTATCATTTTTCTTGGCAAGAATAAGAGCTTCTCGATTTTTTATTTTCTCCAATATTATTTATTTTTTATTCAATCCATTTTTTAATCTCTTCTTTGCCCGGTATTCTTCCCGCCATCTTTACTTCTCCGTCGATAACTAATGCAGGAGTTAGCATAACTCCATAATCAATAATTTTATTAATATCGGTTACTTTAGTAATTTCTGCTGAAACACCAAGTTCTTTAATAGCTTCCGCTGTTAGCTCGCTCAATTTTTTACATTTCGGACAACCCGGTCCCAAAATTTCAATTTTTATCCTTATTCACCTCCTAAAAAATAAAATTCCCCCAAAACCAACCACTCAGGGTAGCCAGAATAACTAAAGTGATAATATATACTGCCGCTTTCCTTAAACCAAAAACTTTTATGGTTACCAGCATATTGGGGAGACTCATACCGGGACCCGACAAAAGCAAGGCAAGGGCTGGACCTTTCCCCATTCCTAATTTCATTAAAGTATCTACAAATGGTGCTTCAGTCATTGTAGCAAAATAACTTATTGCTCCAATAAGAGTGGCGAAAAAAGAAGGACGCAGAGAATTCCCTCCCAGCCAGTTTTCTATCAATTCTTGAGGAAGAATCTTTCCAATAATTCCCACAATAAAAACTCCCATCAAAAGGAGCGGGAAAATTATTTTCACAAACCACCAGGTTTCTTTTAACCAATTGGTAATTTCACCTTTCTTTTTAACCATAAAAGCATATAAAAAGGTTATAGAGATACCTACTGCAAAAACATATACTTTATGAAGATATGGTCCTTTAGTGATCAGATAATTAGGAGAAAGTAAACTACCAAGAATTAACAAAAGAAGAAATATATCTTTTCCAGCAATAATTTTTTTCTCACTTACCCTTTCTTTTTCTATTGCTCTCTCTGCCTCTTCCTTTCGGAAAGAAATATACATTATTGTTCCCATAATAAAAGCGGTAACGAAGGCGGTAATTATTCTCGCTAAAGCCATATTATATCCAATAATACTTCCAGTATAAATTACTGAAAGAAGATTGGAAGCAGGGGCCACCCATAATATAATAAAAGCAGTGGCAATCGCCCCACCTTTACGATAGATTCCAGCTGATATCGGGATTACTGTGCAGGAGCATACCGCAATAAATATTGATGAAACTGCGGCTAAGGGGAAAGAAATAATATTTTTTGCCTTTGTTCCTAAGTATTTAATGATCGTGTCACGAGAAGTGAACGCAATAATTCCACCAGCAAGAAGAAAAGCGGGGATAAGACATGTTACTACATGTAGAGCAATATATTCTTTTAAGGCTAATAAACCTCTAATTAAAATATCTAATATCATATTTACTGTGACTCCTATGGGTAATTAATTACCTCGTGATTTTTCTCGTATATTTTCTTTTTTACACTTTATTAAGTTATTCAATTCTATTTCAGATAATTTTATTTCATACCCTAATCCTTGAATAATTTTATTTTCTTGTATTTTTGGTTCTGCTGAATAGATATTCCATTTACCCGCTCTGTGATTATTAATTAAACCAGCTTCCTTTAAAATTCTTAAACTATGAGAAATCCTCGATTGCTCAATATCTAAGATATTTATTAATTCGCATACACATAATTCAGCATGTGTTAAAAGTAAATAAATCCGAAGCCTGTTTTCATCAGATAAGGCTCGAAACACCTTAGTAAATTTTTCCATATTTTTCACCTCAATTATAATATGATAATATTATAATATTATCATATTTACATTCACTATAATTTACGTTCAACTCTTGTATCTTATTGGAAATATTACCGTTCAATCACAATCGGAAGGGCAATGGTAAGGTAAAGATACTCTACTTTTTCTTCATCTTTCATTTTGTCTTTTAATAGCACAATAGCCAGGTCTTTTTCCTCTCCTGAGTCGAGGTCAATTTCAGACCTTAAGGGGACAAGATAGTCAGAAGAAGTCTTAAGAGAGATGATTTTGATCAAGTTTTTACCCGAGTTTTGAAAATTAACTTTTTTAACCAATTCACCTTCAGTATTACTGATAAGATTAAACTTCACTTCCAATGGAGAGATACTGACCGAGGGAGGAGCCATTTCTTTTATGTAACCATTGATATGCAGAGAAAGAGCCTTTCTTTTCGGGTCATTACAGGAGATACGTATACTTTCTCTTACTTCTCCCAACTCATGCTTGACAGAATCATAGGTAAAGATTATATCTTTCTTTTCTCCGGGGAGGAGGTTTAGCGGTACCACTATATCATAATGGACATATTCAGAGACATCAATCTTATCAATTACCAAATCTAATTCTCCCTTATTTTCAATAGTAAAGGTAAAGGAAGGGGTATCTCCCTGAGAAATTAGTCCTAAATCCCACTGAGAATCTGAAATAAAAGCCTGGGGGGAGGGGATAGGCTCTACATCTACAGCTACGATAACCTTGGTGGTGGGGAGCTTGGGGTCATTGGATTCAATATAAATATCCTTCTTAACTATGCCTTTATAGCCACTAGGATTGAAGGTGGTCTTTAATTCGGCTGATTTTCCTGGGAGAATATGATCTGAGGTAAGCATGGTGGCAGTACAACCACAGGATGCACGTACTCGACTGATAATCAGCTCTTCTTCTCCCGTGTTTTTGATGGTAAAGATATGAATCGGTCTTTCATCTTCTTTTACTTTTCCAAAATCCCATTCCTCTTCAGAGAGGGAAATTTGAGGGGGTTGAGAAGATTTATTTTGAATACTATTATAGATGAAAAAAGCCCCGATTAGAATTGCAATTGCTATTATTATAAAAATAATTAATTTATTTCGAAACATGATTTTCTCCTTTATTCACTAAATAATATTATTCTATATAAAATGACTGTAAAATTTCTTTAGTAGAACTGTATGGTGCCTGGACAAGGATAACTACATGAACTTTGCTCTCGTTCAACCAGTTTAGTTCCTCAGAGGTAAAAGAGAAATTGACTATCTCATCAGGAGTAATAGAACTGACTGTTTGTCCCTCAAAGATATCCAAAACCAAAGAGTGCAGACCATTCTCTCCTCGGTCTTCAAAGACCATCCCCTGGATAATCAGACTTTCTAAAGCAGACGAGCTGATGTTTTTGATGGTTCCACTTAGAGTAATTGTAGAACTACCTGTTTCTTTTACTGCAGAGATGCTGATTTTAGCTCCTTTAGCCCGTTCAATATCTACAATGTTTTTATATTCATTATAACTATAGACCCCCTGTTTCCTTTGGTTTAAACCATTAAATAAGGCATCAGGTGTCCCCTGGCCTGAAGGAATATACCAATTATAACGGTCTTTTACTTCGGAGATTTCATAGATATCCCAAACATGCTCTTCTAAAAGTATCATTTTAGTAGGTCCATAATCTTGAGCAAGTTGCTCCAATATAGGTTCCACCTTTTCACATGGCGAACAGCCCACCTTTACATACAGTTCCACCATTACCACCTGTTGAGCTTCCTGAGAAAGAGGAATAAGCTGAAAATTCAATTCTATAATCTCGTTTTCTATAATTTCAACTGTTTTAGTCTGACCATAATAGCCATCTAAGACAGCAGTAACTTCTCTGTTGCCTACGGGAATCCCGTTTAAAATATAATTTCCTAAAGCGTCGGAAATGATGCTGATAGTGCCCACACTAATTAATACTTCCGTTAAAGGTTCACCGCTTTGACTATCGGTAACTATTCCATTAATCCCTCCGGTAGGAGTAGGAGAGAAAATACAACCATTCATTGATAATAATGCAAAAAGTATTACCAATGAAACTATCTCTATTCGAGATATGTGTTTATGAATTTTTCCTTTCATTAAATAATTTCTCCTTTTCTTTATGATGGATAAATATATTTATCTAATACCTATTCCCTTCAGTGGTGACAAACATCATCCTCACAACCTTCATCATCCTTCTTCTCTGGTTCTCCCTTCTTTTTAGCATTTAGTAGATAACTAATATATTGAAACATCAAAGTTTGCTGTTTAGAAATAAGTCCAGGATAGATTCTTTTAACGATTAAGTTTTGGTCTAAGAAAATGGTAGTAGGCAGAACTTCAATATTGTAGAGATTGCTCACTTCATTCTGACTGTCTAAGAGGATAGAGAAAGAAATTTTTTTATTAGTCCAAAACTCTTTGATTAGGATAATATCTTCTTCTTTTAAGTCTTTACGAGTATTTATCATAATTATCTGATATTTTTCTTTAACAATATGTTCTTCGAAATACTTAGCTAGCTCTTCTATACCACAGATTGAATCTTCATTCTCATTATTACAAAAATAAAGAATAAGAAGTTTTTGTTTTTCTTTATAATCTGTCAAATTAAAAATTTCATCATTTATTGTGCTAAGAGAAAAAGATGGTACCGGGAAACCTTTTTTTAAAGTAGAAGAAAAACCCGTTGAACAGAAAAAGAGAAAAAATAAAGTAATTATTGTGAAAATTAACCAGCCTTTTTTTATATCCCGTATATATTTCATTTTTAATACCTCTCAATAAGTTTAATATTTTCTAATAAAAAACTCCTCCAGTGTAAAGTAATAAAATTGCTAAACTGAAAAACAATAGAGTCATAGCCATCTTAATTTTTCCAAAATATTTCTGGGTCAAATCAGACCATTGTGCAGAAGTTGTCCCCCAGTAAGTAAAAGCAAAGACCAAAATCAAAGGAACCACAAACGTTAGATTATAGAGAAGCAAATAAAAGATAGCATTAATCTTTAAATTAGGTATAGTATTTATAAATATCAAGGTAGGAAGGTAAATCTGACCGGTACAAGCCAACTCCAGAAGAGATACTATAAAACCAATTACCGCAGCTATTAAAATATAATTACTCAGTCTTACCTTATTACGGATAGTAGAATGGATCATCTTCTTCAAAAAGGGGGATAATTGTAGTTTGGCATCCTTACTGCTCCCCGATTTCTTAAATCGGATATAATCCGATAAACTTATAAAGCCTAAAATTAGGGCAATTCCAGCAGTAATCATAGAAAATATTTTTCTGACCAAAGGTAAAAAGGATAAAGAGGTTACTAATTTTAAAGCCCCGGCACCGATTAAAAAATAGGTTAAAAAGACAGCAAAGGTAAACATTCCTCCTACCCAGAGTATTTCTTTCCCTTTACGTTTAATTAGAGCAAGGTAGGAGATAAAGAAGATTATAGTAGCAAAGGCACAGGGGTTTATGCCATCAATTAAACCACTTACTGCTACCGCAGCCAAGCCAAAAGATTGGAAGCGGGTAATAAGCCTTTCTTTAATTTCTGCTTTCTCTTCTCTAGCCCTCTCCCAGGGAGGGATACTTTCTATATTTAAATTCTCCTGAATTAATTCTTCCAAGCTGGTATAAGTGATTGCATCTCGGAAGAGATATTTATCTCCCATAAAAATTACCGGAACCAAGAGTCTTTCTTCTTCTGGCATATTATACATTTCCCCGAAAGCTTCTGCTAATTCAATGTTTTCAGCTAAAGAGATGTCGAAACTTTTAATGACCAGATTAGGGTATTCCTGATGAATTCTAGTCCATATAGCTTTTGCCTTATCACAATCATAACAACCCGGTTCATAAAAATAAGCCATATATACTGGTAAATTATTTTCTGAAGATGAAGTAGAAGAAGTAGAATTAGAAGTATTATTAATTGAAGTGGTGCTATTGAAATTATTAGACGAGCTATCTTTTTCTCTAATAAAACCAGTAAGATTTAGAGTTACTCGGGAATGAACAGGATCATTTGTAAAAATATAAACTCGTTTAGCAAAACGACCTTTCAGGTCCAGTGAGTTAATGGTAACCTTTATTTCACCAGTCTTTCCTGGTAG
>Ga0172365_10003750_pt1 | contig 11277 bp, 9 predicted proteins | sample LakKivSesite48cm_FD_114535 | JGI IMG/M metagenome (GOLD analysis project Ga0172365, IMG submission 114535) | Sediment microbial communities from Lake Kivu, Rwanda - Sediment site 48cm | ecosystem: Environmental > Aquatic > Freshwater > Lake > Sediment | place: Rwanda: Western Province, Lake Kivu... | reverse complement strand
TTTTAATTTCGTGAAGCCCTATTTTTAAATATACTAAAAAGGTATTGTTATTCTATATTATTTTCATCTTTCTGTTATATAAAATTACTTTACCTAACATACTTATAAATAAAAATATTTTTCATTTTAATTCCTCTATGGAAATCAATTCAAATTTTATTTCTATGTTGCTGCCTCAAAGTCAAACAAAATTCCCTAGTAAAAGCCAGACTTTTTTCCATAGTTAAAAAACAAAAAAATTAAAGTTTATCTCCTCCCTTCCTGAGAGCTTTAGCCCGGAAACTGGGTCCATTGATCTTGATGATGGTAGAATAATGTACCACGCGATCCAGTATGGCTGAAGCTAAGATATTATCGCTAAAGATATCTCCCCATTGTTCAAAAGTTTTATTGGTAGTAATAATAACCGATCCCTTTTCATACCTTTTAGAGATGATTTCAAAGAAGTCATCAGCACTGTATCCGGGCAGCCTTTTAAACCCCAATTCATCCAGGATCAAAAGATCCGGTTTTAAGTAGTAATCTACCTTTTGATAGTAAGTATTATCTGCCTTGGCAGCATTTAGATTATGCAACAACTCTGCTACCGGGGTAAACAAGACCTTATAGCCTTTCATTAGAGCCTTAATGGCAATAGAGATGGAAAGGTGGGATTTACCGGTACCGGGGTTACCGATAAAGACAATGTTTCTCTTCTCGGTAATAAAATTACAGGTCAGACATTCATTAATAATGCGTTTATCGATAGAAGGCTTTAAAAGAAAAATCAAAATCCTCGATGTTTTTATGAGCCGGCAATTTGGCTCTGGAATATCTTTTTTTATAGCTGTTGGTCCTCCGGTTGTTCTCTTCGTCTTCCAGGAGGAGTCCCAGAAATTCTCCGTAGGATAATGACTTTTCCTGGGCAAAGTTAACTCTTTCCTCTAAGTTATTATAGATTCCGGAGAGCTTGAAATTTCTTAATCTTTGCTTAACCAGTTGCATAAACGGCCTCCTTTTCGAATTCTACCGGCATAAGGTAACTGCCATTATGGCAGATATTCTTAATCACCGAATATCTGGTTACTCCAAAAGAGAGTGCTCTCCTACAGGCTGCTTCAATCACTTCCTTAGGATAAGTTTTTTGCAAAGAGAGTATCCCCTGTACGGTTCTATTCCAATCCCGGGGATGCTCTTTTATGACCAGGAAGAATAACTGCTCAGTATAGGTTCCGAGATACGCCATCTTGACCTGATACTTCTCCTGATATTCGGTATCAGAATATCTCTTGTAGGTAGGATAATGACTGTTATTGGTAGAGAACTTACCTCTTTCAGAAAGACGGGAATGAAGGGCAATCTCCTTTCCCTGATGATAAACTTTTAATAAATTCCTGGTCAGTTCTATCTCTACCTCCTTACCCACATATTCGAAAGGTACCGAATAATAATTATAGTCTACATAGATGTGACAATCATGGTAGACTTTACGGGTACCAACACTTGAGAGTTTAAATTCTTCTTGAGGGAGGGGAATAAGCTTTGCCTTCTCTTCTTTTTCAAATACCTCCTGAGGCACTTTCCTGGTGGTACCGTGTACCCGCTGGTTAGCCCTGGTGTACCATTTAAATAATCTTTCTTTCAGGTCTTTTTCATCGCTAAAGGTACGCCCCAGGAAGAAATTATTCTTCACGTACTTTATCCCTGATTCTACCTTCCCTTTATCGTTAGGCCTTCTTACCCTACAGGGCAGAGGATGAAAGCCATAGTGAGAGGCAAAGTTTTTATACAGCTCTTGATAGATGGGTTCATAGAAGTTGGCTTGCAAGATAGCAGATTTTAGATTATCTATCTTGACGTATTGGGGTATGCCACCGAAATAATTAAAGGCATGAATATGACATTGGATGAAGGTCTCTACCCTCTGGTCATAGACTATCTCGTAATAGTCTAAGCGAGAATAGGATAACCGCATATTAAAGACCCAGGTCTTCCTCTTTTTGCCCTGGTAGAGGGTATAGCCGAGATAACCGAAATCAACCTGAGCTTCCTCCCCGGGGAGGGTATGCATACGGATAAAGATATTTTCTCTTTTCTTGATTTGGCCAATATAATCCTTTACCGTAGAGTATCCCACCTTTACTCCTTCTTCTTGCATCTTTTCATGTATCCTTACCCCGGAGAGATTTTCTTCTAACCATCCCAAGATCTCCTCCTTATGGTCATCCAATACCCGGGGATGGGGTTTCTTGGCAAGATATTCTTTTCCTTCTTCTATTTCTTTTATTCTTTTAGCCACTGTCTTCCAATCATGACCAGTAAGTTTTGCTATCATCGATTTATTCTTATGTCTTTCCCAAAGTGATTTAATAGTTATATACATCGCTACTCCTATCATTTTTTTATACCTCCCTTTAAGTTAAAATTATAACTTAAGGGAGGTATTATTTTATAGATATAACTAGGGAATTTTCTCTGGCGTTAGCTATGGAATTTATTATAGCTTTGACGGTCTAGAGTAGTAAAGGGCCTATCCTGTAGGGCACAGTATTTGTAGCGGCTGGCAGATAAAACCGCTGCAAATATATAGAGCTTTAAGCCTTTTCTGGTACGGTATTCTCCGAAATCGATCTGCAACTGCTTGCCGTAGGGGAGCTCTGCCACCGGAGAATATATCCGTTTATTACCATTTAATTTCAGCTGTTCGGTCTCTACCAGGAAGCTGATATAGCTTTAGGAAACTCCTCTCCGTACCCGGCAAAGACCCTAATTTCTCTTCAAGATAATCATACACCGCCGATTTTTCCAGGTTTTGAAAGTCATTTGCCTGGTATAGATCAAGAATAGGAGACTGGTAAGGCGCAAATAACTTGGTCCGATACCTCACTTTTTCTAGATAGCGAGCGTATTTTTTCTCTGACATGTCGTAATATTTAAATACTGTCCGCTTGTTTAATCCGGTTTCTCTTACAATGTCTGCTTTGGTAAACCCTCTTCTCTTAAAATACTGTATCTTTTGATACATAATCTTGTTAACCATAGATCAGTCCTTTCCTTATAGTATTGATTCTTATTCATACTATAGTAAAGAACTGTTTCTTTTAAAAGGTGTATTTTTATTTTCCACCTTAGGTGCATTTTAGTTTACCATTTCCATAAAACAAGGATTGAAACCTCCTATTTTAGTATCGGTTATTGCTACAGTCTGCCGTTGTAGAGTAACATCCATTAAAACAAGGATTGAAACACTATTTCTTTGTCTTGTGTTCGGATGTAATAATGGTTGGAGAGAAACATCCATTAAAACAAGGATTGAAACATATACTTGTCCAATGTTAGCCTTCGGTTCTTTCAAAATTTAATCGGTAGATTGATAAATTGGCAAATTGATAGATTAAATATACTTGCATCTTATGTATTACAATTTGTTTTTATAAAAAAGCAGGATTTTTTAAACCTTTTGTCGTATTACTATTTAGTATTTAAAAAATGTTAAATAATATTAATGTGCTATGTTTTAAAATTAACCTCAAGCATTCACATATGCAGAATAAATAAAAAATAAGGAGCAGAGTAAATTTATGAACCAATTATTAACAATCAGAGAAGCAACTAAATGGGCTGCAATGTTCTTACAAAAACAAGTAAGCACATCAAACATTTCCTATTTGATTCAATACGGAAGAATAAGAAAATTTGGCGAAAATGGTGAAGTACTAGTAAATATTTCTGATTTAGAAAATTATTATAAATTACATTATCATACTAAAGAAGATAAATGGAAAAGACGCCTAGGCAATGATTTGAACTGGGCTCTTTCATTTTCAGAATATAAGGAATCAGAAACAACAAAACATGTCCATAGATTACATCCATATAAGGGAAAATTTATTCCTCAACTTGTAGAATATTTCTTAGATTCTCATACTGATAATTTTAAAAAGGAAATCTGTTTTAAAAAAGGAGATCTCATTCTTGATCCGTTTTGCGGAAGTGGAACAACTTTAGTACAATGTAACGAATTGGGGATGCATGCAATTGGAATAGATATTTCCGCATTTAATTCACTAATAAGTAATATAAAAGTTGAAAATCACGATCTTCAAGATATTGCAATAAGCTTGCAAAATATCACTAAAGAACTTAAAAATTTTCAAATAGGAAAGAACAATACAAAATTTGAAGAGGAGTTATTATATGAATTAAACTTATTCAATACTAAGTTTTTTCCTTCGCCAGAATACAGAAGAAAAATTACACAAAACGAAATAAATGAAAGAGAATATTCGAAAATAAAAGAAAAGGAATTTCTAAAAATCTATAATAACCTAATCGGCAAATATCAAATTCCTCTTAAACAAAATAAATGTTCAAGTTTTCTTGAAAAATGGTACTTGCAAACGGTAAGGGACGAAATTGATTTTGTATTTGAGCAAATTAAAAAAGTTAAGAATCCACAAACTAAAAAAGTATTAACAATTATTTTAAGCAGGACTATTCGCTCTTGTAGAGCAACAACACATTCAGATTTAGCCTCTTTAAGAGAACCAATAATAACTACATATTATTGTAAAAAGCACGGGAAAATATGTAAACCTCTATTTTCTATATTTAATTGGTGGGATAGATATGGAAAAGATACAATAAATAGGCTAAATCAATTTGATAGATTAAGAACAAATACTTACCAAAAATGTCTTACAGGCGATAGTAGAACTATAGATATTTTTTTAGAATTAAAAAAAAGAAATCAAACTTTTGGAGAATTAGCAGAAAAGAAAAAGATAAAAGGTATTTTTTCCAGTCCTCCTTATGTTGGTTTAATAGATTATCATGAACAACATGCTTATGCATATGACCTTTTTAGATTCGATAGGAAGGATGAGCTTGAAATAGGCCGTTTATATAATGGACAAGGCCAAGAAGCAAGAGAATCTTATGTTAAAAGCATCTCGGAAGCGTTGAGCAATTCTAAGAAATACATGCAATGCAATTATGATATTTTTTTAGTAGCTAATGACAAATACGGTCTTTATCCTAAAATTGCTGAATTGGCAGGAATGAAAATTGTGAACCAGTACAAAAGGCCAGTATTAAATAGAGTTGAAAAAGATAGATCTGCATATGCAGAAATTATTTTTCATTTAAAGGAGAAATAACATGCCTCTTTCTAAAAATCAAAAAGATAATATAAAAACTCTACTTTCAAAAAAGATTGAGAATAAACTGAAATCATATGGAAGAGAAACAACATCAATACCTTTTCTTGCACGACTAATTCAAGATGATGAAAAAATTGCAGCATATTCTTTTATTCATTCAATAGCAACAACTTTAGGAATGTCTATTTACGAAGATATATCTGTAATTATTGCTTCTGAGACATCACAAGAATGTTTCAGGAAATATGGTGTAGGTGGAGTAATTTCAAAAGATCAAAAAGGGGCAATCGCTGAAATAATTGCTAAGTTAAGAAATGGCAGCAGAAAAGCAAACATAGAAAAAGAAATACTAAATTCTCGTTGTCCGTTTTCGCGATTAGATGAATCCGTCCCCTACAAAAAACGACAATCATTCACAAATAGACAAGTGAGCCTTTCCTGCTAACGACAAATTTGATTGGTAGATTGGGTAACCGGTAGATTATCTTTAATTGGTAAATTGATATGCTAAATATACTTGCCTCTCTCGCTTTCTATTTTATTTTTTTTCTGTTAACCATTTTCTGTTAATCATTTGACATTGCAGGGTTAAGGGCTTATATCGCTTGCCGAATTTTAAGGCAAAAAGGATATAAAAAGGTCAAAAACCTCAGCGGCGGATATAAAACTTATTTTCCGGCTGTTCAGATGCAAGAAAATCCGGACATTTTTCAATACGAAAAATAGAAAAATAGAGTAATGTAACCAATATTCATGAATGTCTTGATTTGCTGCATAAGATAGAGACGGCGATGCAATTTAATTTCACATCACTTTTATCTGCTCGAGAGGGTATTATTACCGGAGCTTTAGTACCCACCAGTGTATGTCCTACCTGGTAATTAGCATAATAGGTAAGTGCTTTACCAAAGATATTTCCAGCTGCAATATCAGGGACAATTAGGATATCGGCTTTACCGGCTACCGCTGAAACAATTCCTTTTTTCTGGGCAGCAAATTCTGAAATAGCATTATCTAAAGCCAGCGGCCCATCGATTATACAGCCGATAATCTGTTTTCTTTCATTCATTTTGGAAATCATTCCTGCTTTTACGGTCTCTTCCATATCGGGATTTATAGTTTCTACTGCAGCTAAAAGAGCAACTTTGGGAATTTCCATTCCCAGTTTATGAGCAACTTCAACAGCATTATTTATAATAGCCACTAAAGTCTTTACATCTGGTTTAAGGTTTACTCCGCCATCACTCATCAATACCAATTTGGGGCTCCCTCCTCTTTTATCTTCAAAGATAAAAACATCACTGACGATTTTATCAGTCCTTAAACCCCACTCTTTATTTAACACCGCCTTTAGAAGGATGGCTGTCTTTATCTTCCCCTTCAGGAGTGTTCCTCCTTCTTTTGCTCTTTCTACTGCCTTTCGAGCTATATCTTCATCATCTTTTGCTCCGATAATTTCTTTTACAAAATTACTTTCGCCTAATAAAGAAAGGGACTTTTCAATTTCTGCTTTATCTCCCACTAAAATTCCCTCTCCGAATCCGTAATCGTAACAATCTTTTAGGGCTTTCAAAGTTTCAATATCTTCTCCACCGGCAACAATAATTTTTTCTCTTCCTTTGATTTTCAAATTGTCGAATAATTCTTTAAAACTTTTTATCATCTTCGAGCCTCCTGTACACAAATTACACAGATTAAATTTAATTTTAGGAATATGTTTTTACTTTTTCTGCCCCATCTACTACTCTTATCACTGCTTGGGCCAATGCCTTCATTTCCTCTTCTCCCGGATAAATTACCACTGGAGCTATCCAACCGGTACGATCTTTTATCTTGTTTACTAAAATATCATTATGAGCTATACCGCCGGTAAGAATAATTGCTTCAACTTTTCCTTTTAATACTGCAGCCATTGCCCCGATTTCTTTAGCAATCTGATAACACATACCTTCAAAAATTAATTCTGCATATTTATCTCCTTGCTCTATTTTTTTCATTACTTCTCTGACATCATTGGTCCCCAGATAAGAGACAAGTCCGCCCTGATAAGTAATAAGCTTGTATAATTCTTTTTCTGAATATTCACCGGAATAACAGAGATGGATTAGAGCCTTATTGGGGAGAGAGCCGGTTCGCTCGGGTGAAAAAGGTCCTCCGTCATTGGCATTATTTACATCAATTATTTTCCCCTTCTCTATGGGAGCAATGGATATTCCCCCGCCAAGATGGGCAACAATAAGGTTTAACTCCTCGAATTTTTTCCCCTGTTTTTTGGCATAACGGAAGGCATTAGCCCGGATATTTAAAGTGTGAAGCAAGGATTTCCTTTCTATCCCTTTTAACCCGGATATCCGGGCAATAGCGGTAAATTCATCAACCGATACCGGGTCAGCAATATAGGCAGGGACATCGATTTCTTCAGCTATTTCCTGGGCAATAATTCCTCCTAAATTGGAAGCATGTTCTATGGGAGAATTTTTTAGGTCATTGATGAGTTTGTTATTAACCTCGTAAATCCCGGCTTCTAAAGGTTTTAATACACCGCCCCGTCCTATAATCGCTCTTAATGAATTAGAATCTATATTTTTCTTTTTCAAGGTATCCAAAATTATCTTTTTTCTGACTGGTCCTTGTTCTAATAGCGATTTAAATTGGGAAAGTTCTTCTGTAGAATGGGATATGATCTCATTAAAAAGCTCTTTTCCTTTCTGATTAAATATTGCTACTTTGGTTGAAGTTGAACCGGGATTGATTACCAGAATATTTTTCATGTTTTCCTCCTTACTTAATTAAGAGAGATTGCCACGCTTCAATAAATCGAAGCTCGCAATGACAAAAAATATAATAAACTGAAAACTATTAACTGAAACCCTATGCCATATATTAACGACTATTCATAATCGACTATATACTAAGAAACAGGCGAGATATCTGTCCTACAGATATTTAATTTTTTACCTCCTCAAATCCTCTTTCAAAAGCTCTTAAATTTATCTCAGTACTATGGGGAGGTAAGTTTTCTTTTATAGACTGAATAACTAAATCTTTATCTACCGGAAATTCAGGGGCAGCCACTGCTGCTCCGAGCAGAACCATATTTTCCGAGATAATACTCCCTGCTTCTTTAGCTATTTTCTGGGCATCAATTATTGATAAATTCTTTATTTTTGCCTTTAGTTCGTCAAAAACAGAAGACAGTTCGGGATATTCCGAAATGCCCAGTGAAACAGTAAAAGGCACAATAGGAGCACTATTTACTATAACAAAAGAGTTGCAGTTTATCTTATTTAAAGACCTTAGAGCTTCTGTCGGTTCAAAAGCAATCAATAAATCCGCTGCTCCCTCTTCAATTAGAGGGCTGTGTGCTTCACCAATTTTAAGTTCAGTTACCACTGTCCCTCCTCTTTGAGCCATTCCATGAACTTCACTCATTACCACATTCAAACCTTTTTTCATCGCTGCTTCTCCCACAATAGTAGAGGCTTTAATGGTTCCCTGGCCCCCCACTCCAATAAATTGAATCCTATATATATTTTTCATACTCATTTTTTCACCTCTATCACTTTCTTCGGACATACCTGGAAACAAACTCCACAACCATCGCATAATAATGGGTTGATATTAACAGAGCCATCTTTTTCTATATAGATAGCCGGACAGGTGAAATTCTTCACACAGATTAAGCATTTGGTACACTTTTCCTGGTTAATGGTGTATTTGATACTTATACCTTTTTCCCTGTTTTCCGCATCAGTAATCATAGCACAGGGGTGTTTGGTAATAACTACTGCTACGCCTTCAAATTGTAGGGCTTCCTTAAATACCTCTTCTGTCTCTTTTAAATCAACCGGGTCAATGGTCTTTACTAAACCTGCACCTACTCCGAGAGCAATCTTCTCTATGGAAACTTCGGGAGCGGGGTTACCCATTCCATCCAGTGGTATACCGGGATTGGTTTGACCTCCGGTCATTCCGGTTATCCTATTGTCCATAACTACTAATAAAATCTTATCTTTATTATGAACAGCATTGATTAAAGGAGGAATGCCGGCGTGAAAGAAGGTTGAATCTCCGATAAAAGATATTACTTTCTGGTTGGTTGCCTTAGAAAATCCGCAGCCAATACCTAAACTTGAACCCATAGAAATACAGTAATCCCCCATATTATAGGGGGGTTCCAGACCCAAGGCATAACACCCTATATCAGTGGAGTAAATTATCTCTTCTTCCTTTAATTTTAACTTTTTTATAGCTTTTTTTAAAGCAAAATAAGTTGGACGGTGGGGACATCCGGGACAGAGTATGCTTGACCGCAAAGGTAAAGGAAGTTTAGTACTCAATTTTTTTCTTTTGATTAATGCTTTTTCTACTATCTTTTCCATCCCGATAGAGACAATATCCGGGTTATATTCATAAATTCGGGGAAGGGTCCCGTCTAATTTACCATATACTTTCTTCTTTATATTGTATTTTCCTATTATGGCCAAAACTTCTTTCTCCATTACCGGTTCCACTTCTTCTACTACTAATATATTATCCACATTGTTTATAAAATCTAAGACTAATTTTTCGGGGAAAGGATGAGAAAAAGCCAGTTTTAAGATTTTTACTTTTAAATTATTTTCACTAACCACATCCATCACGTAATTAAAGGCACTACCACTGGTGATAATTCCTATCTCATTACCACCTTTGTCAATTATTTTATTAAGAGGAGAACTTTCACTTTTTTTTTCAATTTGTTGTAATTTTTCAATTAATTCTTTACGCATTCTCACCACATATGCTGGAGTTACTATGAATTGAGAAGGATCCTTTTTGAAGTATCCTTTCTCTTTTCCTTGAGTAACTGTTCCTAAATTCACTACCCCCCTCATATGAGATATTCTGGTAGTAGTACGTATAAGAACGGGAATCTTAAATTGTTCTGATAAATCGAAACCAAATTTCATCAGGTCTTTTACTTCTTGCGGATTGGAGGGCTCCAGCAGAGGTATCCCTGCCAAGCGAGCCATAATCCGATTGTCTTGTTCATTCTGTGAAGAATGCATAGAAGGATCATCGGCTGATAAAACAATCATCCCGCCCCGCACTCCGGTATAAACTGTGCTCATAAAAGAGTCAGCAGCGACATTTAATCCTACATGTTTCATAAAGACAAAGGAACGCAATCCAGCAGCTGCGGCTGCAGCGGAAACTTCTAACGCTACCTTTTCGTTTGAGGAAAATTCAAAATATACTCCTGCTTCCCGGGCAATTTTGTAAAATACATTTCCTATCTCTGAAGAAGGGGTACCAGGATAAGTGGAAACGACCGAAACACCGCCTTCTAAAGCTCCTCGAACAGCAGCTTCGTTGCCCAATAAAAACAGTTTTTCTCCTTTTTTTCCAGTTAAAATTTCTTTTACTTTCAATTTTTTTCTCCTTTCTTCTTTTTATTTAGTATTGCACATTGAGTACTGCGTATCGCGTAGTTTAGCCGTCAAATAACCACTAATAATATTTTTTAATATAATCTTCAACTTTATCTCTATCTCCTTTAAAAGGACCGGGTTTTTCCATTTTTAAGGAAACCAAAGCAGCAGCAAAGAGGAGCGCTTCCTCTATTCTTTTATCTAACCTTTCGGTAATATAGGCACTGAAACAGGTATCACCCCGGCCGGTTCTACCGGAAAGATTTCTCGGTTTTAGGGGACAGGTATAATGTTTTTTACCATTATAAATTAAGACTTCTTTATTATGGGTAATCATAATTTCCTTTGCTCCCCACTCGAAGAGCATTTCTGCTGCTTTTTTCCTATCCTTTATTCCCGTCATAATTTCAGCTTCAGCTGCATCAGTTTTTAAATAATCAATATAAGAGAGATATTCCTTCTTTTTTTCCCAATCTATAAAAACCATCTCTTTATTTTCCACTACCGTCCTTAAAAACCCTTGAACGTCCAGGGCAACTCTCCCTTTGTTATGCAGAAATTTTATCATTTCACTATCAAATTCCCCCGAGATGAGGCCGGCAAAATGATATATCCGAGAATCAATATTATTAGGTATATCTGCAATAGTGAAGGGATCGGCAATCGATAGAGCAGTACAGGTTCTTCTTTCTCTGTCTGCACTATAATAAATATTTCTTATG
>Ga0172365_10003748_pt1 | contig 11284 bp, 4 predicted proteins | sample LakKivSesite48cm_FD_114535 | JGI IMG/M metagenome (GOLD analysis project Ga0172365, IMG submission 114535) | Sediment microbial communities from Lake Kivu, Rwanda - Sediment site 48cm | ecosystem: Environmental > Aquatic > Freshwater > Lake > Sediment | place: Rwanda: Western Province, Lake Kivu... | reverse complement strand
CCGGGAGCTTTTTTTAACAGCCAATTACTCCAGGGCAGAGAGTACTTTGGGGCAAAAATCATCCCCAATCGGGGGTCCTGGCTGGAATTTGAGACGGAAACTTCCGGCTTTATTGGAGTAAAAATTGACCGGAGAAGAAAAGTTCCGGCTACCACTTTATTGAGGGCTTTTGGCATTGATAAGGACCAGCAAATCAAAGAAATTTTTAAAGATGTAGATAATGGTGAAGTTAAATATATTGAGGAAACTCTGAAGAAAGATTCAACCAAAAATCAGGCCGAAGCCATGGTTGAAATTTATCAAAGATTGAGGCCGGGGGATGTGGCTACGCCCGATACTGCCCGGGAGCTGATTGAGAATATGTTTTTTAATTTTGAAAGATATGATTTGTCAAAAGTGGGAAGGTGGCGGATGAGACAAAGATTGTCAGAAGTACGAATTACGAAGTACGAAGAGAGTAAAAAAGGCAAATCTCCGGGAGGCAGAGTTCAATCTCCAGGCGAGGAAATTACCGTAAAGGACAGGGTTCTGAAGCCGGAAGACGTGGTGGCGGTTTTGCGGGAGGTTATCCGTTTGAATAATGACCCGGAAGGAAAGCCTGACCAAATTGACCATTTGGGAAACAGAAGAGTAAGAACCTTAGACGAGCTTTTACAAAACAGGATGAGAATAGGATTGGTGAGGATGGAAAGAAACATCAAGGACAGGATGTCAACTTTGGATATTTATACTTTAACACCGGTTCAGCTGATTAATCCTCGTCCGGTTATGTCGGTAGTCAAGGAATTTTTCACCTCCTCTCAGATATCGCAATTTATGGATAATGAAAATCCTTTGGCCGAGCTGGAACATAAAAGAAGGTTGTCGGCAACGGGACCGGGCGGTTTGACCAGAGAAAGGGCCGGATTTGACGTCAGGGATGTTCAGCCCTCTCATTATGGAAGAATCTGTCCCATCCAGACGCCAGAAGGTCCAAACATCGGCTTGGTTGGCCATTTGGCTTCTTTTGCCAAGATTAATCCCTACGGTTTTATAGAGACTCCTTATTTTAAAGTAAAAAGGGGAAGAGTGACCTCAGAAATTCATTATCTCAATGCCTATGAGGAGGAAAAATACAATATCGCCTCGGGGGCAGTTCCCATAGACAGAAGGGGCAATATCCTGACTCAAAGAGTTGAGGCAAGAATAAAAAGCGAACCGGGACTGGCAGACAGAGATAAAATTGACTTTATTGATGTTTCTTCCGAGCAGTCTATTTCAATGGGGGCATCCTGTATTCCTTTTTTGCAGAATGACGATGCTAACAGAGCTTTAATGGGTTCAAATATGCAGAGACAGGCGGTTCCTTTGATAAGTCCGGAACCTCCTTTGGTTTGTACCGGAGTGGAAGAGAGAATAGCCAGAGATTCGGGACAGGGAGTGATTTCCCAGGAGGACGGAGTGGTGACCGAAGTTGATGCCGACCATATTACTATAAAACCTAAAAACCTGAGACCTAAAACCTACAGCCTAAAGACTTTTATCAGGACCAACCAATATACCTGTTTTCACCAGAAGCCGATAGTGAAAAAAGGAGAAAAGATTAAAAAGGGAGACCTCCTGGCTGACGGCGGAGGAATATCTCAGGGATATTTGTCTTTGGGCAGAAATATTTTAGTGGCTTTTCTTCCCTGGCGGGGATGGAATTTTGAAGATGCGATTGTCATTTCAGAAAGACTGGTAAAAGAAGATTTGTACACCTCAATCCATATTGAGAGTTTTAGCTGCGATGTCAGGGAGACAAAATTAGGTCCGGAAATTACTACTTTTGATATTCCCAATGTTTCGGAAGAAAAATTAAAAGATTTGGACGAAGAGGGGATTGTCAGGATAGGAGCTGAAGTCGGACCCAACGCTATTTTAGTCGGAAAAATTTCACCCAAAGGAGAAGCAGATTTAACCGCCGAAGAAAGATTATTGAGGGCAATTTTTGGAGAAAAAGCTAAGGAGGTAAAGGATACTTCCTTAACTATGGAACACGGAAAGAAAGGCAGAGTGGTGGGGATAAAGATTTTTTCCAGAGACCTTGGCTATAAGCTGGAGCCCGGCGTTATAAAAAGAATTGAGGTGGAGGTGGCTGATATTCGGAAGATTCAATCAGGCGACAAACTGTCAGGCCGCCACGGGAACAAAGGAGTGATTGCCAAAGTTCTGCCGGCCGAAGAAATGCCCTTTATGGAAGACGGAACTCCGATTGATGTAATTTTAAATCCTTTAAGCGTTGTTTCCAGGATGAATATCGGTCAGATTTTAGAAACCCATCTGGCTTTCGCAGCCAAAAAATTAGGATATATTGCCATTTCTCCGGCTCTGGCGGGAGCTAAAGAAAAGGATATAAAAGAAGAACTGAAATTGGCCGGCCTTCCCGAAGACGGAAAGGTTAAATTATTTGACGGAAGAACAGGACTTTCTTTTCCCGAAAAAATTACCATAGGCTATATCTATATGATGAAATTAATCCATATGGTTAAAGATAAAATCCATATGAGGTCCATCGGCCCTTATTCTTTAATTACCCAGCAGCCCTTGGGCGGAAAAGCCCAATTTGGCGGTCAGAGATTTGGCGAAATGGAAGTTTGGGCCTTGGAAGGTTACGGAGCTGCCCATACTCTTCAGGAAATGCTGACCATAAAATCTGATGATGTTCTGGGGAGAGCAGCTACCTACGAAGCGATATTGAAAGGAGAACCAATCAAAAGTCCCAATGTCCCCGCCTCCTTTAATCTGCTGGTGGCAGAGTTAAAATCACTGGCTCTGGGGGTTGAAGTGAAAGAAAAGGAAAGAAAAGAAACATAAAACCTTAAAAGTACGAAGTATGAAGTACGAAGAAACAAAGATATAAAATAAAAAAATCTTCAGGTCTTCAGACTTCAGACTTCAGACTTCTACTATGAAAGTCCAGGATTTACAATCAATTAGAATAAAATTAGCCTCGCCCGAGGAGATTTTGTCGTGGTCCCACGGCGAGGTTTTAAAGCCCGAAACCATTAACTACCGGACTCAAAAGTCAGAAAAGGACGGACTTTTTTGCCAAAAAATTTTTGGGCCGGAAAAAGATTACGAATGTTATTGCGGAAAATACAGAAAAATTCGTTACAAAGGAGTAATCTGCGACAGGTGCGGAGTGGAAGTGACGAAATCTTCGGTTAGGCGGGAATGGATGGGTCATATTAAACTGGCAACCCCCTGTTCCCACATTTGGTTTTTAAGAGGGGTGCCCTCCCGGATTGGAATGGTTTTGGATATTCCGGCTCAGCAGTTGGAAAAGGTAATTTATTTCGCCTCCTACATTATAACCAGCGTTTCCGAGGAAGCTAAGAAAAAAGTGCTGGAAAAAATTGAGGCAGAATATAAAACGAAAGCAAAAACTATAAAAAGAGGGTCTGAAGGAAAAGGGGGAGGAGGGAAAAAAGGAGCAAAGAAAAAAGAAAAAAAATCGCCCAAACTCCGCACTTTAAATGCCAGACTTCAGGAGTTAAAAGATGCCCGAGACAGGGCGAGAGAGGAGGTTTTGTCGTTTAAACCTTTGAAAATTTTGTCTGAGATTGAATTTCATAATTTCTCTTTTAAATACGGAGAGTGTTTTGAAGCCGGCACCGGAGCAGAAACCTTGAGGAAAATTTTTGAGAAAATTGACCTTAAAAAAGAGATAAATTCATTGAAAGCTGAATTAAAGAAAAGTACTTCCACAAACAAAAGAAGACTTTTAAGAAGGTTGAAAATTTTTCAGGGAATGGAAAAAATCGGCCTCCGGCCGGAATGGATGTTTCTGACTGTTTTGCCGGTTTTGCCTCCCGACCTTCGGCCGATGGTTCAGCTTGATGGCGGAAGGTACGCCTCCTCCGACTTAAACGACCTTTACCGGAGGGTAATCAACCGGAACAATCGGCTTCGCTATCTTCTGGAAATTGACGCCCCGGAAGTCATTGTCAGAAATGAAAAAAGAATGCTCCAGGAGGCAGTGGATGCTTTAATTGATAACGGAATGAGAAAAGGAACAATAACCCAGGCTACTACCGGCGGCAGAAGACTTTTGAAATCTTTGACTGATATGCTTAAGGGGAAACAGGGTCGTTTCAGACAGAATCTTTTGGGAAAGAGAGTTGATTATTCCGGGAGGTCGGTAATTGTTATCGGACCGGAATTGAAACTCAATCAATGCGGCCTCCCCAAAAAGATGGGCTTGGAGCTCTTCAAGCCTTTTATTATTAAAAAAATTCTGGATAAAGAACTTGCCTATAATGTCAGGGGAGCGGCAAGATTAATTGAAACAGAAACAGACGAGGTCTGGGCGGCTTTGGAAGAAGTAGTCAAAGATAAATTTGTATTATTAAATCGGGCTCCAACCCTGCATCGTTTGGGAATTCAGGCCTTTTCGCCGGTTTTGGTTGAGGGGGAATCAATCAGGGTTCATCCAATGGTTTGTGAGGCTTTTAACGCCGATTTTGACGGAGACCAGATGGCGGTTCATCTTTCTTTGTCGGAAGAAGCTCAGCAGGAAGCAAAACAAATAATGTTATCTACTCTTAATTTGTTGAAGCCGGCTACCGGTGTTCCTATTACCACTCCTACTCAGGACATTATTTTAGGATGCTACTGGCTGACAAAAATTGTTGAAAGAGGATTGAAAGGCGAGGGAAAAGTTTTCGGTTCTCCCGAAGAGACGATACTTGCCTGTGAGTTCGGCCAGATTGATATTAAAGCCAAGATAAAAGTAAGAATGCCGAAGATAGCCGGCCGTCAGGGCAAAGAAAGTAAACTTTCTTCTTCCCCCTTCGCTGCAGCTCGGGAGTCGGAGTTTATAGAAACCTCGGCGGGAAGAATTTTATTCAACGAAACTTTACCGGCAGATTTTCCCTTTCAAAACGAACTTATGAATTCCAAAAAACTGGAAACTCTTTTGAGGGAAATCATTGAAAAATACGGAAGGGAAGTATCCTGCGAAACTCTGGATAAGATTAAAGATTTGGGATTTGAAGAAGCTACCATATCTGGAATATCCTGGGGGATGGATGATTTGATTGTTCCTCCCGCAAAGAAAGAAATTATTGAAAAGTCTGAAAGAGAGGTAGAGCAAATTAATAAATACTACAAAGACGGACTTTTTTCAAAAGAAGAAAAAAACAGCAAGGTTATTGAGGTCTGGCGGACGGCAAAATCAGAAATTGAAAAATAGATATCCCAGACCTTGCCGGAAACCGGCCCGGTCTTCCAAATCGTAGATTCGGGAGCCCGGGGTTCCTGGGTTCAACCCATTCAGATGGCGGGAATGAAAGGCCTGGTTATTAACCCGGCCGGACAAACCATTGAACTTCCGGTGAAAAATTCTTTTAAAGAAGGATTTGATGTTTTGGAATACTTTATTTCCACCCACGGAGCAAGAAAAGGAACGGCAGACACCGCCCTTAGGACTTCCACGGCGGGATATCTGACCCGTCGCCTTGTTGATGTCTCTCACGAAGTGGTGGTTGAAGAGGAAGACTGCAAGGACCTGACAGGAATTGAAATTTTCAGGCAGGACGCCGAAGATATCGGCCAGAACTTCCTTTTTAAGATTTTGGGAAGAATAGTTCTGGAAGAAATCAGAACTGCCAAAGGAAGAGGAAAAATAATTGTTAAAAAAGGAGAGATTATTGATTGGAAGAAGGCTGAACAGATAATTGAGGAGGGAATTGAGAAAGTTCGGGTGCGTTCTCCGATAAGCTGCAAATCGGTCAGGGGAGTTTGCCAGAAGTGTTATGGCTGGGACCTTGGAAAGAATCAATTGATTAAGCTGGGGGAAGCGATAGGAATCGTTGCCGCCCAGACTATCGGAGAACCGGGCACTCAGCTAACTATGAGAACTTTTCATACCGGCGGAGTAGCAGGTGGGGGAGACATATCCTTTGGTTTGCCCAGGGTCCAGGAAATTTTTGAAGCCAGGGAGCCCGGCGGAAAAGCCCAGATTTCAGAAGTTTCCGGAAAGGTAGTGGAGGTCAGCCCGGAGGGATTAATAAAAATAAAAACAAGCGGTAAAAGCCGTAATAAATCCAAAAATTCTAAGACTGAAGTGAGGGAGTATCAAATACCGCCGAAAGTGGCTATTTTGGTTAAAGCCGGCGAGGAGGTCAAAGAAGGCCAGCAGCTTTGCGAAGGAAGTTTAGACTTAAAGGAATTGTTCAAAATAGCAGGGGCTAAAGAAGTTCAGCATTACATCATTAGTGAGATTCAAAAGATTTATGTGTCTCAGGGAGCGGTTATTCATGACAAGCATATTGAAATAATAGTCCGACAGATGTTCTCAAGAGTGAAAATTAAAGATGCCGGTCAGAGTTCTTTTACTCCCGGCGAGATTATTGAAAAGGCGAAATTCTTGGAAGTAAATTCCGTTTTGAAAAAAGAAGGGAAGAAACCGGCGGTTTCCGTTCCCATTTTGCTCGGAATATCCAGAATAGCTTTAACTACCGATTCCTTTTTGTCGGCTGCTTCCTTCCAGGAAACTTCAAGAGTTTTGATTAGAGCCGCAATTGAGGGAAAAGAAGACAAGCTCCGGGGGTTGAAAGAAAATGTGATTATCGGCAAGCTTATGCCCGCTGGCACGGGTTTCAGGAAATAACGCTCGGTAATGAGATAACGCTCGGCAACGAAGTCTTAAAGTACCGGCTGTCCAAATCCCAGCGAGATTTGGCAGCCTGCGTTCTCGCCCCGCCACCGAGCACATAAAGCATTATGTGCTCGGACCATACTGACGGGGCTCCGAAAGCTACTTTAAGACTTGTCGCCTCGCTCTTTACTTAAAAGAAGTTTATTCAATTCCTTATTATCGCTAAATTTATGCCCGCTGGCACGGGTTTCAGGAAATAGCCAGAGATGATAAAATTGATATAATATGGCTAAAAAGAAAAAGCAAAAAAAGAACAGGAAAACTTTCAGGAAAAAAGCAAATCCGGGCAGATTGGTTCTGCCGGCAGAAACCAAAAAATTGATTTGGGGAATTTTACTTTTGCTAATAACAATAATTCTGACATTTTCTTTTACCAATAAAGCCGGAATAGCAGGCAGAGCTCTAATGAGAGGACTTCTTTTTCTAATAGGAAAGACAGTTTTTATAGTTCCCTTAATTTTTGCGGTAGCCGGGGTTATATTTTTAACCACAAAATACAAAAGATTTTTATTACCGGTAATTTTAGCAATTTTGCTTTTGGTTTTGGGAATTTCTGGAATCTTGGGAGGCCTGAATTCAGCTCAAAAAATTGTTCCGGCCAAACCCGGCCCTGACCAAGGCCAGGGACAGGGAGGGTGGTTAGGTTATATTTTTAATTTACCTTTGCTTAAATTATTTGGTTTTTGGGTAACTCAAATAATATCTGGAGTTCTGATTGTTATCGGAAGTTTAATTTTTTGGCAGTTTTTTAAAAAAACCGTTCCGCCAAAAACCGATAAAGACCTTTTGGAAAAAGAAACTCCTAAACCCTCTTTTATTAAAAAAATTTTTAGACCAAAATTTAAAGTAAAAGAAATTCCGCCCTTCGCCCCCAAAGAACCGCTCTTAGTTTCGCCTCAACCGGCTTTGCCGGAGTTAAAAACTAAGACTCTGGAAGGTTCTCTGATTTCTGCTCCGGCAGGCTATGAATTCCCGCCTCTGGATTTGCTTGAATCGGATAAAGGGGAACCTTCCAGCGGCGATATCAAAGCAAATTCGGCAATCATTAAAAAAACCCTACAAAATTTTGATATTCCAGTAGAGATGTCCGAAGTAAATGTCGGCCCCACCGTCACTCAATACACCTTTAAGCCGGCCGAGGGAGTAAAGTTGTCAAAAATCACTGTTTTGAGCAATGATATTTCTCTGGCTTTAGCTGCTCACCCCATCAGAATTGAAGCTCCCATTCCCGGCAAGGCCTTGGTGGGAATTGAAGTTCCAAATAAAGTCCGAATGAGAGTAAGGCTGAGAAATCTTTTTTCTCTTCCTGATTTTCAAAATTATCCTTCCAATTTAGCCATTGTCTTAGGGAAAGACGTAACGGGAAAAGCCATTTTTACCGATTTGGGGAAAATGCCCCATCTTTTGGTTGCCGGAGCTACAGGTACCGGGAAAACTTGTGGGGCAGATACTTTAATGTTTACTGAAAAAGGGATGCTGACCTTTGAAGAGCTTTGCCCCCTCCCTTTAAATAGGGAAACTGATTTTAAAATTAAACTTGTCACCAGAGATGGAATTGAAGAGACAGCTAAAAACTATAATAATGGCATCTGTCAATTTTATAAATTGACAACAAAGCGTGGTTATCAAATTGAAGCAACCACCGAACATCCTCTTTGGGTTATGAACGAAGATGGTTTCCAAAGTTGGAAGCCAGCTTCTCTAATTAAAAAAGATGATTTTGTGGCAATTTCGCGCGGACCTGCTTTATTTGGCAATAAAACCGATATTTCAGATTTCAAACCAAGTAAAATTAGGGCTAATACTAAAAAGATTTCTTTCCCCTCTAAAATAACTCCTCGGTTAGGTCAGTTTTTGGGACTTCTAACTGCTGATGGCGGACTGTCAATAGAAAGAAAAGGGTTCCATAGAGTAGTTTATACTCAAGCTAATCCTTATCTAATTCGGCTTTATAAAAAATCTCTTAAAGAGCTTTTCGGAATTACTTGGTTTATTGAAAAAAAGGCTGGTTCTAATCCCAAAAATAAAGCTAAAGACATAGTGGTAAATAGCAAGCAGCTTAAAGAATTTTTAGCATATCTTGGAATGCAATCTGTTAAATCGCCCCAAAAAGAGATACCGAGAGTAATCAGAACAGCTACCAAAGAAATAGTAACTGTCTATTTAAGAGCTGTTTTTGACAATGACGGTTATGTAGGAAAAGGTTCCATAGAATTTTGCATTAGTAGCAAAAAACTGGCTTCCCAAATCCATATTATGCTTTTGAATTTTGGCATTGTTTCTTCGTTGGCAATCAAAAAAGTAAAAAATTATGCCGACAACGAATATTACAAGCTTTCTATCTATGGCGAGGAGGCGCGAAAATTCATTCAGGAAATCGGTTTTGTCAGAAAAGAAAAATATGATAAAGTCAAAGAGCTTCTTAAATTATCTCCCAATCCTAATGTTGATTTAATTCCAAATATATCTAGTTTACTTAGAACATTAGGGCAAAAATATCTTAATAATTTTGCCAGACTAACTAATCGTGGATGGAAGTACCGAGCAGGGATTTTGGTTCCAAAGTATGCGTTCAATACTTTAAGAGCTTATAGCTCAGGACAGAGAATGCCTGGTTATCAAGGACTAGAAAAGATATTAGATTTTTACCAACCAATATCTCAAGAGTCCGAATATCGGGAATTAGCGAAAATTTCCAAAAGAAATTTTTATTGGGATAGAGTTGAGAAAATTACCGGAACTTGTGGGGTAGGATATGATTTTTATGTGCCAGGTTCAGATTCTTTTGTAGGAAATGGCTTTGTTAACCATAATACAATTTACTTGAACTCTTTAATTTTGAGCCTTCTTTATAGAAACGGGCCGGATATTTTAAAATTTATTTTAATTGACCCAAAAAGAGTGGAATTTTCGGTCTATGAAGATTTTCCCCATCTTTTAACCCCGGTAATTTACGATGCCCAAAAAACAGTGAATGTATTAAAGTGGCTGACCTTAGAAATGGAGAGAAGATTTGAAGTTTTGGCAGAGTCGAAAGTCCGAGATATCGGGCTCTATAACGAAGCAGCTTTAAAGAAAGGAGAATCCTTAATGCCTTATATTATTTTAATTGTTGATGAGTTAGCTGATTTGATGGCTGCCAGAGGCAAAGAGGTTGAAGTTGGAATTGTCAGATTGGCTCAGATGGCCAGAGCGGTTGGCATTCACCTGGTGGTTGCCACTCAGCGGCCCTCGGTTGAAGTAATTACCGGTTTAATCAAAGCCAACATAACTTCGCGAATCGCCTTTCAGGTCGCTTCTCAGGTTGATTCAAGAACAATTATAGATATTGCCGGGGCAGAAAAGCTTTTGGGATTAGGAGACCTTTTGTATGTTTCAGCCGAAACAGCAAAACCCAGAAGAATACAGGGAGCTTATGTTTCAGAAAAAGAAGTAAAAAGAGTAATGGAATTTTTTAAGAAAAAAGGAATGCCGGCCGTTTTTAAAAACGAACTTGAAGAAAATCTAAGAATGGAGTTAGAAAAAGAGGAGTTGGGCGAAATGGGAGAAATTTCCGACTCCTCTTTTAAAGGTCAAGACCCTCTTTATGAGGAAGCCAGGAGATTAGTGATTCGTTCAAGAAAGGCCTCGGCTTCTTTGCTTCAAAGATATCTCCGAATCGGCTATGCCAGAGCGGCCAGATTGATTGATATACTTGAAGAAAGGGGGGTGGTTGGCCCGGGAGAAGGGGCAAAACCCCGTCAGGTTTATATGAAAGATGAGGAAGAAGAGTTAGAGGGATGGAAGAAAGTTTAAGCTGTAATGAGCACCCCGCCCCCTATGCCGTTTGTATTTTTTAAAAAAAAGAACTAAAATATCATAATAGTGCCTAATAAGTCCTCGCAAGAAGAACTACTGCTTAGGGGGCGGGGTGCTCACTATGTTCGCATATGACAAAACAAAAAATAAAAACAAAAGACGAAAAAAAAGATTTAACAGAGGCGGTTGAGGAAATCAAACAGCGCTTCGGCGAGGGAGCGATTATGAGGTTAAAAGAGGTAAAACCGGTTGATGTTGATGTTATTCCCACCGGAGCAATTTCTTTAGATTTAGCTTTGGGAGTGGGCGGCATTCCCAGAGGAAGAGTGATTGAAATTTACGGAGTTGAATCAACAGGAAAGAGCACTCTGGCTTTACATGTTTGTTCCGAAGCCCAAAAAAAAGGCGGAGTGGCCGCCTTTATTGACGTTGAACATGCTCTGGATCCGGATTATGCCAGAAAAATCGGAGTGAATGTGGATGACCTTTTAATTTCTCAGCCGGATTCCGGCGAGCAGGCTCTCCAAATAGTTGAAACTTTGGTCAGGTCGGGAGAGGTAGATGTTATTGTTGTTGATTCGGTGGCCGCTTTGACTCCGAAAGCAGAGATTGCCGGGGAGATGGGCGATTTTCAGATAGGACTTCAGGCTCGTCTTATGAGTCAGGCATTAAGAAAGCTTTCCGGCATTGTTGCTAAGACAAAAACAGTGGTTATATGTTTAAATCGAAGCAGAAGGAAAAGAGGAGGGATGTGCGGGGATCCGGGGACAACTTGAGGGGGCCTGGGTTTAAAGGTTTATTCTT
>Ga0172365_10003746_pt1 | contig 11286 bp, 8 predicted proteins | sample LakKivSesite48cm_FD_114535 | JGI IMG/M metagenome (GOLD analysis project Ga0172365, IMG submission 114535) | Sediment microbial communities from Lake Kivu, Rwanda - Sediment site 48cm | ecosystem: Environmental > Aquatic > Freshwater > Lake > Sediment | place: Rwanda: Western Province, Lake Kivu... | reverse complement strand
GCACGCGACAACGACGACGGCACGCTCTCCGCCGAGTTCACGTCGGTCATGTGGGCGCTCTGCCAGTTCGAGGCGCGCACGCTCCTTCCCCAGTTCGGCAGCCTCGGCATCGAGGGAACCGGCCCCGGCTGCATCGTCCGCAACCAGACGCAGGTCGACCTCATACGCTGCTGGTACAACAACAACGGCCAGTGGCTGGAGCTGGGCAGCATCCCGAGCGGCGGCACGGCGAGCGCCAAGGCCGCGATGGCGGTGCAGGCGGTGCCGCCAGACATCCGGAACGCCCGGAACATCGCGAGGACCGAGTCGCCCTCCGGCTCGGCGATCGTCGGCGAGGCGGCCGGCGACGTCTCGGCTGTCCCCTACAAGCTTGCGCGCGGGTCCGCGTCGAAGATCACGAAGAAGGTCTACGTCGTCCAGGAGGTCAGATGATCGAGGTACGGAATCTCACCAAGCAGTTCCGCAACACCGTGGCCGTCAGCGACATCAGCTTCACGATCGACGCGGGCGAGGTCTTCGGCTTCATCGGGCCCAACGGCGCCGGCAAGACCACCACGATCAGGATGATCACCACGCTGCTCGAGCCGACCTCCGGCACCATCACCGTCGACGGCCACTCCGTGACGGACTACCCCGAGGACGTGCGGACGGTGCTGGGCTACATGGCCGACGACTCCGCCGTCTACGAGGGAATGGAGGTGTGGGAGTACCTCGAGTTCTTCGCGTCGGCCTACCGCATCCCGCCGCAGAAGCGCAAGGTGGTCTGCGAAGACGTGATGGAGCTCACCGACCTCGGCGGGCTGCGCAAGAAGATCGTCTCCGAGCTGTCCAAGGGCATGAAACAGCGCCTCAGCCTCGCCCGGGCACTCGTGCACGACCCGAAGGTGCTGGTGCTCGACGAGCCGGCATCCGGGCTCGACCCGCGCGCGCGCATCGAGTTCCGCGAGCTGGTCAAGGAACTCCACGCCATGGGCAAGACGATCTTCATCTCCTCCCACATCCTCTCCGAGCTCTCCGACATGTGCACCACCGTCGGCATCATCGAATCCGGCAGGCTCCTCGTGTCGGGCCGGATCGACGACATCCTCAAGCGGATGAGGCAGGGCACCGAGCTGGTGATCTGCGTGGAAGGCCCGCCCGACAAGGCGATGATGCTCCTCCAGCAGCAGCCGCAGGTGCAGGGCGTGGCCCTCGAGAAGGGCGCGATCCGCGTCGTCTTCGACGGCGACAGCGCCCAGGCGTCGGCCCTCATCAAGGTGCTGGTCGCCAACGACGTGCCTCTCCTCTCCTTCCAGGAGGAGAAGCGGGACCTCGAATCGCTCTTCATGCAGATAACGCGCGGGACCGTCGCGTGACGCGCCCCGGGGCGGGACAGGAGGCCGTGCAATGGCGACGCTGGCGGCGTTCAAGCAGTTGTGGCTCACGCCCATACTCGAGAAGGACTTCCGGATCACCGCGCGCTCGCTGCGCTTCTTCCTCTTCATCACCTTCGCCCTCATCATCGGCAGCATCGCCATGCTCATCGGCGTCACCGAAATCCGCTACACCTCGAGGCAGAGCGGGCTGGACCTTTTCTGGGTCATCTACATCGTGCAGAGCCTCTGCATCGCGCTGGCGATCCCGGCCTACGCATCCGGCACGATCGCAGCCGAGCGCCAGCAGGGCACGTTCGACATCCTCCGCATCACCTCGCTGAAGCCCTGGGAGATCGTCTGGGGCAAGTTCATCGCCATCATGTCATATGTGATCGTGTGGATCGTGGGCTTCCTGCCGATGGTGGCCATCTGCTTCCTCTACGGCGGCACGGACCCGCAGTGGGTGCTGCTGGCGTACCTCCACCTGCTGCTCGGCTCGGCATGTGCCGTGGCGTTCTGCCTCATGCTCTCGGCCGCGACAACCCACCCCATCAAGGCCACCATCGTCGGCTACATCTTCATGTGGCTTTTCGGCTTCCCCTGGGGGGGGATGGGCGTGGCCTTCCTGGAGGTGTGGACCCGGCAGCGCGTGTCTTTCCCGGGCACGTTCTGGTTCAACTACTTCACGATCTCCACCTTCCTCGGCCAGATCGCCTTCTGGAGCTTCTGCTACATCGCGGCCACCTGCCTGCTGAAGCCCCCGGCGTGGAACAGGTCGACGCCCCTGCGGATATGGTACCTCGCCGCATCCCTGCTGTCGGTGGGGATGATGATCACGATCGCCATCCTGGAGAAAGCGACCCGGGACGACGATGTCCTCAGCGGCTTCATCATCGGGCTGTTCATACCCGCCATCTGCGCCGCCGTCGGCTTCTGCGGCGAACCCGCGAGCCCGCACCAGCGCCTCGTGCGCAAGACCCTGCAACTGCCCGTGGTGTTCCGCCTCTTCATGCCCGGCCGCAACACGGCGCTGATCTTCGTGCCCCTGGTCCTGCTGCTCTCGATCCTGTTGTCGTGGATCCCGTTCCGGGATGACACGGGCGACGCGTGCTTCATGGTCGCGCTCGAGGCGTTCGTCTTCGTCGCGTTCTGCTGCGTGCTGTCGGGCGCAATGCGAAGCTTCATCGACTCCGCGAAGTCCCGCGTGGTGACCATCGCCACACTCGTGGGGCTGTGCCTGCTGCCGCTGCTGGCCTACGTCTTCGAGGACGGCGACCGCGCGGGCATCCGCTGGCTCAACCCCTTCCTCGCGATGGTCGAGAGCGTCGACTCCTACTACCGTTCGCGCAGCGAGGCAGCCTACGGTGCGTTCCTCGGCTTCTACATCATCGCGAGCATCGTGCTGATGGTGCTGATGGTCAGCCGTACAAGGCGGACCCTGCCCGCCAGCGCGCCGTCGTAGGGGCACGCCCCGGGGGCGCGGCACCGCCCTTGCCCTTGCCATCGCGGGCGGGGACGATGCCCCGCCCCCACAAAAGCGCTACCGACGCCCCCGCATGCCGATGATCACGTGGAGCTTCTTGACGAGCTCCATGCACCTGCCGCCCGCGGGACGCCCCCTTTGCACGCTGCCGGGGCGCACCCGCGGCCCGGAAACGGAGGGAGAGGCCGTTGCCGCGCGCGCTGCTCGCCATCGCGTTGTGCTGCATGCTCGGAGGCGCCGCCGGCCGCGAGGCCGCCGCCGAAGACGCCGCACCCGCCCGCGAAGCCTACATCCTCGGCCCCGAAGACATCCTCACCATCTTCGTCGCCGACCATCCCGAGCTGGGTATCGACGCCATCACCGTCTCGCGATCTGGCTCCATCACGCACCCCGTCTGGGGCGAAGTCTACGTCGAGGGCATCAGCCCCCGGCAGCTCAAGGACGCCCTCGAGGAGCGGCTCTCGGCCGACTTCGTGAAGGACGCCCGCGTCTCCGTCACAGTGCTCCAGGCAAACCAGCTCCTCGTGTGGCTGCTGTCGCCGGCGGGCACGACCAGCACCTACCGGCTGGGCGTCAGCGGGCGGCTCTCGGAGCTGCTCGTGCAGGCCGGCGTGACGCCGGAAGACTGCCGCCGCTCGATGGCGGTGGTGATGCGCCGCGAGCGGCGGCGCGTCCCCAGCAACGACGGAAACGGCGCCGAGTTCCGCCTCGTCGAAACGTGCCTCCGCACGACCATCGACCTCCACGACCTCATGGTCGCCGGGCGCAAGGAGGTGGACATTCCCCTCCGTCGCAACGACTGGGTGCAGCTCGTCCACCGCAACCCCGTCCGCAACGAGTCCTACGTCTTCGTCATCGGTGACCAGAACATCCGGACCGACGCCTACCGCTACACCCCGGGGATGACGCTGGCCGACGTCTTCCGCCTCGGCCGCAAGAAGCCCAAGCAACCTCCCTACTCGATCTACTTCCTCACGCGGCGCGTCAGGCCCGGCGAGGTGGTGTCGTTCGGCGAATGGCCCGCGGGCGAGAAGCAGGCGGCGGTCTTCGGCGACGTTGTCCGGTCGGGGCCGGTCGAGCTGCTGCCTGAGCTGACGCTGGGCGAGGCGATCGCGGCGGCGGGGCTGGCGCCGGAGGCGGGGTCGCTGGCGCAATTCGTCCTCGCGCGCCGCCAGGGCGCAAAAACGACGGCGCAGCGGTTCTACATGATGACGCCCTCCGCGCGCGACGGCTACGGCCTGGCCGAGCCGCTGCGCGAGGGCGACGTGGTGTTTGTCATCGGGTGCCGCGAGGAGTAGCCGCCGTGGAAGCCGCGAGGCCGGAGGGGCAGGTCCGGGACTACGGGGCGATCCTGTGGAAGCACCGCGCGCTGGCCCTCGCGGGCTTCACGGTCGTAGTCCTGCCCGTCCTCCTCTACATCCTGCTGATCCAGTCGACCGTCTACCAGTCTACCGCCGCGCTGATGGTGACGCACCGCCAGGACCAGGCCGCCCTCCTGCGGCCGGAGCGGCGCGAGACGGAACTCGACGTCGACACCGAGGTCGAGATCATGAAGTCGCCGCCGGTCCTCGCTCGGGCCGCATCGCTGCTCGATGCGGCCGGGCTCTACCCGCCGGCGTGGCTGCGGCGGGCCGAGTGGAACCGCATCGAGAAGACGGCCGTGGTGCACATCATCGCGGAGGCCCCGCTGGCCGAGCTCGCCCGCGACGTGGCCAACGCCATCGCCGAGAGCTACGTCGAGTACAGCCGGCGGACGGTGCTCGACACGTCGCGCGACACGCTGTCGTGGCTCGAGCAGCAGCTCTCGGAGGCGCGCCTCCGGCTGCAGCGCGACGAGGAGAAGCTCTACGACTTCCGACGCCGGCACCCCGAGGCCGCCTTCGCCGAGAGCACGGAGGTGGAGGGCAGTCTCTACAGCGCGCTGATGCAGGAGTTCATGGAGGTGCAGCTCGCCGCAGCCGCCGCGGAATCGCAGCTCCAGGACTACACGAAGCTGATGAAGGAAGCGGACGTGCCACTGCCGGGCGTGGGGGCCGCGGACGCCCCGCTGCCCGACCTCCGCGGCAGGCCGGGGGCCCTCGCGCTGCTGGCGGCGCTGTCCGACTCCCAGCGCCTCGCCGCCATCTCCGCCGAGCTCGATGCCGTGAAGGCCGCCCTCCGGGCCAAGCTGCGCACGCTCAGGGACCGCCACCCGGACATCGTCGCGCTGCGCGAGGACGTGGCGATGCTGCAGAGCCACTACGAGGAGGCGTTCGTCAGCGAGTGCCAGCGCGGCTACACCGACCGGCGCGCCCAGGCCGTCGGGCTGCGCTCGGCCGTCTCCGAGAAGCAGAAAGAGCTGGAGGAATACCGCAACGAGCTGTTCCGGGCGAGCGGCGAAAGCTCCGAGTACTCCGTCCTCCAGCGGAACGTCGAGGCCGGGCGGATGCTCTACAGCGCGATCCTCGCCAGGCTGAAGGAGCACGATCTCGCCCGCGGTCTGGCCGGGGAGAACGCCCGCTTCATCCAGCGGGCGGCCCTCGGCACGGTGAAGGACCCCCGCAATGCTGTCAAATTGGCTTTCGCGCTGCTGTGCGGCGTGCTGGTCGGCGTCGGTGCGGCAGTCGCGGCGGATTATTTCGACACTACGCTCAAGACTCCTGAGGAAGCTGAGAGCGCGCTTCGCCTCGCCGTCCTGGGCACAGTACCTGCAGTCGAAACTGCAGCGGTTCGCCGGATCGGTCAAGGCGAAGAGGGGCCTGGGCTGGTTGTCACTCTGGATTAGGGCCGCGGGGCTGGCGCCCCAGCAGCCGGAGCCGAAGGTCTGCCTCCTCTCGACCTGCGTGGGCGGTCCCGCGATCTTCGCGGAGTCGTTCCGCCACCTGCGGACCAGCCTCGAGTGCGTCGCCGGCAGCGCCCGCACCATCATGGTTTGCAGCCCCTCGCCCCGCGAAGGCAAGAGCACCGTCGCCGCCAACCTCGGCCTCGCATGGGCCAGCCGCCGCAAAAACGTCCTCCTCGTCGACTGCGACATGCGCCACCCCGTGCAGCACCTCAACTTCAGCATGCCCAACGTGGCGGGCTTGTCCACCATGCTCGAGCACCGCAACCACAACAACCTCCACGTGCAGCAGACCGTGCCCGGGCTCGACCTCCTCACCAGCGGGCCGCTGCCGCCCAGCCCGCCCGACGAGCTGGCATCGGACACGATGGCTGTGTTCGTCGAGTTCGCGAAGACCCGCTACGACATCGTGATCCTCGACTCGCCCCCCGTGCTGACGACCAGCGACGCCACGATCCTCGCACGGATGGCCGACGGCATCCTCCTCGTAGTCAAGGCCGGCCACACGCGGCGCGAGCAGGCCGCCGACGCCATCAAGCGCCTCCGCCGCGCCAACCCGAACCTCATGGGCGTGGTCTTCAACGGCCTCGTCGACCGCGGCGCCCTCAAGCGCGCGGAGAGCTACAGGACGCCGGCTGACAACAATCTTGCGGACAAGCTGGAGCGCGTGGTCGAGGAAGCTCTCCCAAACGATCCCGCGCCCGCGCCCGAACCGGCCCCGGCTGAAGCCGCACCGGCTGAGGCTCCGCCAGCCGCGGCTGCCCCCGCGCAGGGGCGCAAGCGCCGCCCGCCCATCCGCAAGAAGCCCCAGACCCGCGCGAAACCCGCCGCACGCCGGCGAACCGACCGCACGAAGACCGCCTGAAATGCCGCCTGGCCAATCCCGCCCCGCCCGCCACCGCCGTGCGCTCCGCGATGCGGAAGCATTGTTTCCATGTACGCCAGAGTCGACGGACTCGTGCCGGCCATGCGGAAGGCCGGCGCCGGAACTGGACGCAATGGCGGCAAAAGCCACGGCACGGCATGCACCCGCAGCCTCGCATCGTTGCGGCCGCAGCGCATCGGATCGACCGGTGCCCCGCGGTGCCGGAGGCACAGGAATGAACGCGCGATGGTTGCTCTGCGACCTCTCTTTCGGCTGGGCCTCAAGACTGCGGGCTACCGGCTGGCACGGGCGGGGCTGCGGAGGCCGCCCCACCCATCCGTCCTCACCTTCTCCATCACCAACCGGCGCATGGCGTGCACCGCCAACGAAGCCTGCGAACGCGGCCCATCCGACAGCCAGAACGAGCTGACCGTCGGCGAGATCGACAGGATCTTCCGCAGCATCGGGCCGCTGTTCCTCCTCTCCCTCACGGGCGGCGAGCCGTTTCTCCGCGACGACGTCCAGCACGTCGTCGGGCTGGCGTGCAAGTTCCTCAGGCCGGCCCTGCTGCACATCTCGACCGAAGGCCTGGCGCCCGACCGCGTGGACGATGGCGTGTCGAAATGCCTTGCGTCGATCGAGCGCGATTCGCCCGACACGCTCCTCACCGTGCGGCCCGTGTTCGACGGCCTCCGCGCGGGCAGCGCGTTCGAGCTACTGATCGAGAGCGTGGACCGGCTGCGGCGGATCGCCCGGAGAGATTGCCACCTTCGCCTCGACGTGTGCGCGCTAGCCTCACGGGCGAACCTCGACTCGATGGCCGAGATCGAGGGTTTCGCCGAGGGGCTGGGCGTGCACCATTTCAGCGGGGCGGTGGCCGCGCCAGACAGCAAGCCGGGCGAAGAAAGCCAACTCCGGCCGGACGAGTGCGAGCGACTGATGGGGGATTTGGCCTCGGGCGCGCGCTCGCGGCTGTGCGGCGCACGGCGGCTGGCGCGGCTCGGGGCGGCGGTGCGGTTGGTGTACTACGAGTACGCCCGGCGCATCGAGCACGAAAAACGGCAGGTGCTGCCGTGCCTCGCAGGAATCGCCAACGCCCACCTGGCGCCGCAGGGCGACCTCTGGCCCTGCAGCACGCTCGAGGGCGGCAACCCGATGGGCAACGTGCGCGAGGCGGACTGCAACTTCGGGGCCGTCTGGCGCTCCGCGAGGGCGAGGGCGGCCCGGCGCCTCATCCGCCGCGGGGCCTGCGCATGCCCGCTTGCGGAGCAGGTGTACAGCAACATCGCGTGCAGCCCGCGGGCGCTCCTCAAGGTCATCCGAATCGCCCTCTTCGCGCGGCCGCACGCCGGGGGATCGCGGTGAACACTTCGTCCAGGATCGCCTTGTCCGTCGCGTGGGTCGTTCTCGTCTACGCCTTCTTCTTCCGGCAGTACGTCGGGAAGCTGCTCGAGAGGCTGGGGATGTGACGATGGCCGATACGCTGGTCAACCTCCTCGCGGGGGCCGCCGTGGTGCTGCTCGCGGCCGGGGTGGGCCATGCCCTCATCGACCTGCTCGGCCTGAGAGGATCGGGCGGAGCGCAGCGGGTCCTGTTCTCGCTGGCGCTCGGCGTGATGGCCCTGGGCCTGCTCACGCTGGGGCTGGGGCACGCGGGCCTGCTCCACCGGTGGCTGTTCCGGCTGCTGGCGGCGGCCGGGCTGGCGGCAGTCGGCCCGCGCCTCTGGAGGATGGGCAGGCAGCTTGCCGGGCTGCGGCTGGGCCGGCGGTTTCTGGGCTGCACGCTCCTCGAGAAGGTGCTGATCGTGATGATCGCCGCGCAGGCGGGTGCGATGCTCCTGTCGGCCCTCGCGCCGCCGGTCGGGGCCGACGCTCTCGCGTATCACCTGGCCGTGCCCAAGACCTACATCGACGGCCATTCGATCGTGAACCTCCCCAACCACAAGCACGCTGCCCAGCCATTCCTGCTCGAGATGATCTTCACGCTGTCGATGCTGCTCAAGTCAGACGTCGCCGCGCAGGTGGTGAACGTAGCCCTCACGTGCGCCGCGGGGGCGGCCGTGTTCCTGCTCGCGCGGATGTTCTGCTCGCGGATGGTGGGCGTGACGGCGGCGGCGGCGTTCATGCTCACGCCGCAACTGCTGGGCTCGGCAGAGCTGCTGGGGCCGGAGTCGGCGATGGCGCTGCTGACGGTGCTGACGTTCGCGGGGCTGGCGCACTGGGCGCGGGCCGGGCGCGATTCGCGAACGCGCTGGCTGGTGGCTGTGTCGCTGCTGTGCGCCGGCGCGGCCGGGCTGAAGCAGAGCGGCGCGGGCCACGTGCTGTTGGTTGCCCCGGCGGTGCTGGCGGTGCCGGTGCTGGCGTTCGGCGGAGGGCTGCGGGCGAGCGCCAGGAGCGCCGCCGTCTACGGGGCCATCACGCTGGTGCTGGGCTTCGGATGGTACGCCCGCTGCTTCGCGATGTCGGGCAATCCCCTGCATCCCTACGGCAGCCCGGCGGCGTTCGGCGAGGCCTTCGCCGGCAGGGACGAGATGGGCAAGTCCCTCGCGGGGCTGCTGGCCTACCCATGGGACGTCACGATGCGCGCGTCGGACTTCGGCACGCTGGCGACCGACAACCCCGGGCCGCTGCCGCTGGCGTTCGTGCCGCTGCTGCTGCTCGTGCTGGGTCCGGTGCCGCGGCCGGTCAAGCTGATGCTGCTGTATTCGGCCGCGTACGCCGCGGCGATCTTCTTCACGTCGCAGCTCGCGCGCTACCTGGTCCCCATCCTCGGCTTCACGTCGATCGCGGCCGCGCTCGCCATCGAGCGGTTGAGCGGCTTGGGGAGGGCCGCGCGGGTTTTCGCCCGAGGTGCGCTGGTGCTCGCCTGCGTGACGCAGGTGGGGCTGTCGGCGAGGGCGGTTGCCTCCGACGGCGGCAACCGGCTGGGCGTCGTGTTCGGGGGCAAGTCGAGGGCCGAATTCCTCTCGCGCGCGCTCTACACCTACCGCGGCTTCGATTACCTCAACCGCCACTCGCCGCCGGGCAGCCGCGTGCTGCTGCTCTACGGCCACGAGCCTTATTACCTCCACCGGCCCTACGTGATCGCGGGCTTCGCCCTCGTGGGCTCGCCGCTTGGCGAGGAGGACTACGCCTCGGAGGAGGCCTTCGCCCGGGCCGTGCGGCGGCTAGGCGCCAGTTACGTCTACGTCGACGAATACGTCCGCACGCTCTTCTTCGCGCGGCGGATCGCGCACCACCCAGAAGTCGTGGCGGTGCAGGAAAGCTTCCTCAGCCGCCGGTGCACGATGGTCTTCCGCGAGCGTACGCGGCGGGGAAGCCTCGTCAGAATCTACAGGGTCATCGATGCCCCCGGGGCCGGGCGGAGGGAGATCGACTATGCCGAAGCCTGAAGTCGTCGTCATCGGGATCGACGGAGCGACGTTCAACCTCGTCCGGCCGTGGGTGGAGATGGGCTACCTGCCGGCCCTCCGCGACCTCCTGCAGACGGGCGTCCGCGGCACGCTGCGGTCGTTGGTGCCGCCGGGGGCCTGCCCGGGCTGGAAGAGCCTGTCGACCGGCAAGAACCCCGGTCAGCTCGGCGTGTTCAACTGGCGCAACAGGGTCCCCGGCTCGTACGCCGCTCGCGTGGTCGATCCCGCGTCGATGGGCGCCGGCAGCGACCTGTGGACGCTCATCAGCTCGGCGGGGCGGAAGGTCGCCGTCGTCGGCGAGCCGCTGGTATACCCGCCGCGGCCCGTCAACGGCGTGCTGCTCACGGGGATGCTCACCCCGCCCGATTCCCCCTTCTCCTATCCCGAGGAGTTCGGCGACGAAGTCGCCCGGCATATCGGAGCCTACCTGCTGGATCCTGCCGTCGAGTCGCTCCCCGGCGAGGACGACCTCCTCCAGGAGCAGATCTCGATCACCATCAACCGCTACCAGGCCCTGCGCTACATCCTGAAAAGCGGGGACTACGACTTCGCCGCGATCTACTTCACCGCGCCCGACCGCCTCCAGCACCACTTCTGGCCCCCGATCAACACCAAGGACCACGTGGTCCTCAAGGCATACCAGCAGGTCGACTGGGCGATCGCCCAGATTCGCGGGCTGATCGACGCCGACACCACCATGGTCGTCGCGTCCGACCACGGCTTCAGCGACACCGAGAGGTTCATCCATCTCAACCAGCTCTTCTCCAACCTCGGCTGGCTGGTCGCCCGGATGACCCCGGGGGGCATTGGGCCACGCCTCGGGTTCACGCGCCAGAACCTCGGGCGCGTCGCGCGGCGGCTGGGCCTCGACCGCGTGCGGGCGCGCGTGCCGGAGGCAGTCAAGCAGATCGTTCCGCTGGGGCAGTTCGGTCTCGACATGAGCCGCACGCGCGCGTGGGCGTGGCCCGGCGGCGAGGTCTTCGTCAACCTCCGCGGCCGCGAGCCCGAGGGGATTGTCGAACCAGGCGAGTACGAGCCGTTCCGCGACCGGATCATCGAGGGGATCAAAGACCTGCAGGACGACGGGCGGCATCTCGACATCCGCGTCTACCGCCGCGAGGACGTCTACTCCGGCCCCCGCGTGGACGAGGCGCCGGACCTCGTCGTCGACGTCCGCGAGCCCGGCTACTGCCTCGCGGGCGAGGATTCCGGCTTCGACGTGGCCGCGATCCTCCCCGGCAGCATCTTCACCATCAACCCCGGACGCGGCGGGCGGCACGATACCGAGGGCATCTTCGTCGCCGCAGGGCCGGAGGTCAGGGCCGGGGAGGACGTCGAGGGCGCGAGGCT
>Ga0172365_10003745_pt1 | contig 11287 bp, 10 predicted proteins | sample LakKivSesite48cm_FD_114535 | JGI IMG/M metagenome (GOLD analysis project Ga0172365, IMG submission 114535) | Sediment microbial communities from Lake Kivu, Rwanda - Sediment site 48cm | ecosystem: Environmental > Aquatic > Freshwater > Lake > Sediment | place: Rwanda: Western Province, Lake... | reverse complement strand
CTCGCCATCATAGCGGGGGAGAAGGCCACCGACATCAAGGAAGCAGTCAAGCTTGCAAGAAAATCGATCGAATCCGGCGCTGCCCTCGGCAAGCTCCGCCAGCTCGTCGAGGCGAGCGGCGGGTCAGTCCAGCAATTCGAGAAGAACATGAACCTAGGGTGAACACCCGACGCCGTCCTTCCTCGATAATATCCTCGCGAGCCGCCTTGCAACGTTCAAGGAACAGGCTACCAAATATTTCGTCAAGGGTCAGTCCACGACAAGGGCCATGCCCCGGCAAGGCCTCGTCGCGTCCTTGCGAGCGGCGAGGAATCGAGGGGCCGGCATCATCGCCGAGCTCAAGCGGGCATCACCGAGCCATGGATCCTTTGGAACGGAGGATATCGCGCCACGCTTGCACGCTTACGAGGCGGCTGGCGTGAGCGGGATCTCCGTCCTCACGGAACCACGGCATTTCAACGGTAGCTTCGACGACCTCGAGCAGGCAGTGATCGAAACGACGAGGCCAGTCTTGTGCAAGGATTTCATCGTGACGAGTGGCCAGCTCGAGCTCGCCTCGCGCCTCGGCGCGAGCGCGGCGTTGATCATCGTGAAATCGAAGCCTTCGCTTGCATTGGTCGACAAGTGCCTTGCTCTCGGCCTGGAGCCACTTTTCGAGATCCATGACGAAAAAGATCTTGATGCTATCGTGCCCATCGTTAGCGTGAACCCAAGCCAATTCATCATCGGCATTAACAACCGCGACCTTGTTAGCTTGCGCGTGGACACGTCGACTACGATTAAATTGGCACCAATCGCTCGCGAGCTGCTCGGCGATGAGCCATTAATCATCAGCGAGAGCGGCATCGAGTCACCAGCCGATGCGAAGCGCCTCGCATCTGCGGGTGTGGATGGTTTCTTGATAGGAACCACCTTCATGAACACCCCGGTCGACAAGCTCGGGGCTACCATAAAGGGATACATCGACGCGTGCAAGAGGGACGATTAACATGGTCGAGATCAAGATCTGCGGGGTGATGGACGAGGCAATCGCCAACGTGGCCATCGAATCCGGCGCGACCTACGTCGGCATCGTGGCCGGCGCGCCAGACTCCCCGCGGCACGTCAATATGGCCACGGCGAGCGGGTTGATACGATTTTTGCGCGGCAAGATCTCTTCGGTGCTCGTTACGCGCGTCCTCACGAAAGAGTTCATCGACCTGGCGAAGGTTGCCAAGCCCGATTTTGTGCAGTTCCATGAACCAATTCCGAAAGACCTCGTGGACGAGCTGCGGCGCGTGTACGATGGCCGAATTATTTTTGGGATCTCTCCACGCTCTACCCCTGGTTCCATCGCGTCGAATATCCACGTGTTCGGCAGTAAAGACATGGTATTGATCGACGGGAGCCAGGGAAGTGGTACTTGCATCGACGATCACGAGCTGGTCGCGGTCATTGATATCGCCAAGCAAGCGCTTGGCTTGTCAATGAAGGATATGCTCGTTGCCGGTGGATTTTCGGCATCGAATGTCGGGGCCTTTCTCGGGCGGCACGCGCCAAGGGGCGTCGATGCGAGTTCCGGACTCGAGACGTCACCCGGCGTCAAGGATCCCGCCCTCATAAAAAAATTTTGTATCGAAGTCAAGAAAGCCAAGATTTCTTGCGATAAAACGTAGTTGAAGCATCATGAATAAAATGGACTATTACGGGAAATACCCGACAAGCAACGGGCGGTACGGGGCATATGGCGGCATGTACGTTCCCGAAACCCTCGTCCCCGCCATCATCGAGTTGAAGGAGGCCTATGCACGCATCAAGGACGACCCCGCGTTCCTCTCGGAGCTCGACGCGCTTCGCAAGACCTACGCGGGGCGACCGACGCCGCTGACCTTCGCGGGGAACTTGAGCAAGCAGCTCGGCTGCAAGGTCTACCTCAAGCGCGAGGATCTCTTGCACGGCGGGGCCCACAAGCTCAACAACACGCTCGGCCAGGCCTTGCTGGCCAAGAAAATGGGGAAGAAAAACTTGATCGCCGAGACCGGCGCAGGCCAGCACGGGTTCGCGACGGCCATCACGGGCGCGTACTTCGGCATGAAGACGAAGGTGTTCATGGGCGCGATCGACATCGAACGACAGGCATATAACGTGGACCGCATGCGGCTGCTCGGCGCCGAGATCGTGCCCGTCCACGCAGGCTCGAAGACCCTCAAGGAGGCCACGTCCGAGGCCTTGCGCTACTGGACATCGCACGTGGGAGACACGCACTACCTCATCGGGAGCACCGTCGGCCCGCACCCGTATCCCATGATCGTCCGCGATTTCCAGAAGGTCATCGGGCATGAAATCAAGCAGCAAGTCTTGCAGAAGGAGGGCAAGCTCCCGCGGGGGATCGTCGCGTGCATCGGCGGCGGTTCCAACGCGACGGGCGCGTTCTACGATTTCATCGAGGACCCGGGCGTGGAACTGTGGGGCGTGGAGGCCGCGGGCGATGGGATCGAGACGGGCAAGCACGCCGCGTCGCTCGCCAGGGGTACCGAGGGCGTGTTGCATGGAGCCATGCAGCTGCTGCTCCAGGATCACGAGAGAAACGTGCTGGAAACCCATTCCATCTCCGCTGGCCTGGACTACCCGGGCGTGGGCCCCGAGCTCTGCAACTTGAAGGACGCGGGGCGCATCTCGCTGGCATCCGCCACCGACGAGGAGGCCCTCGACGCGTTCTACGAGCTTTCCAGGATGGAAGGGATCATTCCTGCCCTTGAATCGAGCCACGCGCTAGCGCACGCCAAGAAGCTCGCCAGGAATTACTCGGCCGACGACATCATGGTCATAAACCTGTCGGGCAGTGGAAGCAAGGATATTGACATCGTCATGAAAAGACGGGGGTTCGACATGCCATGAACCGGCTGGAAAAAGTGTTCGGGGACCTCGACGCCAAGGGAGAACGCGCGTTCGTACCGTTCCTCGTGGCCGGGGACCCGGATCCTGCTACATTCACGAGACTGACACGAGCCATCGAGCCACATGCCGACATCATCGAGTTCGGCATCCCCTACACGGATCCCATCGCCGACGGCGAGGTCATCCAGGCGGCGGATGCACGCGCGCTGGCGTCGGGCACCACGTTCTCGAAGGCATGCAATCTCATCGCCGGGATCCGCAAGTCCACGGGAAAACCCATCGTCGTGCTCACGTACGCGAACGTCGTCGGCGTGGGGAAAAAAATGGAAGAATCCCTCGTTGCATTCCAGCGCGCCGGGATCGACGGGCTGATCGTCGCGGACGTCCCCTCGGAAGAGGCAGGGCCATACAAGGCAGCCATCGAGCAACACGAGATGCTCCTCATCTCCCTCGTCGCCCCGACCACGACCGACGAGCGGCTCAAGGCCATCGCGGGGAATGCACGGGGATTCTTGTACCTCGTCGCGGTGAAGGGCGTGACCGGCGCGCGAGCCTCCGTGCTCGAAGAAACCCGGGCCACGATCCAGCGCGCCACGAGGTTGCTTGGCAAAGAACGACACGTCCCGGTGTGCGTGGGCTTTGGCATATCCTCGCCCGAGCACGTGCGCGAGATCGTCAAGCTCGGCGCGAGTGGCGTGATCGTTGGTTCAGCTATCGTCGACATTATCGGGAAACATTTGCAAGACAAGGAACTCATAATCAAGAAAATAGAACAGTTCACAAGCGAATTAAAAGATACAACGAGGAATGCAAGAAAGATCAAGGATTAGGTGGACGACATGGAACTGAACATCAATATCCAAAAATTAGGAACGACAAACGAGTTTTTCCGCTTTTACAAGTACCTCATCGAGAGGTCCGGCGCGAAGACGCACGCGCTGCTCGAATCGGTCGCCGAGGACTCGCACGAGATGCTCTTCAGCTTCATCGGCATCAACCCCGACCTCGTGCTCGAGGTGAACGGCGGGGATCTTCGCGTCCGGGAGGTGACGACGGAGCTAGGCGAGAAGTTCAAGACCGCCGCAAAGGTACCGATAACTGAAAAAAGGGAATACGAGATGCCATTCGAGGATGAAGTGCCGATGAACCTCGTGGCAATTGAAAAATTGAAGTCTTTTTTTCCGATCACGCGCTCCGCCATGCCGGAACTCTTCCCCCGCAAGGTTTTCTCTGGAGGACTGCTCGGTTACGTCGGATACGATGCCGTGGCACCGTACGTCGGGTACACGCCGAGTCAAGATAGCCGGGAACTCTTTCCTGACGTGCTCATGGGACTCTTCACGATGGTGCTCGCGTATTCCCACGCAACCAAGACATTGTACCAGATCACGAACACGAGGGGGGAGTACGACGGTAACGCGAGCATCGCAGCGCACTTCGATAATTTCAAGCAGCTCGGTCCAGGGGTAAGGTCGGAGATCCCCGCGTTTGACAAGGCAAGCCTGCTCAAGCAAGACACGGGCTTCACGACGAACACGGGCCTCGACCGCTGGACGTCGATGATAGAAAAAACCAAGGAGCACCTGGCCGCGGGAGATATCATGCAAGCCGTGATCTCGCGGAAGATGATAAGCGACGCTGATGCAGACCCGCTGGATGTTTACCAAGCGTTACGCGTGCTGAACCCCTCCGCGTACATGTTTTTCTTGAACTTCGGCGGGGGAAACGGCGGCGCGATCCGCTTGATCGGCAGCAGCCCGGAAGCCCTGGTTACCAAGGACCACACGCGACTGAATACCGTGCCCATCGCTGGCACGCGGCGCAGGGGGCGGGATCCCGATGACGAGAGGCGCATGGAGCAAGAACTGCTCCACAGCGAAAAAGAGCTCGCGGAACACGTGATGCTCGTGGATCTCGCGCGCAACGACATGGCCCGCGTGAGCGTGCCCGGCAGCGTGGAAACATACGAGCTATTCCGCCTCAAGAAGTTTCCCAACGTCATGCACATGATCTCCAAGATTCGTTCCATCTCGTACGAAAACCCGTTCGACGTGCTAAAGGCCATGTTCCCTGCCGGAACCGTATCGGGCGCCCCGAAAAAGCGGGCGATGGAGATCATCCACGCCCTCGAGGTCGAGGACCGGGGCCCTTACGCCGGTTCCGCGGGATACGTGAGCTTCACCGGTGACATGGACATGGCCATCAGCATCCGCACTATATTCAACCACGGGCGCAAGTTCGTGGCACAAGCCGGTGCTGGCATCGTCGCGGACTCGAAACCCGAGGAAGAATATCTGGAGACGGACAACAAGTTAAAAGGCGTGCTCTCCACGATCAACCTGGCCAAACTGATCGAGGAACGGAGGAGGCGATGAACCGACATGGTAGAAATCGTTAGACAAGTGGAATCCCAACAGCCGTTCGTGCCAGGGCACCAGCGGGTGCTGTTCATCAACAACTACGACTCGTTCGTGTATAACCTCGTCACGTACATATGCAGCGCGTCCGAAGCAAAGGTCAAGGTCGTCCCGAACACGATCACGCCAGCCGAGGTGCGCGCCTTCGCGCCCGACAAGATCTTTATCAGCCCCGGGCCAGGCCATCCGAAGTACGAGACCGCGAACGTGATCCCGATCATCAAGGAATTCGCCCCCGAGGTACCCGTCTTCGGCGTGTGCCTCGGGCACCAGGCCATATGCGAGGCATTCGGGGAGGACGGGAACAAGGAGTACGTCGGTCGAGCCAACGTCGGCCCGAAGCATGGCAAGATGTCCAAGATATTCCACGACGGCGAGGCGATTTTCAAGGACGTTCCCAATCCCGTGTCGGTCGTCCGGTACCATTCGCTCGCTGCAAAAGCGGATATCCTTCCTAAGGAACTACGCATCACGGCGATGGCTGACGACGGCACCATCATGGCCGTTCGACACGCGCGGTACGAGACCCACGGCGTGCAGTTCCACCCGGAATCGATCATGATGCGGCCGCACGGGCTGCAGATAATCGCTAATTTCTTGCGGATCGGGTTGGAATAGTTTTGAGTGGACCATCTTTTTTTCACGATATCGTTCATTCTTGTTTAATAAAGACACTTCGTGAACGCGATGAAGGAAATCACCACGGATGACCGCTTGTTTTACTTTTCGCGGAACTGGTTCACTCTGGATGGGCTGTGGATAATAGAGGTGGAGAAGGCTACGAATTTCGACATGGCCCTCGCGATAGACCTCGCCGTGTGGAAAGAGCTTTTCAGGATCGTGTACCGGCGGATAAAAGAATATTTGAAAGCGGACACGAAGACAATCGCCGGGGTCATCGACGTCTTGGCCTTCAGGTGGTCGTGCGAGGGGTGGGAATACACGATCGAGCAAGGATCCTCCCGCGAGGCGCGTGTGTCGATCACGAAATGTCCATACAAAGCAATGATGGGACGAAACAAAGACCGAACGGCCGTCATCCCGCGCATCTGCAAGGATATCTGCATCCCGATCTACGAGACCGCCATCGCATCGTTGAACCCGGCCGTGAAAATGCAGCGGACGAAATTCATGGGGCTGGGAGATGACGTTTGCTCCTTCGAGCTAACGTTAGATGAGAAGCACTGAACGCGTCGCTGCTACAAGAAGGAAAAATGGAAAAACACTCGGTTTTCACGCGAGGAAGATCTGGCACGCGCTGTCGACGTGGAACCGGACGAGCTGGGGGTTCAAGGGGTCGCGCTGGACGGGGATGTTCATGCCAGCCATGTTCTTGACGGTGACCCAGTCCGGGTTCTTCGCGTACAGCTCGAGGGTGCCCGGGTATTTCAGGTTCACGAACAGCGTCTTGTCATTCTCCCAGGCAGCACGCTCGATGTCCTTCGTGCCGTTGTACACGTCGCTGATGCCGAGCAGGGCGATGCCGCGGATGACGGGGCTGATCTTGTAGTACTTGGCCTGGAGGGGGGCGAGGTCGGTCTTGACCCGCTCGTTCTCGATCGAGACCGTGCGGGCGAAGCTCGTTTCCACGTCCTTTATCACGTGTTCCGCCGGGATCGTGTTGCCCGCGTAGGCCATGGTGCCCATGTCGGCGATTGATATCGACGCGGTGATGGGCTTGTTGTCCTCCTTGACCATGTTTGCCATGTAATAGTAGAACACGCGGCCCCAGCCGGGAATATCGTCGAAGTTCCACGCCTTGCACGCCGCGTCCCGCTCGGTATCGGCAAAGATGGAGTCGACCGTGGGCATGCTCACGCCCTCGAGGCGGGGGATGCGCCCGTCCGGGAAGCTGAGCTTTTCAATGACCTTGCCATCGGTCTCTCCGACCTCGTCTGCAATGTATATGGGCCCGCCAGAAACCGCGTGGACCAGCAAGAGCGGGTGGACAGGGCACCCGTTCTTGGCCGGCTTCGTCCAGACCATGTCGTGATCGGGGTAACAGAACTGCCCGTACGAGATCGGGTTGAACACGCATTGCATGACCTGGTGCTTCAGCCCAGGCAAGTTCCCCGGGCCAAAATCATCGCTGACACGGGACACGTTCGACATCTTCCAGTGCGTGTAACAATAGGAGGGCATGCACATACAATTCAAGACAACGAGGTTCTGCGAGTAGGCGGCTCCTTGCTGCATGTCATAATACTGGTCGATCATCGTGTCGACCGGCCCGATACCTTGCACGCTTCGAGCGAGGGATGACTGGTTGTCGATCTTGAGGAGATCAATGCCTTGTGCCCGGAGATGCGCGTAGTAGTCGTGCCAGAACTCGAACCCCTTGAAGAACGAAGGATCAGGAACGTTGTTCGCTATCGGATATCGACGGCCGAGGTCAGAATTTGGCTCCACGCCAGCCCAATAACCGCCCACTGCATGCCAAACTCCAACCGCCCTGACGCGATATTTCTGCTTGGCCAGCCGCACGACCTCGCCGATGTCGTTGGGAAACTTGTAGTTTGCCTCGAACCGGCGCAAGCCGCGGTCGGTCTTGTTGGTGCCGCTCTCTTTATCTGAAGTCGACGTCATTCCGTTGATCGACTGCCAGCCATCGTCGACGATGAGGTACTTGAACCGGTCAGAACCGGACTTTGACGTGAAATTGGCCTCGAGCAAGTCCTTGATGCCCTGCATGTCAACGGCCTGGTAGAAGGTATTCCACGTGCAGAAGCCCATGTACTCGAAGATCTCGGGATAATCCTTTTTCTCGCGCAAAGCGTGCACGCGGTTGATGAGCTGCATGTAAGTCTTGTAGATGGTACCGGATAGCTCGATGGGATCCTCGCCGAATGCCACGAGACCTCCGGCGAGCCGGTCATACTTTTGAGCGTTCAAGAAATTACCAGAGACGAATTTAACCCCGTTGGGAAAGTCCAGGAAACTGCAGGCGCGGATCGTCGTGATCTGGCCGAACCGATCGACGGGCACGAACGAGACGACGCCCACCCCGAGCTGCCCGAGCATGTAGGAGATGGGGAGGTCGTCATTATCCGGCAGCAATCCGGCCATCTCGGGATGCTGCCACGAGCTCTGGCCAGAGACGAACAGTCCCATGCCCAAGCGTGCGGTGGAGTTCGACGGTTTCTCGGCCCTGGCCCGCCTGTTACCCGCATGGAAAAACCGATACCGAGAGATGCCTTGAGGCACGCCGAGGTCGATGAAGCCCCCGATATGGTTCGATTTCGCGCCGTTCCCCTCGATGCCCAAGGTGAAGTAAATTGCCTGGCTCTTCGGGAAGACGACGACATGCATGGTACAGGTGAACTGCTCGTCGCCGTTCTTGACCAGGTACACCTTCGCGACATCATGATATTCGGGGAAATAGGGATTTCCCTCGTAATTATTTCCACTGCCACCGCTTTGTACCGCGATCTTCTCGAACGCGAGCTCTCCTGTCTTTTCTGACAACCATTCGTCGTTATAGAAGAGCACGGGCGTGATCGCGGAGAATACCAACGTGGACCGGTACAAGATCTCGATGTCGCCGCTGGGCTCGTCGATCCGGATCTCGATATTGCCATAATTCATGGTGATTAATTCTGCGTATAACGGGCATAAATATGCTATAGACAGCTAGGGCCGGAGGGCGGGGAAGCGATTTTTTCGCCGAGTGAGGAGGAAGGCTTCTAACGTCGTCGGGAAGCATAACCAGATACTATCGCATCTTTTTTAACCACCTGGACGGGGATTCACCTAAGCAGTGTGGAGGCGTCCGAGCCGGACGGCTCTTCCACGGGACAAGGTCGACCATGCCCGCCACGCACCCCGACGACATGAACCAGCTCAAGCGATTTGTCAAGGAGACGGAAGGCGAGGTGCTGCATTTTTGCAAGGCATTGAAGGCAAAATCCTACAGCTTGACCTCGATCAAGAGGAAGATCCTGAAGGGATTCCCCGTCGATGACCCGATTGCCCGGAGATTCGCGGACATCGAGGAGAAAGTCTTGTTGCTCGCCAAGGTGTTCGATCTCAAGATCAACCACGGCGACACGAGGCCGTTCTTTACTTTCTTGAAGAGGAAGCTGAACCCGCCACGCCAGACGTTGATAACCGATTGGCTCGATCGCCTAATCGGCCAGTATGAAAAAAAAGAATCGTCATCATGTAAAAAGGAAGAGAATGACAAACAAGTTACTCGATCTTGCCCTTCTCCATGAGCTTCTTGAACTGGTCCCGGTATTCCTTCTTTAACACCTTGCCGAGCGAGTTCGTCTGGAGCTGGTTTTTGAACCACCAGTGGCGAGGTATCTTGTACTTGGCCAGCTCTTTCTCGGCGAGGCCACGAAGCGCGGCCTCGAGCTCGTTTGTCTTCTCCTTCCACTCGGCCGTCGGCACGACGACCGCGAGGAGCTGCTCCCCGTAGGTCTTGTGCGGGACGCCCAGCACCGCGATTTCCTTCACGCCCGGGTGGCTGCGAAGCGTGATCTCGATCTCGCTGGGGTACACGAGCCGCTCGGAGACCTTGGCGATGTCCTTCGACCGGTCGGTCAAGTAAAACACGCCGTTTTCGTCGCGGTACCCGACGTCGCCGCTCCAGTACCAGATGCCCTCGCGGCCCTTGATGGGCTTGAGCACGGGATCCGAGGTCTTGTGGTCGATGATGTCAGCAGCCTTGGGGTCGCCGAGGTACCCGAGCATGATGTGTGGTCCCTTGTTGACGACCTCGCCAACGTTGTCCTTGCCGTGCGGGAGGATGTTCCCGTTGTCATCGACGAGCTCCAACTCGCAACCGATCATGGGCTTTCCGATGGCACCGGGGATGGCTTTCTCGAAGTTCCCCGCGCCGACGCAGATGTCCTCGGTGGAACCGTATGCCTGGCATGTCCGGCCGTTGCCGCGGAGCAGCCGCTTGTTCAGATCCGCCTCGGTCTCGGGCGGCAGCGGCCCGGCACCCGATATGAAATACCGGTTCTTGGAGCTCACCTTGAAGGATTCGACGTTGTCTTGTGACATGAGCATCTTGTAGATGCTCGGCACGCCGCAGAACAAGGTCATGGATGGATCCTCGAAAGATTTAAGCAAGACCTGCGGGTCGAACTTGTCCAGCATGCGGATGCTGCCACCGGTGAATATAGTACTTGCCAGGTTGACGAAGCCGAAGATGTGGTACATGGGCAGCACCAGGTAGATGAACTCGTCCGATGTCAGCCCAAATGTCTTGGTGTGGACGAGACCGGCGTAGAGATAGCCGATATGGTCGTGAAGCACGCCCTTGGATTGGCCCGTCGTGCCGCTCGTGAAGTGACAAGAAGCGAGATCTTCCCTCGCTATTGCTACTTTCGGGTCGGTCGCTGGGGCTTTCTCGATCATGTCCCAGTACTCGCCCACGAAGCCGGGCAGGTCCTTGTACGATGTCGTGTCACCGATGATCATGGTCTTGACACCCTCCGTCTTGCACATCTTGGCAGCGACGCTCGTGATCGACGACTTGACGACCATTATCCCGATTTTCGCACGGTCGACGGCCTCGGCCACCTCCCTCGTTTGCCACAAGCTGATGAGGGGCGTCGCGACGGCTCCTATGCGCCAGCAGGCGTAGATCGAGACCGCGAATTCAATGCTGTTACTAGTCTGTATCCCTATGAAGTCCTTCTTCTTTGCACCGAGCGACAAGAACACGTTGGCGAGTTTGAGCACTTTCTCCCGGAACTGACCATACGTGAGTTTCTTATCCTCGTATTGAATAACGATCTTGCTCGGTTGTGCCGTAGCTTTCTCGTCCAGTACCTCGTTGAGGTTTTGATAGACTATTTCGTTCATTAGAGACATTTCGCAATCCTCTCGCGAGCTATTTGGTGCGATCTATTTCAGAATCTCGCTGGGTATGAACTAAGTCCTTCGATCCAATAAATTTACTAGGTTCGGTCATGAAGTTTATATCCGTCCCGCCGTGAAAGGATCACGTGCATCCCGTGGTCTTATTTCCTGTCGCGATG
>Ga0172365_10003744_pt1 | contig 11289 bp, 11 predicted proteins | sample LakKivSesite48cm_FD_114535 | JGI IMG/M metagenome (GOLD analysis project Ga0172365, IMG submission 114535) | Sediment microbial communities from Lake Kivu, Rwanda - Sediment site 48cm | ecosystem: Environmental > Aquatic > Freshwater > Lake > Sediment | place: Rwanda: Western Province, Lake... | reverse complement strand
TTGACGACGACTAGAAAATATATTATTCTCAAAGCAGGTTCGATCGACTAAAGTCGAGAAGGAAAAGGAGGCGGAATAATGAATCTATGGCTTTCGAGATTTAGGAATTTCGGTTTATTGGCCGTTTTGTTAGCCGGTCTCATCGGCTGTCAGTTCGGCGGCAATACGGGGCAACTCTCGATGAGCCTGACCGATGCAGGGACAGACCTGTACCAGGCCGTATACGTCACTGTCAAAGAGATCGACGTCCACAGGGCCGACGACGCGGCCGAATCCTGGACGGCCGTCGCCACACCCAACAGGACCTACAACCTTCTGGCCCTCAGGAACGGCGTCAGGGAACAGCTGGGTCTGGTCAATCTCGATGCCGGTCATTACACTCAGATGAGGTTCATCATCGGTGAGGAACGCGACAGCGGGCTCAATATTCTGAGCCAGGCCCATCCCTTTGCCAATTACGTGATCGACGACTCCGGTCAGTCTCAGGAACTGAAAGTGGCGAGCGGCATGCAAACCGGAATCAAAATCATCCACGGATTCGACATCAACGAGAACCAGACCACCGAGCTGATCCTCGATTTCGACGCCTTGAAATCGGTAGTCGTTGCCGGCCGGAGCGGGAAATTCCTTCTAAAACCGACGATTAAGGTCCTGTCGGAAACCCTGGCTTCGATTATTAACGGATCCGTTACCCAGGCTTCGGATCAAAGCGCCCTGGAGGGAGCTGTGGTCATGGCTCAGGTATTCGACGCTGCAGCCACGGATATTAAGGATCAGGTCATAGTCCAGGCCTCGACTTTGAGCGACGAGGCCGGCTCTTACACGCTGTTCGTCATGCCCGGCGCGTATAACCTCGTCGCCGGCAAGACGGGTTTCGCACCGTCCGCAGTGGCCATAAACGCGGAAGCCGATCAGACTCTTACCCAGGATTTCTCATTGGCCGTAGCAGACTCGGGGACGGTCGAGGGGACGGCGACAATCGTGGGCGGCGCGAGCGAAACGTTCGTCACTATCTCTTTCCGCCAGACGGTTTCCCTGGGCGGCTCTGATGTCGCAATTGAAGTCCTGTCGGTCAACGTCGCCAACGGTGAAACCTATTCGGTCAGCCTGCCGGTGGGCCTGTATTCCGCCGTCTCGTCGACCGCCGGCAAGCCTACTCAGCAGGCGGAAATCACCGTGGTCAAGGACGAGACCCTGACGTTAGACGTATCGTTCTGATCGGACGTGAACCGCTCTCCGGCTCGCGCAGGAGACGGCCAAAGTTTTCTTTAAGAAGTTGGCAAAGGCCATCTCCTTATACTAAAATAAACGAAGATTTTTATGGCCTTACTATCGCCAACCATGATCCGGACAACGCATTTTGCTATGGCGAGGAGCATGGACTCCGCTGGTCCGGGACACTGAGGAGGGAAAGAATAATGTTAAAGAGTCAGCGCCAGGTCACTGTTTTCGCCCTCATCGCGGGCTTGATCTTTTTTGCCGGCTGTGAGCAGAAGAAAGATTCTGCAGCGGAATCCTTGCAGGGAAAAGACGAATCCGCCGTGGCCCGTCTGGATACTGAAGCCGCTTCCCATTTCGCCAGACTGGCCCTTAAATGCGTGAAGAAGGAATATCCCAACAAAATGGATCATGTCATGAACGACGCGACCGAGGTCCGAAATCCGGCGGCGTTTCATCCGGCCTTCTATGGATGTTTCGACTGGCACTCTTCTGTTCACGGTCACTGGATGCTGGTGCGTCTTTTGAAATTATTTCCGGATCTACCGGAAGCGCCGGAGATCCGGACCGTTCTGAACGAGAATCTTAAGGCCGAAAACGTCGCCACCGAAGTTGAATATCTTAATGGGGTGGGCCGTAAGTCCTTCGAAAGGACTTATGGTTGGGCCTGGCTGCTTAAACTTGTCGAGGAGCTCGGCGAATGGCAGGACGAGGAGGGCCGGATCTGGTGGGCGAATCTGCAGCCCCTGGCGGATGACATCGCCGGGCGTTACCTGGATTTCTTGCCGAAACAGAGCTACCCCATCCGCCGCGGCGTCCATCCCAACACAGCCTTCGGAATAGCCTTCGCCCTTGATTACGCGCGGCAGGCCGGAAAGTCTCAACTCGAGGAATTGCTCCGGGAACGCAGCCTGACATATTTCAGCCGCGACGCCGGCTGCCCGGCTGCCTGGGAACCTGACGGAGACGACTTCTTTTCCCCCTGTTTGATGGAAGCGGATTTGATGCGCCGCGTTCTGTCTCCGGATGAGTTCTCTGAATGGTTTCGGCGGTTCATGCCCGGTTTGATGGCGCGAGAGCCGTCGTCATTGCTCGAGCCGGCCGATGTCTCGGATCGCTCCGATCCCAAGATCGTCCATCTGGACGGGCTCAACTTGAGCCGTGCCTGGTGCATGCTGGGGATAGCCCGGGCTCTTCCCGCATCCGATCCTGTGCGGCCCGTTCTGGTCGAATCCGCCATCCGCCATGCCAAGGCGACTCTTCCCCACATCGCCAGCGGCAACTATGAGGGTGAGCACTGGTTGGCCTCGTTTGCGGTCTATCTGCTTTCACTTTGATATTTATCCCCGGCCCTCGAAGCTGAGATTTGACGGAATGCTCCCCGGTAAGCACCAGGGTGAGCGGCAGGCCCTCACTTCATGCAGCCCCTGCTTCTACTCCGCGAGGAAGGCCAAGTGATTTCTTAGAAAAACTCTGAACCTGATTATCTTGATTGACTTACTCCTTATCAATCCTCTAATATCTTAAAAACAATGGATCTTTTAAAGATCAAACCTGTCAAGCGCCTCCTTTCTTCCCGGTACTATCCGATCAGCGCCCAGATTTTCACTCTGATATGCTTCGCCATGCTAATAGCCGGCGGCCTCACAGTCCCTCACGTTTCGGAAAAGATGGCCGGGACGCTGCGGAACACAAACCTGGCTGCTCTTATTGTCTGGTCCCTCTGGTGGCCGCTGGTGATTATCGGCGCTGTGGTAGCCGGCCGCATATGGTGTCAGGTGTGTCCCATGGAGTTGATAACCTCTTTCTTCAGCAAAATCGGACTGAAACGCAAAGTCCCCCGCTTCTTTACCTCCGGATGGGGTATCACTATATTTTATTCCCTGGCTCTTTTGGGTTTCATCCGCACTTTCTGGGCTCACCGCTTTCCTGAACGAATGGCTTTGTTCTTTCTTTTTCTCTTTGCCACCGCCGTAGTGATCGGACTTATTTATGAGAAACGGGCTTTTTGTAATTATTTATGCCCCGTGGGACGCCTGCTGGGCCTTTATTCCTGCTGCTCCATTCTTGAATGGCGAGCCAGGGACGAGGAAGTCTGTAAGAACTGCAAAACAAAAGACTGTGTCGCTTTCAAAAACGCCTATAATTTAACCGCCCGAAGCTGCACCAGCAATCTCTATCCTCCCCGAATAAAGGACAACCGGAACTGCCTGGTATGCACCCAGTGTCTGAAGGTTTGTCCCTATCACAACTTAAGATTTTCTCTGCGCAAACCCATGGCTGATCTCTTCGGCTCCATCAAGCTCTCCACCGCGGAATTCTTTCTTCTTTTTCTGGCCAGCGGACTGGCCGTATGGGAAATATCCGAAGAATGGTCGGCCGCAGAAGAAGTCATGCTTTACGTCCCGGATCATATCACCTCCTGGCTGGGAGCTTCCGGAGAACTCGGCCATCTCATCCATGCCCTCGTGCTTTTTCTGGGCCTTCCTGCCGTTCTTTTTTTTATACCTGGAATCATAGGAAAATACGTGAACCGGATGTCACTAATGGATTCATTGAAAACATTCGGGCTTATTTTTCTGCCCGTGGTAGCACTGACTCATATGCTCAAAGCCCTGTTCCGGATAACGTCAAGGCTACCCTATCATGCTCTGGCCGTAAAAGATCCCGTAGGCTACAAAACCGCTGGCCTTCTCCTTTCCGGGGATATCTCTATCAACAAGCACCTGCCGTCTCTTTTAGCGCCCTATCTCAGCGCTTTGGCTCTCTTGATCTTTGCCGGGGCTCTGGTGACGGTGTGGCAGATCGGAATCAAGAACCCGACATTTAAATCCCTAAAAAGGACGGGGAAAATACCCTATTTGGCCGCGGCTGTGGTTTACTGCTTGATCCTTATAACGGCCACGGTTTTTGCCCGGTTTTAGGGGCTTCGCTTCGACGACCTGTGCGCCACACGTTGGCCAAGGGGACGCACTTACTCGAGCCGCGAGATGATGCAGCGAGCGGTCGATCGGCAGGGCGCCCTGCTCGACACGGATTTATGTGCAAAGTTATCTTTATTACTCTTCGTGTTCCAGCACAATTGTTTCCAGGGGACAAGACATCAGGCGCTTTAGCCCAATAGCAGAGACTGGCGATCGCTTTTGACATGCTTTTTATCGGAAAACCAATAACCAGATAATTTGATATAATTGAGTAGTGAAATTGCCCTGGGCAGTCCGCCGCTTAGGCACCGCGGCCGTCATCGCCGCAGCTCTGCTGCCCGTTATTCTCGGCTGCCAGATCCACCGGATCATCCACCAGGTTAGAAGCCCTTTCCAACTTATCACCGTTGTCGATACTTCCAACGGCTTCCGCAGGCTCATCTTCGACGGCCAACTCAACGGCTTAGATCCCATCCAGTCCGAGATGAATCTCTCCAAACCTCGTGATCTGGTCCTCTCCTATACCCAGGTCATGATGGCCGCCCTTCCGCTGGCGGATAATCAGAGGCGAATCCTGCTCATCGGTCTGGGCGGTGCGAGTATGCAGAAATTCCTCCAAGACCTGCTGCCGGAGACGGCCCTGGAGACCGTCGAGATTGATCCCGAAGTCGTCCGGATCGCCCGTGAATTCTTCGGATTCGAACCGGATGACAACCAGATCATTTCTGTCGGGGACGGCCGGGTCTTCATCGAAAATTCAAAAAAGCTGTACGACATCATTTTTTTGGACGCCTACGGTCCTGACTCAATCCCTTACAGCCTCGCAACGCAGGAATTCCTCGAGGCTGTCCGGGACCGCTTGGCCAAAGGCGGTGTCGTGTGCTCCAATCTATTAACCAGAAATCCGCGCTTCTGGGACATGGTGAAGACCTACGCGGAGGTTTTTCCCGAGCTGCGGCTGATCAAGCCTCCGCGTTCCGGCAACGCCATCCTGTTCGCTCCCTTGAACAGGCCCGGCTTGACCGCAGAGGTCTGGGCCCGGCAGGCAGCAGATTTCGAGGAAGAACACCCTACAGATCTCAGCCTTCCCAGGCTTATCCGCAGCCACGCGGAGGACCGGGTGCGGATCCCCAAAGGCACCGAGGTACTCAGGGATAAGATTCCGGACTGAGCTGTCCATCCCCGTTGACATCCGCTCGGGACCGGGGTATCTTCGTTGTCAAGATGGGAAGGGTGCCGAAACGGAGGGGAGAGGGGGCCGGGCTTAAACGCTTCACGTAGAAACAAGGACGGGAACGAGCACATGAGCGAGAGCCCTTCCTCGAAATTTGCTGTCCTGGTGGGCGTGGCGTCCCTATCTGCGGTCTTTATCCTGGCTGCCTGCGCGGCCGGGCCTATGCGGATGGCTGGCCGGCCTGGCCCGCCAAGGAGTGCCGAGAAGCCTGGCGGGTGGGGGACGACGATCGCTGTCTACGATGCGGATCTCTATGGGCCGGATCGGCCCTTGTCCCGGATCATCGCCGAGCGGCACCTTCCCTTGCGAGACGGGAAGCTCAAACGGGCCCTGCTCCTCGTGAACAAGGCCCAGCGGCGCCTCGAACTCTGGGTCGGACGGCGGATTGTCAAAGCCTACAGGATCCAACTGGGCTGGCGGCCCCATGGGCCGAAAGAGCGCCAGGGCGACCAGAAGACCCCTGAAGGCACTTACTTCGTCTGTGCGCATAGGCCTTCGGCCTATTATCTCGGCCTCTGGCTCGGCTACCCCAACTCGGAGGACGCAAGCCGCGGACTCCGGGCCGGGCTCATCGACCGGGCCGAATACGAGGCTATTTTGGACAGCCTTGCGGTGGGCAGATGCCCGCCCCAGGACACCAAGCTCGGCGGCGCAATTATCATCCACGGCCAGCTGCCAGAGCTGACATCCTCACTGGCCCGGAAGCACAGGGATGTCCTCTCAAGCTTGCCGCCGGGCGGCCGGCCGGGCGACGCGAACCCTGCCGCCATGACTGAGTACCATGACTGGACGGACGGCTGCATCGCTCTATTCAACCCCGACATCCGCGAGCTTTACGAATTCATCGCCGACGGGACCAGGGTCGTGATCGTCGCCAACGCCGCCGTGACCCGGCCGCCGTCAACGAAGCTTAAATCCCAGCCGCGAGGATCAGGCAGACCGTCAGCGACGCGAGCCGATCTGGATTGACCCGCGTCACCCTCGGCCATTTGTTGACGATCTTTGCAGCCTAATAATTTTGCAGCCTAATAATAAAGAAGGGGGGCCTTTCTCCAGTCCTTGTCCCTGTCGTGGCCGTACTCGGCGACCCGCGGCCGGCGATCCAGGAGCCGGACCGCCTCGATCCGGCAGGCGAAGCCGCTGCTGGCCGCGTTCTTGCCGAGTCGCTCGAGCCGGAGAACGTGCCGCCCCGGCTCGGACCAGAAGTCGAGCAGGGGGAAAACGGCGTTGCCCTGCTCGGCCCCGTATAGATCGACCGGCCCACCGATCTTGACACCGTCGAGGAAGGCCTGGAAGCGGCCCCCGTCCGGCCCGAGCACCGCGGCGATCTCCAGCCGCAGCGGCTCTTTCGCCGCGACCTCGAAGGGGAACTCCGGCCCCTCCCCGCCTTTGACCTCGATTCGGGCTAGGCTCGGCAGGCGCCGCTCGACCGCTCCGGGGGCCCGCTCGGCGAATGTGGGCTGGCCCGTCTGGTACCAGAAGGCGACGCTCGCGTAATCGTCCTCACGCTCGTTCCAGCTGGTCGCCTTATAGTCGGGATTCTCGTCCTCGGACATCCAGCCCATGTGCTCGATGGTGACTTTGACGGCCGTGTTGAAGACGATCGGGTCGCGGAGGTGCCAGCGGTAGGAACTGACGTGCCCACCGATCGTCCGGTCATCGAAGAACGGCACGCCGAAATACGGGGTGCTCGTCCTCTCCAGTCCCCAGGCCGAAAGGAAGTAGTCTTCGGTCCCGGTGCCCCATATCGAGGGCGTGGCCTCGCCGTCGATGTAGATCTTCTCGTCGCCCTCGCCGAACCAGGCCGGACTGCGCATCCTGACCCCCAGCACGGCGCCGACGAAGTGGCCCTTGCCTTCCGTCTCGAGGATGAGATAGTCGCGACCCTTGCGGACGGGATACTCCTGACGGTACTGGGCGTAGAAGTAGGGCGTATCCTCGGGGAGACGGTCGAGCTTGATCCAGTCGATGTTGTAATAGAGGAGGCTCAGGGGCTTGTCGCTCTGGTTCGTGATCTCGATCCGGGCCGACCTCCGGAAAGGCATACGCCAGAAGGAGTTGTATGAGTCGGCGCCCTCGACGATTACCGGGACGCTCACGACCTCGACCCGCCGGCCGAAGCAGCTGGCGAAGAAATCGCCAACCGGGGCCTCCACAGCCGGCCGTGGCTCTCCGTCCCAGTACATCCTCAGCAGGAGCTCTTGATGATCGGCCGAGCCCCTTTTCGCCCAGTCCTGGGGCTCAGGGCCGAGGAAAGTGATCCAAATGTGAGTGATGACTCCGGGGCCCTGGGCGTTCATGAGGACGTGAGTCGCGCCCGGCGGCACGTTGAAGTTGTCCCAGTTGCTCTGGACGTCTTCGTCGCCGCGGGGCTCGGCGGTTGGGTCGTAGCGGCGCTCCCCGGCATCGCGGTCCCCGGCTGGGCCGCGCCGGCGCTCCCCGACACGCATGGTCGATGTCGCGCGCATGGACCTCCCCTGCTGGGGCCGGGCCAGCTCGTCGAGAACTCCTCCACTCCAGGCCGCCTCGGAGGTGTCGTTGCCGCCGCAGTTCAAGGCGCAAATGGTGGCTATCAAGACGACCACGATCAAGATTGGTTTGCCGGGATGTCGCATTGGAACTCCTTTGGATTTTTCGGCTAACTTGTTGAAAAGAAAGTGCCCCTGGCCCGACTCGAACGGGCGACACATGGATTAGGAATCCATTGCTCTATCCATACTGAGCTACAGGGGCACGAGACCAGGTTCGGGCTGGAATAATATAACTTAACTCGGTCGGCTTTTCAATTTGATCGGCCGCTTTTGCCTGGAGCCTTCTGGCAATTAGGACAGAAAAAGCTGCTCCGGCCGGCAACCCTGATCCGCTCGATCTTCGTCCCGCAGGCGAGGCAGGGTTTGCCTTCGCGGCCGTAGACCTTATGCCTGACCTGAAAATTTCCCTTGCGGCCCTCCCCGTCCACATAATCGCGAATCGAAGAGCCGCCGGCGGCTATGGCCCGGCGCAGGATCTTGCGGACCGAACGCCTCAGCCTGTTCAAATCATCACGGCTCAATTGCCGGGCCGGCGTCAGGGGATGGATACGGGCATCGAAAAGGCTCTCGTCAACATAAATATTGCCCAGTCCGGCGACTACCTCCTGGTTTAGAAGAAGAGCTTTAATGACGGCCTTCCTGCCGGAGAAACGTCTTGAGAATCCGTCAGCCGTCACCTGGAGGGGCTCGGGCCCGAGCGACACCAATTCCGGGCACGAATCGCCCTCCCCCGGGCCGAGACAGAGCATGAATCCGAACTTGCGGATGTCCCGGAAGCGCAGTTCGTCATGTCCCTCATTTAATCCGATCACCAGCCGCAGATGTTTGTCGACCGGCTCGTCCTCGTTGGCGATGAAGAGCTGTCCGGTCATTTTAAGATGAAAAACAAGCCGGCTCTCTCCCTCTAAATCAATCATGACCAGCTTGCCGCGCCGGCTAAGTCCCAGAATCCGCTTATCGGCCATCCCGGTCAAACGGGCCGTCGTACCCGTTCTGAGAAGCGGTGGCCAGAGAAGCCTTATTGCACCTACGGTGCGGCCGACGATCCTGGGCTTCAGGCTACGGACGATCGTTTCTATTTCCGGAAGTTCAGGCATGCGGTTATTCTACCAGAAAAGAAACCGGACTTCGTTCTTTCCTTCTTGATTTACTCCGGCGATTCCATTAATATTGATCAATGATGAAACTCAAGGCGTACGTAGCGTTGTTTCTCGGCTGGCTCGTGCCGGGTCTCGGTCACGGCATCCAGAGAAAATTCTGGCGGGCGGCCATCCTGGCCGTCTCGATCTTCGCCATGACCGGGCTGGGGCTGGCCATGGGCGGGCGGATCTATCCGTTTCAAACGGAAAATCCTCTGACCATCCTGGCCTTCTTCTCCGACCTCGGCAACGGGCTTTTCTACGGCCTGTCCCGGATCTTCGCCTGGGGACCGGGTGAGCTGGCCAGCCCTACTTTCGAGTTCGGCACGGCTTACATAGCCGGCGCGGGGCTCCTGAATTTTCTCGTTGCTCTTGACGCCTACGATATCGCCATAGGCAAGAAACCATGATTCTCGAAAATCACCTGCTGTCCATGATCATATACGCCGCCCTCGTGGCCGTAGTCATGGCCGTCATCCGGCGCCAGACTCTCAGGGACCGCATCCGGTACGGAATTACTCTCCTGCTGATCATGGTCGGCGGCGCCCTGGCTTTCGGCTGGTTCATGTTTCTTTTCATCCGGCGCTAAAACCCAAGCGCAAACCGGTGCCTTCTCCCCGCTCACGTTTATGTTATAATCGCCTCTCCGGCGGGATACCAAGCAGATGATCGAGCTCTTTCACATCTGGAAACAATACCGAAAACCGTTCTGGGCCCTGGCCGACGTTTCCCTGGAGATAAAGAAGGGCGATTTCTGGTTCGTAACCGGTCCCAGCGGATCGGGCAAGACCACCCTCCTCAAGATCATTTTCAGGGAACTCCTGCCCACCGAGGGCCAAATCCTGATCGACGGCGTCAACGTCCTCAAGATCCACGACTCAAGAATCTACAGGTTGCGGCGGATGATGGGCATAGTATTTCAGGATTTCCGGTTGATGTTCCACCGGAGCGTCTTCGACAACGTGGCCGTTCCTCTGCAGGTTGCCGGGGCCGGCCGCAAGGATATCAGACGCCGGGTCTTCAGCTGCCTGCAGAAGGTAAGCCTGCATCACAAGATGTGGGAACTCCCTTCCAGCCTTTCTTACGGCGAACAGCAGCGGGTGGCCATAGCCAGGGCCATCATCAACAACCCCGAGATAATCCTGGCCGACGAACCGACCGGCAATCTCGATCCGGAACTGGCTTTTGAAATCATCAGTCTGTTCAAAGACATAAACAAGCAGGGAACGACAGTGATCATCGGCAGCCACGATCGGGAGCTGATCCGTCATTTCGGCGACAAGATAATTTTCCTCCAGAAAGGAAGAATAATCGGCAAGGAAACCCGGTCATGATCGAGAAGCTTCGCTACTTTTTCCGGCTGGCCGGGAACAATCTCTGGCAGTTCCGGACCCGGAACGCGTTTTCCGTGACCATAATCTGCCTCTCATTCCTGACTGTCGGTCTGTTCGTTTCCTTCTCCAACAACATCCGTTTTACGGTCAAAAGAATATCGGACAATATGCTCATCGTCTTCTTCCTCGATGAAGCGGCCGGCGAATCGGAAATCGAGTCGTTGGCCTGTGAAATCGCGGCCAATCCGTTCATCGAAAACGTGCGCCGGGTCTCCCCTGCCGAAGCGAGAGAATCGTTCAAGGCCAACTTTCCCGAGCTTCAAGACCTGGTCGAAAGCCTCAAGGGGAATCCTTTCCCGGCTTCCATAGAAGCCAGGATCGCTCCCCGGGCCGCAGGCTCGACCCAGGTAACTCTTTTCATCGAAAAGATCAAAAACAGAGCTCCAGTTACCGACATCCAGTACAACCAGGACTGGGTGGAAAGGCTCAAAGCCCTGTCGCGTGTGGCCAACGCCCTCGGTTTTTTCTTCGGCGGCATCCTGGTCCTGACTTCATTCTTCACTGTTTCCAACGTGATTAAACTCAATGTCTTTGCCCGTAAAAACGAGATCGAAATCCTGCGGCTGGTCGGGGCTACAGATTTGTTTATTCGCATTCCGTTCTGGCTGGAAGGGATCGCCCTCGGGCTGGCCGGAGGGACCATATCCCTGGTCCTTCTATTTTTCATCATCCAGATCTTTCCCGTCTATGTCGGCTCTTCGCTTGGCGCAGTGAGGGAATTACTCACCTTCCAAGTCCTTGATACGTCCCAATGCCTGTGGATCATTGCCGGCGGGGCGGCAACCGGCTTAGTCGGCAGCGCTACGTCCGTTTCCAAATTCCTCAAAGTCTGACTCCGCTTTGTCGCGT
>Ga0172365_10003743_pt1 | contig 11291 bp, 7 predicted proteins | sample LakKivSesite48cm_FD_114535 | JGI IMG/M metagenome (GOLD analysis project Ga0172365, IMG submission 114535) | Sediment microbial communities from Lake Kivu, Rwanda - Sediment site 48cm | ecosystem: Environmental > Aquatic > Freshwater > Lake > Sediment | place: Rwanda: Western Province, Lake Kivu... | reverse complement strand
TCCAAGGTCAAAAGCCCCGCCCTGGGCAATGTTTTGAGTCCCGACAACTCCAAAAAAAGCTACTGCCACAGGGATGGCGATTGTGCCCCCCAGGATTATTTCGGCAAGCTCATTCACCGAAGACGTCGAAAGCCCGTTGAGGACTATATCATCATTCTCTCGAACATAGGAAGCATAAGTATGAATCATTCCCTGTCCAAGGCTGAGAGTGAAAAAGATTTGGCCGGCGGCAACAAGCCAGACAGAGGCCTGAGTTAAACGGCTGAAATCAGGATTCCATATAAAACCCATCCCGTTGGCGATATTCCACTCAGGATGGGCGGGGTCAGGAGTTCCTAAAGTCAGAACGCGGATGACCAGGCCGATAGCCAGCAAGAACATAAGAGGCATGCCGTATTTGGCGAGAATCTCAATTCCCCTGGAAATTCCCCTGGAAAGAAAAAAATAATTGAAGCCCAAGGCAATGGCCAGAAAGATCAAAGCCGGGATGATGGAAGAAAAAAATTGATTGGATTCCACACCCTGATAACCTTTTAAAAATCGTCCCATCGAATCGCGCGTTGTATTGCCAAAATATTTCCCAGTTCCTGAGAAAAAAGCAAAAGCCAGAGTCCAGGATTCGGTAAATGTATAATAAACACAGATCGTCAAAGGAAGAAAAATGCCAAAAGCTCCGATATATTTCGAAATCTTATTTTTCCAGAGCATTGAGAACATGCCTGGCGTCGACCCGTGACCATGTGTTCCACCTAAGCGTCCGATTGTCCATTCGACCCACATCAAAGGAATGCCAAGCAGAAGCAAGGCACAGAAGTAAGGAATCAAAAACGCTGCTCCGCCATTGGCTGCGGCCTTGACCGGGAAGCGCAGAAAATTTCCCAAACCCACAGCGTTTCCAGCCATGGCTAGTATCAAACCAATCCGAGAGTTCCACTGGTCGCGCTGAGGATGAGGTCCAGCAAGCTCTACAGCTCTCCTTCGCTTCTTAAATAAAACTCGTGAGAAACAGTAAAAACTCAGACCCAGAACAAGACCCCAGCCGATAATGAGCGACACCCAGCCTGAGCTCGATAAACCTTGATTCATCACTCCTCCTTTTTTGAATAAGTGTAACGCTTTCTTAAGAATCTAAAAAAGTAAGAGGAAGAAGTTCTGCTTCTTAAAATTCATTAAGCGAAAAATATCGCTTCAATGAATTTCCAATTTTTTTGAAGGTTTGAGAAAAATCTATAACAGATAATTTCACTCATGTCAAAATTTTTTTAAAAATTTCTAAAAAATTCTGAATAATCAAATATGACTGGAGTCGGCTACGGCCTGCGAGCAGAGCAAAGAAAAAAATTGTTTTTTAGTTTTTTTAGTGTTTTTAAGAACTGCCAGACTTCTTTAACGTTGCCAAAACGATAATGAGCGCTCGAATTTCTTTTTCTGGCGACAACTATGGTCAGGCCCATCCCGTCCAGTGTCCCAAAGGCACTTTCATCCGTTTCATCGTCGCCGATATAAATCAATAAAGGCTCCTCTTTGAGATTTAGCCATCTTAAGAGTTTTAGAACTCCTTTTCCTTTGTCCCAGTCAATATTTGGCTTGATCTCAAAGACCATTTTTCCTTCTGCAACCTTTAACCACCGACTCTTAAAAGCTGTTTCTTCTTTTACAATTTCGCTGATTTGCCTTCGTCGATTTCGCGGCAAGAGCCTGTAATGGATGCTTGCGGTCAATCCCTTATCCTCGACAGAAGCTCCTCGGAAATCTTTTATCTTGCTTTTAATCGTCCTTAAGGTTTTATGGAGGATAGGCTTAATCTCTACAGCCTGAGGATGTGTCCAATGCCTATTTTTCAAGCAAATTTCGAGGCCATGGTTTCCAATATAAGAGATATCTTGAATTCCCACATATTTTTGAATTTCTGAAAGCGACCGTCCAGAAACGATGCATAGAAAAAATTTCTCTGCTAGACTTATCAATAAATTGCGCTTCAGAGGCGGGAGCAGGGCAAGTTGAGGAGAACGTTTGATCGGAACGAGGGTGCCATCATAATCCAGAAAGAGCAAAATATTCTTACTTGACTTAGCTCTTTGAATGACTTCTCTCATAAGTAGACGATATCGTCTTGGTTGTATAAAGAAAGGAAAAGAAGAAGATAATCCCTGATGTGCCGGGTGATGAGAAAATTGTTTTTGATGTGCTCCTTCCCATTGGCGCCAAGCCTGGCTGCATATTCGGGTTCGTTCAAAAGCTGTTTAATCCAATAGGCTGTTCCTTCAATGGTGTGGGTCAGAATTCCTGAATACTTGTGAGTGATCTGAAGAGGAATTCCGCCTACGGCAGAAGCGATGACGGCCTTGCTCTTCCACAAGGCTTCAGCCACGGTCAGACCGAATCCTTCTTTCAAAGATTTTTGGAGAATGACGTTGGACACCCTCTGCAGGGCATTGACCTCGACGTCGCTGGCAGGAGGAAGAAAGAGGACATGGATGTCAGAGTCTTGGGCCGACTCGGCTTGAACCTCTTCAAGGACTTTTCTCCCTTCAGGATCATCTGTCGCCCCTCCTCCGGCCAGGATGAGCTGGCAATCGACGTGTTCCCTGGCAAGTCTATAGGCTTTGATGACGCCCAAGGGGTCCTTGAGATAGTCAAAACGCGAAATCTGAGTGATGATCGGCTTTTCGCGGTTGATATGATACTTTTCGCAGACTTCATTTAAGACGGCTTCAGGAAGATATCTGTTCTTATCGCTGAGGGGGTCGATGGATGGCGAGATGAGAATCTGAGGGATGGAGAGCGGCCTCAAGAAGGCAGGCGCAGAAAAAACCGCGCTATCATACATCTCGATGAATTTTTTTAAAAATTCCCAGATTTCTTTTTCTGGAGTCGTAAAATCGATATGGCATCTCCAGATCCATTTCTTGCCGATTTTCGATTTTTGTTCAATGAGAGCAATTGGCTGGGGATCATGGATAAAGACGATATCTCCAAAAGAAGAAAGGTATTCGACATTCTCCCGATTGACCTCTAATAAATAATTGAATTCATCATGGTCAATGTCAACCTTGATTCCATGAAGCCCGTTGTGCAATTTCTTGGTGATCATGAAAAACTTCTCATTTCCTTTAATCACATCCCAGCGCGCTTGGACATTCAACTGCTTGAGAAGAGGAAGAATCCGGGCAAGGATTTCAGCGACTCCTCCCCCGACAGCCGTCGAGTTAATGTTCTGGATGACCTTGCCTTCCAGCTTCCGGCCGAGAAGAAAGAGCTCCTCCACGATGCTTTCACCGACGATGGGAGAATAATCTTCAAGCTTTGACATTTTTGCCAACCAGCTGAACGATTTTTTTCCTCAGGCCTTCAAGAGTCATAGTGTAAGGGTCGATTCTGGACAGACTCTTTGCAAGCTTTTTCTCTCCGATCGATTCAAACCAGAGCGAAAAATCATTTCCTTCTCTCTCCAGCCTTAACCGGGCTTCAAAAATGTGAAAATAGATGGAGTTAATACTGACCTTCTGGACGATATCATAAAATTCTTGGAGATTGTTTGCCTTATAAGGAGTGGGAAGGACAAATGTCTGACAGGACATGAAGTGAAACTCTTCTCCTTCAGGACAATTGATATTCTGATCAGGTGCTTCTTTTAAATAAGCTTCCAAAGTGGCTATGAATTTTTCTCTTAGGTCTTTTATTCGGCCAAACTTGACTGTGTCCACGCTGGCAAGCCTTTCACTCAGTTTATCAAGTCCTAAAGAATTCGCCGTCCAGAAAGCGAAATCATTGGGCGGCTCGGGCGAAAGAGAAATGTGCTGCTGAAGGAAATGATGAGTGTGATGGTAAATCGAGGCGTCTGGAGCTTCTTTGATCCCCTTGAGGAGTTCAATGACATTTCTGGCTTTAATGCCCAACAGTTCAACAAGATTCAAGCGGGTATAAAAGTAGAACGAATTAATCATTACTTCCTCTTTCTCTCAAAGCAGCTTCTTCATTTCGCTGACAATCTTCCCGGCCCAGCGGTAGACATTGTTTTCTTTGACGACCTCCCTCATCTTCCTCATCCGCTCCTTTTTTTCTTCTTCGGACATCTCCAGACTCTGCTTAATCGCAGCGGCAAATTCCTCGGTGGCAAGGGGGTTGACCAGCAGTGCTTTCTCCAATTCTCTGGCAGCGCCCGTAAACTTACTTAAGATGAGAACCCCCTTATTGTCTGTCCTTGAAGCCACAAACTCCTTGGCCACCAAATTCATCCCGTCATGAACAGAACTCACGATGCAGAAGTCGGCGGCCCGGTAGTAGCTCAAAACCTCTTCTATGCTGAGATGAGATTTCTGGAGGAGAATCGGCTGCCAGTTTCTATCCCTCCACTTTTCGTTGATTCTAATCATGGTGTGGTAGATTTCGTCGTTATACTCTTGATACTTGGGAATATTAATCCGCGAAAGGGGGCCGAGCTGAAAAAAAACAAATTTTCCGATGTATTCCGGATACTTTTCCAGGAATCTGTCAATGGCCAAGAATCGCTCGATGATTCCTTTGGTATAATCCAAGCGGTCAATTCCGACGCCGAGAAACCTTCCCTTGACCCTGTGGTCATTTCTGATGCTTTGTCTCTTCAGCTCCACGTTCTCGCTCTTAGCGATATTTTCAATCGTCTCCACATCGATGCTTATCGGGAACGGCCTGACCAAGGTTTCCAGCCCGCCTTTAAAAACGGAAAGCCTCTCCCAGTCAACTCTAACCTCTAAGAACCTGTCCAGAGAATCGATGAAGTTTAAACAGTGATAACGGATATGAAAGCCGATGATGTCGTTGCCCAAAAGACCAAGAAGGATTTCTTCGGCATGAGGGCAGACTCTGAAGGCTTCAGGATTAGGCCAGGGGATATGCCAGAACTGAGCAACGACGACATCTTCACGCCGCTCTTTGATCATTCGGGAAAGCAGGGCAAAGTGATAATCTTGAATGAAAACAAAGCCTTTTTCTTCTCCCAATTCCTCAAGAACAACGTCTGCAAATTTTTGGTTCACACTCTTGTACTTTTCCCAATCTCTTTCTCTGAATGTTGGCCGCACATGAACAATATGGCAGAGAGGCCATAAGCCTTCATTCGAATAGCCATAATAAAATGCATCCGAGTCTTCTCTGCTCAGCCAAACGCGCCTCAACGTATATTTGGGATTATCAGGCGGGACTTGAATATGGTCCTTTTCGTCAACGACCTCTCTATCGGCATCCCCGGTTCCGCTTGCAATCCATGTGCCTCCGCAGGCCATCATCACCGGATTCAAGGCAACAGCCATTCCGCTCGCGGGAGTGATACACTGAATTCCCCCGGCAGCAAAGTTATGAATATACGGCTCCCGATTAGAGACAACAATAAACTTGCTCTCCCCTATTTTCTCTTTGATTGAAGCCTTCAAACCTTCCTTATTCCAGACCATCATTATGACCTTTATTCTTTTTGGAGATAGACTTTCCTCGCCGGATAAGGAATCTCGATTCCCTCTTTCTTGAAACGGGCATGAAGCTGTTTAATGAACTCGTGCTTGATGAGATACTGGCTCACAAATTCTTTAGCTCTCAGAATCACCGTGCACTGGATGCCGGAGTCGCCAAAAAGATTATAGCGAACGAAAGGCTCAAATTCGGCGACCGCGCCAGGAATCGAGCGCATAGCTTCCTTGGCAACTTCCAGAATGACCTTCTCTGCCTGTTGGAGGTCCGTGTCATAGCTGACACTGACATCGATAAGAACAGCCATTTCTCTTTCCGGAAGGTTAAAATTGACAATGATGCTTTCGGCAAGTTTTTTATTGGGAACAACAATCATGTTATTGGCCAGAGCCCTGATGGTTGTGTTGCGCCAGGTGATGTCGACGACATATCCCTCTTCCCCCGAGCCGAGTTTTATATAATCACCGGGCCTGATTTTCTTTGTCATCAGAATATGCAATCCCGAAAAAAGGTTAGAAAGAGTTTCCTGAAGGGCGAGGGCGATGGCCAGCCCTCCAACACCCAAGGCAGTGATAATTGGAGTTATTGAAATCCCGAGATAATCCAGGATAATCAAGAAGCCAACCAGGTAAACAATTATAGATACGATGTTTTTAAAAATTGTCGTTGGAACTCCGGTGATTCTTTCTGCATAGAGATCAAAAAATCCTTTAGAAATCCGGACGGCAAAAAGAACTGCAATAAATATGACTGCGATCATGATGAGCTTCACAACAAAATGAGAGATCTCGGGAGCAAGGGCAACAGTTTTTAAAGCAACAGCCAAACCGATAAGAAGGAGGGCTACAAGAATTAATCCCTTCAAAGATTTAACCAAAACATCATCCCATTTTTTGGCTGTTTTTTGAGCCAATTTTCGAAGCCTGCTAGAAGCGAGCCGCTGCAGAAGAAATCCTATGAGAAGAAAGAGAATGATAATCCCGAAAGGAACAACGGCTTTTAAGATTAAGTCAACAAAATCCGATTTCATCTCTCTTTGCTCCTTTCTAATATTTCTCGCAGGCCTCTTTCGGTCTCACCTTCCATCTTCCTGCTATTCAATTGGCCGTGCACCCTGCTCCGACTGTCCCTCCCCTGCGTTATCCCAGCAGTAAGCTCAGGCAAGGCTTGTCTGCCGCACAAGAGGCAACTCTGCTACCGCTGCTACCTCCCGGTCCTGACGGGGTTCACAGAGAGCTCTTTGCACAGGGCCCTGGCCGTCAACGCCACTTACAAAGAAACTGTCCAGAAAAAGCACAGCCTCGACAGGGAATTCGACCCCACTGTAGCGGATTGTGGGTAACAGGGCACCGCTAGCTCCCCATCTAGCACGGCCAGTTTATCTCTATTATTCTTAATGTCTAAGAATCTTAAGCGCGAAGCAAGAAATTCAAAGAATGCGGCATCTTCAAGCCTAAAAAAATGCTATCTTTATCTTAGCCATTTGTCAATAAACCGCCAATATCAGCGAAAATATTTTTTTGCAATTAGCTTTTTTAAAACTTAGACGAAACTCTCAAACCCATTGTGCAGAAAAGGCGACCGCTCACTCTCCATTGACACCTAAAAACCCAAATTGGTATTATAAATACTAAGGATGAATATGAGGTAAAAAGATGTTTTACTGGGATTTCACCTTTATCCTTCTCATCCCTGCCTTCATTTTGGCAGTCTATGCCCAGCAAAAAGTGAGGAGCACCTACAGCCGCTACAGCCGGATGATGGCTTCTTCCCGCATCTCAGCCGCTGAGGTCGCGCAGCAAATTTTGAGCACCAGCGGCGCAGGTGAGGTCAAGATAGAAAGGGCGCGGGGCCGGCTCACCGACCACTATGACCCCAGGAAAAGAGTGCTCCGCCTTTCAGAAGGTGTCTATAACAGCAATTCCCTGGCTGCCCTGGGAATTGCCGCTCATGAAGCAGGTCATGCCGTCCAGCATCATTCAGGCTATTTCCCTCTGCATATCAGAAATAGCATTTATCCTGTTGCCAATCTCGGCTCGACTCTGGCTTTTCCCCTCTTTTTCATCGGCTTTATCTTCAGTCAGAATGGATCGAAATTATTGATGGATTTGGGCATCCTTCTCTTTACCGGAGCCGTACTCTTTACTGTCTTGACTCTTCCTGTAGAATTCAACGCCTCGCGGCGGGCTTTAGTCCTGCTCAAAGAAGGAAGGTATTTGGATGATAAGGAAATAGTCGGCGCTCGCCGAGTTCTCTCCGCTGCAGCCTTAACCTATGTGGCTGCAACTGCTGTGGCCGTCCTCCAGCTCCTCAGGCTTTTTCTCCTGAGAAGCTCGAGAGATTAGCCCAATTCTTATCTCCCTCATCAATCCTCTCTTCAATTTCTTTTGACAGCAAGCTTTTTTTTCTATGCTAAGCGCTGTTCCAAAATCCTCTGAACATCCACTTGCAAAATAAGAAAAAAGGGGCTGTCTCTTTTTTGCCAAGTCTGACTTGACACGAAAATAGGCAAGTGATAGAAAAACACTTATTCATAAAAAAGGAGGTTTCAATGAGAGGAAGCAAAAGAGCAGCGATAGTCTCTTCCGCAATACTTTTATCGCTCTTTCTAACCTGTTTTCTCGGAGCACAGACATCTCCTGAGAAATTTTTAGGCTTTAAAGTCGGTGAAGACCGAAAGCTGGCTGACTACAGTCAAATCCTGGCCTATTTCCAGAAGCTTGACCAGGAATCGGCAAGAGTCAAGCTGATAAACATCGGCACTTCTACCCTCAATAAGCCAATGGTCATGGCTGTCATCACTGCCGAGAAAAACATGGCTAAGCTCGATACTTACCGTGAAATCGTGAAAAAGCTGAGAGACCCCAGAATCCTGCCGGCAGAAGAAGCCAAGAAACTTGCCAAAGAAGGAAAAGTCATCGTTCTCCTCACCTGCAATATCCACGCCTCAGAAATCGCCTCATCTCAGATGTCGATGGAGCTTGCCTATAAGCTGGCCAAAGGAGATACTCCTTTCGATTCAGAAAAAGTCCTGGATGACGTCATCGTTCTTCTTGTCCCGACCACAAACCCTGACGGCGAACAGATGGTAACCGAATGGTATCGCAAATATGTGGGCACAAAATACGAAGGGGGTTACATGCCCTGGCTCTACCATCATTACGCCGGCCACGATGACAATCGCGATTACTTTATGTTCAACCTCTCAGAAACAAGGGCTGTGGCCAAAGTCATTTACTACGACTGGCTGCCTCAGATTCACATTGATGAGCACCAGATGGGCTCTACCGGAGCCCGCCTTTTTATCCCTCCCTACATGGATCCCCCGATTCCCAATGTTCAGCCGCTTCTCTGGCGGTCAGTCAACCTCTGCGGAGCCAACATGGCCTATGACCTCCAGAAGAATGGATTCAGGGGTGTTGTCCATGGAAGAAGCTACACAGGATGGTGGATCGGCGCCTGCGACGACACCTCTTGGCTGCATAATATTGTGGGCATGCTGAGCGAAATGGCTTCAGTCAGAGTGGCCACGCCTGTCTATATCGAGCCGACTGAAGTTCCTCAATCCTATTACCAAAAACAAATGGAATTCCCGGACCCCTGGCCAGGAGGGTGGTGGAGGCTGAGAGACCTGGTGGATTATGAGCTGACTCTCTCCCTGAGCCTGATAAAAACGGCCCATCTTTACCGGGAAGATTTCCTTTATAATTTTTACCGGATGTATAAAAACTCAATAGAGACAAGAGAAAAAAGCGAGCCTTTTGCCTTCATCATTCCTGGCAAACAGCGCGATTACCCAACCACGCTTCGCATGCTTGACATCCTTATGCTTGGCGGAGTAGAGATTTTTCAAGCTAAAGAGGATTTCTTTGCCGAGGGAAAGCTCTATCCGGCTGGCTCGTTTGTGGTCAAGATGTCCCAGCCTTATAAACCCTACGCCCAGGCTCTGCTCGAAAAACAAAAGTATCCTGATATCCGTCAGTATGAAGGCGGCCCGCCTGTTCCTCCCTATGACAATGCCGGCTGGACTCTTCCTCTCCAGATGGGCGTTGACTGCGAGAGGATTGAAACTCCATTTGAGGCTAAGCTTGAAAAATTGGGCAAGGTTCCCTTCCCCTCGGTCGCAGCGCCAAAGTCATCATCAGCATATGTCGTCCTTGATTCGAAGATGAATGCCTCTTATGCTGTGGCCTTTGCTCTGCTCAAAAACAACATTGAGATGTTCAGGTCAAAAGAAAAGATAGAAAAGCCAGGGTTCAAGGCAGAAGCCGGAAGCTTCATCTTCAAAAACACAGCGGAAGTTCAAAAGCTCCTTCCCTCTCTCCTTGAAAAGTGGCATCTCCAGGCTTACGGGCTGGAAAGCATCTCCGCTATTCCTCAATCGCCGCTCAAGAATCCCAGGATCGGCCTCTATCAGTCATGGAGAGCCAACATGGATGAAGGCTGGACAAGGTATGTCTTTGACGACATGGGCATTCCTTTTACAACCTTGCACAACAATGACTTCAAGCCAGCGAAGGAAGCTAAGGAAGAAAAGGAAGCCAAGGAAGAAAAGGAGAAAAAGGAAGAAGCAAAAGTTGACTTGAAGGCCAAGTTCGATGTGCTTGTCTTTGCCGATGAAAACGCCGACATCATCGCTTCCGGAAGACCGAGCCCAACCTCTCCCTTTGCCCGGTTTATCGCTGAAGTTCCTGCTGAATATGAAGGAGGCATTGGAAAGGAAGGAGTAGAGGCCTTAAAGCAATTTGTTGAAAAGGGCGGAATTCTGGTCACACTCAACAACGCCTGCGAACTTGTCTTCAAAGAATTTAGCGGCGTTCCGGCCAGGAATGCCCTGGAAAGAGTTGATCGAACGAAATTCTTCTGCCCGACATCTATCCTGAAAATTATGGTCGACAGCCAATCTCCAGTGGGATACGGATTGCCCGAAGAAACGGCGGCCATGTTTTCCAACAGCCTTGTCTTCAACACCATGATTCCTTCGGGCGACTGGAACAGAAAAGTCGTGGCCAGCTATCCAGAAGAAAACGTCTTGTTAAGCGGCTGGCTGCTGGGAGAGGACGCGATTGCCCGCAAGGCCGCAGTGGTCGATACTCAATACAAGAAAGGACATGTCATCCTTATCGGCATCCGCTGCCAGTTCCGAGCTCAATCTCACGGGACATACAAATTCCTGCTCAATTCCCTGCTCTATCCGGAAATCGAATAGGATTGGAAGCATCCTAAATTCGGTGATAATCATGAAATTGTGGCGAGGGGTCCTGTCACGGCTTTAGGATGCTATCAATAGGATTTATGAACTGGCCAAAAGGCAAAAAATTAAGATAAATATTTAAAGCTTATAATCCTATCAGCAGCACTTCTAAAATTCGAGGGCTTTGCGCTCTAAAAAATACGAGCGGCTTTTGGCGGAAATTCTTAACGCAAGGAGGTCTTTTCAAGCCATGAAGGAAGAGAAGAAGAAAAAGCTTTCGATGATTGTCTTCAGCGGCGATATGGATAAATTGTTTGCAGCCTTTGTCATCGCCAGCGGCGCGGCCGCCTCGAACATGGAGGTGACCATGTTCTTCACCTTCTGGGGCCTTCGGGCACTCAAGAAAAAGGCCAGGACAGGGAGGAGCTTCTTGGGACGGCTGCTGGGGTTTTTCTACGGCGGGGACATCAACCGTGCCAGCCCGAGCAGGCTGAGCTTCGGAGGAATCGGTCGCTGGATGTTCAAAAATATGATGAGGGCCAAGCGCGTTCCCTCTTTGGCCGAGCTCAGGCAGACGGCCATCGACCTCGGCGTTAAGCTCCTTGGCTGCCAGATGAGCATGGCCGTCATGGAAATTCCCAAGGAAGCGATG
>Ga0172365_10003742_pt1 | contig 11294 bp, 6 predicted proteins | sample LakKivSesite48cm_FD_114535 | JGI IMG/M metagenome (GOLD analysis project Ga0172365, IMG submission 114535) | Sediment microbial communities from Lake Kivu, Rwanda - Sediment site 48cm | ecosystem: Environmental > Aquatic > Freshwater > Lake > Sediment | place: Rwanda: Western Province, Lake Kivu... | reverse complement strand
TCTCAATTCATGGACCAGACCAATCCACTGGCTGAGCTCACTCATAAACGCCGTCTCTCCGCCATGGGGCCTGGGGGTCTGTCGAGAAAACAGGCCGGATTCGAAGTCCGTGATGTGCACCATTCGCACTATGGCAGGATTTGTCCCATAGAGACGCCCGAAGGTCCGAATATCGGCCTCATTGGCTCCCTGGCTACCTATGCTTCAGTCAACGAATTCGGCTTTGTGGAGACGCCTTATCTCAAGGTCACCCACGAGGTTCCCAACAACGTAGAGGAGTTGACCGGCAGAACACTCGGGGAGAACATAAAGAACAAGGGCAAGGTCGTGGCCAGGGCCGGGACGAAGATCAGTAAGAAGCTTGCCCAGACATTGACGTCTCTTTCGGCTCGAAACATCCCTGTGGCTCCTTTTGTTTCTAGCCAGATGCTTTATTTGTCGGCCGATGAGGAAGACCAGTACGCCATTGCCCAGGCGAACGCTCCTCTCAACGATAGAAATGAGTTTGTCTACGACAAGGTCGAGGTTAAGAAGGGGGATAAATACTATAAGGAATCCGTAGACAAGGTGAGCTTCATTGACGTTTCGCCGAAACAGCTCTTCAGCATAGCTGCGTGTCTCATTCCTTTTCTGGAGCATGACGATGCTAACCGTGCGCTGATGGGCTGCAATATGCAGCGACAGGCAGTGCCGTTATTGCGACCCGAGTCGCCTCTGGTGGCTACCGGTATGGAGCGAGAGGTTGCCAGATACAGTGGGCAGGCGATGTTCGCTCCTTTCGATGCCGTGGTCACGTCGGCAACGAGTTCACAGATTGTGCTCAAAGGTAAGGATGGCGAAGAGCAGGTATTCGGCCTGATGAAATTCGCCCGGACCAACCAGGGAACGTGCATCAACCAGCATCCCATCGTGAATAAGGGTGACAAGGTCAAGAAGGGCCAGGCCCTGGTCGGCAGCTTCTCTCTGGATGATGGCACTCTCGCTCTGGGACAGAATGTAACCTGTGCTTTCATGAGTTGGGAAGGATACAACTTCGAGGACGCGATCATAATCAGCAGACGATTGGTGAAGGACGATGCCTATACCTCCGTTCATATTGAAAAATATGAGATAGAAGAACGCGATACCAAGCTCGGACCCGAAGAGATCACCAGAGATATACCTAACGTCAGCGAAGAGAGCCTGTCTAACCTTGATGAAATAGGTATTGTGCGTATCGGGGCCGAGGTGAGGCCTAACGACATTCTGGTCGGCAAGATAACTCCCAAGGGTGAAACGGAACCTTCTGCGGAAGAGAAATTGCTGCGGGCCATTTTTGGCGACAAAACCCGGGAGGTGAAGGACAGCTCTCTCAGAATGCCGTCGGGAGAATGGGGAAGGGTCATCAGGACTACCGTGTTTTCCCGGGAGAACCACGATGAACTGGCTGCCGGAGTGAACAAGCTCATTCAGGTGTGGGTTGCACAGAAGCGCAAGGTGTCGGTGGGAGATAAAGTATCCGGCAGGCATGGGAACAAGGGAGTGGTTTCCATCGTATTGCCTGAAGATGACATGCCCTTCTTGCCGGATGGCACGCCTGTGGACGTCGTCCTTAATCCTCTCGGCGTTCCCTCCCGTATGAACATCGGGCAGGTGCTGGAGGCCCATCTGGGATGGGCGGGGCAGACACTGGGCTTCAAGGCTCTCAATCCTATTTTTGACGGAGCCGATGCATTGACTATTGAGGACGCCCTGGCTAGGACCTGGATAGCCTGGAAAGCGGGCGCCGTCAACTTCAACCCCCAGGACCCTGGAGATGCCAGGACTGATATGACAAAGATCGGGGACTGGCTGTCCGGTCAGGGTTTTGACGCCGCGGAGATAATGGACGACGGGCATCCGGGCGCCGCCCGAAGGGCCTCTCTCTGCCTGTGGCTTGAGGAGCTGGGCGCAGGTGACGATCATCAGGTCAGGGCTCTCAGCCACGAAGACCTGGACCGGCTGGTGCAGGAAGTCTATAAGGAGCGAAAGCTCATCCCTCCGATTTTTGGCAAGATGGAGCTTCGCGACGGCAGGACCGGCGAACCGTTCGACAAACCGGTGACCGTCGGCAATGTGTACATGATGAAGTTGATTCATCTCGTCGGCGACAAGGTGCACGCCCGCTCTACCGGCCCTTACTCGCTTATAACTCAACAGCCGCTGGGAGGGAAAGCTCAGTTCGGCGGCCAAAGGTTCGGTGAAATGGAGGTATGGGCGTTGGAGGGACATGGCGCCGCCCATACCCTTCAAGAAATGCTGACCATAAAGTCGGATGACGTTATGGGGCGGGCCAAGGCTTATGAATCGCTGGTCAAAGGCGAGGATATTCAACAGCTGGGAATCCCCGAATCAACTAAGGTCTTGTTTATGGAGCTCCGCAGTTTGGGTTTTGCTGTGGAACTTCTTAGCGAGGGTGAAAATGTCTCAATTTGACGGTATTAATGGTATTCGAATCAGCCTGGCTTCACCGGAGCAAATCAGGAGCTGGTCTCACGGTGAGGTGACTAAGGCCGAGACGATAAACTACCGCACACTGAAGCCGGAGAGAGACGGTCTGTTTTGTGAACGGATTTTCGGCCCGGTCAAGGATTTTGAATGCCACTGCGGGAAGTACAAGAAGGCCAGGTACAAGGGCGTCATCTGCGACAAGTGCGGCGTGGAAGTGGCTCATTCCAGTGTGCGCCGGGAACGTACCGGACATATAGAGTTGGCCGCGCCGGTTACCCATATTTGGTTCGTTAAGCTGGTGCCGAGCCGGCTCGGCCTGCTCTTGGACCTTTCTCCGCGGGATTTGGAGAGCGTCATTTACTTCGCTCGCTATATAGTCACCTCAGTCGATCTGGAGGCCAGGGACAAGAAGCTTGCTCGCGTCGAAGAAGAAGGGAATCGAAAAATCACCGAGCAAGAAGAACGCCTGAACAAGAAGGTCGAGGAAGCGGAAGCCAAGGACCAGGAAGCACAGGCCAAGGTAGAAGAAGTCAATCAGCTTCGAGCTAAATCAGTGGAAAAGAAAGGGAAGCTTCAGGAAGAGCTGAAGGCAAGCGTCGCGGAGATAGAAAGCATTCAGCCGCTAAAGCTGCTCAACGAGGAAGGGTACAGAAGGCTCAAGGACAAGTACGGCGATATCTTCGAGGCGAGTATGGGGGCTGAGGCTATTCTGCAAGTATTGAAGCAGATTGATATAGATGCTTTGCACCAACAACTTCGCGAACAGATCCGGAGCATCTCGGGCGGATACCGAAAGAGGGTTAGCCAGCGACTCCAACTAGTAGAAGCCTTCAAGCTTAGCGGGAACAAGCCGGAGTGGATGGTCGTAACCGTGCTTCCGGTGCTGCCTCCTGCGCTTCGCCCCATAGTTCAGTTGGATGGAGGCCGCTTTGTCATCAGCGACCTTAATGACCTGTATCGAAGAGTCATTAATCGCAACAACCGTCTCCGCCGGCTCATGAAGCTGGGTGCACCCGAAATAATCATCCGGAATGAGAAGCGAATGCTGCAGGAAGCCGTTGACGCTCTCATTGACAACGGGAGAAGAGGGCGGGCCGTGGTCACCGGTAACAAGCATGCCTTGAAGTCTCTTTCCGACATTCTCAAGGGAAAGCAAGGACGGTTTCGACAGAACCTCCTCGGCAAGCGGGTGGACTATAGCGGTCGTTCGGTCATTGTCGTTGGTCCCAAGCTTAAGCTCCATCAGTGCGGACTGCCCCGCTACGTCGCCCTGGAGCTGTTCAAGCCTTCGGTCATGCACAAACTCATAGCCAATGGATACGCCAATAACTTAAAGAGCGTTCGGCGCCTGGTGGAGAAAGGCAGCCCCGAGGTCTGGGATGCGTTGTACGAGGTAGTCAAGGAGCGCCCTGTACTGCTTAATCGTGCCCCTACGTTGCATCGACTGAGCATACAGGCCTTCGAGCCCGTGCTCATAGACGGCGATGCTTTCCAGCTTCACCCGCTGGTTTGCGCGGCCTTCAATGCCGATTTCGACGGCGACCAGATGGCCGTCCACGTCCCGTTGTCCAGGGCCGCGGTCAAGGAAGCCAGAGAGTACATGCTCAGTCCCTACAACATGTTGCTCCCCAGTTCCGGCGAGCCTGTGACGACGCCTACCCTGGATATGGTTCTCGGCTGCTATTACCTTACGATTTCGAGGCCGGGAGCCAAAGGAGAAGGGAAGCCCTTCAGCAGTTTTGATGAGGCCAAGTTGGCTTACGATCTCGGCGTCATCGAGCTTGGCGCTGAAATCGTCGTGCGGGATGCTTCGCTTAGTTCTGACGGAGGAAAGATAAACACCACCGTGGGCAGGATTATATTCAACGATGCCTTACCTCCTCAGCTTCGATTCTGCAACAAGACCATGGACAAGGGTTCCTTGAGAGGATTGGTTTCGGATTGCATCACCATATTGGGCAATGAGGGCGCAACGGGAGTCATCGACCGGCTTAAGGAAATGGGATTTGAGTACGCCACAAAATCCGGCATTTCCATTTCGATGGATGATATCGAAGAGCCTCCCGAGAAAGTCAAGCTTCTCAAAGAGTCCGACGAAAGAGTCAAGCAAATCGAGGACCAATTCAACCGCGGCTTGATCACCGAGGACGAAAAATATGAAAGCACGGTTCAAGTGTGGATGGAGGCCACGGACAAGGTTACCGAGGACATATCCCGTTCGCTGGATCCTTATGGCAGCGTTTACATGATGGCGACGTCGGGCGCCAAGGGTAATATCTCTCAGATCAGGCAGATGGCCGGGATGCGCGGATTAATGACCGACCCCTCGGGGAGAATCATAGATTTCCCCATTAAGTCCAGTCTGCGAGACGGACTTACCCCGATGGAGTACTTTATTTCCACCCATGGTGCCCGCAAGGGGCTGGCTGATACGGCTTTGAGAACGTCGGATAGCGGTTATCTCACCAGGCGCCTCGTTGACATAGCTCAAGATGTCATCGTGACCGAAACAGATTGTGGAACCACCGAGGGAATCTGGATATCCCGGCAAACCACGGACGGATCGCTTCCCCCGTTCGAGAACCGCATTATGGGCTACCTGGCGGCAAGCAAGATTATTGACCCGAAGACGAATGAAGTCATCGTTGACAGGAATGAAGAAATCAGCGAAGACAAGGTGGAACGGATCCTTGCGTCGGGTATCACCCGGGCACATGTGAGGTCGCCTCTAACCTGTCGGTCTCGGTTCGGCATCTGCCAGAACTGCTACGGAAGGGACCTGGGAAGGAAACAACTGGTTAGAGTCGGCACCGCCGTCGGTGTCATCGCTGCCCAGAGTATCGGTGAGCCCGGCACCCAGCTTACCCTCCGTACTTTCCATACCGGAGGTGTGGTTGGTGTTGATATTACCACCGGTCTGCCGCGCGTCGAAGAACTTTTCGAGGCCAGGACGCCGGATGGCAGTGCCGTGATTTCTGAGATTGACGGTGCCATCGAGGTGATTCATACCGATGGCACAAGCACCGTTAAGGTCATCAGCTCGGAATACTATTTGGACGAATACCCGATGCTGCCCGGAGCGGAGCTTGCCGTGAGTGAGGGACAGTCGGTGGACGCCGGTAACGTCCTCTTTTCTCTGCCCAAGAAGACCGGTAAGAAGTCGGCGGCTGCCAAACGTGGAGAAGCGGGACAATCTCAAGCTATAGCCGCTAGAGTGGCCGGCCGGGTCGTTGTTGCGGATGACCATGTTTCTGTCAGGTATGAAGAGAGGGAAGAGCGGGAATACAATGTTTCTCGCGGCACATATCTGCTTGTTCAGTCGGGCGATACCGTCAAAGCTGGCGACAGGCTCACTAGAGGCCCCGTTGACCCTCACGACATCTTGCGTATCATGGGCAAGGACGCGGTCCAGCAGTATTTAATAGACGAAATACAAAAGGTATATCGGACGCAAGGCGTGACCATACATGACAAACATATTGCCGTCATTGTTCGGCAAATGTTGGGCAACGTCAGAATTGTTTCCTCCGGAGACACCAAGCTCCTCCCCGGTGAGTTGGTCGGTCGGTTTGACTATGAGGACATAAACGCCAAGGTATTGGCCGAGGGAGGCGAGCCGGCAACGGCCCAGGCCGCGTTTCTGGGCATAACCAGGGCCAGTCTAAGCAAGGACAGCTGGTTGGCCGCGGCTTCTTTCCAGGAGACCGGCCGCGTCCTCGTTGGCGCTGCTATCAAAGGCAAGGTGGACGGGCTTCGTGGTCTCAAGGAGAATGTTATTCTCGGGAAGCTTATCCCCTCCCGGGTCCTCGCTCCCAGCCCGGATGATGACAGGAAGCTGGTGGCCGCGCAACTCCCTAAAGAGGAGATTCCTGCTCCGGGATTAGAAACCCCGGGTGAGCTCGCGACTTCTGAAGGTTAGCCATGCGGCTCATTTCAGGCAAAACGGCGGCTGAGGACAGCCCCGTTGATTTTGACCTTCGCCCCAGGCGCCTGGCTGAGTTCGTAGGCCAGGAAAGAATCAAGAACAATCTGAAGATTGCCATCCTTGCCGCCAAGAAAAGAAGCGAACCGCTGGACCATATCATTCTCTACGGCTCGCCTGGCCTGGGAAAGACCACGCTCGCTTACATCATCGCTGCCGAGATGGGAGTCGATATCAAGGTCAGCTCCGGGCCGGCGATAGAACGCACCGGAGACTTGGCAGCCATTCTCACCAATCTGCATGAAGGGGATGTCCTTTTCATAGATGAGATACACAGGCTCAGCCACACAATCGAGGAAAAGCTCTATCCTGCAATGGAGGATTTTGTCTTCGACATCTTCTTGGGGAAAGGGCCGGCTGCCAGAAATCTGCGCTTGCATCTGCCGCACTTCACATTGATCGGGGCCACGACGCGCTTCGCTCTCATGAGCCCCCCTCTCCGCGATAGGTTTGGTGTGCCCTACCATCTTGGCTTCTACGACGAGGCGGCAATACAGGCGATTTTGGTAAGGTCGGCAGCTATCCTCAAGGTGAAGGCAGAGAAAGAGGGACTTGTTCCGATTGCCCGGCGTGCTCGAGGTACGCCTCGCGTAGCCAATCGTCTGCTGAAGAGAATAAGAGATTATGCTCAGGTCATGGCGGACGGAGTTATCACCGGAGAGGTGGCCCTGGAAGGTCTTTCAAAGCTGGAAATAGATTCGGTCGGCCTGGACGACATTGACCACAGAGTGTTGCACACGATAATTGATAAGTTCGACGGTGGCCCCGTCGGGCTCGACACCATCGCTGCCTCGATTAACGAGGATGCGGACACTATCATGGATGTCTACGAGCCCTATCTTCTTCAACTGGGCTTCTTGGAACGGACCCCTCGGGGCAGAGTGGCTGGCCGCCTTGCTTATGAACATCTGGGTCTGCCCTATAAGAAGGACGCTCGGTCACAGCCCGGATTGTGGAACCAGAAACAGGGTTAATCTCGGCGTCCAGCCCGTAGCCATTACTTGGCTCGTTAGGTCCTCTCGCAGTCTCCGGTTCGGTGGCTGGCCTGCCCGGGCAGCGACATTGGCAGGGTGGACGCGGGGGCTCTCAATAAAGGATTTCCTCGGGCCTATTGGTAAGCCTTGGCTTGCATCCACAACGGGACGGCAAAGGCGCACAGGGAAAGGATTAACAGCAGCCAGCTCCACGCAATATGTCCTCCGCTGGATGCGAGCACCGCGAGCAGGATTACCAGCGGTGGAACGACCAGACTGACAATCTTGTATCTGCGCTGCCTGACGCGGATGAAGGCCACGGTTCCTGCCGCCAGAGCAATGAAGCTCACGACTATCCAGATTGCATTTGTCTGTAGCCTCGCCGCCCAGTCAGTTGTCAGGAATTGGTTTCCTCCGCCCAGTGACGAGAACCACGTGAACGTCACTATCATGGGAGCCAGCATTAGCGATGCATACAGCCAGTCCCTCCTGGCAGTCTGCCTTACTATATGGATGAACACGAACAGTGCCAGCGGAATGTAGATCAGCGCCGCTATCCAGCCCCAGCCCTGCGGAAGTGAAAGCAGCAGTATGGCGCTCACCACCACGGGCATCAGATAGTATCCTAGCCAGGGGAAAATCCATATGGGCTTGCCTCGCTGCCAGCCATAAATGGCCATGGCCACGGTGAGTGCCAATACGATTGACACGCAGGCCACGTTTCGCCAGTAGTACGAAGCGAACAGCGCAGCCACCAGAAGGTGAGGCAGCGCGCTGAAAATCGCGTCTTTCCAACTGCCTTGAGCATGTGTTTCATACATTTGCTCGGCGATCAGCTCGGGCGAGCCCAGGGACTTTATCGCGATCCTGCTTGCCTCCTCCCTGCTTAACCCCTCCTCCTCCAACTCCCGGGTCTTGTCTTCGAGGTGCGCGTAAAGCTCCGCGGCCGCCCCGTCCCTTATTGTCTGGTCAATCCTGAGGGAAGCCTTAAACCTGTTCAGATAGTGGCTTGCGTGATTGACCATTGTCCTAGGTCGTCTCCGGCTGTATGACTGATTTGACCGCTGTAGAAAAATCTTGCCAGGTAGCCAGCTTTCTGGCCAGGACCTGCTGTCCTCTCTCTGTTATGTAGTAATAACGCCTTTGCTGCCCGTTGGGCAATATCTGCCATTTGCCCGTTATAAGGTTGTCCTTCTCCAGGCGGTGAAGAGCAGGGTAAAGGGTCCCCTCCTTAAACTGGAAGTACCCGTTGCTCCTTTTCTCCAACTCCTTCACGATCTGATAGCCGTACGTGGGCTGATGGCTGATCAGGCAGAGCAACAGAGAATCCGTGTTTCCCTTCAATAACTCACGCTCGTAGTTCATAGCTACACCTCGCTCAATAGGCGAACTGCCATTGTCACTATAACATCGGGTAACCCGAGTGTCAATGGCTTTGACAATCCTGGCCCCGTTGCGATTGCCGGAATGGGGTCGGTGGGTATTGTTACGCGCGGCGCCTCCGTTTTCATCCCCGGGATAAAGGGTCGAGGGTCGGGTCGGTGCCTTCTTTCTATCTATGGTTTGCCGCATGGGCACCCTTCTGTCATGATTCCGGTTCACAGAAGGAGGGCTGAAAGACCATCCTTCAGCCCTCCTCCCCTATCTGAACGCCGCGGCGGTAAGTATCGTCGCATTTGCGCCGTCAATCTTTGGCAATACGGATGCGCAATTTCTGAACGTCGGTATTCGCCCGTGCGGCGTTGTCGCTCACCTGCACCGTGAAGTTGTAGCTGCCTTTCTTGGTTGGAGTCCCTGAGATGACGCCGCTTACAGCGTCCATCGTAAGACCGTCGGGTAGGTGGCCCCGGACTATACTCCATGTATAGGGTAACGTCCCCCCCGGCGCCAGCAGGGTGAAATTGTAGGCGGCTGCCACCGCGCCATCGGGTGGATTGATCGTGGTAATCGTCAAATCCTCGCCGGAGGCAATGTTAATAGTGTACCGCTGGCTATCGCTTTTCACCGGTTTTGAGTTGTCGGATACTCTTACGGTAAACGTGAAATCACCGCCAGTCGTGGGCACTCCGGAAATGGTCCCGTTGCCCGAATCCAGGTCTAGCCCTGCCGGCAAAGTCCCTTTGGCGATGGTCCATGTGTACGGAAGCTTTCCCCCACTGGCCATAAGTGTGGCGTTGTAGGAGGCTCCGACGGCGCCATTCGGAATAGACAGCGTCACGATCTTTACGTGCTTTGTACTCGGCTCCACTATCTGCGGAGTCGTCATACTCAGCTTGACCACCGGTTTGACAATTATCTTGCCGGAACCGGTTACGTTGACCGACCTCTCAGCGTCGAAATCGAAGAGCAGCGCCGTTGTCTCGCCTGCCACGATGCTAAAAGGCCGGACGAACTTCAGCTTACCGCTCGGCAAGACAACATCCTGTAGTTCTCCATCACCCAGCCTGACCTGCACGTTGCTTATCGTCATCCTGATTTGAGTGTAATTCCCCGGTTCCAGCTCGGCAACCGCCAGGACCTCCTCCAATCCCCTTACTTGAAGAAGGTCGAATGTCTCGTTCCCGGCCAGTATTGCCACCGGCAGCCAGCCCGCTTCCTCGTTGGTGGAGTTGTCTCCCCACTGTTCGCCTTCTTGCTCTTGTTCCTGCTCCTGAGTCTGATTCTGTCCTTGGCCTTGTTCCTGTTCTTGTTCTTGCTCTTGCTCCTGTTCGGCTGCAGCCTTATGTACTTCGACGCTCTCCACCGTCACCATTATGCTGGTGACCTCTTCGTCAGGCGGCGCGTCGGTAACCATTATCTGCAGTGTCCCTTTGGCCTGCACACTTTGAGGTGCAGCATAACCGGCAACCAGCATCGCAACCATGGCTAAAGCTGCCACTACCGTCACAACTAGAATGCCTATTTTCATGATCTCTTCCTCCTTTTCATTTCATCCGTCGGTCCTGCTTCTGCATACTGATAACGACAAAGGGCCACAAGTGTCAGGTCGAATCGATTGCGGGTGCGTCCTTCTGTTATTCGAGTGAGCGGGCGCCGCTCTCGCTGATCTGGGGCTTGAGGAGGTATCTTCCGTTGTTGCCCGTCTTCACCACTGTGATATCGAAGGTGAAGCTGGTGACCGTGTCTGTTGTAACCTCGAATGACGCCGACATTTGCAGCTTGCTGCTCGGCAGCTTCACGTTTATGCTTTGCCGAGTTGACTTCAATTTGCCGGTCACTCCGCTGACATAGATGACTACATGTGAATACTGCCCCGCCGGGACATCGCCCCTCCAGATTTCCTGGTAGTCCTCTCCTTGAAGCTGCGTCAGGTCCACAGTCTTCGTCTCCGGCGTAAACTCAAGCGGTTTCACTGAGCCCGCGGCTCGCAGGACCACTCTGGATATTGTCACATTAAGGCTTTCGAAGTCGCCGATAGCGTTGGGCTCATCGCTGATAAGGAAAGCAAAGTTGCCCTCGGTGTTTGGCACCAGGGTCTCTGGAATGACTCGAGGCAGTATCACCAGGGTGGCCACGAGGGCCACGACTAGCACGGCGACCGTCGCCACGGCCGCTGGCCGGGAAATCGCGCTCAAGAATGACAGGGCTGGCGTCGCTTGTCTCCGCTTATCCAGGGCCGCATGGAACCTCTGTCCGGCCGCCCTCTTTTCATCGGGCGACGGCGTAAAAGCATAGGTCTTCTGAACAGCATGCACGGACTTCAGCATGGGCCTCAATCTGTCCGCGTACTCGGGGTACTGCGACAGGCAATCTGCCGGACTCTCCCCACGGTTAATACGGTCTACGCATTCGTCCAGTATCCGATCGAAATCTTCGCTCATTATTCTTCTACTCCCATGACCGCCCGCAATTTCTCTATCGCCGCCCTC